>TARA_R110002003_G_scaffold126_14_pt1 | contig 11074 bp, 12 predicted proteins | sample TARA_R110002003 | Tara Oceans TARA_R110002003 (sample SAMEA4396441) | marine metagenome | biome: Westerlies Biome; feature: [SRF] surface water layer (ENVO:00010504); material: water (ENVO:00002006), including particulate matter (ENVO:01000060) such as... | depth 5 m | reverse complement strand
TGGCTGGATGTTTCCTTACTACCTTTTCCTTTTCCTTTGTTACTTTTTGCCAGATGTCCTGTCTCTTAGGGATACGCTGCGGTGTACCACGGCATGTACGCGCGAAGGGATGATCTCTTTATGGCCACGCATGTCGACGAACACGATCATGAGTTTTCTGTCATATAGAGACGCGATACAATTGCATGAAAGTCACTGAAATACGTCCCGCTTTGTCATCGCAACATGCATGGTCGTTCGCATGACCACTCAGGGTGCTTCTTCTCATTAACAATTTGGTAGATTCCTCCAATTTCGCATTGCTCACATGTTTAGTGGTATACCTGCAGGTACACCTATCGGTGTCTGTCGATGACTTCGCGTATCGATAGCCTCGGTCAATGACATCAACCCCTCCGACTCCCAAGCTCCAATCCTCGCGCAACCCATGAGGCCAACAGCATGGCTCGCTTCAAAGGCTATCGCGAACATGGCACTGTCCCAATCTTCTGTGGTAGGTTCGCAGCTTCCTCTTCAGGCTGGGTGCACTATTGCATCTCAATTGCCCCGCCTTCTGTCCCGTCTGCTCAGGGACTTTGTACAGTCAGCTAATATTTTGAACAGCAAGCCCTTGCACGTCTTCGCGCATATAAACCTCCACCGACGCAATGGTATAACTGTCCGCTCAGTAGGCGCGCCGCCGTGCTGATCCTACTCTTTCCCGACCGCAATGGCGAACTCAAGGTCGTCCTCACGATGCGGAGCGCAAAGTTGAATACATACGCTGGACAAGCGGCCTTTCCGGGAGGGAAAGCGGACACGCTCGAAGAGTCGCCATGGGATACTGCGAGGCGTGAAGCGTATGAGGAGATCGGCCTGCCTATGGAGGAGGAGAAGCTGCGAGGCTTTAAGGTCGAACACTTGTGCGAGCTGCCGGCGAATTTGGCGAAGACGGAACTTGGTGTGAGGCCTTGCGTAGCGTTCCTGTGTCCGGCTACTGCATCCTCGTCTGCTCCGACTTCATCCACTTCATCGAATGAGCTATCGGTGGAAGAGAAATTGATACCCCGTCTCGATCCGAAGGAAGTCGCTGCAGTCTTCACTGCGCCTTTCCATTCTTTCCTTCGCAAGACATGGACAGGAGAGGGTCCAGGTCCAGTCCAAAAAGATGGTAGACCAGAGACATGGTATCGCGGGAGTTGGACAGACTGGCATGAGTCCAGGTGGAGAATGCACAACTTCTACATTCCGCGACCTCCCGCATCGCCGACTGCGTTGCTCAAGAACCCTTCGCAAGCAAATACACCAAGTGGTCCTGAGCCGTCACCTCATGCAGGACTGCCAGAAGGCGACGATCCGCGACCCGAGCCATCTGCACTTGACGCCCTCACGACGTTCCGCGTGTTCGGCATGACGGCACGAATACTGGTAGACGCAGCAAGGGTTGCGTATGGAGAGGAGCCAGAGTTCGAGCATAATAGTCATCATGGTGATGAGGAGATGATTGGGAGGTTGTTGAAGATGGGCAGGTTGAGTGAGGTGCGAAAGAAGGGAGAGGTGCTGACGAAAGAGGTACTGAGGCAGGCTAGCAAGATGTGATGGAGACATGCACCCTTATGATAGACTGCGTATATAGATAAAGAATAGTATCGCACGTACAATCCCTATGCATTTGACGAGTCTCTCTAAATGGTGTTCTCACAACTTGCTTGAAAGACCCAGGCTCTCGAACAAGGCATAAACAGCCGTACAACGAAAGTGTGAACCCGTGGATATTCCAATAATCACTTGCTCTATAAGCTCAAGAATCGTTACAAAGCGTCGTAATTCCCTCGAGTGGTGTATCACATTCATGCCAAGAGCCTCTAGGGTTTGAGGCTCATCAACCCGCAGCCTCGGTATCTGTGGACGCTCACTTTATCCAAACAACACCTGCACAATGACGAATCTGGACATGCTCCTCCTTAAGGGGGCTTCCTCGAAGAACCGAGAAGAACAACTGCAAGAACTGCGCTATGCGATCCTCACTAAAGGCATACCCGCAAACAGCGAGGGCATGGTATGCGACAACCACCCTGAACTATACGCGCGTCCATACCACTTTCACTTGCCATTCGCTGTTCCTACAGTCAATTGCTAACACTCTCCCCCTCCAGTCCGAACTCCGCATCTACGTTTGGCTGATCCTGCTCAACGCGCCCGTCACCAAAACCGACGTCTACCTCGACCTCATCCGCCAGGGCGCCTCGCCCGCCCACGCCAAAATCCAAAACGACACCTTCCGCACCTTCCAAGGCGACCCTCTGTTCCGCCGCCGCGTCACACAAAACAGCATCACCCGCGTCCTCAACGCCGTCGCGTGGCGTCTTAACGACGCGCACGAGGCACGCGTCAATGGATGGCAGTCCCCGCCTACCCTGAGCGAGTTCGGTGGCAGCCCGGATACAAGCTTCATGAGCAGGCATAGTATGACGGGCGGCACGCGCACGGAAGCGAGCACGACCAACGACGCGGAGCAGATTGGATATGTGCAGGGTATGAACGTGCTCTGTGGACCGTTTTTGTACGCGTCGAGGAGCGAGGTCGAGGCATTCACGGGATTCGAAGCACTTATCACGCGCGAGTGTCCTGGGTATGTAAGAGGGAGCATGGAGGGCGTGCACAAGGGCCTTGCGCTTGTGGATCGCGTGCTGGAGGTTGTGGATCAGAAGCTGTATGCGCATCTCATGGCGCATCACATGCAGGCTAAGATCTACGCGTTCGCGAGCGTCTTGACAATGTGTGCGTGCACGCCGCCACTGCCCGAAGTCTTGTGTCTGTGGGACTTCTTGTTTGCGTACGGCCCGCATTTGAATGTGCTGTGCATTGTGGCGCAGTTGGTGTTGATTCGGACGGATATATTGAATAGTCCGAGGTATGTTTGCTTGCTCAAAAGGGATGTTTGGGAGCTGGTGCTAATGATGGGACAGTCCGAATCAGATTCTGAGGAACCTGCCGAGCTTGAATGCGAAGAATATCATCGGGGTGGCGATGAGCTTTGCGGGCAAGATTCCGGAGGATATGTATAGGGAGATTATTGAGCATGCGAAGTGAGATGTTGGTGGGGACTGGATATGAGGATGGAACGAGGTTATGACTTATGACTGGACGATACCCATGAAAGAAATGGCAAAAGCACGGATTTGGAATATGAGGATTCTTACATGCATCATGAACTGCATAGTGTAGAAGAGAGAAACTTGATCACGAATTGATGTCTCCTGCTTCCAGCGGTAGTCACGCGACTTGCTCTCCATGCTGAAGTGGTCGCGATGTACAGAAACCCACCAAAGCAGTCTCCTGAACTTCGGGGAATGTTTGACAGCTCGAAGCATCTTCTCGGTGTATTATATTTGTCAATATGCGTGTGCGCGTGCAAACTATGAGCGATGCCATATCGGTGGTCCGAATGCGGTGTAGCTTGCTAAGGTTGGTAAGAGCTTTGGGGTTTGACGCAATCAGGCGGAAGTGGCGCTGGACTTAGTCGACAGCCATGGGGTTCGCGAACGCTGAACCAGTTCCGATCGCAGCTGCTCTCCCTCACCCCTCGACCGACCACAACTGTTCGCACACATATCGCACGGTATACTGCTAGTCGCAGTCACGATAGCTACGAGACCGTAGCTGTCACGGGTTCCAGCACCCTTCATCAACGCCCTCGCGACCTCGACACATCGAGTGCGCCGCCGCGCTCCGATACCGCGAAGATGGCGCTCTCCAAGTCGACGCGTATTATGATACTGCTGGGGATCGATACGGCTTTCTTCTTCTTAGAGTTGATCGTCGGTTACGCTGTGCACTCTCTGGCTCTCGTTGCCGATTCCTTTCACATGGTTTGTCACTCCACACTCTGCTCGTTAATTTAAGCTGCTGACTCGATCCTAGCTGAACGATGTCATATCACTTCTTGTTGGACTATGGGCAGTGAAGGTCGCGAATCAAAAGACCAGCTCAAAGACATACACATACGGCTGGCAGCGCGCAGAGACATTGGGTGCGCTCGTCAACGGTGTCTTCCTGGTGGCGCTGTGCCTGTCCATTTTCCTAGAAGCCATACAGCGATTTGTCGAACCGCAAGAAGTCTCCCACCCCAAGCTCGTCCTTATTGTTGGCTCGTTCGGCCTGGCATCGAACATTATCGGTCTATTCCTCTTCCACGACCACGGTCACGGTCACGGCGGACACTCACACGGACACGACGAACATTCAGTGGCGGAGGAGGGGCACGCTCACGAACATGGGATTGATGAGCATGACCATGCGGTTGCCGATGAGCGTGGAAATATTGCAGACGTGCTGCCCCAGAACCGTGTTGGGTTCCCATCGAACCTCACTCAAACTCCACAAAAGTCTGGCGACGGCACAGTTGCCCCACAATCAGGGCGACGCCGCTCTTCAGTATCCGGAAAGAAGGCCAGACGCCATCACAGGTCGCAGTCGCGGACTTACTCTACGCTGGACGAAATTTATGTTCATCCTTCGTCATTCAGGAACAGCATCATCGAGTCCTCCCGAGTACACGACACAGACGAGGCAGATGACGAGGATGACAGCGATGAGGTAGCTGCTAGAACGCCGACAGAACAGTCTCCACTGCTTTCCAAGTCCAAGAACCTTGGCTCGCATGAACAGAATGGCGTAGCAAAAGGAAAAGACTGCCACACGGGTCACAACCACAATCAACCGAAAGAGCAAAACTCTGGCGGTCACGGCCATGGTCATTCTCATAGCGACCTAAACATGCGCGGCGTCTTCCTCCACGTAATGGGAGATGCTCTGGGCAACATTGGTGTCATCGGAACAGCACTATTTATCTGGCTTACCGACTACTCATGGAGGTTCTACGCAGATCCTCTGGTGTCTCTGATCATCACGGTCATCATCCTCCTTTCAGCTATCCCGCTTTGCAAGGCCGCGTCTCGCATCTTGCTCCAAGCAGTTCCCGAGCATCTCTCCATTGACGACATCAAAGAGGATATCACCGACCTTGACGGCATAATCTCATGCCACCACCTGCACGTCTGGCAACTCTCAGACACCAAACTCATCGCCTCACTTCACGTCCAAGTCGATTTCGACTTCAAGGGTGATGGCTCAGCACGCTACATGGATCTCGCACGCCAAATTCGTCTATGCCTCCATGAGTACGGCATTCACTCGTCAACCATCCAGCCAGAGTTCTGCCTTGACAAAAGCCATGACCATTCTGCCGCTCCATCAGACGAGAGCAGCGACGAGACTGCCAACAGGATTAAAAACCCCAGCTTGAAAGGCGGCCCCGATGCGTGTCTCCTGGAATGCCCCGACAGCTGCGGCAACGCGAAGCAGTGCTGCGAACCCACTGCAAAGGGCTGCAACGGCAACAACGGCGGCTCGTCTGCGTCGTGATAGCCTCTCTTCATTACCTGCTGTATGATTGTCGTATTCTTGTATCATATCTACTCACCATCTGAGTTTTGGCGCACGTTTCAACGTGGCGCTTTTCCTTTGTCATTTGCGCAAAAGCACTTTCCATTAGGCGCTTGATAGACTTGAAGACTCGTGCTCGCGTCTCTTGGTTGGACTATCCAAGCTCCTTATTGTGTACGAGTTGCATCGTAGAGATCTCGTGCCTTACGTCGTAGGCAGACGACCATAACGTTAATAGATCGTTCTGTCAGAATCTACGGATTTGTCGTCCTCGTATTCTTATCTGTAGCAAGCAATGGACTACCTCCCATGCTCCACACCAACCAAAATCACCCTTTGTCGCCCTTGCTCACAGTTTGGGACAATACCCCGGTGCTGACAATGTGGCACCTCAGTGGCCATGTCCTCGGGAAGACGCTCCACATGTCTTATGCATACGAACACCCCATCAGCCTTCCAGAAGGCTGGAAACCGGCGAAGATGACCCCTATCTCCGGACTAATCCCGTTGTACCCACAGCAATACCCGCCCGTGCTGATGAGCTTAATCGCACCTTCTATTGTGGGCTTGGCGCTCGTTGTCTTTAGTACAAAATAGAATTTTCTGTGCCGTTGCTTTGCGTATTTCGCGCACTTGATGACTTGCGCTTTTGTATTGATTAGATGACTTGAGGTTGTCAGACGAATGTCTCGCTGGCACAAGGACTGTCCGTACGATTCTACTTCTGGCCTGAGAAATTGGAGTTGTTGTGCAACAACTACTGCAATATTAGTATCGCCTTCAAACAATGCTGACCACTAATCAAAGTCATGTCGGCAAGAAGTCACACCAGCGATATGCACCCTCCGCACTGGAGCGGTAATGTTTCGTCAGCTCGTGTGCCACCACCATCTCAAACGAGCTTGTCCAGGCGAGATCGACCACAGTGACAAACGGACTCCACAGCGGGTGACAATCTCATCCGCATCCACCGGTCGGTCGACTCCGAGCCCGACGTTGTTGCGAACCGAGGTGTTGTAACTTTGGCGCCGTTTTGGTCGAATTGCCCGTTTCGGTGGGGATTCGGCATGGCAAATTTTCTGCGCGACGGAGCAAAACATCACTGGGCAGTGGAGTGATTGAATTACAGGAGAAGAACACTGTTGGGATTGTGGGTTCCGGTGTCTCCCTATCTGGAAAGTTTTGTTCGTGATGGTTGCGTCGCACAATCAGCGTCACCATGCAATATACGCGAAAAGATGGCATGAGGGCAACGGAATACGAGGCCCTGTGCCGCTGATACCTCAGTATACCTATCACCAATCGTTCGTTTCAAACCCTTCCAACCCGGAAATCCGGCACCACCGTCATGCAATCATCTATCAGCCTTCTGAAATCACCCGCGTAGGATCGCCATATGTTATGGCCGATTCGGGCAGGTGGTCTGCCGATATATTGCAGGCCTGCGAATCGGATTGTGCAGCGCCGAGCCACGGGTGGCGCTTTTAAGCAGCCAAGGAAAGCTTTGCAGCGGATATTTACACCTATCGGGCTAGGTGGCCCCTCTATCAAGACGTTACATCGCCTGGCACAGTGCTTGTGTGTGCTTGGACCTGCCAGAGGCGAACGCCAGTCGCGTAGGTGGCAGGTGGGCACTGCAGGGCAATTGGAGAAGGGTGTTAAATATGGAGGGGTCGAACGCTGGGAGCGCGCTTCAGGTGTTTCTGCGACTTTGTATAGATTTACCCTGCTCGACGTTGATCTGGTCTTTGGTTGCGATCAAGACTTGAAGCAAGTATGGCGCACGCACAGGAGACTGCGTAAGATTTCAGATGGTACTCCTACAAGCAAGTTACTTACATATACTAGAGCTCAACAGCTGCAGTACGCGCAAGCTGAGGCAGACCACAAGCCGCACCTCTACGGCGCGTCTCTGAATGATGCGAACGTCGCTGCCCATGTCGACAAAGAGGTCCTCGAGAAGCATGAAAGCCACAGCTCGTCCGCCTCTGTTGGGGCTGTTATCGAAGATGAGGATGGTCTCGGTGGTGTCAGGCCTACAGCTGAAGAGCTCAAGACCCTTCGCAAGGTCGGCGAGCCTCTTCCCAAAGCTGCCTTCTTGGTTGCCATTGTCGAACTCTGCGAGCGCTTCACCTACTATGGCGCATCTGGTATCTTCCAGAACTACATCTCGCGTCCGCGCACTGGAGAGCTGGGCCGTGGTGCTCTCGGTATGGGACCCAAGGGAGCTACTGGCCTGTCGACGTTCTTCCAGTTCTGGTGTTATGTCACGCCCATTCTCGGAGCTGGTAAGACTCAGAAAATCTGTCGATACAGGTGCGTGTGTTAACATGTCTCTAGTCATCGCCGATCAGTACCTCGGAAAGTACAACACCATCGTCATCTTCTGCTTCGTCTACATGCTCGGACTTCTCATCCTGACTTGCACCTCCATTCCCACCGCTCTTGATCATGGCGCGGGGCTCGGAGGTTTTATCACCGCGGTCATCGTTATCGGTCTTGGAACTGGTGGTATAAAATCCAATGTTGCGCCCCTGATTGCCGATCAGTACAAGCGGAGGCAGATGGTCATCGGACACGACAACAAAACTGGCGAGCGCGTCATTATCGATCCTGCGATCACCATCCAGAGGATCTACATGATCTTTTACTGGTAAATGATGTCCCGAGGCATGAGTTGCGAGACAAGTGCTGACTTCGTGCCTACAGGTGTATCAACGTTGGTTCGCTATCTCTGCTCGCAACCCCGTACATGGAGCGCGATACCGACTTCTGGTCCGCATACCTGCTGTGTCTGTGTATCTTCCTTGTCGGTACACTTGTCCTCGTCCTCGGTCGCAAGGTCTACGTTGTCCGCCCACCGCAGGGCTCTATCATCACTGATGCTTTCCGTGTCATCTGGATGATGATCAAGAACCGCAAGATGGACGCTGCAAAGCCCTCATACCAAGCGGGTCTCGGGAAGTCCTCCAACCTCCGCTGGGACGACCACTTCGTCGAGGAGGTCAAGCGTGCTCTCATCGCTTGCCAGGTCTTCTGCTTCTACCCTATCTACTGGGTTGTGTACGGTAACTTCTCCAACAACTTCGTTACCCAGGCTGGACAGATGAGTGGTCACGGCATCCCCAACGATTTGATGCAGAACTTCGATCCTATCGCTATTATCGTGTTCTTGCCACTCGTTGATCAGGTCCTGATGCCTACGCTCCGCAAGCACAAGATTCCGTTCCCACCCATCAATCGCATTGTCGCTGGATTCTGGATTGCAGCTCTCGCCATGGTGTACGCAGCGGTCATCCAGCATTTCATCTACCAGGCCGGTCCTTGCTACGGCCACCCGCTCTGCGAGGCCGCTACGGGTGCAGATGGTGTAATCCGGGGTAACAATATCCACATTGCCTCTCAAACGGGTGCGTATATGCTCATTGGTCTTTCCGAGATCTTTGCGTCCGTTACCGGTCTCGAGTACGCGTACACAAAGGCGCCTCCTAGCATGAAATCATTCGTGCAGTCAATGTACCTACTCACAAACGCTTTCGGATCCGCCATCTCCGAGGCTCTGAACCCTCTTCTGTACGATCCCGCGATCCAGTGGATGTTCGTTGGTCTGGCTATAGCCTCCTTCGTTGCTGGATGCATAATATGGATTCTCTTCCATCACTTGAACGCGCATGAAGACGATATGAATGCACTAGACCAGGACTACGACAAGGACCCAACACTTAGGCGTAGCAGCGTGCATGGCGATCGCACGGTTGGCTTGCACGAGAGCGAGAAGGTCTGAGTATCTCACTTTCGAAGTAACCACGCACGGAGAAACTTTAGGAATGAGGGAACATAAAAAGGCTCCAGTCTCGATGCTTGTAGCCTGGTGTAGGAATGAACGAGATGTTATTTACTTCATAATGCTCTTCACTGTGTGCTGTGCTGATCAAAGCTTACTACGAAGCTCGGACCATGACGCTAGTGACGCTAGGGTTGAACCCCTGTCCATCGAGTTGTGGGGTGCAGCTCGACAGACACCACCGCTCTTCCTTCGATCAATTCTTGACCTCGTAATTTCTACAAGCTTGTATCGAGTGACGTGGCATCTGAATTCCACGAGGATCAGACCTACATCAGCGCACACAAACATTGCCCTTTTTGTCTTTTCAACACGAGACGACGATCCTCTAGTCACCTTCTAGATCCGTATTGCTGCGCCAAATATAGACAGGAGTCATGTTACTCGTCTAGAGTCGCTCTCGTATATACAACGCGGCATCGTCGGATTTGGCGTCTTACGACCGCCAGCCTTCACTCGCTCCATTGTTTCTACTAATCACTACCACGCTCGTTTAACCCGCGTTCAAACAGCAAGACACGCGATACCTGTTAGGCACCCGTACATCCTGCCAAAACAACACAAAGGCGCACAAAGTGCAAATCCAAATTCACAAGACCTTCAAGAATACGATCAATTCAAAACAATATCTGCAAAATGTCGCGCTCAACAGCAACAGCCTCGCGCGTAACGCCAACGCCCACAACAACCTACCCTTTCACATACACAACCTACTCCACCTCTCTATCCTCAAGCTCATTCTCCAAACCCACTATCATTCCATCAATGTTCTCCTTCGGGCCCGCACAATCCTGCTCCGCAAACTCCATCGCCACACCACTACCCTCCAACTTCCCCATCGGCAACCCCTCTGGCCTCGAGCCTGCATGCGTCATTTCCAACGCCCGCGAGGTCAACGACCACGCCTTCTGGGATCTGTACGAATGCTGCAAAGGCAAAGACGTGTTTGCGGGAGGCAGCCCGTATCCGTGCACGGCGCAATGCGTTGCCGAGGATGGACAGACGTGGCAGGAGCTGGGCGAGTGTTTGAGTAAGAAAGTGGAGGTCGTGGTGTGTAAGCCGGCGTTCAATGAGATTGGGAGGAATGAGACGACGACAAGTGTTGGACCGAGTGCGACAGGTAGTGGCCAGCCGGCGGCGAGTGGGAGCGCAAGTGGAAGTGGTGCGCAGGCGTCGGGATCGACTGGGGCGGGGAGTAAGGTGGGCGTTGTGCATGTGAGAGGCGTGAAGGCTGCGGTTGGGGTGTTTGTGATGTTGGCGGTTGGGTCCGCGGCGGGCATGCTGTTGTGAAAAGTGCCAGGGGATCTTGTCCTGGATGATTGGGAACAGCTGCACCCTAAGACTGTGGTCGCTTCTCTCTTGGCTCCATGGCTGTGCCTAGGTTTTACTCTTATTTAACAATGGAACCCTACTGATATGCAAACACCGCTCCACCTTAACCAAAGGTGATATAATTTTTCAATCCGCGTCAGAGGCTTTTCAAGGTGGTGGTCTTAGCGATATACGACATCTCTAGTCCGAGCCAAAGGACGCGATATGGTCTGCAGGGGCCAGTCTTGGGTGGTCGGAAGTGAAACCTTGAGCCTGTAAAATTGCGTAGCAAGATTACATGACTGATGAGTGCACGTTTGTTGTTTCCGTTTGAACGTAGATAACCGTGAATTCAAATCGGCCCAAGCTCCCGACGTCCGTTGCGGGAAACCCTCACGTACTTAATCCTCTCAGCACTTCCTCGCTTCTCGACTCAACCACACTCTCAACTGCACTCTCAACCACACTCTCAACTGCACTCTCAACTGCACT
>TARA_R110002003_G_scaffold219_5_pt1 | contig 11076 bp, 12 predicted proteins | sample TARA_R110002003 | Tara Oceans TARA_R110002003 (sample SAMEA4396441) | marine metagenome | biome: Westerlies Biome; feature: [SRF] surface water layer (ENVO:00010504); material: water (ENVO:00002006), including particulate matter (ENVO:01000060) such as... | depth 5 m | reverse complement strand
CGAACAACCGCTTCGGTACGGAATGGTTCATATACCTAGGGGCGTCGCTCTGCGGGATCTCCGCCGGCGTCTTCTGGATGGCTGAAGCCGCCATCGCCATTGCGTACCCTGAGGTAAGTGATCTTAACCACTGAAACGAGTCTGCAGCTAATCATCTCAAAAGCCTTGGAACAAAGGCAAAGCGCTTGGCTACTGGCTCACGTATCGGCTCTCTGGCCAGATCCTTGGCGGGGCCATTAACCTTGGTCTCAATGCAGATCGCGACCAAGCTGGCAAGGTCACGTATACCGTGTATCTGGTCTTCATCGCACTGCAATGCATTGGTCCCGTGGTTGGGCTGTTCTTCACCAAGCGCTTCTTACTTATCGTTCTCTGGATCGGCCAAGCAGTCTTCGCGGAAGCCGTGTTCTTCACGTACCTCGCACGTAAGTTACTCCACCGTTTTACACCACACTTTGAGTCGCCATCGCTAACATGCCGGCAGTGTGGTTCTCGGTCCGCGCACGCGCCCTGGGATCATTCCTCTCCGGCATCATTGCTGTGGTTTGCGGCAATCTCTTGGGCCAGTACCTTGACCGCACTAAGATCCCTCTGCGTATCCGCGCACGCAGTACCTTCTGGGTCATCGCCGTTCTACAAGGCGCGTGGTGGCTCTGGGCCACGATCCTTGTGACTGAGTTCCGGTCCTCGCAGCCAACATATGATTGGGTGTCTCCGGGCTTCGGCCGCGCTTTTGCTGTGTTCATCTTCCTGACTGCTGGATTCCAAATGAACTACTTGTTCTTGTATTTCATCATTGGAAACTTGGCAGTCAACGAGTCGGAAGTGATTCGCTACGCGGCACTGCTGAGAGGCACCGAGAGCGCATGGCAGGCAGTCAGTTATGGCATTACCAGCGTGACGCTGTTTGCAGAGGTCGGCGCTGTGTACTGGAACTTTGCGCTGTGGGGTGCAGCAATCTGGCCTGCATGGTTGGTCTTGAGGGAGTTTGGTGGGGAGCAGAAGACGGCGATTGAGCAAACTGCCAAGGGTGTTGTGACACCACCAGTAAAGGTCGACCAGCCTGGGGCGGAGGTGCTCAACAAGGGTGTGTTGGGTTAGTTATCGAGACAAGAAGATAGGGGTGGCTCAGACATGTCACCGGAGACTACAAGTGGCTGTAATGCTAAAGTTCGAGCTCGAGCGTCTTCGTATTCTACAATCACAACATATGTTGCAAAATTTCACGGCGACATCCTTCGCCCATTTCTCAGGACTAGTTGGACTCCAAATGACCGACGAGCAGGTGCGACATTACTATTCAATTTCGCGCTTTTATCGTGTACGGGAAGGTACTATTTCATCACTTTAGTACTGCAACCAATCGTCCTCCACTGATCTCCCTCCTTCTCATCCGATCGAGCCCTTCATTGATGCCTTCGAGTCCATAAACCGTGCCCACAACATCCGGTGGCACCAATAACCCCTTCAGAAGTAATCGCTCGCACCACGCACTGAGCGCTTCGCCTACTTCCGGTATCTCATGGAACAGTTTTATGGGCACGTTGTGCAATGCAATTCCTTCTGGAATGTCTGTCTTCGGCAGCCCCGTGAGGCCGACCAGATGCGATCTTTGTAGCCCTGGAGCACCCTCAAAGGGTGTCGACGGGGGCGTGGGAAGTTTGGCACCCGCTCGCTCGAAGACCTTCGCGTCCTTCGGTAGCGAACGAGCAGATGTCGGGACAGCAAGGGAGCGAAGCAAAAGTGCAGCCGTATCCTTCCCTTGTGTATCAAAACCGTATCGGGCACGATCGCCCGTGCTGGCTTTGATCACTTCGATAGCTCTTTCCGGGTTGTGGGAGTCGACCACGAGGTCAGGACGAATCGCTTTCGTGGACGATAATCTTAACCCATGTTTTGCACCGTCGACTACGGAGATGATCTTCAGGCCCGCAAGACGTGCCATCTGCTTGGTGACATGAGCACATGTTGAACTACCGCCCCAAATGACCAGAAAATCTCCGGCTGTTGCGCGCTCGCCTTTCGCAATTCCATTCAAACACTCCTGCCGTATGTCTGATGGAAGACTCTCCGAGTTCACATTGCGCACAATACTGAGAAGATCCGGTCCGTCCTCGATGCTTTCGAAGTTCAAGCCCATGCATATCCCGAGTGCAAGTGCCGCAGAAACGAACGCCACTCCCAATATGCTGCCCGACTTGACCGATGTACCTTTGGGAAGGCGTATGGTATTGAAGGACGACGCAACACTGTATTCTTGGAATGCTGCTTTGCGCAGATCGCGATAGTCGGTCGATGGCACAACAACCAGGTCGCCTTTCTTGATACGAGACGTTGCTGCACTTGACACTTTCACTACAGTCCCTGCGAGCTCGCGACCAGGAATATATGGTAATGTTGGGATGCCAAAATTATAGTCACTTCAAAAATATCAGCGCGTGTGTGGAGAAAGAAGAGAACGTAACCCACGGTGCTTTCCAGTCGATTGGGTTGAGACCAATGGCTTCCACTTTTATTAGGAGCTCGTGTTCATGCTGTGTTGCTGGTACAGGATGGTCTTCGGCAAGATCGTACGGCTGACGTATCGCGTGCAATTTCAGTGCCGACTGGACCTTTGGCAACGAGTATGCTTCGTTCCTTCGCTGAAAGTCATTGTGCGTCCGGCGTCTCTTACTCGTTGCGGGTTCCGCGGAAGACGCTGCCGCACTTCTGGTGCGTTTCTTCCACGATGTCATTTTCCCCGAGATTTTCTCAAAATCCTATGTCGTGAAGGTGGCCGTGGGTGCGCTCCCGCTGTAGCAAAATGCTTTGATGGTGCAAATGCTCGGGGTTGATTTCCAACCATAAGCTGTCGACTTATCGTGGTAGGGCTTTCCGTAATTCGAAGGTCGTCATTCTATATTGGCTAGACAAGGCCCTGCATACAGTGTACGGCGATCTGACACAGTCAAGACCGTATTGGGTGGAGTCACTGGATTGTCGGCATTTTGGTGTCTTATGGCGTAACACAGTAGTGGGGTGTTTTCGCGACTCAACACCGAAACTAATCGGAACGTGGATTTACGCCGGTAATTAGAAGGGCCTACATCGGAGAGCAATATGCAGTGCCGTGCTTCAGGGTGGCATTATCCGATGCTGATGATGAAGTGGTCCGCAGATAAGCGATTGCGTTAAAGAGCGTTGAAAGCACACCATCCGCACCAAAGAACCACCACACTTGTTTCGGCAGAATTGGTAACCTCACCTCCGACTACCAACAAAACTTGAGCATGGCAAAGAGAAAGCGCGAAAATGGTGCTGCGAATGCAAAGAATGCAAAGCAAAAGAGTGAGGCAGCATCGCCATGTAAGAAGCTGATCATCAATGCCTTCGTTGAGATGTGTAAGTCCACGTGACATGGCGTCGAGATATATCATTTCAGATCTTCGACAGCTCATTCATGCAGAGACTGTCATTGGCTGATGAAGTATGTGCATACAGGTAGCGGCCATCAAACGCCAGGCATGTGGCGACATCCTGATGATCATTCGCACGAGTTCAACGATGTCGACCACTGGGTAGAGCTTGCAAAGCTGCTCGAAGGAGCCAAGGTCCATGGAATTTTTGTCGCCGACGTCCTTGGTGGCTACGATGTCTACAACGGAAATCTCGATGCCGCGAAGATATCGGGCGCGCAGTGGCCAGTCAATGAGCCTCTAGCAGTTGTGAGTGCCATGGCCGCAGCTACCACGAGTATTGGATTCGGCGTCACCGTGTCGACGACCTACGAACCGCCGTTTTTTTTTGGCTAGGCGATTATCGACCGTTGATCATCTTTCGAAGGGCAGGTATGAGGATCGATCGCCCTGCTGAGTGCTTAGCTGACTTCTTCTAGACTCGGCTGGAATGTACGTTGAGATGAAGCCTACCATGCTTCCATATTTAACGGAGTCTACAGATCGTGACAAGTTACCTGGACTCTGCTGCGCGCAACATGGGATTGAAGGAACAGTTACAGGTCCGCAGATTGACCTGGTTCCAGATCCTAGCTAACGCTGTTTAGCATGATGAGCGCTATGCACAGGCCGAGGAGTACGTCAAGGTCATGTATAAGCTTCTCGAGTCATCCTGGAGAGATGATGCAGTTGTGCTGGACCGGAAGAAGGGCGTATACACGGTACCTGATCGAGTGCGGGAGATTAACCACGAAGGAAAGTACTTCAGCGTACCTGGGCCTCACATCTGCCAGCCAAGTCCTCAACGTACGCCCTTGATCCTGCAAGCAGGTACTTCGAAGGCGGGCAAGAGATTTGCAGCACAAAATGCGGAGGCAATATTCGTCTCCGCACATGCGCCTGAAGTGTGCGCGAAGAATATCGCGGAGATCAGAGAGATTGCATCATCTCAATTTGGCCGAGATGGAAAGAACATCAAAGTCCTTAGCCTCGTGACTCCTATCATTGGCAGAACCGAGGAAGAAGCACAGGCAAAATTGGCCGACTACCGAAAATATGCATCGTTGGAAGGAGCGCTTGCTCTGTTCTGCGGATGGACTGGGATTGACCTTGGGAAGTATGAAGATGACGAGGAGTTGCGCCTCGTAGAGAGCAATGCTGTACGGTCTACAGTGGAGGGCTACGCGCGCTTTTCGCCCGGAACCTCGAAGTGGACGAAGCATACGGTTGCTGAACACGTGAGCATCGGCGGAAATGGTCCCATTCTCGTGGGGACTCCATCACAGGTAGCGGACGGACTTCAGGCCTGGGTCGATGAGGCTGATGTCGATGGCTTCAACATCGTAGGTCATGTCTGTTTATGTTTTGGCAATCCTACTAACACGTCATCCAGGCGTACGCTCTCTTTCCACAGTCATTCAAAGACGTCATTGAGCTGTTGCTACCCGAGCTAAGGAAGAGAGGACTGTTTTGGGATGACTATGCAGTTCCTAACGGTACATATCGGGAGAATTTCTACGCGAAGAAGGGGCAGAAAGGGCCCTTGGACGAACATGTCGCATCCACATATCGCTGGAAGGCCGGTGTCGATGCCAAGGATCATGTAATTCCCGAGTAGGGACAGGCGGGCGGGCTTTTCGTGCGGTCAAAGTTGAGGCATGTACTGCGGAGTGACAAAAGTCAAGCTGGAAGAACGCGACGCGTCTCGGAGTAACATTGCAGTTTTGGTGATGAGGGCCTGTGCGCGGTGACGTACTTGACCACAGCTGAAGCACCGCTTTTCCACCCAAACCAACACTTGATATTCGAGCACGTCGCGCACATGTTTTGTGTGTGCAAATCTTTTCTACGATGGCTCCCCTTTTGCAGTGTCGCAACACAAGCGAAGCTGCCATTCGTCCTCAACGCAGCGTTTTCGCGCCAAGTATTATGTCAAAACGCCAGATTGCCCAGCTGAGTACAAGTTCGAACCATAGACAAACCAATCCACTCCAATGTTTTCTTCCAACCATGACGCCCTTTCGAGCACAGCAGCTTCATCGACCAAATCCTCCCTTTCACGCCCCGCGCGCCACATCTTCTCACCATCGAGGACTTTTCTAGACTCATGCAAGCCTCCACCTCCATTACATTCGCGTGCTCGTGTCTTTCCTTGGCGAATGCAACAACCCAACCAGCGTTTTACGGATGCTTTGATGCGCACACCAAAGGTTTCCCCGCTTAGAATTGTCACATCGCAACAACGTCTAACGCGATGTACGCCTTGCTGCATGGGGCAACTCGAGTGGGTCTGCCCAATCATGTTCGCTGAACGTCTCGGCCTTCATGCTTTGTAGCGAAGAGCCGGGCTCGATAGGTTATTGTCGGTTGAAAATAATCGGTTTGGGTAAGGATGGGGCTACATGTCGGCGCTGAGGTGTTGGAGGTAGGTATAAATTGCAATTCGCCTCAGAAAGGGCTTTGCTTGCTACGCTGAAGACTTAAACTTGATCACCATGTCTGACAAGGTTGTTGAACCGGAAGTCGAGCATGCGCATGATGCGTCTACGAAGCCCGTGTCAAAATTCACACGATGGTACAGAAGTCCACTCTTCAATGTAATCGTGTGTAAAGGCTTGTGTTGCTTGACTGCACACGATAGTCCCGAGGTCATCAGATCAGTGCTAAAATGCACCTTTCATGGCCACCTGCATGCTCAGGATATGTTGCTAATGCTACAACGTCAATAGAAAAGGTTCTGAGATTATACAGGATTGTAGGAGAAGACGCAGTAAGGGAAAGGTAAGGTCTTAGGTAAGATGGCGCGCCAGTCATTGCAGCACCTGGTCGCGAAGGGAGCCGATTACATAAGTATTTCTTGGCACGCAGCAGCTCAAGCTCAACTTCACGACGACGTTGGCCGCACCTTCCAAGCGCAATTGGCAACCCGCCCACGCCACAACGCCAGAATGCTCCTCCAAACTCTCCGCTCCCCTCGTGCCCTGCGCGCGCCGGCCACTCTGCTCCGCGCCTGCGTCTCCACCGCTACCTCATCCAACCAAGTGCCCGCCAACGACCCTGTCTCGCGCGACGCCAAGCCGAATGTGTCGGAGACCAATGCAGTGCCTACGTCCTCGGAAGGATCATTCGACAAGGTGCTGCAGGAGAATGTGACGGATGCGGAGAAGATGAGGACGGCACAGGCGCCGAACTACCAGGGCATCTGGAGCAGGAGCCAGCAACCGCGGGAGGTTGCTATGAGCGGGCCACGCTTCGAGCAGAGCATCATGGAGGATCAGGTACGTCGGATCTCCATGGTTGAACCCGGAGTGGAATCGGAGACATGAGACATTCCGAACGCTGCACGAATCAGCTCGCAGGAGCTGGTTATAGGAAACTCAAGCGCATGCACTGACAATAACATGCTTAGCCCCGTCCATATGCCGCCATCGAGCTCATCCACAAGCAGCCTGTGCGCTGGACACACGAGAGGGTCGTTTCATGCGATGGAGGAGGCGGTCCGCTCGGACACCCCAGGATCTTCATCAACACAGACAAGCCCGAGATTTGCTGGTGCACATATTGCGGACTTCCATTCGTACGTATCACCATTCCCGAGTCTTCAGACCTCTATACGATCACGAGGGTGAGCATGGGCAGAGCTAATCATCCTTCAGGCTCACGAACATCACCGCGCACATCTTGAGTCCCTTCCGGCCGAAGAGCTAGGATTCCCACTGGAACCTACCGGCGATATTGCCGAGGTTGGAGAGACACAACGAGTTACGGATGAGCCGCTTGGGCAGCGATAAAGCACAGGGAGAAGCGAGATGGAATGATTGTAAATATGTATGTCGATCAAGAGAGGCACACTGCAATGCCAAACAAGATCTGTCTTGCTTGTACGTTTTATCATGTGATGCTGTATAACATGGTCAAGCACAGTTCTTCAGCGGTCGGACGACACAGCCACTGAGACTCATGGACGATGATTTCAGGGCCCGTATGGATATAGGGTGGCTAGTCCGTGTTGGGCAGAGTCGGGTTTGCACATGAGACTATACCGCGTACCGAAGAATTGTCGCTTATGGATCAATCCAATCTACATCGACCAGTTGAGTCAGAAGGCGAGGTCGGTTTCCCACAGGCTGGCAATGTATGGCCTGGCTGCAGGACCTCAAGGCGCTGCGCTAATTGAAAGTGTGGTTAAAGTGTCGCTCCATCAGTAGTGCCTGGACGACAACTGTTATCTATCATAATGGCAAACCACACTTTGCCATTGCGGTGTCCTTCGAGTGGTGAATCGCCGCGTAGCGTGATGACCAGGATCGGATTTGAGCCTCGGTGGCTAAGTGTCTGTTCTGATATCATGGTAGAAAGCACATGCTTGAATTGTGGTACTGCTTCGCAAGGCTGCCACCCCCACTAAAGCCTAGCGCAACCCCACATTTGACGTCAACCCACATCACAGCCACTACAGCTCAACTTTCTGCTCTGCACCATGCCAAACGCATACCAACACACGTCCATCTCACCACTGAGCACCTTCCTAATCGCCGCGTGCTTCCTACTCGCCCTCTTCCCCGGAATCTTTGTCTCAATCGCCTGGGCACCCTACAATTCGATCGTGAATTACGCGTTTCCTGCCACTCCACCGCGCCAGCGCGTAATCTGCACTAGTCCAAATATTTGCATACCAGAGCCAACCATGTCGTGGTACGTGATCTCGCCTTTACGATTGTCTCCCGGGCAAGTAGTAGCTTCTGACACGCAGCACAGGTTCCAAAGATCCCTGACCCTGCCCTCGCGCTCGCGCGGCTCATACCTCATCACCGACACCATTGTGAAGGACCTTCCCGAGATCAAGAACTACAAGACCGGCTTGCTCAATCTCTTCATCCAACACACATCCTGCGCGCTGTCGCTGAACGAGAACTGGGATCAGGATGTGCGCGCCGACATGAGCGATGCGCTGGATCGCATTGTGCCCGAGGACAAGAAGGGCCAGGGGCTGTATCGGCATGATGCAGAAGGGAGCGATGACATGCCTGTAAGTGTCCATATGTCCATATGATAGGGAGGGCGCGAGCTGGGGCTGATCTCAAATGTCTAGGCACATGTCAAGTCCGCACTGGTGGGCGCAAGCGTAACGATTCCGATTACGAATGGACGGCTGAACACGGGCACGTGGCAGGGTATCTGGTATCTGGAATTCCGGGATTCGAAACATACGAGAAAGGTGGTGGCTACGATTCAGGGTGAGAAGATGTGACTTGATCAAGGGAAGCAGGAAAGGGTGCAACAAGAGGCTCGCCTATGATCGGACCCAGTTCGCGAGCATAGATGACACGACAAGACATCCGAGATAGGATACATGAGAAGACGAACGAAGATGAATCATATATGCATGACTCGATTTGGCTACATCTCACGATCTAAATGTATACAATGCACCTCGCTTGCACCCACCCATTTCCCCATTCGACATCCATGGTCGCGAGAAAATATTGGAAGAAGGATCATAAGGCCACAAGGCCGCAAACGCCGTTTCGGGAAAGCTGGGTATCATGAAGTCGAGACCAAGAATGCAAGGTGTAATTGTGATGCTGAAATGCAGTTTTGGAAATAGACAATCCCGGGGCGACATGTCGTGAGATTCGGTGAAGATCGTGTCGATGTCGTCAGAGCCACCGCGTCTGTTCGATCGAACCGAAGGCGATGCGTCACTACGCACGATGGAAGACCAGATAGCCGAGCTCGGCATCCATCATCCACCGGCCAGGGTGACACTCGTTCTCGATCTGATAGTAGGTCCTCAGGTGCCATTCGCCGTTTCTCTCGCGGCACCAAAACGGATCTTCATCTCTCGCGTCCGCCGGCCTAATCCTCCTTGGATCGTACGCGCCTCGCTCTGTTGCAACCCGACGACTCTCCGTCTGGATGTCCTCGCGTGTGCGGACATGTTCGCAAGCCGTGGGGCATCTATGCTCGCACCGCGCCGAGTAGCCCGCGGGAGCCGCATGGCTGTTGGTCACATGGTATGTCGTTGTAGTCGTAGCCGCAGTTGGTCCCGGCGGGTAAACGTAAGCTTGTGTTGCGTAGCCATAACTGGGCACCGTGTTATAGTACGACCTCTGGTAAGGGTAACAGAAGTTAGCAAGTGGGTACAGCGAGCCATACAGGCTGTAATTGTAGTAGCCGCTGTACGCAGGCGAGTAGTAGTGGTTGGGGTAGTAGCTTGGTGCGTAAGTGGCGCCATAGTAAGGATATGAGGGCTGGTAAGAGCGGGCGGAGTGTACCCCAGGATAGTAGCCCCCAGCAGCGACACCAACACCGACACCGCCAACAAGACCACCATACCCATACGCCATGCCGCCGTTGGGTATGACGCCAGTGTAGGGTGCGCTGTTTGCAGACTGGCCTGCGTAGCTGAGGTAGCCGCGTTGGCCATAGCGAGGGGTGTAGATGTACTGGTGGCGCGGCTTCGGATAGGCCTCCATTGCGGAGAGTGGCAGATGCCAGGTGTGGTGAATCGGCCGGTCGGGGAGCGAGAGGAGAAGAGTAGGGTATTTTGCGGGGTGAGGGTAGAGCAGCCGCAAGGTTAAGCTCGGTCGTACAGGGCAGCCAGGCAGACAAGACAATCTCGACAAGCCACGCGAGCCAATGGGGGTGGGGAAGGCGGTGTGGAAGAGGCAGGCACGAGGGCAGCGGGATCGGAGAAGGCAGGAAAGAGCGCAGACTCACCACAGCGGCATGACGCGGCATTGCAACGCTCGCGCCGGGATTGTAGCGCCCGTATCCAGACGAGTATCCCATGTAGCCTCCAGGAACGACACCTCGAGGGTAGCCGTTGTAGCCGGGGTAGCCGGGGTAGCCAGCGCCATATGGCGGGTAGCTGTGACGATGCGGGTAGCCCGAGTTTCCAGAGTATCGATTTGAGTGTACCAGAGCATTGCTCATGTAGCGGCCATGGGGCGGTCGAGAATAGTACCGCGAGGGGTAGTACGAGCCTCCAAAACCATGTCGGCGGCGCCAGGACATGCCGCAACGAGGGACAGTGTACTCCTCGGAAACTCGAGAGGCGCCATTGGCGACATAGGTCCGGGTTCTGTAAGTATCTCTATCGTCGAAACACATCTTGGTGGCTGTTGAGTATTTTGAAGTTGAAAAGAGCGAAGGAACATCCAAAGACAGCAAGCCCAAGATACGGAAATGACCAATGACGTACATTTGGGTGAGGGAGAGCAGACGCAGCCTTCACCATGCATCCACGCGCGAGTTGCAAATCATAGATCTCTCTCATTTCCAGGCTTCGGTGCAACCCTTCTCTCAACAGCCCCAGCACCAGCACCAGTAGCTTGGCCTCCTTTTCCCTTACCCCTCGAGAACACTTTGCCAAGTCTTGCCGTCAATGGTACGACCGTCCATCTTGCGAAGCCCGGTGTTGCCCATACACTAAACATGATCCGCGGCACAAGCAGGGCCTTGGTGATCGCGTACGCCGTTGCGAATTCGACGACCAGCCTGACGCCCCCCTCGTTGATCTTCCACGCCTTATCTATCTTCCTTAATTTCTTTCCGTCGACTTCGGTCGTTTTGATAATTCCCTTTTCTCTCATCCACTCCTTCCACCTCTTCTCCTCATCCTTTCCTCCTTCTCTAT
>TARA_R110002003_G_scaffold64_3_pt1 | contig 11092 bp, 15 predicted proteins | sample TARA_R110002003 | Tara Oceans TARA_R110002003 (sample SAMEA4396441) | marine metagenome | biome: Westerlies Biome; feature: [SRF] surface water layer (ENVO:00010504); material: water (ENVO:00002006), including particulate matter (ENVO:01000060) such as... | depth 5 m | reverse complement strand
AAAACAGGAAATGGAAAAAGCAAGCCGCCTTCGCTGATCACGATCGAGCTCCCAGACTACAGCAACGACCGGACGAAGTGGCCGACGTACTGGACTAAGCATGTGGCTGAAGAGAGAAAAGCGGCAAAGGCAGAAGCGACAAATTCGAAGGCGAGTTCCATAACCGACTATGCCACACTTCCCATCGACGAGCTGAGCAAGCACATCACTGATAGGGTAAAGAAGCACAAGTCGATCCTTCCAAAGGGAAAAGCGAACGAGTACACGTATCGCGCTATCCTGTTTGTAACGCACGGCGGCACGTATAAGGACGAAAGTGAGGAGCGTTGCAAGACGGTCTGGATTCGAGATACGAATGTGTTTACGGAAGGTGTTGACTTCGAAGTAGGGCAGGACGGCGTACCTAAGCTGAAGCTGGGTCTTGATGAAACGCAGATTAGGAATAGGATGCAGGTTAGATACGAGGTGGATGAGACGATAGTCCAAATTGTGCTAGATAGTGAGTCCGATTCGGAGTAGAGGCCTGGTGGCGGGATGATTTGGGTAAGAGAGTGGCAAATTTTGTTTGGTAGCTGCGCGCGTGTTCTGTAGACTTTAATCGAGATGTGCATAATTTCTGTCTTTGCTGTGCTATAAGAGGGCAGCCATTGCCGTTCGCGAATTCTCGACGTGTTCGTGCCTGCTGTGGTCTCCCTTCGAATGCGTCATACCCAACCTGCCTTTAATTTCTCAACAGCTTCACTCTCGGACACGACATCAGCCATCTTCGCATTCATGTCGAAGATGTTGGCATCGTGAACAGCGGGCGACCTGTCCCCGCAGGCTTCGCTAACAACCTGGACCACATTAGTGACATGCAGCACGACTCATGTGGGCGCCAAGCGGCCTTACCATGGGCCTATATCCATGGCACATGGTGTCCAAAGTGGTTGCACGCACGCAGCCGCTCGTGCTCACTCCACAGATGACAACAGTATCGACGCCCTTGAGCTGAAGCCGTGTGTTGAGGTCGGTCGCGAAGAAGGCGCTCGGATAGCGCTTGGGAATGACGAGTTCCCCCTCCCTTGGCTCCAACCCGGGGACCCAGCTCTCCAGACCCGTCTCATTGCCCTTCTGGAACACCTTCAGCAGAGGCGCCTTGCAGTAGAAGACACCTGCGTCGGACATGTCCGGCTCCGTGTATTCCACTCTCGTCCATATCAGTGGCACTCCTCCTTCGCGGGCGGCAGCGACGAGTTTTCCAATCGAGGCGGGTGCAGCCGCAGATGCAGGGTTTGAGCTCGTGTCCAATGGACTGTCCTTACTCCAGTACGCGTTGCAAACATCGATGAGAAGCAGCGCCGGTTTGTTCCCCCATCCCACCTTTCCCGCGAAGCCGGACTTCACATACTTATCGTGGTCGCCGTGGTCTTTCGGCGCCATGTTGTCGAGGAGCAGTCTAGGGGTTAGTCGCGATCAAAGGAGGGGGACCGCCTAATCGTCCCCATCTTATAGAAACACCATGTGGGCTTCCCAACACCAGCAATCAAGCGCGCAGCGAGGATAGATAAACGTCGGGTGAGCTACGCGACAGTCGGAGGAGTCGGTCGGCTTTGGCGATGCCGCTGCGGCTACAAACACCCGAAAATGTGTGCCACCTGCATTTCGGCGATTGATCCACCGACCGATACCCGAGGTCAGCCATCTATTCGAGGCACAGCAACATGGCATCTTGTTTGAGCGCTTTCGTACGCGACGTGCGTTGCTGACCCACCGTCGACCGCTGACCGCTATCGCCAACAGGGCCGCCAACTTGGTGTTGACATTCGGCGCGTCCATCGTCCGTGTTCGGAGCCTCAATTCACACTGAAAGTCGAGCCGAGCTCTTGGCATCTGTTCGGACTTCCCCACATGCATCAGCCCGCGGAGACCGACCGGGAGTCTCCCAGGTCGCCCCAACCTGCCAGCTCCATCTCCACCATGGAGGCAAGAGAAGGAAGAATTGGGAATGCATTTGCTTGCGAACGGTGCAGGAAGCATAAAGTGCGATGCGTTCCTTCAGAAGTTGCCAGTATCTGCCAAAGGTAGGTTTCTCGGATTGTAGGACACTGCGAGCCGAGCTGACACGTGCGCAGATGCCAGAAAGCAAGAGTTGAATGTATCGAACATGTTGCGCGCAGGAGACCGGCCAAATCGAGGAACGATGGCCAGCCACCAAACAAATTGCGCGACTTCGACAAGAAGCTCGACAAGCTATCTGCTATTGTTGCGACCATGGCACCTTTGCCTACACCGCAGCCGGCCTTGCCCTTAGTGGCGACGTTGCCCTCTCAAGTCCCGGAAGTATCACAGAAAAGCTCTCCTCCACTCCCCGCACCACAGCCACCGGCAACGTCCGTCGCAAAAGCTCACATCCTACCTGCCCCGGGACCAGTCTCCGAAGGTTCGACCTCTTTCTGGGAGTCAATGAACGATAGTCTGTCTTGCCTCGGACGGTTAGATCCAATCATCCGGTCCATCAGCCTAGTGCACATGCAAATGCTACTCGAAACCTACCAGCGCATGGTCGACTTTTTCCCTTTCGTGATGTTACCAAAGGATTGTTCTTGTCGGGACCTGGTCCTGCACCGACCTCTCTTGATGTTTTCCGTGCTGACTGTGGCGTCTTATGATTCGGTACCGCTCCAGCGAACACTAAGCCGAGAATTCCGAAAGGTTGCTATGGTGAAGATTATGAATGGTGAAAAGAGCTTGGATCTTTTGCAAGGACTACTCGTCTTTATCGCTTGGCACCATCATTATATGGATGCTCGGGCGGTCTCTATCCCCATACTTCTTCAACTCTGCGTAGGAATTGCGAGCGATCTGAGCCTGGACAAAATCGCGGCGCACGTGCGAAGTCCGCTGCAGAAGGAAGATCCAAGAGACAGGGAAGCGAAAAGGGCATATCTGGGATGCTACTATCTTGCATCCAACATTGGCTTGGTGGAACCAGGCAGGAGTCGTTGTCTCGCATATTCGACTACATTACGGAACTATGCCTCCGAGCTGGCGGCTGCGTGGGAACATAAGACCGACGCAGTGCTCCCGATCATGATTGACATGTGTCAATTCACGGAGGACATCGAAGAGACTTTTAATGGACATGCAGAGCAGGCGCTGGTTGCTCGCTCACAAGTCAAGCGATTGAGTGACAAGTGGGACCAGATTCGATCAGCATCGAAATTGCAAGCAAATGACTACCGTACGAGCTGCTACGAAATTGCTTCCAACGTTTGCTGAGTATTACACAGGAACACTACAATGGCTACAGCTCGCTGCACGCATACATCTTTATAAGCAAGCGGCAGCCATCGATATCGTTGACCGCGAGAGCACGCCCTGGGCGTCCGGATTCCAGCTGTCTCTGCGCGTTACCTGTCTCCGCTCAATAGAACAATTTCTAGATAACAGCATAAAGCTCCCGAACAGCCAATTCGAGTTCATCTCATTGGTCGATTGGCTGAACTTGGTTTCTAGCGTCATTGGTCTCAGCAAGCTGGCACTGCATTCGCCGCCTATGCCAGGCTGGGATCCAGCCGAGCTTCAAATCGCGAGATCTTTCGAGTACTTTCGCGGCCAACTCTCGTCGCAGATGCCACAGCCGCGCGATATGCAAGAGAACAACGAGGATGTTTTTGAACGTTTTCGCCGCATGACATCAGTCATGCAGATCGCGCTCAGAACCGCTCCGGGAGGTGGGAGTCCAAATAGTGGCACTTTTGAACTTGCGACTGGCTCAGGACGAACTGTGTCGCTGTTGCAAGACGTGTCACTGCCGAAGATTAACGGCATGAGCAATGGTGTTGAGAAACTACCGAGCCTGTGGAAGATCAACCCTACATTCGACACTACGAGCAAAGATGTACATTGGAGATTCCTACTAGGCACTGTTTGAACTGAGGACCAAGTTCTGAACTAAATCAACTGCTACTGTACTCTGGCGACATATTCTTGGACAATATGCCTGCTACCTCCCCACGGCACCCAACAGCGCCCATCACTGCCCAGTCGATGCCTCCTCGGTCGGAGACGACACGAAGTCTGGCGGTTCTATGTACATTAAATTATGTGCCATGGCCGATTGAAACATCTGAGTCCAACTGTCGATGAGTAAGTCTTTTCAAAATCTATAATCCACCTATAATGCAAAAGTCGCTGATTTTGACAGTACAAAAGCATGCCCTTTGTACGAGGAGTGCGAATGCCGAGGCATGGCGCATTCGAACACCTGACGAGGCGTTCTGGAAGGCTCATTCGAGAATGCGGGGTGGCGCCATTAAAGTCGATGGCGCACTTCCCAGCACAATCAACCCAGTTCGTCGATCATCGAAACTGAATCACAATTTGCAAACACTCAACAATACGCGCCCCGGTTTTCTTTTCCTCGTTTACCTGCTCGAATCGTGCTTCACGATGACTTCTACAGAGTGGTATGGAGCTTGACGATAACAAGCTCCTCCCCTACACCACTAGCTTCAAGCCACCCGCGTACAGCAACCATCACAAGACCCTTACCGCATTTGCACAGCCCCGAACACCGAGTTGAGCTCCAAAGCAAATGCTTTATCAATCCACTTGATCAGACAGACCTACATCTTCACTTCCACGCATCTTAACATTAGTGAACAAGCAACGATCGTCTTGGCGGCAGTAAGCATGACCATCCCATCCGCAACATCGCCACGACGTACTGAATGAATTGAAGCTCAGGACCCTGTGCCGTGCTCTTGCACGACATTCCCTCAACCAAGAATCAACAGTCAGACCAAAAAGCAAGAACACGGTCATCTCCTCGAAGGATCTGTGCGCAGCGCAGCACCAACACAATGGGTTGCTTTTCCAGCAAGCCCGACAACGCGGACCCGGATTCCTCCGCTACGAAGATGGGATACACGCCTACAAATGCGGATGGAGGCGCACATCCTTCGGGTGCGTATCATGCTGGTGGTGGGCATCATTCGTATGGCGGAGACTTTGGCGGCGGCGGAGGGGATGCTGGTGGTGGTGGGGGAGGGGGGTGTTAGATGGATGCGAAAAGTGCGGTGGTGATGTTCGTGAGAAGTATGACTGATGAACGTTTCATTGGCTCGCCTGGGTTGGAAGATTGGTCTTTTTCCTCGTGGTGGAGTGGTGGAGTGGTGGAGTTGCTAAGCATTGGATGGAATGTGCACGCATCGGGTTGGATTCACTCGTTCGCTTTTGCTCCTTTTTCACTGGTTTTCTACTTTTGTTTCTCGGGAGTAGTGGTGTTCATATCGGAGGAGAGATAGTAGAATTGGACAGCTTTGTGCGTTGGCTGTACACTGCCAGCACAGATACCATCAATAAAGCAAGGCCGATCATACTCCCCTCCGCATCTCATTCTCTCAACTACCTCTTTTGTCCTCGTCTACGTCTGCTGCACTCTCGCGTCTTTCCGGTGAAGCACCCTCACCCGCACACCTACGCGAACGAATCCAAGAAGAGCAAGAGAGGCAAGAAGCGCTTCAGATAAGCCAGCTCAGTCATAGAGCACCCCAATATCACGATACCCAACACAAATCTCTTCGCGCGAGGACGAGCGAATATCCAAAAATTGAACCCTTAGCTCATGTCTGGGTCCCAAGTCACACTCCTTGCCCTCCCTGGCCCTATCCCTTCCTTGCATACTAAATCTCAATCCCCACCGCCTCCTCCGCCATTACCTCCTTCTCCTCCTCCTCACGAGCAGCCTCGGCCACCGGATCTCCCGCCGCTGTCACCGTCCCACAGTGGCTATGAATGAACCTCGTTCGCGCTTCGTATGATGCTTCTCTGCCATACCTATCTAGCATTAGACCTTTTTCGATTCGCATTGGTTCTGTGAGTACATGTGCCGCCGGGACGTGTGTTGGCTGCGGAACCGGGTACGTTTCGACGCTTGAATTGCGGATCCAAAGTAGAATGTCGAGAAGGCCTATGCTTGTGCTGGGTGAGGGGAATAAGATGTGTTCGTGTATTTGTGTATTTACCAAAGACGAAAAATGGAAATCGGCGAGTTTGGAGGGAGAGCGGATATGAGGAGATTTTGCGCTATTCTTCAAGGGGTGGTACTCAAGGTGCGTATTCGTGCTGACGAACGTAGGGTCTTCACGATAAGAACACGATATGCTGGGTTGTGAGGTACATGTCACCGACCAACAGGTTCATTGATTATCCTATCGATGAGGTAGCGAAACTAGTTCTCAGTGATATTGGGTATTCAAGAACACACATCGCCAATCAATCCATCCATCACAAACCAGAACTCGAAACGATCAGTGAATCCTCGAATCCCTCCTGTCAAAACTCCCTCTCTTCCCCAGTACAACAGACAAGCCCGCTACCACCCTTCCCAAGCCGTTCCCAGCAACAAAACAACATCCTCGCCCTCGTCACGACCATGGCCTGCGCCCACCTTTTCAAACGTAAAAACAAGCCGAATCCAGCCTCCACAGCGGAAAACAAGAAAACTAGCCCGCCGCAACTGCCGCGCATCACCACAGACGAAGCGTATCGTAGCGACGTCGTTATCACAAGCTATGCCGATGCGGACGGGACATACTATGGCGGCGCGGCTCGGTCGGCTCGGTTTGGGGCCAAGAAGGCGTTCGCGGGGGTGGAGCAGCCTGGAAACAGGAAGTACGAGGACGGGGGTTGAACGGAGAGACGAAGCAGCATGAGTTGGATAGCGGATGGCTTCTCAAAGCATGGCAATCGTGTTTTCCACGGATTGACTCGGTCTACGCAAACGCGAATAATATATATTCTGAACTGGACGCTACGGTAGATTCTCTTGTCTGTTGCTTTATGTTTATCAATATTCATGATTTTTGCGGCGGTTGTAGATTATACCACTAACTATACCGCCGGCATGACCGCCTCTGATAGTCACAATGCCTCGCCCATCATCGCTACCTCCGTCTCTTCCCGCATATATAAATGACGAGCCGCCAGGTCGCCGTGCGCGACTCCCGCTATGTGTCGCAAAATAGCCGGGACGTTCCATGCACCCTACTTCGCGGTTGAGGAAGAGACAGAGACCTAGTGTATCTGGTCGTCGATGTTTACCGGGAGGGAATGCTCTAATGACCTAACGTGTTGGGTTGATTTTGTGAGGTGGTGTGGTCCGAGGAAGTGAGACCTGAGGATGGATGCGAGAGCGGCGGGGGCCGTGGATTGCATACCCCTGAACACGCTGTTCTGTACACATGGCGCGTACAACCGGATCAAGTCTCCCTCGACTTGGAGGTATTCTTGAAGTATTTGATGATCTTGACACAATGCGTGGGGTCGATGCATCTTCATCTTATCATCCTGAACGGATGTCCTTCAGTGCTAAAGACCCAAGTATCCAGACTCGCGGTCTCAACGTCCGTAAAGGTTAGCCAGAGGTACTTGAGCGTCTCGGCCGCCCAAAAGCTCTCTTGCATATCAACCCAGTTCTCGTCACCTTTCGCTTCCCATACATCAGCCAGCTGTGCGTAACCGAAGGGCGCCTTGCAATGTTCTTCCATGGCCGCGAACGCCTCCCAAGCCCAGTCACGGTATCGCTGCTCGCCCGTGATGCGCCATGCGTAGAACAACGATTCAACATACTCCGGTCGACCTTGATACTTGGAGTCCGTGATCCAGAAGCCTGTTTGCGACCACTCTTGCTTTTGCCGCTCGGTCGTGGGAGCGAACAGGGGCTCGTCGTAGCTGAACTTTGGAGTCCAAGACCAGGTTTCTGGGCCAATCTTGGTTGGCGTGGAGGTGTAGACATGGCGGCAGCCTTCTAGAAGGGCGAGCGCGAAAGTACGAAGAGATGGCTGGTCGTAGTGTTTGGATGCCAACAGAATCGTGCCCGGCGCAAAGCATGCAAGGTGGCCTTGCTGGTTCTGAAAGTGTTGGTCGTCTTGGCGGCCGATGAAGAGGTGTTGCATGATATGTTCAGGCGCGGGCGCTGAGCGCGAGCTGAGATGTTTGCGGAGCGAATATGCCGAGTCAAGGAAGCGCTTCTTGTAGACATCGAGATGTGGGTCCGTAGGCGGAGCTAACAATGTTATCTTGAGGAGGTACTCGTAGTATGAGTCGTGTCCGCCATCCCAGTGCCTCGAGCGTGCGACCGGAGAACCCGTCATGATATCGATTGGGGCATCGACCATGCCTTGCCACGGTGTCTTCCACTTTGACCACACCAAGGGTGCCCACGCTAGCGTCGAGTTCTTCGCGTACACAGGATCGCCAGTCATCCTAGTCAAGACACGATTCTCGAGTATGGACGAGCCCGTGCGCGCAGGGCCAATGACGGGGTGGTCGTACTCTCGCTTGTTTGGGTCGTCACTGAAAACGAATGTCGGATTTGGTTCGCCTTGGTCTGTGTCGAAATCCACGCGCGGCCAAGGCATTCCGGTCGGCGTGTCGTATGCAGGCGCCAGCTTCCCTGCCAGAGTGACAGCGTGCTCAAGGATCAGGTCGCGTGCCTCTTCGTGTAGGACATCTTCCGGGATGAGTCCTGCGTCATATAGGTCCACAATCGACAGCATGCCGCCCAGGTATCGGATGGTCGTCTCGAAGGGGTCTACGAGATTCTCCGCCGTGTCGAAATCGATGCCCAGAATATGCTCAATCGAATGCGCCAGCTCCTCCCACAGGCCCATCAGTGCCAGGGTGCCTGCAGAGTCCACGATGAAAGCTCCCCATCCATTCCTCGACGAAGAGCTGCCTCCAGATACCGGCAAGATGTCATCGTAGCCCCACGCATTCTCTCTGTACCTGCGGAAGGTGTACTGCATGGCGTCCCGCACCCTGGTCGCCCTCAGCTCGTGCGCCTTCCCTGTGCCGTTCCATTGTGTGTATTGGATTGTCGCGCCAATAGGGGCTGTGAAGGGTTGGTGGACCGTAGGGTGCTGGAACTCCTTGAGGAGGAGGTACAGCGTGATGACGAGCACCGCAGCAAGGAGTTTGAACGAGGACTCCGGGTTCCGCTCGAACTTCGATTTGCCCCAGCGGCGGAAGCTCGGCATGTCTGGCAATATAGAAGGCCGCTACGGTGCGCGCGCTGACGTGGTGGGCAGCAATGGCGGCGGCATCTGTTCGGTGCGGAGGTGCGGAGGTGGTGGTTCGGTGAAGGCTGCAGCGCTATGACGCCATTGCCTGTCTTGTGTGAGCGGCTATCTCAGCGGAGGCCGTTCTCTGAGGCTGTCAAGCTTCAATTCAAGTGGATTGGGTGGTAGGACGTGCAGTGGCTTTGGAATGCGCGCCCGTCATGGTGGAGAGCGGAGAGTGCCGTAAACAGTCTTGGCAACACTGGTCGTCGCTTCCCCAAACTTTCTCGAACCACCACGACAACAGGATCCACCTTCAAAATGGCCGTTTGGCAGTATGTACATCCCAATGCACCAGCACAGGGCCTGGCTGACCTCTTTGTAGGTGGTACAAGGGCATCACACCCAAGACACGCGTGGTGATCGGAGTCGGCATCATGGCGTACGCAGGCATCGGATTGTTCCTCTCGGACAAAGCAGAAGAAAAGTTTGGTCTCACTCCCACCGAGCAGGATAGGGAAGAGCTACGGAACGCGCTGCCCAAGATCACAACTGTCGAGAGGAACAGTCGATGATTGGGACTGGCACCAAAATACCGCAACACGGCCAGTCCATCGTCTACCGTCTATCGCCGTCTGACCTTGCAAAAGCGGTCGGATGGCGAATATGCGAGTGCCAAAGTATGCGCGCAATCGAATTTGGACACTCCCGCAATGAACTCACCATGTCTGCTTACTTGATGGCTTACAACATTCACCTACCTCTGGTACCCTCGATGCAAGTGATATTGTTCGTGTCAATACCGACCGTTGGAAGTAAACGCCATATTCGTCGCTCTGCGTGTCACGTTGCTTTGGGCTGATCCATTCCCGCGGCATGCGGCTGACTTGGCGCTTACACACCTGCGCAGGCACATATTCAGCCTGATGCGCCTCTCAGCCCTCCATCACGATTCCGCCACGTTTCTTGAGCGCGGTCTTCGCGACGGTGGAGGATCGCTTCGAATATCGATTGCGCGAAGTCATGCAAAAGAGCATCCCTCGATTCGATCATGACGTCCGGGTCGCCGGAGAACGGGGAGATGAGTCTCGAGGGCGCAGGCAGCAAGCGTGCTGCTATCGCAGACCCAGCTATCATCGATGAGATAGGACACAATCATGTAGCGGACAAGGCCGCAGACTTCCTACCACAATTTCCAACCAAGGACGGTGCAACAGCAGACGTAAGCGCGAAACGCCGCTCAAAGAAGCGTCGCAAGGTCTGCGACACTTGCAAATCACGGAAGATCAGGGTGAGTTGGCATGGATCAGATGCTCTATGGACTCTCTGACGTGACAAGTGCGATGGAGGCACTCCTTGTGGTAGTTGCAAGCGAGACATGTATGAGGTCAGTTACAAGTGTGAGTACAGTGAAAGGAGGGGAAGGACTGTCATTCGGGCGACCTCCCCTCCGCCTTTCCAGCACAATAAACGGGCATTGTCACACTCCCCGGATTCTCAGTTCTTCAACATCGATTCCGAGAGCGCTAAAGATGGCGAGTCGGTCTTTTGGGACCTGCCTACCGATGTAAAACCAGAACTCTACCGGTACGCCTCACTTGGAGCTGCCGAAATTCGACTTCTTCGCATATCCCCTGGAAACAGCAGCGATCCGCTATATTGCTCTCTCAAAGCAATTGCTCTTGATAGAATCAAGTCATCTGTCCTTGAGTTTCAAGCACTATCCTATTCCTGGGGCGGCGATAATCAAGGCGATTACGTATGCATCCAGAACATCTCCCCATTTGCTTCCAACAAAGGAACAGACGACGTCGTCGGCCAATCAGAGTACCGTCCATTCAAGGTGCGAAGGAATCTTTATGCTGCGCTTAAACGCGTTCGCGAAGAAAATGAGAACACTTGGGTATGGGTGGATGCTATCTGCATAGATCAGAAGAATAAGCATGAGAAGAGTCTGCAGATCCCTAGAATGCCGGACATCTACTCGAATGCCTGGAATGTCATCGTATGGCTGGGCGAAGATGACCCGCGACAGAACCGTTTGG
>TARA_R110002003_G_scaffold70_27_pt1 | contig 11110 bp, 12 predicted proteins | sample TARA_R110002003 | Tara Oceans TARA_R110002003 (sample SAMEA4396441) | marine metagenome | biome: Westerlies Biome; feature: [SRF] surface water layer (ENVO:00010504); material: water (ENVO:00002006), including particulate matter (ENVO:01000060) such as... | depth 5 m | reverse complement strand
AGCTGTTTACTGCTTCTGGTATATAAGCTGGTGGCTCTACCTCGGGCTTGAAAAGCTTCACGCTGAACAGTTTCGACCACACCTCATTAGTCTATCTCAATTAAGCAACCGCCGAGTATACCATCACATCATTCAGCATGAAGCTCGCGCTCGCCATCCTTGCCTTTGCGGCATCCGCCATGGCCGCCCCCATTGCTGTACCTGATGCTGCGCCCGAAGCCGATGCGGCACCCGATGCTCAGGGCACATATGCAACGTACGGTAAGTGCGACTCTTTCTATCTGTTTTAAAACGTCATGCAACACCATGTGTATGCTTGCACACTAGACGACGATGACCTAACGCTCGCTAGGAACATACGGTGCCCCAGTCGAAAACCCGCCTCCTCCAGCTGGCGGCTACGGCTCGTATGGCAGCTACCCACCACCCGCAGGTGGCTATGGCTCGTATGGCACCTACAAGAAGGCTTAGAAGGATGGCGAGGGGAGATCAAGGGTCAATGATATCTGGTGTGGAGAAAGGACGGCTTGAAGATTGAGGAAGTGAAAGTATGAGGGGCGATGTGACGACTTCTAACGCTCCCTTATCATGTAACTTAATGTTTGAATGGAACAAAACTCTACCGCAATGACACCACGTTTAACCCGACACTATGTGAAGACTCATTAGGCAGATGCTGCTTCGCTATATTGAAACGTGATGAAGTTGATCTGATACTAACCACCTTTTATTGAGTTGTTCAAACAAGCAACCACCCCCTAAAGTTACCCGACACACAACGTTAGTCGTCCCTTATTAATCGACACCACCCGTATCAGCTTCTCTGTTATCTGCTAATGGACAATCTGTCATATACTCGCCCCCCAGGATTGTCTTGCATTCCATCACAATTCTCCTGCTACTCAAACGACTACCAAACGGCACATCACCAGTCAGACAGGTCTTATTCTGTCTTGGTACTGTTGCCTCCTGGGCCTTCGCGGGTGACGAGGAATTCGCGAAGACGACGACGACTGAGCTCGAGTGTACCTCTATTGTAATTCGTGATAGACGAAGTAGTGTTGCAGTTGAGATGGAGCACGAAGTGTGTCTGCGCGTAGTAGTGAGCTGATGTTTGTCTGCTAAGCTTTGTGTGCTAATGTTCGTGTGCCAACCACTCCAGGAAGAGCGCACGTGAATCTTGCCCCAGGCCAATGGCAACCGTGGCACCTCCGTTAGCTCCGCAACGCACCATTGAATCGTCATCGCACATCCCTCCGTCGGTGCAACACCCTTTAGCTATGCTGATTCACAATTCCCGACCCCAGACACGATGATTACCTCCGGCTTCACTAATGCGCCCGTGAGCCAGTTTCTGGTGTTCTCGGCCGTCATCGGCGCGCTCTTCGCAACCATCACCGACACAAGATACTACCTGCACATCTCAGTTGTTCCGCATATCTGGACATATGGACAATTCTGGCGATTTTTGACATGGCAGGTAGGTCTTCCATTTGTTTTCCCCACGATGAAGGGAGCTACAGTGTCTGGCCCGGACTGTTCAAAAGGGAGAATCAAGGCTAATCTGCGTCACAGACATGCTTCACCAATTCCACCGAAGTCCTCTTTGGTGTCATAACATTCTACCAGCTCCGAGTGATTGAGAGACTATGGGGTAGCGGGAAATTTGCCGTAAGCTCACCGCCCACATATCATCAACCACCCACCATACTGACGTATAAACCAGTCCTTCCTGCTCGTTACTCTACCTTACACGACACTCCTACCACCGCTGATCCTCACTTTCGCCATCCGACCGCTTACCTTTGGTCACATAAACTATCTCCCATCTGGTCCGAGTTCAATTCTATTCGCACTGCTCGCAAATTACTACGCAGCGATACCGTATACGTACCGCTACAAGATCTCTGCCTTTGCACCCTCGCAGCCAACGTCGTCGCAGTCCAACACTCAAGTCGCGTCGAGCATATGGTCCCGTAGCTTGACGCTTACTTCGAAGTCTTTGTCATACCTCCCACCCTTACAACTCGCGTTGTCCCAGTTTCCTGGGTCATTACTCGCGGCAGCAGTAGGATGGGCCGTTGGAACTGCATACAGACGTGACTTGCTACCGGGTGCAATCGGCTGGAGAGTCCCAGGGTGGGTCGTCGGCGAAGAGAAGAAGAAGGGCTTCGAAGGCTTGAGGGCACGACTGGATGCCGAGAGAGAACGAGAAGGTGGTGCAGGAGCTGCCACAGGCATATTAGCTGGCGAGACGGGCCAGGGCGGAGCGCGACAAAGAAGGACGCTGGGTGAGATGATGTCAGAGCAGTTCAGAGGGCGAAGCTAAGCTTTGTTGCACGGGAAGACGAATATGAACATGGAAAAGCTAATCATTACTTCAACCGACATTTGTCCTTTCGGATTCGTTCGACCAACGCATACTTTCTCCACGTTCGAGGCACCACGAACCTTAGTCGCCTATCAAACACCCAAGATACCCACCTTCAGCGTACCCTGCCTCCTCGGCATCCTCTTCGCATGCTCTTCCTCGTCATAGAATCCACTCTTAATCTCCATATCCATCTCACTCGGCGTCTTCGGCGTCCTGGGCGTCCTGATCCCTCCTATGCCATCCCCAGCTCTCGCAACCATAATCTTCACATGTCCCTCCTCATCGCCCTTCATATTAACCACTAAGCTCCCATTCCCCTCATCCGGATCACTCAACAACCACACATGCTTCGGTTTCCGCCGATCCCGCTTCTCCACAACCTGGTCCGCTGCCTCGGCAATCTCAGCACCGCCGCGCGACGCAGCGATGATCAGATCGCGCGGGTCGAGGTAGTTGAACCGGCCGAGATCGGACCAGCCGTATGTGCGCGCAGCCTCGGCCATGACGGCGAGGATGATCAGAAAGTTTAGACTGAAGATCGCGTAGATGTAGCCCGGTTGGCCGAATTGCAGCGCGTATACGTACACGCGTGCGGGCTGCTGCGTGAACATGCGGCCGACCATGAGTTGTGCGGATGCGTACAAGACGAGCATGTCGTCTGCCATTGCGGTGATGGAGTTGGTGAGACCAGCTAATGTTGCTTCTTCTTCGGTGAAGGGGTCTCGGGAGGCAGAGGCGCGTGACATTTTGTGGGCTGCGATGCTGGAGTTGAAGGCTTCGCCGAGGAGGGAGACGTAGAGGTTGGTCATGTCGTTGGACATAAGTTCGAATTGGCGGACAACAGTGCGAGTGATGTTGCGCTGCGGGTTGAAGTCTCGCATGGTGGCTGTCGGGCGCACTGTGATGTTGAGGTTGCCAATATCGACGGTGACGTTGAATAGGGTGGGGGTGAAGTCGAACTCGCACTGCGTGGAGTTCAAGAAGCCGTAAGCTTCGCCAGCTGCGATGGCGAGATAACGACGAGGCGAATGATCGCTAAAGGCCACACCAATCGCGACGATGGCTTTGCCGTCGTGGCCGATGTAGTTGGAGTACTCAGAGCCATTGACGCTATCCGGAAGATTCCCAGAGGCGGCGTACATCCATTCGTTGACAGGACCGGACAGAACGAAATTTGAGCTCGTGTTGTATATGCAAGTCACATTGGTCAAGTAACCGGTCTCCTGATACCAGTAGCCAGCAACCTGAGTGTTGGAGGATATACCTTGGTCCATCAGTCCCGCTGGTGCGCCTACACCATACGAACGGCCTCTGTAGCTGAACTGTGTGTTATCGAGCTTCCGGTGAACGTGAGGCCCTCTTCCCGTCGAGGATGCTGATGCTGCAGATCCCATCAATTGGCCACTTTGCTGCTGGCCAACTGAGTACGTGAAGAAGCCTTTTTGGGTTCGAAGCGAAGGCCCTGACGATCCGATCATCATCGGGTATTCCATGATCATGGAGACATCCTCATAGCTCGGTACCAGCAACATGCCACTTCCTGTAGTTCGCGATACCGATGGCGTCATGGAACCAGCCCACAATGCCGCTGGAACGAGACTCAAGAAGACGACGCCCAGCACAGGGAAGAATAAACGGAGTGGAAGGTCCCAGTCGACTCGCGGGATCGTCAGGTCTACCCAGGTTCGCAACACATCCAGTGAGACGCTGACCTTCAACAATCGAAGCCGAAGCGCGTAGTTGATCAACTTGCAAATGACAGCAACATGGAGAAGTCCAAAGAACGCTGCAAGCATCTGCACTACAAGTGCAACGGAGCCCGGGAATCGATTTGCCAGTATGAAGACGTTGCCCGTGACGCGCCATTGTCTGAGCTCTGCCAGTAGAAGGGTAGTCGCAAGTGCCGTCGTGATCGCGAGCCCGTAGAATGTATTATACCGCCTCCAATGACTGTGCCGCATCGTCCTGCCATCGGGGCCCGTTTCTCGCCGTCCAGTAGGAGGAAAAGTAAATTGACGAACCATTACTACAAAAGAGGGACCGCACAGCGGTCAAAGAAATCAAAACATGAGGCTGAGCAGAACGAGCGACGAAAAGGACCGACAATAGAGACGAGCATCCAGAAGCGTATGAACGATCGACTTAGAGGATTTCGGCACATGGGCTTACCGCAGTATGGGGTTTGTCAACACGGTGTATCAGATGTGGCACTGGTTCATGCCCGAGCCGCATCGCTTGGAAAGCCGATGGTACGTTCAAACAGTGCCGGGGATTATCCGCATGATGCAGCCTCACGCGAAGGGTTGGTGTTCGAATAGAGCAAGTCCTAAGTGTTGTACTGTTTGAGCTGAACCAAAAATGTGTATTTGTGTTTTAGTCGACGGGGAATTGAAGCCATGGGCAGTGTGAGGGTCCGGTTGTACGGCAAATGGTATCGTGGGAGTTGAGGTATGGCAGTGCGCTGAGTGTGCATTGTTGCATGTCGCGCAAGTATAGCCATCTCCCGCTCCACCGTCATAAGGGCAATTTGTGCTCTTGAGAGGACATTGCGAGTCGGACACGACGAGCTTCAATATCAGCGACTAGTGTACTCCGGATAAAAATGAGACATGGTTCTGCAAGACAGTGAGCGATCCTAATCAACAACGTGGCTCTAATCGAGATGTCTTCCTGGGCAGCTGAAATATATCACAACAGTATAAGAAGCACAAAGCGATAGCTGCCACTTGCATGATGCGAACCTGTCGAGGCGTGTCACGTAGTGAGACAGTTCCCCTTGAAGTCCGTAGGTGATGCGCAATAACAACAAGGCGGCTGATGGGGCCAGAGTCCGCGGACTTCGAGCATAGTCAGAACCATTGACGCGTACTGCGCCTTTGACTCATCGTCAGAGCAAGCTGCAAGCCAGAGAACAACGACGTCGTGTCATGTACATTCGAGAAAGAAAGCACGCGAATGCGCCCCACTAACGAGAATCCTACCAATCGCACAAGCCTCGCTTCCCCAACCCCACCAACCCTGTCCAGACACTTCACGCCCAAGGCACCTATCTGAAACGCTCTCTGCATGCAACTCCAACCGTCACCATCAACCGGCCGTTTGATCTCCAGCACCAAAAAGTGCCCGACTCCTTAGCCCCTGCATCTTCACCGCTCACAATTCTCCGTTCATTGTTGCCTACGCTGTTATGCAGTTGTGCAGCTCCTCACCGGGTACGGCTGAGCCATGTCAACGATCGCAAGGGAGTGTGATGGTCGAGTGGATGTCACGAAGGAAGTTTTGCAGATTGCTGACCACAGGGCTGATGCGGTGGTGCGAGTGCGCCAATGGGAGTTTTGCTCGGTCGGCTGTGAGCCTGATGGGGCTGCGCATTCGGCCGGTAAGAAATGCTTCTGCGAGGCAGAACATGGGCACTGGACGCGGGGTACGGAACGACCTGTGGCTGTGACCTGTAGTAGCATACTCAATGTTCATCATTGGATGGCGAGAGTGGTACGGCTGAGAGACGGCGTGAGTATCGCATTGTTCATGATGGTGGGTTGTACGCATTCCTGTACAGCCACCTCGGCCAGCAATGTCGCGGCGAACACGTACAACGACATTGAAGGGGTGGTCAATCTATCGTGCGTCCCTCACGTTGATGACATGCGACGCGCGAAGGAATGCACAATTCTGCCAGCCTTGCAGAAATAGTCGTTCACGATAGCCGTTCCGTCTTGCGGCCGTGTTAGTCTCCACCACCTGTTCGCGCGGAGATTGCAAGGGACTGTCACTCTTCCATCACAAGCATTGCCAAGCAAATAGGGTTAAATGTTTTGATAGATTCATTACTCGCGTCTCCCGTCAGGGGCGCTGTGTAGCTACCTACTATGGATATCGCGGGCGCGCCGGCCATGAGCAAATAATATGCTTGTGATGATCAAAATCCTCTAGCGCCGTGCAATGCTATGCAGTGTAAATGCGCGACAAATAACACCTGACTATGCAATGTGATCATGAAATGCGGAAGAGGCATCCATCCAGGGACGAGCTCTCGCAAGATCATGTCGCGTTCTTTTGAGATGTAAAGAAACTCGTGGGTCTAGTAGACAGTATGGAAAAACAGCGAGTGAATTAATAGGTCTGTTGGCGGGTGGCATATGTGCCAGGCTGACCGAACATCCTGTTGAAGAAACCGCCCGACGTCTTCGCCTTCTTGGAGGGCTTGTCGTCATATAGTGGGAGCGAGTGTTGAAGTTGAAGCTTCGACTGCGATGCAGGGCCGTTGATATGTACAAGATGGGCACCCTGATCGTAGTCGTAGCGTTGTACGAAGGCCTCTGCAGGCTCTTCCGTGAAGCTGACCGGAGAGTCTGATGAGGTGGAAACGGATGAGCTGCGAGTAGGTGGGGACAACGATGGAGTGCGCGAAGGTGCGCGTGTTGACTGCTGAGGACGCTGCCTTTGCGGGCGGGCAGCGTAGGATGAGAATGAGGTGGTGGACTGGTAGAGATTCTCGGCGGTGAGCTGGTATTGTTGGCGAGCAAGCTCCTTCTCCTTCTCGGCAAGCCTGGCCTTCTCAGCTTGGCGTGATTGCCAAACACGAATGGGTGCCAGAAATGGCTCGAGATGGTAGTAGAGATCTTCGGGGTTGATGCGAAGATCCCAATCGAGAAGGAAGAGAAGCTGCTTCTCCATGAGGTTGACCTCGGTGATCGAGAAGCCAAAACCCTCATAGCCGCGGACAGCACTGTAGCGGGCCCAGTGCTTGTTCTTGGGCGAAGAGTCGTTGAGGTTCTTTGCTGCAAGGATCAGGGCAGCCAAGAAGATGCGGTGGGTGGTGCACTTCATGCCCTTCGCAACAGGAGGTAGACGAGACCGTAACCGGCTCAAGTAGACCAAGGAAGTCATGAGCGTGGGGACCTGAACATGTGACCGCTCGACTAGGGAGGTAATGAACTCCTCAACGGAGGGCAGTGGTGCTTCCCGAGTCTGAGCGGCATGCAGAGGAGGAGAAGCAGGTGGTGTTGGTGGAAGGTTCTTGTTGAGGGAGGGTTCGCAGCGAATGACCTGAGTAGCCTTTTGTGCGAGGTAAGAGATCATGTCCTGAGAAACGGGCATCTGAATGAAGTGGTCCAGAGCGGCGCTGTTCTCGGCAGCGAGGTTTGCTGAGTAAGGCATGATGGTTTATCTTTGGTCGTTGTGGTAAACGGGTAGTAAGACTCTTAAAGCGTTCGGAGTAGCGATGAAGGTCGAGTGTGGCTTTTCGGGTAGGATTATGCCCTGCAAGGCAGATAGTCCGTCTGTTACTTGGTGGGGTAAGCAGGTAGTCCGAGAAAGGCTGAGTGGTGGCTTGGTTGATGGAATAGCAGAACAAGGTTGAACGCAAGGCCGCAGATTATTAGGTAGCAAGAAGTCCTGACCGGCAGAACGAAATAGCGATGGGAAGTAAGACTTTGTCGGAAGGGAGAGTGAATGGCGCTGCCAAAGTAGGAAGGCGATGGTGATTGGGTGGAATAGTAGGCAGTGCCGGACTGGGGAATGCCTGCACCGCTTGGGCGTCAGGGAGAGAAAGGGGAGAAGAGTAGTGAAGACTTGCACTGACCAGAAAGTGAGTATCAACGGCAGAAAGCGCGATACTTATTATCCAAACCCCTCGAGCGGCAGCAATTCGCGATGCTAAACTTGAGAGGATCCAACACACGTAGTGGGGCCTGGCGGCTGCACAAGAGAGCCAATGGTTTGCGGCGTACGGGCGGCGACAGGTGGTTAGCGCGCCACGAAAAGACAGACCCAGCGGCTGTTTGGCTGTTTGGGGATCCTTCAAGATTGCGAGAGGTGAGGTGCGCACCCCCAGAATAGTCTGTTTCAAGTCGGGAGCCAGTCGCTTGTGGCCTAATCCTGTGAGGAGCCCTGACAGCCAATAATCCGACGACCCGATCGCGTTTCGAGGGCAGGCTCTATGTTTGAGAGCTGCACGGCCTTTTCCAAGACGGGCGAGGAGGGATGACTGGGTGGTGGAAGTCGTCGCGGGAGTCAACTACAACGTTCGCTGTCGCTGCACGTTTCTGCGGGTGCGGGATGCAGTTGGCGATATGTACTTGCACGACCAGAGGACGAGACAAGGTCTGCTGGCCTAGATCGAGTCACGATGGGTCTCGATATGAGGCGGTGTAGTCGCAAGAGTGGACCTAGGTCGACGTGCTTGATGAATAGTATGCGACCATGCAGTAGCAGCAAACCTGTCCCATATATCTGAGTGAGCTACTGTGTGCCCGCCATCGGACAGCTGTCCTGCTGGCAAAGTCCGCTGGATGCATTTCCTGGTGACGAATTACCCAGCCTCTTTCCCGCCGACCGAGGATGCAGCGGACGCGAGGGCATACCAAGCAATGGGTGTGCGCCGCATTGGGAAGGAATCCCTTTTTTCGCCTCCTAGAACGCGTGTTGCACTGCGTTGGAAAGCAAGCGTTGCACCTAGAGTGTGCGATGGATATGAACGAGTTGTGGCTCAGCAGCTGGGCAGCAATTTTCTCGGCCTTGATTCGTACGAACAGCCCAGTGGCAGTCCGCCATCTGCATGCCACCCAACCTGCAGGCACGGTGGTGTTGACAGGGCCGAATGATTCCGCTGCAGATCGTCCACCTTCTGACTTTGGGCGACAGCAAGTGCATCGCCTTGAGAGACGTTCGGCCAGATGCTGGGTCAAGCTCGGCTGGCCCACCCACACTCGAATGATCGCCATGTCATGCGCAAGGGTCGAGGGTCGTGTCGGCGACATCCATTGGCCACCGGGGCAGTCAAACAAGTCAATTTCGTTTCAACACCTGTTTACACCGAACATATGACAGCCTTCTATGGCCACCGCATGAATGACGAAAAGCATCCACAACGCCACGTCCTGCTGCCTCAAGATGCTGCCCCCATGCACGCCCCGAGCGACCGAGCGACCGAGCGACGAGATGCAACTTCATGCAATAGCGTTTGCCAATCAGTGGCCAGACTCGAGGTTTCGGCTTCCTCCTCACCAGCCGCTGTGGTGGCATGCACCGCCTCAGTCGTCACCACCAATCACCTGTCCAGCCTCCACAACGCCTCTTCCAGAAGGTCGTGGTCATCCAAGACATCTGCAACCTTAATGGCCTGCTTGTCAGCACTCAAGACAACTCTAACAAGATTGTCTCGGTGTCGCCGCTACCACCTGCCTCCATTCGCTGGTTGCTCCGATTGGGCAGACCTGTCGCGCGCGGGCGTAGAGTCTGCTCGAGTCTGAACAGCTTTAATCTCGTGCAAGATGTCCCGGAGTCCATGTGAACGGGTGCTCGGACGATTCCATGCTAAGACTTAATCTAACAAGGCGCTCTATGCGGCTCTGTGTACTCGCCATCCCCCCGCGCGGCTCGCACAGTTCCGGGTCATGAAAATACAAGTAGCAGCCGCCCACAGTAGGCGCCCGTGTCACTCCATATATGGAAATCTGGGGCTTCCTGCGACCGCTTTGTGTACCCAAGTACACGGCAGCTTGCGTAATGCAGATCTGTTGTTTGACTTGCGAGATCTGTTGTGGACGTTTGAGCCTCCAACGGTGGGCTTCATATTCCGAAGGCCGGCGCTTCGCGGTTTCATCTCGTCAGCTCGACCACAACGCACTTAGCTCGAGCACTTTTCAGGCATCTAAGTGTATAGTCTGTATCAATCTGGCTCGTTGACCACTTCTCAGTAACACCACGTTCATCCTCAAGCTACTTGCTCATTCAGCTGCGACCACAGCAAACTTCATCGCGCATGACAGATCTGCCTAGCAGTATGACATATCTTCAGCCTCACACAGCCATTTCGCCAGGATATCTCTCGGTCTTGAAGCGTATTCGCGCATTAGCGGGACCATCGTCTAACGATCAGTCATGACAGATACCGGGTGGTTTGGGGTCTGGAAGTCCAGCGCCACCGGACTTTGACGTAATCGATCGCGAAGCAATAGAGGCGCAGCGGCAACTTCCAGCTGGCAACAACAACACAAGACACCAAGTTCTTCGAGACTTGACAGACAAGCTGAAGTATTGCAGATCGTCAGTTGCTGCGGACTAAGCCTAGATTTGACGTTCGATGAAATGGATGATGGCAAGTGCGGGCTTTGCAATCCTGCCCGTTGGAAGGTTTCCCTCATCCTCTTGCTTCCTCCTACCATCTCCAACCAGCTCATGTTCGCTTCCAACCAGTCTCACTACATCTGCAAATAATCTTGCTATGTTACTCGCTGGACTAGCACGGTCGAACAAAGCCGATTGTCAAGGAACAAAGAATTCTACCAACACACTCCTTGCGGCGCGGTCTGGCAACACCAACACCACGCCGTGCCGGAAGCAGAAGTGCGGCGAGTACCGTGAGTGAATACGCACTCCGGGCTTTGTACCAAGGTGATAGACGCTGTGCCCCATAAACAGCTCGTCCGTGCCGCTGCATACCGGTCATATTTCGCGACCGTGAACATTACCGACAATAAGAGCCTTTCCAGATGTGCTGTACCTCTTTATAGAAAACTTAAGAGGTCATCTTCAGCCGTGGTAAGCCTCTCTCCCTGCGCCGGCTATTACTCAACTCCACAATCCGTTGATCCAGACACCACCACCACTTTCTGTAGAAGAGGTCACCAATTTCCCATGCGTCCTCCGTGAGCTCGTTTCCTTCGCCCCAAGCGGTACGGTTGCCATGCACTCTCACTCCAGCGCCGTCCTGGAGGTCATCAAGGTCTTGAA
>TARA_R110002003_G_scaffold184_9_pt1 | contig 11116 bp, 15 predicted proteins | sample TARA_R110002003 | Tara Oceans TARA_R110002003 (sample SAMEA4396441) | marine metagenome | biome: Westerlies Biome; feature: [SRF] surface water layer (ENVO:00010504); material: water (ENVO:00002006), including particulate matter (ENVO:01000060) such as... | depth 5 m | reverse complement strand
TGAAATCATCATGACGAGCGCCTTGTCCACATCCCACTTTCTCGCTCGCAGGAACCGCAAGAGGAGAGCATCGGGGTGGTCGTGTTTCACCATGCTCCAGAACGCTCTTCGAAGCTCCTCAGGCGGGGTATTCGCTATTGCAGCCTTAAAGTCGGCATGTTGGCCAAACTTGTCGTCTTCCGCCGATATCGACAGCGAGCTTATGTCTGAGGGCGTTGAGGTGCCAGTACCTGACGGTGTGGAAGTCTTTGAATCCGTGCTCTTGTCATCCTTGTGCCGCCTAAACACGTTCAACCGGCTCTTCTTCTTGTCCTTCTTTCCATCCCCCGACCCCGCTTCGCTCGGTGCGGCAATTGAGGGTGTTGGTGTCTCGGTGCCATTAACTTCCTCGACAGCTACGTCAACCCCAAAAACCTTCATTGTCAGCGCCCATAGCTCGCGCAGCTTCCTCTCTTCATCGGCTGTGAGCGTCCCGGGCCGACCGGGTGGGGTGTTTGGCGCCATGACGAGGAGCGAGTCTGTGAGACTTGTGACGTCGAATTGCGCCGCTGAGTCGCGCCTTTCTTTTTTCTCTTCGGGAGACTTTTTGACCAGAGGAACAAGTAGCGCTCCACCCAATGCTAAACCGGCGACTACTGCAACAGTCCAAAGTCCTGTTCCACTTGTCTTGGGACACGTCGGCGCAGTTCTCAACTCAGAACGATACTCGCGGTACGTCCAAGTATTCGAGGCAGGGCTTGGGTTTCGTGGTATAAACCGCTTGGTGGGATATGCGGAGGGTCGATACTTGGGCGCTGAAGAAATCGATGTATGCAGTAGTCTTCTGAGCGGTTGTGCGCGGAGGGACATGAGCAGGCAGCTCAGCGCAAAGAGAGCCCCGTATGTAATCGTGCGCTTACTGTACTACGGACGGGGCAGCTGCGGCAAGTTGGTAGATGCGATCTCCGGGTAAGTCGGAGGGGCTGTGGTAGATGCAACTTGCTAGAGGACGGGAGGCTCGCGTACCTACGTGCCGCCAGGTACTGACGTAATAAATACTAGGGGCCGCGCAGTGGGCGACCGTACCTGACCCGTATGCGAACTGTTTGCGAAAGCGAGGCTGTGCGACGCTCGAACTTTCGCGGTGCACACGAGCGTCATCGACTGGGTTGGGCTCGTAAGGCTGAGTGCTACGCAAGTGTGGGGCAGGCGCGGGCGGCTTGTTGATGCTGCCAAACACTTCAACTGTCCCTCGAGACTACGCGTCCTATCATCACCCATTGCGCCCCGAACTCTATCACCATAACCAATCGAGAAGGGAGAGTGTATATCTTGCAATGGCTTCAACAACTCCTACACGTTCGTGATCCGTGTCTGCACAGAGTCGAGTCACTAACTTATGCATGTCCAGGCGAACCCCCTTCCCACCGGCAACGCACGCGCAGCAAGTCCCCTCGAAGTCGCCCGACTACGCCTCTGCGTCCATCCTCAAGATCGTCACTACGCGACAGCGTCCAACGCGGCCGTGGCGCAGCGTCCTCTAGCAACGCGCTCGAGGGCCTTCAGGATGGGTTCGCAGAACTGAGCGATGCCATGGCCGACCTAGAGCAGAACTTCATGCAGCTCCAGTTGATGCATGAAAGCTTGGCGCGCTTCTCAGAAAGTTTCGCGGGGTTTTTGTACGGCATGAACATGAACGCGTTTTGCGTCGACTTTCCCGAGGTATGCATGCCCGGGCGACGAGCGTCGCCTCACTGAAGCTCGTGACAGCCGTGACTGATGGCGGCATATAGGCACCCGTCGCAGAGTCCTTCAAGAGGCCACAAAACCATCCTGATCTTGGAACTGCCAACTTTAACCGTAGTCAAGGGCCGGATGATATGGAGGCCACTTTCCTCACCACCGACACGTCCTTCGTCGAAAATCCGCCGAGCAGCAAGATATCCTCCAAGTTTCAGACCCCTCAGACACCTGCGCCAGCATCGAAAACAGCTGGAAGAGGACGAGGTGGGATACCACGAGCGGGCAGAGGAGGAGGCATACCTGTACGCGGCGGTACAAGAGGCACAAGAGGTGGCAGTGGCATTGCGCGAGGTACAGCGGGCAGAGGTCGTGGAGTCCGCTGACATTTGAGACGATCCCAGGTAATATCCCAAGAGATGCGAGGAGTAGCATCACAAGCGCTGCATCTCATGGACAAAGGTGATCTATTGTTGAATCTATTAAGTGTGTCTAGGAACAAACACTACAATGCAGTACAGTCTCCTTGTCCAGCTACTCGCAGCCTCGTCTCCAAAACAATTTCGTCGTTGATCTCATCCCATTAAGAATATCCGCGTGGCAATGCATGAGAGTGTAAATGCAGCAATCCAGGCTGTCGCCAGTCCGTAAGAGAGGGGTATCACTGCAGTGGTATCATAAAACAAGATGCATGGGGTCGTCGAGATGAGAAAAGTAAGTCCAGGTGTTGCGCAGCCGGTCCTTTGTCTCCGCCTGCGGTGAGAGATGTCCCCGGGGACGATGCTTAAGCCACCACCCCAGCATGGCTTTTAGCGAACAGATTCTGGCTCTCTTTACGCTGGGCCCAGCCCTTGATAGCAATCACGACTGTGGTCCAAGCCATCAGAAGCGCAGTGAGGCCCATGGTAACCGTGAAGGTGAACATGGCATCGAGATTGTAGCCTTCGAGCACGGCTACGGTATCCTTGTTGCTAAGCATAAACGTGATGCCGCCAGCGATAAGGCAGAAAGAGGCGACAATTTCAGTAGGTGGTCGAGAGGGAAGGAAGGATGTCGGCGGAGAGATGAACATGATGATGTAGGTGAGTCCACGCGCAAGAGCGAAGCCCATGAACATGGAGCCCCACTGGGAGTGTATCATGGTTGACAGCATCGAAGCTTGATGGTGGGAGCTCATCATCTTGCCGAGCAGCATGATGATCAAGGCGGGCAGCGGATTCATGGATATGCGGTACTGGCGCGGTTGCGACCATGACTCGTCGTGGGAATTCGAATGCGCATGCGACGAGACGACGGTGTCGTTGAGGAGATTTCGCATCTTTGTTGACTCGATGATCATTCCCAACTAGGAAGGCATGGTTAGTGGGTGGGCACTAAGAGTGAAGGAGCAACTGCGAGACTCACCAGACCACCGCCAAAGAACATCACCGAAATGGAAACATGTTCCAAATCCTGGGCTGTCCATTCGTCACCCCAGGCAGCCAAGTGCTCGAGAAACACGTTGGTAACGCCATAAAGCCAGATGACGAACGACTCGGTAAACTCTGCCGAAGGCAACGCCGCCCGCCGACGTCCCACCACCTCCTTCGTGGGCTTCACATTCCACGCCCATCCGCAGTCAGCGAACGCTCCCATCCATCGACCCAGTGTAAGGAGGCCGTATAGGAAGAAGATTCCGCCTTTGACATAATGCGCCAGCACATTGAAAACGGCTCCACCACGCTGCATGGTGTTAGTAAGTCTCACTTCACACAGGACGCATCTCATCACTTACTCCGATGCCACCATAGACGATGGTACCGTTGGCGATGGCTACCAGGCCCTGGATCAAGATCGTACGCTCGAACACAACATAGAAGAAACGAATGGCCCCCAGTGTGCGACCAACTGCAAAGCGCGCCACATTGCGCGAGAAAAATCTGTCGACAGAGGTGTTTCTGAGGAAGCCATGCTTTTCGAGAGCGTCATCAAAAGAGTCACCGTCGTCTTGAGTGTAGCTACGTGTAGGTCCAGTGAATTGCTGGTTCTCGGACTCCACACTAGGCGATCGCGAGTGGCCAAACAGTGACGATGAGTTTCGCTCAGTGCCCTGGCCCGAGTCGTTCGAGTATCGCGATGGATCAGGAAACTCATCATGTACTCGCTGGTACCGCGCCATGTTTGCGGTGGTCATCGGCTGGGCCGCTTCATCCTCCATGGAATGCACCCCACTGCGTCCGGTGTAAAGTTGGATCAGCGCCATGAAGACCCACGCAGACGCGATCCAGGTAATGATCCATCCTGTTTTGCTGTGCGAATTGTTTTCATACAGCTCTGGAGTCTTGTGGTTGTAGACTAGGCCAAGCACGAGCGCGAATGCGTTGACTACGAGGAAAGCCAATTGTACAGGCAGAGTGAATCGCGAGCGCGCAATACTCAGCATAACAGCTACAAACGTCAGCTAAGTTGTCGCGAATGGAACACAAAACTTACCGACTGGCAGAATTACCACCCACGCCAGAATTTCAAGTCCGATATGCCAGTACATGAGCACGACATGCTCCGAAAGGCTCCAATAGCTTCGCAATGGGCCATCATCTTTTGTCTGCGGATGCGGCGAGTCGTGGCCGCTCATGTCCATGTGCTCATCGCCATGCGCAACTACCACAGGCAGCACGGACAGCAGCGCCGCCGCCGCTAATATCAAAGCTGTGCGACTCGGCATATGTCAAGATAAATGATATTAGGGTATGCTAATTGGAGAGGACGCGTTAAGCTTGCACAGTCGAGACGAGAGGGCACAAGAGCAATCTGCAAGGAGGGCTCTGTTTATGCTATTAACTCCGGTAAAAGATACTCGAGACAGTGGCCAAGCTCGATGGGAAGCAGCGAATGAGGAAATACAAAGAATTTCACAAGCCAACACGCCGGAACCCTTGCAGCCAGCCTGCCGTCTTATTATCACCACCCCGGAAGTTTCGGAAGCCTCAGGTTTAGACAGTGTCATCACGCGGTGTTTGTCAGCGCAAGCGTGATGCTCTTGTTTCCATCGCCTCTTTTTCGGATGCGTGACGCGAGGTTGGTCGCAGAAAGTGGGTCCTCTTCCCTTCGGCTAGCACGGACTTCTGGCCGGCGTCATGAGCCACCTCATGCAACTTAATTTTTGTGTGGAGATCTCAAACTTCGCTTTTTGCACAGTCGTGCTCACCTCATCCTCGCGTTCAGCTGCCGCCCAGAGGCTGTTCATCACTCAAGCGAGGCGGGGTTGCGCCTTCGAGAACTCAACCTATGCACTCCGCAACATCGTCAAGACGAGGTGCAGCCACACCTGCATCGGTTTCGGTGCGCTCTTCTCCCCGTCGCGGACATGAATCGAGGATCGAGATTTCAACGCCCTGGTGTCTTGCAAGGAGGACTTTGAATCATACGCCCTGCGGGTTCCACATGTGTGCGGAATCGAATCTAGACCTCTCAACATATCCGATGTCATTGTTGCAACAAGCTGCTATCTCCAGGCTTCGTCCGAACACTGCGTCCACCTTCAAACTCCACTGGCGTCTATTGGTGATCGCGATCAACGTCATCTGCACCATACCTCAAAATGCATTAAGCTTTTCTTTAGCGCCTTGGCTTAATGTACGTTCCCGGTGCGGATTTTAACGCGCAGACCGCCGGCTTTCCGGTCACATCCGGCTGATGGATGAGGGCCGATGATGGCTTACAATGATTGACCACAGACGATAGATATCATGACGATGTCCTCTCAACACAAAACTCGTTCCGACAAACATCATCCGATGGACAATCCAGATTTTCACTATGCGTTTGCGTTGCGGCAATGTTTGACCGTAGACAACCGCCTTCACGAAACCGTTCGTCTCGTACGACGCAGTAGCGAATCCCGTCTCAGCCCTGCATTTCACCATTTGACTCATCGGCACGGATCGCATGGGCCAAAGTGCATCTTGCCTGCCTAGCGCTTGCGACCTAGCCAACCATGGCAATCTTCTTGGCGCTGCTCCAAACCTTACCGACTTTGCGAAGTGGTGGGCTGGGCTTACAGCTGTCTCGTTGGCGAGCTCGAATGACCGTCATCTGACACCCAAGACATTGCTTCCGCGGCATTTTTACAATATGCTCCGACAGTTCGGGTTTACAGCACTGGAATTCCGGCTTCTGGATATATCCGACCATCCTTCACCATCTCAACGTGGGTCGAATCGAGCATGCCGAATATGCCGGCTTGCAGTTGCTTCTGACTTGGACTTTTCCGCACCCTATCGCGCTCAGTCATGCGACCTATCGCCGATCTCCCAAGCAAAAGTGCATGGCGACTTACAGCGTTGGCCTCAACATATGTCAGCAATGCAGGTGTTGCCATATCCAGCAACAGATGCAGTTCAATATGGCATTTGACGGGTTGGCTCACTCCACCCAAAAGGCGGCAGCAGCAAGCTCCTCAAAATGTACCCCGATCATAGGCGATCCTATGGATGCAAGGTCGCTCCATATCCAGCCAGATCGCTCACTCAATACCGCTTTCCAGGCAGTAGCTTCGAATTTCATCAGGTCTTGTCATGAGACTTATTCCTGACCTAGTCATGGTGAGTCGGCTCAATATCGTTTCCAAGCCGTTGGTCTTGGTCGCACCAATTTCCTAACGTGTTCGGAAGTAAGTTTGGAGACTATTACAGTTTTTGCTCTAACGACGATGCCTTCTCATGTCTTCCCGCAAGACGCTCCGCACCTCCATCTCTGTTTTTTTCCGGGTGATGAATGTGTGCGTCCCTTCTTTGAGGTCTACTCAAGAAGGTGGTACTTTTCCGAAACTTTTCGAAATGCCGCGACAATCAGACGTACACCTAGCGTCCCTCGCCGCACAGCCACTGAGACTATCGAGCTCGACGGGTTCGCCAGACTTTCAGCACGTGTTCCTCCTTCACCCATATCCAGGCCAGCAGACGCGCTCGACAGTACAGGCATGCACAATTCTGACAGATGTTTGACACTTGCGCAAATTGGAATCATGGTCCTAACCGGTTTCTTTACCCTTCGAAATTGTTGGCGCTTATCGTTGTCATTTGCCCTTGCCAACTTGAACAGATGGATTTCCAAGTGTGAGAGTTACATCGCTAATCTGATCGATGGATCGCCTGCAAGCCACGACGAGTACGTCTCTTCTCGTGCAAATAGAAGTGTTGGTAACTTGAAGCTCTCGGTCTGGCCAAGTCACAATTGCGATATTGTACTGAAGCATTCGAAACGCACGCGCTACGCCAGAATTCTCGCCTTCGAGCGCCGTAAATACAAGTCAATCTAGGCCGCCAGGGCCTGCTCACCTAGATCCTTCGTGACACAATTGATCATGTTGGCAACGAGCATCTTTGCCCATCGAACTCAGCGTGATGTCCAGCGCATCACCAACTTGAAGTGCGACGCACGCTTCATGTTTAGGCCTACTGCGCACTAGACGTTAAGCTTTAGCGTTCGTGGTATAGCGGGATAGTAGCACACGTTTCTCCAGCCCTAAATTGGTGGAATTTGCTGCCGAGCCGAGTTGGTGTTGATGCAAGGCTACACGACACGCAAAAGTGGGGAATTGAACGCGACCCCGCTGTCGTCATGACACAACGGACGATGGATAATGGGGTGGAAGAAGTACTTCTTGTCAAAGCTAAATTGAGACCTTGTTCCACAAACTTCAGCCGCAATTTTCTTGGTACATCGACCAATTCACGCGCTTGGTAATTACCAACAATATACACAATGGGCAATGACCACCCCGACGCAGACCTTCACCCGGAAGCGACAGGCCCAGCAGCAGAAATCGTAAAGGTAGCATTGGACTTATAATCCGACAGTCCCAATTCCTGACAAGCCCAGTCCCACTCCGCCTCCCACCCCCTCAAACTCTGCTCCGGCTGGTTCTGCCCCTTCGTTCAACGCATCTGGATCGCCCTCGAAGAAAAGTCCCTCCCATACCAATACATTGAAGTCAACCCGTACCACAAGCCGCAATCCCTGCTCTCCCTCAACCCGCGCGGTCTCGTGCCGACACTGCAATACGACAACAAGCCTCTTTACGAGTCCACGGTGCTGTGCGAGTTCCTCGAAGACGCATACCCAGATGCCGAACCGCGTTTGCGCCCCGCGGATCCGTACGAGCGCGCAAAAGCACGCATCTGGACTGATTATGTCGGGAGCAGGATCATTCCCGCTTATCACCGGTTTCTGCAACATCAGGGTGAAGCCGGGTTGAGGGAGAAGCAGCAAGACTTTCTGGGCCATTTGAAGGACTTCACGCGCGCCATGCATCCCACCGGCCCGTACTTTCTCGGCGCGGAGTTCAGTCTCGTGGATGTGGCGCTTGCGCCGTGGGCGGTGCGGTTGTGGGTGTTTGACCATTTTAAAGGCGGGGTTGGGATTCCGCAGGAGGGACAGGGAGGAGAGGATGAGGAGGTGTGGAGGAGGTGGAGGGTTTGGAGGAAGGGGGTGGAAGGGAGGAAGAGTGTGAGCGGGACGTTGAGTGAGAGGGAGCATTATTTGCCGATATACCAGCGGTATGCGGAAGATAGGGCGATGAGTGAGGCGGCGAAAGCGATCAGGGCGGGGAAAGCGATTCCTTGATTTAGGTAAGTGTGTTGAAGTTGAGAAATGAACATTTGGTGAGTCGTACGTTTGATTCATACAGAATGGGATACAGTATGTACGTCGACATTGTGAAAGATCTAGTTGTACCATCCCACAGTACAATATTGTGTACTAGCTCGACCTAGATTTCTCCTGGTTCCGAGTCGAAACACTGACAATCCCCAACATCACCACCGATCCTCCACCCACTTATCATCGAAGGACACTTCCACGCGACTTCCAACCCCTCGCACTGGAACACCAAATTCCACATCCGCTCCATCGAGTACCCAAAGTGCGGCGCGCTCATCGAGTCTGGCCGACCCCTCAGAAACTCTGGCTGATGTGCCCAACTATGCTCGTCCACGAAAGCCTGCCTCAAATCGTGGTAAATAGCCTTATCAATACCTCGTATACGTGCCGCGGAGGCAATGAACTGGCCCTTGTAGCTGATAGAGACGTGCTTGCAAGCAGCCGAGGAAGAGTTATAGATCCGGGAGTAGTATTCTGGGAATAGACCTATGTTGTCCGTCCAGAAGAACTGATCTCCGCAATTCTCGCAGTTGCATATGTCTGACGGACCGAGGTTGAGAAAGCCAGTACGTTTGGGGTCGAAATAGTTCTGCAAGCGGTTGTGAACCTCTCGCGAATTATGGACATCGGCTTGGAGGAAGATGGTGTGTTTCGCGAGACGATCCCAGTGGCTGGTGATGTGATTGAGATACGTTTCACCCTCTCTGCCGATGCTAGGCAGCTTCGCGACTCGATTGGCGCCTGTCCGTTGCCGAATGTCGTCGGCGTTCGCGTCGGCGTCTTTGATATAGATTGTGATGTTGGCGCCGGATAGCTGTGGTGTGTCCTCGAGGCTAGATATGAAGCTGGCAACGACTTTGACTGGCTCTTTGTACATGCTAATGACAATCTCTAGGGGTACTGATGGCTTATAGTCGTGATCGAGACCAGTCGAAGGATGGTTGAACTGTCTTGTTGCGAAGTTATTGTAGATGTAGAGCGCCCAGAGGAAGACAAGTGCAACACCTCCTAAAGTAGATCGAAAGTCCAGTCTCCGGTTCGCCTTTATCATCTGGCTTGAGAGCCTCGTGCTCGGCTCATCCGCTGCTGAAAGGTTTTCTTCGTCCGTCGACGAGAAATCGTCCAGAAGCTCGTACGCCAGTGGATCGTCTTCCCGAACATTCTTGGGGCTGTTTCCTGGGTCTAGATAGGTGTTGCAAATTATACACAACACGGCTGCTGAGAAGCAGCAATACTGAAATACGTTCGTATACGACCTGCGCGTCGAGACTGTCGAGTAGCTTCCCATAATTCCCACCAGGGTCAGGAGATACAGTCCGTCGCTAGTGTAACGTCGTTTTGAATATGCGTTCATGAGCGAGTCCTCTGATTCCTCTGTGTCGACGGGAAGAACAGTCGATATCCCGCAGAGTAGCGTAGCTGCCGTGAGTGCAGCATTGAAAGCGAGCAGTGGTACATGGCGAAGATTCATTGTGACGAGGCGAATGTCTGGCCAGAAGAAGAGCACCCACGTGGCTGCTATGGTATAGCCTGTCCCAAGTAGCCACCAGACCTCTTTGTCTCGACTTCGTGTACGATCTGGATAGTACTGTGTCTCAAGTCGTCGCAGTGCCCTTGCCATTCCAGCAAATAGCATTGCAGGAATTGCGGCCGTCAGATTGGAACCCGAAAGACGGTATTCTGTAGCTAGTATACCCACACAAGCCAGGAGGAGTAAGACAACACGAAGGCATTCTCGGCGTGATTTAGGAACGACGCCGAGAAGGAAGTGAGTGAAATCATCAGCGAATATGGCTACTGTCTTTGAGACGTCAGTGGCTGAATTATTCTCATTTCCTGTTCATAGAGACTTACAATAAGCATAGCGAGCGTTGGAAGGTTCTTGAAGTGAAGGACGGCTTGTAGCATGCAGATCATCGACAGTGCAGCGAAACACGCTTCGCCAATACCTAGCAGCATTCCTGGTGATCGCATCCCCTCTAACAGACCATTGGGATACGATACGCGAGACTTCCGCCGCCATTGGTACTCGACAATGGCTGCAATGGTGGTGACGGTGAGTTGGGCAAGGTACACGAGTAACGGGTAGTGAAAGTTCCATTCCACGAGTAACGTTCTGGCGCTTAGCAGAGACAATGTCGCAGAGATTGTCCAGATAGACTGGGGGTGATATCGCATCCATTCTCGCGTAGTGCGAAATATGTCGGAAGGTGAATTCTGGTTGGGGTTGTTCATGTTGGAGCGCGATGGATGAGGCGAGAGCCCAGAGTACTGCTCTCGAGGAAGGAGCGAGCGAAGAGAATCACTCCACTTCTGCGCAGTGTATCCGCGAGAAATCTTCAAAGGCACAGGATCTCAACTCTGTCACCGAAAGTGAGTGTGGTTGCCTGAACGGACGCCGCGACATTGGTCGCGCGTGGGCGCGTTGTCCATGGGTTGGCGCGTTGCTGGAGCCGAGTGAAAGTGAAAGTGACAAGGAGGCTGTCAAGGCAGACACAAGCAAGCGATGCACCACCAAAATGGCCGCGTCAAGTGCATGGAGCTCCATGGGAGGTGACGGTGAAGATCCTAGAACGGGTGTAACCCGCGTACAATACAACATGAGAAACAACCTTGTAGGGTCGGAACCACGCACGTTGTCGAGACAGCGCACAAAGGATGAAGGGTACAACTACAGGGACAACCTTAGAGTAGATTGCCATGGTTGTTATCGCGATTGTAGCGCGGCTTCAACGTAAGTTGCACCTTCGAAGCT
>TARA_R110002003_G_scaffold57_6_pt1 | contig 11128 bp, 12 predicted proteins | sample TARA_R110002003 | Tara Oceans TARA_R110002003 (sample SAMEA4396441) | marine metagenome | biome: Westerlies Biome; feature: [SRF] surface water layer (ENVO:00010504); material: water (ENVO:00002006), including particulate matter (ENVO:01000060) such as... | depth 5 m | reverse complement strand
CCATGTTCGTAGACCTAAAACTCAGAAAATACGAGCTCCTTCGTAATCGCCAGAACATAACTATCTCCTAATCCTCATCACTATCCCTCTCGTCCCGCTCCGCCACACTCCCCTCCCCAGCCCTGTAGCCAGCGTAGGCCCCCTCCTCAACCGGCCCACTCCTCATACTGCTCCTTCTCGCGCTTCTACTCACCACACCCGGAAAGATCTTTGGCTCACCATCCAACGTCGCACTACTGGTCGTTCTAGTCAGATCCAGTGTCTCGCCATCACTCTGCCACTGCTGACCTGGCGGGCTAGTTGCGGAAAGGGGTTGAGGCACGGACACGGTGCTTGGGTTGATCGTCATGCTAGACTCACGACGCGGACGCTCGTAGTTGCCGCTGCCCTTGGTGCTTGTAGGAGAAGTAGGATGTGGAGGCAGGTTGGAGACATCTGTCGCTGATACGGAGGGGTTGAGGCGCGCTTGTTGGGTTGGACCAAGAGGACCCGATAGAGCGCCTGGGGGCAGAGTGCTGAAGGTGTGAGCGTGGTCGGTGTGCATTGATGTGACCGGGGAACCGGGTTGCGTGGCCTGGTGCGACTTGGGAGTCTGAGGCACTTCGGTTGGCTGAAGATTGGAATGCGTCAGGTCGTTCCTGTGGGTCTGCGCGGCGCGAGTGTAGCGATCGATCCTGTTGCAATCAATATATTGCCCTCTTCATGGGGTCTTGTAGACTCACATCGCAAGCTCCTGCATCAGAGTCTCATGCCTAAATGCTTCGCGGACACTGGGCACATTCGACCTCGCCATGTCGTTGCCTGCTACACCAGCAAGATGGTAGTTCTGTCCGAGCCACTTTTGCTTGACTACGTGCTCGAAGCCGCTTTGCTCAACAGAGTGCTTTGCAAGCTCGCACATGTCTACTGCGCTCAATTTGTAAATTTGAGCAGCTACCGAGTATTCCTCGATGAGGGGTTCCTTTGTGAAGGCAAACTGCAGAGGGTCATCTGTTGATAGAGACACGTTCAAACCTCGTCGGAAGTAGTTCAAGAACGGGTTGCGCTCATACGCGAGGAAGAGAGCGTTGTTACTGAGTGGCGACATAGCGACTCCGATCTGCTCAAGGTAGAAGATGTACTGCAATAACGGTACCTTGCGAAGCAGCAAACCATGGCTAATGCTATGCGAGCAAAGAACAGCAGCTGCCAAATGATCTGTATCTCCCGCTTCACCACAATGCGGTCGTAGAAGGAACGTGCTGAAGCCGCGTTGCTTCCGCCAAACGTTAAGCGAGGCAATGTTGGCAAACAAATAGTACATCCAGTAGCTGTACGGTGGGTTCTGCTTTGTTGACCAGTCCCGAGGAAATGGAAACTTCTTATACACGCGTCTCTCAATCTTGCTCTCGTCATCAACACTATCGAAGCCGATGACTCGCTGCAGAAAGATGTGCAGCTTCTCATGGCTTGTAGGATCCCTGGTGACCTCGAAAAGTGGCTGGAACACGTTGACAATGACTTGCTGGAAGTTGTCCATAAGACCTGTTGCCTTGTATACATCGTACAGGCGAGGGACTTGAATGAGCCATCGCACATTGGGTGAGAACAGCTTGTTGTCTATAACCCAAGCAGCAAGCTTATCCCACTCGTCAATATCTCGGCCATAGATTGAGATTCGCCACTCCACAAACTGATACTTGCTCGACTCGAGATCAGAGATGACCTCTTTCGTGATTTCCGCCAGGTATCGGCCTTTGATGAAGTTGTCTGTCTTGAGAAAGATTGTACGTAGACGCGACTCGCCGACGGGATTGTATTTCAAATTAAACTTGTCGAAGCGATGGAAGGAGTCTGTATGGGCCTGTGGACGTTATTTGTTGTCCCAAAGAATCTGGTCTTCCTACTTACATGCATATCGAGTGTGTCGATACTGAGATCATACGCAGTCAGGTTGATAGACTCGAATACTTCTTTCAGGGTAAGGTGCTTGTCGTCCCTGAAGAGCACTATCTCATCCGGCGACTTCTTCATCTTTGACTTGATGAAGCGCAGCAAATGCTTCTGATTCATGCATGCTGAATGATGAACATGAGTATCGACTTTTCTTACGTTGTAGAAGTCTCGATGTGGCACTTTCTTGCTGTCGGCAGTTTCTTGATATTCATTCAGGAGGTAGTAGAGATTGAACTTTCCCTCCAGATACTGCAGTCTTCGAAATGCGAAGCTCTTGCTGGGCCCATCGGAAGATATCTCTAAGATTGAATCAAGATCAATGTAGAATTCTCGCAGTGTTGGAATAGCCACGATGGGCGTATCGAGCTCTGCAGACTTTGTAGTTTCGTATACTTGAAACACCCCACTCTCGTCCAAGCGAAACGACATCTCTGAAGAACCTGGAACGGGGCGGAGATCATCAATGTCGAAATCCTCCCCGATATTAGTGCCCATCTTGCGCGGTGGCTTGGGCGGCTCGCTAGGCTCCAATATACCACTGTTCTGCATACTGCTCGAAGCATTGCGGCGCTCTTTCGATGTGTCGTTCCACACGGGTTCTGGGTGTGGTGGGTAAATGCGCCAGCTGGGGTCGTCTTTGGGATTATCGAAGTTGCGCTGGAGTGACAATCGTATGTATTTGTGGCGCAAGTCAAGCACTTTCTGGACGTTGGTGTATATGGCGCTGAGCTCAGCAGTTACACTTGAGTCATTCAGAGCAAAGCCGCCGGCACCTGAACCAACTCCTATTCCAGCGCCAGCGCCGTGGATTCCTTGTTCGGCGAGCATTGGTTTGGGTTCGTGAGGAAGAGCGGGGTGGCTTGCGTGCGCTCTGGCCTGCTGATCGGCTTGAAGTAGAGCATCGACGTCGTCGTGGCTTCCTTGAATGTATCCAGCATTGTGCGAACGTGCTTCTTGTGACTGTTCCGTGTGTGACAGGCCGATGGGAAGCGTAGAGCGGTGTCCGTGATGCGCAAGGCTGACGTTGCTTCTCCGCGAGCGAATGCTATCAGCTCTGTCGAGGTCGACGCCGTCGGTGACACCAAAAGTTGCGGGGAACGTCTTCGCACGCAGCGCGGGGCTGAAGCCATCGCCAGCCTGCGAGCCACCGTACTGAGTCTCCCACTGGTGTCGCTGATAGAACTGCTTTGCTTCGGTGTGGCTCATTTGCTTCTCGGTTGTGTAGTCGTAGAAGGCAGTCCGGCGATGCTTGTCCCTGGGGAGCATTCCTTCCTCTACGCTCGTGCCAGCCGTGGTCTGCGCCGTCGCACTCGTGCTATGACCCGCCTGCTTTCCCTGTCCCGTGCCTGCTTCAGGCTCAGAGACATCGGGGCTGAGCTCATCTTCTTCAGACGAGGGTATCTGATCGTCGTGGGCAGGGCCTAGGTCTGGAGAAGCGTCTCCGTCTGCAGAGAAAGCTCCTGGAGCAAAGTCAGTGGGCACTTCACACGTATCGATTGGGCAGGCATGTCGCACCTTTCCGCATGGTGTCGTTTGTGTGGAAGTTGTGGCTGCAGTGGCTGCAGTTTCACACATACACAGGAATATAACGCCCGCCCAACGCGCTTCGGAGGTCGCCGCGACACCAAGTCCCGTGCCGTTGTCTGACGCATCATAACAGATTTGTGTGCTATGGAGCTCTAGTATAGAATGGGCAGGAGAAGAAAAGGGACATGTCAGACAAGGCCGGAGCTCGCTTTGCCAATAGCTCGGGTTGTTTGGCAGATTTGGTGCCCTCCATCCGATACTCCTCGGCATGAAGTGACCACCGAAGCAGCCAGCAAGCTAGTCATAGATGGCCATGACGGCCATGAAATAACCTTGTACATGACTCGCACAGCATCGCACGAGAGGCATTCCACCAGCTCCAGCAAAACTTCATGTCCGGTCCTGAGTCGCTACACTTGGTCTACCAACAAAGTTAGGACATACCGAGGCCTTGTCTATCTTCAGTGACGTTGTGGTCGTGCAAAATGAATGTTGCATCTCACCTTGCTGCCGGAAATCTAGTTGATTTGCCCGTGGGATAAAGTTCGCAGCAGCTGCTTTAGTTTAAGACTCGATTTACTGCTGGGCCTGGTGAACATCTTGAATTTGATACCGGCCTGGCATCGTGCAGGCATAGCACACCATTGCTTCCTCAAAACTTCCACAATGGCTCATTGGGGGCGTGGAATGTGGAGGTCACGTGCGGAAAATCGGAACTTCCGCCCGGTCCAGGTGGTCCCTGCTCCAAAATTTGTTCCAAACAGCAGTAGCGACTTTCATGCACTTGCCATTCCAACTCCCACAATCAAACATCATGTATGTCTAGTCTGTCGCCAATTTGCCCGTAAGGTACTGACTGTCGGATCTAGGTTCCTCCTCCGCCGTGCCGCCGTTCGTGCGATCAGCGCAACACCCTCCAAGGCTATTCTCGCCAGGCCACGGTCCATTACCACAGTCACGCCCTCGGCATTCCGCTCTCGGCAACAACAATGGTCGATAGCCTTTCAAAGACGGTTTGCCAGCGATGAGGCGCCCAAGACGGAAGCGACGCAGGCTGCTGCCGCCGAAGAACCCGAGAATTTCGCGCAAACTGCAGCAGAGGCACCCATGGAGGATGGTCTGACGCCTGCCCAAGAGGAAGTCATCGCAGAGCCCACCGACGCCGAAGCTACCGTCGGCTCAGATGCATTGGAGCAGGTTGCAAAGGCTGTGGAGACCAAGGACTCGCGTGAGCAAAGGCCCCGAGCTCGTCGCCCGAACGACACGCCACCGAACAGCACGCTTTACGTTGGCAATCTATACTACGAGGTTACTGCAGACCAGTTGAAGCGTGTCTTTTCACGATTCGGTGATGTGGAGAGTGTGAAGATTATCTACGACAACAGGGGGTTGAGCAGAGGGTAGGTTTAATCTTCATGTGCACGAAAGATAGACTGACACAATTCTAGGTTTGGTTACGTTGAATTCAAGAACACCAATGACGCGCAGAGCGCCATCGCCAGCCTGGACATGCAGGTCTTTGAAGGTCGCAACCTCGTTGTTCAATACCACCGTGAGAAACGAGACGCTAGGGCTGGTGGACGTGGCAAGACCGAAGACGAACCCAGCTCACCTTCTAAGACTCTTTTCATCGGAAACATGTCTTTCGAAATGTCAGACAAGGACCTGAACGACCTGTTCCGTGACATTCGCAATGTTATGGACGTGCGCGTCGCAATCGACAGGAGAACCGGTCAACCAAGAGGTTTCGCCCATGCTGACTTCATCGACGTGGCCAGCGCGACTCGTGCGAGGGAAGTACTGCAGGACAAGGTCATCTACGGAAGGACACTGCGCGTGGACTTCAGCCAGTCAGCGTCCAGGGATAACAAGCGCACCGATTCTGGTACGCAGGAGTAGTTGGTTGACAACCGCCAACAGCAGAGCTTGGCCCTCCGTTCGAAGGGATGAAAGTACGATTCGTGATCTGTTGCGTGTGGTATGCGCTACGCTTCTGGGTCTTCTGCCGTGTCCTTTCATTCTATGTCCATGGGTTCTTGGGTCTGCATGTATCATAGTAGAGGAGCGTCCAGGCGTTACATCTCCTCTTTACCGTCCATGCCATATAGCATTGGAAGAGTGTGGACTCACAATCTAACGCTCTTTGACTGAATTTTCACCCACTTCGAGCTTAAACAAAGTGATTGTTTCATTCACGTGGGAGCGCCACCAGCGCGCGGCCTCGAAGTTTACGACTGCCAGTTCCGAGGCGTTGCGACCTCGGCAGGCAATCCCGCCCCACTTCCCCCAGCTTGCTGATCAATGCCTACAAGTTGGAGCCGCCGAGGGTCACGCAACGTTGTACTATAGACGTTTCTATCTTTCTTCATTGTCGCGCCCCTGCATAGATTTCGCCCTCTCGACTCCCCTCACCATGTCATTCCTCGGTGGCGCAGAATGCTCAACTGGGGCAAATCCTCTCAGCCAATTCACGAAGCACGTACAAGATGACAAGTCCCTGCAAAGAGATCGCCTGGTTGGGCGGGGTCCTGGTGGGCTTCAAGAGAGTATGCGAAGCCAGCAGATGGGCGGTGGCTCGGATGGCGTATGTCCCCAGCATGAAGCCAAAGGCTGTGGTATCGTACAGGCAATGGCTGACCAACTCGCAGATGATGAACGAGTTCATGCAACAGAATGCGCAACTGCCACAAGGCCACGGTCCCGCCTCGCCATTTGCTATGGAGCAAATGCGGAGAGAACTCGAACGGGCACAACACAGCGGATCACCAGCATGGGCAGCCGAGTTCGACCCAGGCATGCAGGCACCGCAAATGGGACCGACGATGCAAGAGCGACCCGCAGGCTTCAGTCCTGCCGAATTCGCCAAGTTCCAGCAAATGAATCCAAACGCGCGGACAGCGAGTCCCACAACCGCCGACCAACCATCAATGATGGGATACCAGCGGCCAATGTACGGCATGAACATGGGCATGGGAATGGGCGGCATGGGCATGGGCATGATGCCTCAGAACTACTCCCAACAAAACTTCCAACAACCCATGCAAAGCTCGGGCAAGGGCAAAGAGCGTCTGGTCGAACTAGACGACAAGGACTGGGAATCGCACTTTGCAGAGCTGGAGAAGGCCGATCAGAACCTCGACGCGCTCGACGAGGAGGCGAACAAGAACATAGAAGCGGAGCTGAATGAAATGGACAGGTCAGTAGACGAGTTCGGCGATTTCGAGTCCATCTGGAAGGGCATCCAAGCTGAGACTGAATACGCTAGGCAACTTGCCAACGAGGAGAACTTCGTCGAAGGCCACATGGGCGACCTGGACCAATGGGAAGGCTTCGACGGACTGAATACACACTCCGTCCGCGATCCAGCCATGGGCGACTATCTATTCGAGCAAGAAAACCTGTTCAGCAAAGTCACAAATCCTTTCGAAGAAGGTGTGAAAATAATGGAAGAAGGCGGAAATCTGTCGTTAGCGGCCCTTGCATTTGAAGCTGCCGTGCAAAAAGATCCCAATCACATCGCAGCCTGGGTTCGACTAGGAGAAGCGCAAGCACAGAACGAGAAAGAAACACCTGCCATACGAGCACTTGAGCACGCCCTAAAGCAAGACCCGTCAAATTTGGAGGCTCTCATGGGTCTTGCAGTATCATACACAAACGAAGGCTACGAATCCACCGCCTACCGGACCCTTGAGCGCTGGCTTGCCACAAAATATCCTTCCCTCATCAAAGAACCGCTTTCCTCAGACGCCGACATGGGTTTCACAGACCGGCACCTCTTGCATGAAAAAGTCAAATCTCTTCATCCAAGCCGCACAACTCTCACCTTCCGGCGAGCAAATGGACCCAGACGTACAGGTCGGCCTCGGTGTGTTGTTTTATGGTGTGGAAGAATACGACAAAGCAGTTGATTGTTTCGGCGCCGCCCTGGCCTCCACAGAATCCGGCGTGTCAAACTCATCATCACAAGTCCACCTACTCTGGAACCGTCTCGGCGCGACCCTCGCAAACTCCGGGCGCAGCGAAGAGGCCATCGACGCTTACAGCCGCGCCCTCGCATTCCGGCCCAACTTCGTCCGCGCGCGATACAATCTCGGCGTCAGCTGTATCAACATCGGCTGCTTCACGGAAGCCGCGCAACACCTACTCGGTGCGCTGGCGATGCACAAGGTTGTGGAGCGCGAGGGCAAGGAGAAGGCGCGAGAAGTTGTGGGCGATGGCGTCTCGGATCGCGATTTGGATAATATGATTCATCAGAACCAGAGTACGAATCTGTACGATACGCTCAGGAGGGTATTCGGGCAAATGGGCAGACGCGATCTGGCGGACATTGTGGGCCCGGGCATGGACGTGGAGCGATTTCGAGGAGAATTTGAGTTCTGAATTAGACTTTGAAGATAGACAGGAGGTGCATCATGATATTGGGGGGGAGGTGGTCAAGGTAAGTGAGGACGATTGGACGCGAGAAAGAAAAGTCAGAATTCGACGAGACGAGTGGGATGAAGAAGCAGAGCTGGGAGACAGTTGTTGCTTTGGGGTAAGGACAGTGCAAACGGGACGGGACTGTGTTTGGAAACTGCATGGTGGTGTTTAATATCGACATCTGCTGCATCTTAAAGGATATAAGAATACCACACGCGCATTGAGTGGCCCTTAGCCCTCGATCCCGCTATACTACCACTGTCTCTCCGATATCACAGATGCCTATCTCCTCGTCCCACTTCAGTCCTCCAGCTTCCGCACCCTTTCTCCATCGCTCAACTGGCTCGGTCACTGGCTCATACTGCGCGCTAAATTGCCCTCTGAACGTGCCATAATGCATTGCCAGGCTCCTCTTACTCTTCACATCCCTGTGTATTGCCAGCGAGTCCTCGGGACTCGAATGCTGCCCCGACAACACACTCCTAGGCTTGAAGCACCCAGCCGGTACTAGTGCCAGATCGAATGGCCCGTACAGCTCGCCGACTTGCTTGAATGCAGGACATGGTGGGTGCGGTGCGTCGTGGTGGCTGAACTGGTCGTCGGAATGTACGGCGCAGTACCCGGTGTCGCCGGCGAAGAAAAGGCGTTTGGTAGGTGATACCAAGGTCCAGCTGCACCACAATGTGCTGTCGAAGGACCAAGGCGAGCGACCAGAGCGGTGTTGTGCGGGTGTGCAAACCAAATCCACTGTGCCTGCCTCTTCTGACGATAACTTGATGCCGTCCCACCAATCCAACTCGGTAACTTGTTCGTCCTTGATGCCCACACCCAGGCCGAGTATGACAGACTTGACGTTCAAGCCACAAAATACGCGCAAGTTGCCGTCTTGTTTCGCATTCAGCTTCCTGAATGTATCCGAATCGAGATGGTCGTAGTGGTCATGACTTATACACACAGCATCGATGTGCGGTAAGTCGTCAATCGAGCATGGCGGGGGCGTGAAGCGTACGGGACCGACGAGGCCGTATGGCCCTACGCGGTCGCTCCACACGGGGTCTAGCAGTATCCTCAGCCCTCTTTTACTGCCTTCCTGTCTACTAGTCTCGATCAAAAAGCTCGCGTGCCCGATCCATGTTGCTTTGAGACCATCCTGTTTTACTTCAAAGTCTGGTTTGCGCACATTCGGTAGACCGGCGCGATCCGCGGGTACAGGGACGAAGTTCTTGGGCGTAGTCCAGCGCGTTTTGAGGAGCGTTGGTAGGCCGGAGCTTTTATATGATGGCCATGGGTTCTTGAAGCCTGTCGGCGGGCTACCGTTGTGGTGCGCTGTTGTGTAGCCGTCGGGTTGGCGGGGTGGAAGGGGGTTTATGGAGGATGCAGGAGGCATTCTCGGTCTATGAGAAGTTGTGTAATGCCTAAAAAAGGGCGCCGGGCGAGGGTTATGGAAGCCATTTTAAGCTGCGCGTGGCTGTTGAGTGATGATGTTATGGATGAAGCTGTCGGAGATACCGGCGCGATTGGGAACGCATTGCGGAGGGAAAGTTAGACCGCGATCCGCGTTGGCAGTTGCGACGAGGCTGTTCAGCCTTCTTTCAAAGCAAGAAAGTCTAAACAAGACGATCGTCCTCGTTAAGTTGATATTCCGAAACGAATGGAGACACGTCGTCGCGCACGTCTGCTTGTATCAACTCTCTCATTGCCCGTTACGTCAGTGGCTGGGAGCTTCAAGTTAGTGTTCGCCTATCGACCATCCCACGTTTCCTCCGTCTCTGTCTTAGTGAGATTCACTCTGCATCTTTGAACGCCTCGATGCAGAGCGCATCGCATCGTTTTCACAGTAGGAACATGTGGCTGGACTTCGTAGTTCGTCCACCACTCAAGATACAGACTGAGGATCATAGCCTCGGAGGCTCTACACCAAACAGACAAGCATCACGGCGCGGCTTGCGTAGCCTTAAATTCTTATCGGCCAATTGACGGGCAGACATGAAAAGCGTGCCCGCAGCTGCAGGTACTGTACTGCTCCGCGCCTCCTCGCCGCTCTGCAGCTCGAACCGGGGTCTTGAGCTGTTCACCTTCCAGAAATGGCAAAGAGCCGCTGCAAGATTGGATAGCATGTTGTAAAAGTGGCCATGGTTAAAGAGTAGAAAGGTCCCGAGTTCCAGGTCAGCTTTCACGTACAATAAGATCACCGTTCTATCTGTCAATTGGTCCTGTCTTGTTTCGCAATCGTCAACATGCAGCTCGCAAAGCTTGGAGCAGCAATCCTGCTTGCGAGCACGGCAAATGCACAGCTCTATCCTAATCAAAGTCCTTTCAACCATACTTGCCAGCTCCAGAAGCCTCTTCTATCCTGCCCTTCGTCGGATCCCTCAAAGGTCGACTCCTGCTGTGTGGAAACATTTGGTGGTCTCCTCTTGTCCACACAGTTCTGGAACACGTATACTGGCGGCGAAGCTCAAGGCCAGCTGCTTCCTACGGATACCTGGACTCTGCATGGGTTGTGGCCCGATTTCTGCAACGGATCATACACGCAGTACTGCGATTTGACTCGACAGTATGATCCAATCCCATCTCCAAACACCACCAATGGTCTCCCCAACGGAACGTTCGTAGCGCCCTATAACGGCTCCAATATTGGCACTTTTCTCGAGCCATTCGGCCGGTACGATCTCCTCGAGTACATGAACACATACTGGATCGCGTGGCAACAAGACAACCCAGGCTTCTGGGGTCATGAGTTCAGCAAGCATGCCACTTGCTTCTCCACCTTCAACGTTCCTTGCTATGGCCCACAGTACCGCAAGCATGAGGAGGTCGTCGACTTCTTTGAAACCGCGATCAAATACTATAAGCGTTTCCCCACATTCGACTGGCTTGAGGCGGCGGATATTACGCCTTCGAACAAAACCACATACACTTACGCCGATATCCGCGACGTGCTATTCGAGCACCATGGCGGAGTTCCTTTCATCGGCTGCAATGGTCCGCGATATAACAATACAGCGGCTGGCAAGGCTGCGAATAGTACCGATAGCGGATACACTTCGCTCAGCGAGGTCTGGTACTACGAATACGTGAGTGGACCGTGCCAACTGCGTTGATACGATCATACTGACTTCAACTTAGGCCTACGGACGTCCTCAGGAAGGCAATGTCATCCCCACAAGCGCGTCCCCCACATATCTGACCAACTGCGCAAAGGCGCCGGGTGCAATTAATTACTTTGAACGTACGAACGGATCAG
>TARA_R110002003_G_scaffold1868_9_pt1 | contig 11135 bp, 8 predicted proteins | sample TARA_R110002003 | Tara Oceans TARA_R110002003 (sample SAMEA4396441) | marine metagenome | biome: Westerlies Biome; feature: [SRF] surface water layer (ENVO:00010504); material: water (ENVO:00002006), including particulate matter (ENVO:01000060) such as... | depth 5 m | reverse complement strand
TGGTGAAAGTCAAGGTAGTTGCTACAAGTGGCTCTGCCTGTTGCAGATAACTAGGGGAAGCAACAAGAGAGTGGAAAGGACCTGCTATGTTGAATTTGTGAAGCCACCGGGGACATTATTTCACCATGCCATGCCTAGCCATCGCGGGTCGCGATCAGCTGCACAACAATGAAGCGGTGCGAAATTGAAGACCCCTCGGAGCGAAGATCATGCAGATGAGATTGCGGTGAAACTACCACACTGAGCCCAGGGGGCAATCGTAGCTGACCAGAGTCTGGCGCGGACCGTCGAGATACTATGACTCGAGGGGTTGTGATCACCAGAGAGGTATTAGTACGAGGTACAACGCCTTCATTGTATCGCTAATCGAGTATCGAATTAAGGGTATCTTCCTGCAATACCAACGGGGAAGCACTCACACAACTATGCACACAACCATAAAATCCCGTCGTTGTTTCTGCTCATATCGCGTAAGGACCGTCCTTCCGTTCAGGCTCTGGCCAGTCATGGCTTTGCTTGTGCGAGATCTCCGACGCCTTCGAACTTGAAGATTCGGGCTCTTCCATGACTGTGACCTTTGTCGTCTTCATGATGCCTGCACCTTTGCCCTCCTCTTCCTCCAAGATTGCGCGATCGCTGTCGGCGTCGTTGTCCAAGATTGACTCGCCTGGAATGCGACTGTGGTATGCTTTCGAATTTTGGAAGGTATTCATTCGGATGTTGCCGTGGCTGGAGTGGCCATAACCGTACTGAGGTGTTTTGTGGGAGCTTTGTAAAGTCGAAGGAAGGATGCGTGCAAAGAGATGGTCGAAAGCGGTGCGCAGCGGTGGTAAAGAGGCAATGAGAATGCCGATTGAGAGCTCGGCCTGCGACCAGATGCTCAAATTAATGCCATCCCAGGTCGGATCCTGTGTTTTTGTGATTGCTTTCAGTTCCACTGTCTTGAATATGGAGCAAATAGTAGCACTAAGGGTGGCGAAACATTAGTATCTACTTTCATTGCAGACCAGAGGAGAAAGTCGTGAGCAGACTTACGGAATACTGAGTAAGAAGACAATGCGAATGCCTAGCTGCGTTCGCTTTGACAGCTGTACTCGCGACAGGTAAATCAATGGCGCAGCCATGTAAACGACGTCTGTAAGCACGTTCGATATGCCTTGAGTGTACGAGAGTTCCAAAGTTCCCTTCGCCCAGCATTTACGTGGCTGATATCCATAATTCCAGTTCGCCTCGAGCGGACTGCAACCGAAGAGAGTAAGTACCGGGGCCAAGAAGTTGAACGCCGTCACCATGAGAATCGAAAGCCAGACGATCACTTGGTAAAGCTTCGAGAAGTTGAGGACCAAAAGCCAAGCGCAAATCGACCACTTGAGAAATGCCACCGCGATGATGTTTATGACCTGCGCAAGCCACAGGTAGTACGAGTATTGCATGATAGTTGGAAGAACAGATGGGTCCATGATGTGTCGTCCGAGCCCGGAATCCACTACCACTTGCGATCTGGATGTTGCGGTGATGTTAAGGGCCTGTTCAAGTCAGATCCCAGTGTGCATCAAGCGGTAGGTGCTTCTACTCACACCGGCGATGATCAACAGGTAATCACTGGCCATAAACCTGCGTCCTTTCATGAGTCCATACACAACTCTCCAAACGAGGAACATCGTGCTGATGATCAGCAGTGTCCAGGTGGGAATCAGGAGCTTCAGGCGCTGATTCGGCCATTGCTGCTCGGACGCAACGTTGTCGGCCATTGTGGGCGGTGGTGTGCGATCAGAGACACGCAAGACGAGAGGAGCCCTTCAAGGGTAGTTTTGGCGGAATTTTCCTACTGTATATGTTCCCCTTCTCCACTGTGTTGGAAGGAGTGGCGGCGTTAACCCACAACTTGGGCACCATTCGTCCACCTGGCCAGTGTAGCCGTGAAAGGGATCTGATGACCGCGATTTAATCTCGTACAGGCCTGATGCGTTTTGCCATCTGGGTGAACTGCCCATGGCCCATGAGATGGTTGTGCATAATTAAAGCCCCACACGTATACGACATTGCGCCGATTGGAGAGGGGAAGCGAGAGGTGGGGCCTCATGAATCGAGTGTACACTAGAGTAGGCGCACCATATATAAACGGCATTCGACGATGAGGGATCAAGGTGTCCTGTAGCTTGGAGCCTCCAGCTGGAGATATGATGAATGAGCGGTCCTCGCTATCGTCGCAAGCTTCTAAGTCTTTGCCTCCGTCTCTTAGCTCCTTGTCAAAGTACTATGCTGCTCCGAAAATCACGATCTTTGGCACCCGAAACCTTGCGAGAACCGCAGACCGTGTGAGTGGCATGATCCAGGATCGTATGGTGTCAGGGCCACATGCAGAACCATGTCATGACGAGTGCGTGGCGCAATATCTCGCCGAGACGCTACTGTACCAAATCGCAAACGAGACGACCCGGTCTGCGGTCGTCAAGGCAAAACTAGTCTGGGCAAAAGCGAGCATGTTTATACAACCACGACAGAGTCCGATCGATTTGAATACGTAAAGCCCATGACCATCGAGTCAATTCGTGAACAGAAACGGTCCTTGAGAAGCATTCTCGATTGAACTTCAGCTGTCCGCGGTCGCGAGAGATTACAGGTGGATGCTCTTGTTTTCTGATGACTTGGTTTCGGACCTTGTCTAGCGTAGGCTCGCAGCCAATATGAAAAGTAGAGAGGAGGATATCCGAACGGTCCGAGGCTCGAGCCACGACAAGTTACCTGGAAGGAAGACCGCGCTCCCCGCTGCAGATTCTGAATCGCGGTGCCTCGAGACCATATGCCCGACTAATGGCAACTACTGAACTGCAACCGGGTGGAAAGAAACTTGCGTGACTTCAAGGTCATCGTGGATTGGAAGAAAAGTTCGGTACGATACGATCAGTTACTTCCACAAACCCGGTAGCTGATGCGGGTACAGAGCGGAAAAACGCGTCTTTTACAGCAAGGCGCCGATGCGGCAGGGTCTTTCGTCGATCATGCCTGGACGAGGTGACTGTCCGGAATGAGCGGATTCTGGAATCCCCAGCAGGTCGCAAGGTGGTCCACAATTGGCGCCGCGAAGGATCACACCAAGGCTTTCGTTGGCATCGCGTCAACGATACTCGGTGGGGAATGATGAACCCGCATGAGATGCTCCCGTCAGATCGACCATGAATTGGTGTTGCTAGTACAGAAAGCTGTTAACGAAACTTCAATCGACACCAGCTTAGGGGCCGTCGTGCACCATGGGAAAGGCGAAACTTAGGGTGCGGGAGTGTAGCTCAAACTCAATCGCCGGACAATTGATACCGAGGCCAACGAGGGTTTGGCAGGGGTGAACCTAGCGCGCTGGCCCGTGCGGCAATGCGAATGCGAACGCGAATCTCAGCCCAATACCGCGTGCCGCGCGATCAAGTAGCAGCGAAGCACTCCGGCGACACGAATGCTCCGGTACGTTGCTATGAGGATTGGCATCTCTTCTATCATTCCTAGAGGTGATTTGGAAAACCGCAGCAGCTACCGCCCAGACATGCATCACCTTCATTCATCTCACCATATCCCGAGGTCACCACGGGTATCACACCCTCATATGCCTAGTCGGGGGTTCAGAGGGTTCTGTCATTGAACTGCAGGGACTACTGACTCACCCTTACTAGTTCGAATGGAATCCGGTCTCTTGCTAGAACCTGTGGATTCGCGAGGGGGAGGGCACAGCCTCCCAGCTGCCTGGTCTTATCGAATTCTTACCGCCTCTTCGCCGCTGAGTGGATCCCTAATATTATCAGATTTAGGGAAGCGTCGAATTGCCGTCGTCTCCCACGTGGCAAAGCGAGCCATTCGACCAATGCCAGCCCATTTTTCGGCTGTATAAAGGCTTTAGTGGCCGCTCCCACCAGATGTTCATTACTGGCAACCCAGTATACTCTCATTAACGCTACACCTGGGTTCCAAGATGCCTGTCTTCTCCCGTCTGGCTGTGGCCGTCCAGCTCTTCAGCATTTTTCTTTCCCCTGCTCTCACTGCCTCGGTGTCTCAAGAATACGACTATATCATCGTAGGGGGTGGCATCACCGGTTTGGTTGTTGCAAACCGTTTGAGCGAGGACATAAACAGTGCGTTTCAATCAACTCGCGTATACGGACGAGTGTGCTAATTCATGCAGAATCCATTCTCGTAATCGAGAGTGGCGAGTCGGTCGACAATGATGGTACTATGATCCCGTACAAGGCCAATGACTTCACTGCCAGCGCGGGTCTGCTCTGGAACGGCATCACCTCAAAGCCTGAGCCTGGTCTTGGCAACGGGACTTTCAGCGTTTTGGTCGCTAAGGTGCTTGGTGGAGGTTCCGTCATCAACGGCATGGTCTACGATCGCGGCTCAGCTGCTGACTATGATGCGTGGGAGGCCCTTGGCAACAAAGGCTGGGGATGGTCCGGTATGAAGCCTTACTTCAAAAAGGGCACTACTTTCCAGCCCCCGTCCGAGAAGATTGCCGAGGACTTCAATATCACGTGGGACCCTAACACCTACGGCCGAGGTCCCCTGACCGTTAGTATCACGGACAACCAATACGCAGACATCAAGGACTACTGGGCGGCTTGGAAAGCAACTGGTGTCCACGTGCCCGTCGATGGCAACAACGGCGAGGCATATGGCCCTTCATGGTACGCGAATACCATGGACAAGACGACCGGAAGGCGAGCCCATGCACGTTATGCGTATATCGACCCCATCACCGCGCGCACCAATTTAAAGATCCTTACCAAGACAACTGCCGAGAAGATTGTCTTCGATGACAAGAAGAAACCCACGATGGCGAGAGGTGTCGAGATCACGGACGATGCCACTGGCAAGACCTCTATTGTATACGCCAAGAAGGAAGTCGTCCTAGCCGCCGGTGCCATTCAAACGCCCAAGCTCCTCCAGTTGAGTGGTATCGGACCCAAGTCTGTGCTCAAGGCTGCCGGTGTTAACGTCCGAGTTGAGCTTGACGCTGTGGGCTCGAACTTCCAAGACCATCCTTACGCCACGGTTGTCTTCAACACCACCACCAACACTTTTCCCAACCAAAACTCCCTTGCGACCAATGACACTTTCAATGCCACCGCTTGGGCTGAGTACGTTGCGAATAAAACCGGTCCTTACACATACGCGCGCGGTAATGCTCTCGCATTCATCTCCCTTCCTGATATGACCAACGACACCAACGCTATCGTCAGCAGTCTCAACAGCCAGAAGGACGAGACTTACCTGCCAGCAGTTTACAAGAGCAACAAGAAGCTGCTCAAGGGTTTTGCTCAACAGCGTGCAATCATCGCGAGCATCTTCAAGCGTCGTGATGCGGCCGTCACCGAGTTCCCTGTTCCTGCAGATGGCACGTACGGCCTCGTTGGTGTCGAGAAGCCGCTTTCCCGCGGCACTGTCTATCTCAACGCTTCCAACCCCACTGGCCCACCTGAGGTCATCCACAACGCGTTCGTAAACCCCATTGATCGCACCATCATGGCCATCGGTCTGCGCTTCTTCCGCACCGTTTGGGCGCGCCCTGAGCTCGACCGCTTCCAGATCTCTGAGACCGTCCCTGGTGCTCAGTACACGACTGATGAGGCCATCTACAACGCACTGCTCGCTTCAGCGTCGTTGTCGCCCACTCTTGCTCACCCGTCGGGCTCGTGCCCAATGATGCCGGAGAACGCTGGTGGTTGTGTAAGCGACGAACTGATGGTGTATGGTACCCAACACCTCTCTGTCATTGACGCTTCGATCATTCCTATCATTCCGTCTTGCCATCTTCAGGCAACAATGTATGGTATTGGCGAGAAGGCTGCCGACATCATCAAGGCGAGGTAGAGTAGGACGATTCATAGCTGGCTTCGGCAAGTTCTTGTAAATAATATGCCATAATATATTGAGGATTCACGTACGCTTACCCTTTTGCAAGCGAGGAACTCATCATATTCTGATTAATCGAAATCGTATCAGAATCCCTTCGCGGATTCACCGGCGATGGCCTTGCATTCAAAGCGCCCGAGCTCTTCAATACAAAGCTGCACCCACAGCTGCGGACTCGGTTTCGTAAACATGGTACAATAAGACCAAACCAGAAACAGTGCATCAGCGTCGCGGAACCGAGCTCCAATTATGTCGCAACGAGATCGCTTGATTCACGGTGTCATGCACAGTGCAGATCGAAATTGAGGCCCAACCGCAAAGTCCAGCACCATCAGCATGTGCAACATTTCGGCACAGATCCATCCATTAACACGGCAGTCTGAGAGATGTGCTCGTCCACGATTGATCGATGGGATCTGCGATCGATCAGCGTTGTGTATGGGTCGATTCCTGGTTGCCGGTCGCTGCTCCTGGCGCTGGTGTAATTGTCGATCGTCGCACTTCAGAATCGAGGTTCGATACAGCATCACACCGAAGTGACCGCACGGCCAAGGTTCTGTAGTCAAAGCCACCAAAACAAAGCATTTCGACGATGAAGAATCAATTGTTCTAGAATGAGGCATAGTCTAACATGTCCCCTGGTTTGAGTGGTCCTCGAAGCATGCAGAATTATGCCGCAAGGTTCCTTCGCGGTATTGCAGGTATCTAATCTACTCGTCAAGTCCAGTGTTGGCTTTGGCACATCAGTTCAAAATGGATTACTTGCGAAGACCAATCTTTTCAACTTGGCTAGGCGCAAATGGGAGGCGTGCTCTGTATGGCAGCGCAATTCTAGCCGAGTCCCTGCGTGCTTCAAACCATATCTGATTGCTACCGTTACCTGATAAGCTTGTTCAAGGAGGGCGTTGGTCTGAGGCGACTCGATGCGTTGCGAGTCGTTCGTGACTGTTGTGCAAGCGTTTGTATCTGTGGGAGGCAAGTGCTCTCACGCGGCTTCTGCCTCTGATTCTTATACGCAAGATCTTCACTTTCCCATGTATATATTAAATCGTTGTCAGATGCCTTTACTTTCTCATCTCTTCCACGGACAAGTCATATGCTGTCATGACTCTACTCTACAGGTTGGCTTTTCCTGCTCATGCTGCTTACACATCCGTCCAATTGGCGATGAAACTTTTGTCCAGACCTCAAATCATTACGCAACATACCCTACCACATTGCTCGTGGCACAATGTCTGTGTTGGCGTTGGATCATAGCGCGCAGGCTTATATATTCCTGACGGGCAAGCGAAGATGCCGGCAGAGGTGAAGTATTATCCCGCTAACTACTTCTACTTTCAAAAACCCTGAGAATAACAGACAGCTCCGTACATATGCCTCGCTATTGAAAACACTCGTGAGAACCAATAACCCTCGGAACAAGCCGGCTCCCAATCACGTTTCATCGTGACATCATACAGAATGTGTGGGGTGAAAGAGAGGAAGAAACACGTGCCTCTTCGTTCATAGTGCGGCTAGCACAAGCAAAATGGCTGGAACGCGTTGGTCCGTGCGGAAGCTGCCCGCGCGAGTGAGCTCTCGATGTATTCATACACAGTGCGGCGCCTACCTCCTGTCCACATTCGTAGCTTCTTTCAACTCCACGTTCGGGACACATTGACAGAACTCACAATTGCACCCCATTAAGCATCTTTCACAAAGGCATCCTGCTAGGATTGGTTTGATTCCACATTGGCGCACTCTACCAGCTGCTCATCGATAGTCGCTGAGGATATGGACCTGACCTTAGGTGGTCCCCCGCAGGGCAGCGCTGACCCGCAGTCTTCGTGTCGCCGTACTCGGGTTGAAGTAAACCCATATACCTCCTACCATCCTCTGGAAGACCTACACAGGGCCAACCAGGGCCCAGAATTGTTCAACAGCCCACGCACTCTTCGCGGGAACGATCAGGCCTATGCTGGCCCTTCCACTCATGAAGGTCTAAGCAGCGCAAGCAGCTATTCATTGCAGCCGCCTGATGACATGGCCAATCTCTCATGGCAGTACGAGGTATAGTGAACAACTGCCAGTGTCGTGTTTTCGCTAATTGAGCATACTCAGGCTCACAACCCACCGGCTGCTCAGCAATGTTTACAGCACTTCGACCAGTCTTTCACCAATCAAATAACGTCTACTTATCGTTACGACCAAGCTCCTGAGCAGCGCGCTCATCACTCGAATCTTCCCAACCAGCTCCCCTCCCCATCCATCATGAACAACACTCAACCGAACTATTCCGCTCATTACTTCACCTTGGACCCGACCATGGAGTAAGTGCCGGAAGTTTACCTCAAAACCCTTTCACTAATCATTGCAGCTCCATGTTCGACCACTCCGCTTCTCGTCCTGTTTGCGAGGACAAGGCGGAGGTATCAGCCCCTGGGAAGCTTACTCAGCATAAACGCCAGTCCATGCCTTTCGAGCCTGATATGGTTGAGTTCGACCCACATTGGCCGATCCCATCCTACAACGGCACCGGTGAAGCTGAATACTCGTCTGAATATACCCTGGTAGGCCAGACTTCAGGTGCTGTTGGCTCTGATCCATGCCTTTCGGTCGACCGCCACGGTAAAGCACAGACACGGGACAACGCGTATGCGACCGAAGATACCTCTGACACCGAGCATACGGGACACATGGGCGCAAAAAAGAGTGATCTCGAGATGGTGGAGACAGATGACAAAGTATCGCTTGGAACTTCCCCCAATGGTACAGACAAGAGGAAGCGGGTCGCCAGGAAGTCGCTTGGGTCTGGCGGCGCTTCGATCAAGAAACGAGGCCGCCCATCTAAGGTAAAAGCAACACCGACTGCGAATGACCTCGATCAAGACGCATCATCAGCTGCGAATCTCCCTTCGATGATGGGTCACCCTGCACCAAACAACTGGAAGACAGGCGACGGCATTCGCGTGCCAATCGCGCCACCAAAGAAGCAAGATGGGATGTTCTTCGACAGCTTTGCAGAGGCGCAATCAGCCATGGGCGGTCCGGCTTGGACATCGCCTCCGGATGACATTGTGCCGACCACTCCTGCCGAACTCAAACCGTATGCAAAGCGTCTCTACGATGCCATGGTCGACATGACACAATTCGAAGACCAGATCACCAACCGGTCAATGCAGAAGCGCTGGCTAGACAAAGACTTTGGCACGACTGGCCAGCAGGGCGCAGTGTTGACAAACGACTTTCACATGCCCCATGTGCTGGAGCATCTTGCCTGGGAGACCGCTGTAAGTGACTTCAAGTTTTGAAACAGCTGGACATCGCTAACATTGAAGCAGGATGCAGTGCAGCGTCTACACCTCAACGGTGCAGGTGCACTCAACTGTCGAGATGCGGTGATCCTAGAAGACTCATTCCAGGACTCCGCCCTGACGTTCGAGCAACGCATCTCGCTTCTCATTGATGTTTGCACGAAGCGCAAAAGCCGCGTCGGCTTGATGATGGAAGGTAGCGCAGTATCTCGCTATGCTCTGGTGCCCAGCAAGCTGCTAAAGCAGAGCGATATGAATTCTTACCACAACTCTCATCGCCAAGGCATCTTGAAGGAGGGTCGGGATGAGTATCGCGAAAAGCACGGCGTCAAGAATCATAGGGGCAGAGGTGAGTTCCCTAGATGCGCCTTAGAAGCCGCCTATTGACAAGTCTAGGTGCTGCTAAGTCCAAGTCTAAAGTCAAGGTCGATAACGGGGACGAGACTTCCTCACCAGATGGCGATTCTCCCGTAGCTCGAATCGAGCACAACGGTGCAGATGATTCCGATGCGCCATCAAAAATCAAAGAAGACGGACTCAACCGTATCCACCACGAACATGCTATGTCGTCTGAGGATCAACTCGCGGTCCAATCCGTTCTTGACGAAGATGACGCGGCTTTGGCAAACGCGCATTCATCTCGCGTGCATGCTAAAGACGACCTTGACTTAATAGCGAGAGCTCAGCACGACGGCATTTCTCAAGCTGGCAACGACATCGCAAGAAAGCATAACATCTTCAAAGCCGCTGGTCGCCCTCGTCGATCCTCAGGTGCGTCTAAAATCCCAAAATATTTTCTGATCCCAGCTAACAACCTCCAGATCTCAGTGACATGCGTTCAAGCGAGCTCGAGAAACTCACTACACAGACACTGCAGAAGCGCAAGCGCAAGCGCGACCCAGACGAGGAAAACGATGACGACGTGGCTCAGTCTTTTGAGGAGCAGAACAAGAAGCGGAAGTATAGTCATACCGATGAGGCTGAGCCTGTCGAGGGAAAGGGCAAGGGTAAGGCTGTTGCAAAGCGCGGTCGCAAGAAGTGAATCGACCGCTCCACGCTGGTTGGATCTGTCAAGATCTGGTCCACCGGCTGCTTAAGTCGCGAAGTACGCGCATCTGAGGTAGCTCATGTTGGTCTCGCAAGCATTTCTTTTCGGTGTTGCGAGAGGGTTAACAGATTAGAAGGCATTGGCTAGAAAGTGTCCATCTGAGGATCCGACAGGCTTGCGATCTAGCAGACTAGACAAGGAATAAAGTGCTTGACCTTGTAGATGGTGTTCAAATTCTCCTACATTTCCATATACCAAATACCCGTGGCCACTTGAGAGCCGCACTCCGGTGGTGATCAGTTCAGGTTTCCCTACAATACTGATTTTAGTTGTGATAGTCAACTTATTGTAGAACTTACGCTTCCATCAGTAAAGGCCAGATGACGAGCACCTAAGTTGGTGTCTCACATGTTCGGTGGACGATCATACTAACCGCTGATCAGGCCACATACCTCCCTTCGAGCCTTTCGTGCAGCTTTTGTGTCTTCGAAGTTATAACAGCCATGTAACCATCGCCCGTTTCCGCCCTAGCCGTATCGGCAGTAAAAGTTACCAGCTTCAACGGATATTGCCTAATTGCGCTCCGAACAAGACGCAGAGGGTGCTTGGAAATGTCCCTAGCAAGTTTGATCTGGCTGTCTGAACACGAGCAGTGCTGTATACGATGATGAGTAGAATTCTCACGTTTGCAAGAGGTATGCTGACTGAGATGTTTAAGAACGGCCGCGGTGGAGTAATCAGGACACAAGTATCGAGTGATGACGAAAGAGGGGGTACGCGTTATCACGGATCTTAACCTACAGCTAAAACATCTTGAGAGGTACGGTTTTGACTCGATGCTTTGTACTTTGCAGCTCTTACTCCAGTATCTCATCAGAGAGAGCTCCGCCTCGTCT
>TARA_R110002003_G_scaffold9_19_pt1 | contig 11143 bp, 7 predicted proteins | sample TARA_R110002003 | Tara Oceans TARA_R110002003 (sample SAMEA4396441) | marine metagenome | biome: Westerlies Biome; feature: [SRF] surface water layer (ENVO:00010504); material: water (ENVO:00002006), including particulate matter (ENVO:01000060) such as... | depth 5 m | reverse complement strand
ACCAGACAAACGGGATGTAAGATTCGTCCAAATCATTTGGTCTCCAGCCAATCATGAAAGTGTCTAGAGTAACGACAAGCACCTGAAAACCGTTCGCTTTCGCACGACTCAACAAAGAAGCGGTAAACTCTTCGGCCTGCGGCTTGGGCCAGTAAAGCTGGTACCACCTGTCGCCGTCTCCATTTGCAGTAGCCACCTGCTCAATCGATCTGGTTGCTGCTGTCGATAAGATCATTGGCACTTTGACGGAAGCACAAGCTCGGGCAGTGGCTTCTTCTCCATCGGCATGCACGATCTCTTGGACTCCAATGGGGGCTACAAGTAGCGGGCTTCGATACTTGCGGCCAAAGAGCTCCACAGACATGTCTCTTCGCGTGGCCTGAACAAGCATCCATGGTCGCAGACGATAGCGGTCGAATGCTGAGATATTGGCCCTATGTGTCGACTCGCTACTCGCTGCGCCGAAGACATAAAGAAAGTTGGGTTCCGGTATTGCTGCTCTGGCAGCGGCCTCCCATTGTGATGGCTTTGTCGAGTACTTTGGCTTTCGCAGACCACCGTAGATCTCGCGCTGGTACTGGACGTACGAGTCTGGATCTGGCTCGTAGTACTGCGTTGACTTGTAGTCCGAGTCGGACATCCTTAGTGCTGCTGATGATACGGTGGCAATCCTAGTGCAAGTGCGGAAGGTACGGGGATGAAACAACTTGTAGATGATGTGTGGGCTTTTCAAGATACTCTGCTGATGTGGACTGATGGTAGTGGATCGATGTCCATCTATGCATACATGGTTGGCGATAGATGTCTGCGGGGAATAAGCGGGAGGTTGGAGCAGACGCGTTGTTGCCGAGGCATGAACGCGGGCCCTTGCAGATCTGCTCTCAATCGTTCAACCTCACTCTAAAGTACAACCCCGAGGAGAGACCGTCACTGCCCTCGACAATGAGCAGGAGAGACCATCTGGCAGCTGCAGAGTGCCTTTCGAGTGTCGCTAAAACTGTATAATCTCTTGGCAGGGACAGCTGGCTTGCTCGCAGTCGCACTCCGCTCACACCGCCTTCCTAAATCAATCGTCAAACAACTGCCCCACGATGTCTTCGAGACTCGCTCTCCGTCTTCTTGATGTTCAAAATCTATCTCTTGGCATGCAGTCGAGATGCCCTCGACCCAGACCTTAGCATCCTTCGCTTTCCTTATCATCGCTAGTTTCATTGGATTCTACAATACCTATCCATCACTATGTCTCTCCTTCTGCCCGCAAACGTCACCGCAGACCTGCCCGGCCATTAACGGAAATCTCCACTCGGGATACTTTGGTTACGAGTGTGCTGGCAACAAGCCCCATGTCTCGAGCTGGACCAGCTGGTGGCATCCTCAGGGGAGCCAGGGCATCGCGGCCGAACACAAACAAGGCGCCGGGGCTATCACGAACAATTGGAACATTCTATACCACCTTGGCGGCAATGGACCTTGGGTCGAGAAAGTTATCGACGTTGTCGATGGAGGCATCGCCGTCCCTGAGGGCTGTCATGTCGAGCAGGTCCATATGGTGGGTCAAGATCATGGCATGCTCCAGAGGAACGCCGAGAGGCTGATGCGTGCCCTTGAAGATGTCTAGACACGCCGAGCGATATCCCACCAAGAAAGCCGGCTATAGTAAGTCCGGGGTAAGATGCTCTTGTCTAACACATAGCTCATAGCACGTATAGACCAGAGAGCGGTTGTCGAGCGCATGAAGCAGAGCGGCAAATCTTTCAATGGCACTCTCGCATTCTTCAACGACTGGGAGCTCTTCTGGACTTCAGGTGAGCCTTGTCTGTTTCGCCAAATCTATTCCCTTGTGTCAGATTCAGCTCCAACGTAAGTCTCTGCTTACAAAATATGCTAACACACGGATCCAAGACGACCGCCTCGAAATGCTCACGAGCACTGGCCCATTCTCCGGCACACTCGGCTCCTTCACAACCGGCGTTCGATTACGCACACGATACAAGCACCTCTCCGAAGGCTTCGACGACCGTCCGACGCGTTTCTGGGCTAGCGACTCTCAACGCGTAATCGAAACGGCGCGCCACTTCGCTCTGGGCTTCTTCGGCATCGATTACCACGACCACAACACAGCCGACCTCGAGGTCATACCCGAAGATTCCTGGCGCGAAGCCAACACCCTCACGCCGGGCCGGACATGTCTGAACAACAAGAGAGACCCGGTTGAGGGGCAGAAGAAGGGTTACGACCTGATGGGCGAATACCGCGCTACATACCTCGGGCCCATCCGCGAGCGCCTTTTCGAACATACAGGCATGAACTTCACGAACCAAGACGTCTGGGCCATGCAAGAGATGTGCGGCTTCGAAACCACTGTGCGCGGCCACAGCGACTGGTGCGACGTATTCACGCAAAAGGAGTTTCTCGCTTTCGAGTACGCGCGTGACGTCCTGCACTACTACCGCGCCGGACCGGGCCAGAAGTACGCTGCGAGCATGGGCTGGCTGTGGCTCAACGCGACGACGAATCTGCTCCTCGAAGGTGCAAAAGCCGGCCCGCTTTTCTTCAGCTTCGTGCACGACGGCGACATTGCGCCCATGATGACGGCGCTCGATGTCATCAATGATGCCGAACACTTGCCTGTCACGCACATTGCCTACGGCAGGAAGTGGCGCAAGTCGCAGGTGTCGCCGATGGGTGGGCGCGTTATCTTCGAGTTGCTGAGCTGTCATGTCAAGGATACGCCGGGGCCGGAGAGGTTCGTGCGGCTCAATATCAATGATGGCATTACGGCGCTGCCGGATTGTAATAGTGGGCCTGGGAGGAGCTGTCCGTTGGGGCAGTTTGCTGCACGGACGAAGAAGAGGGGAACGGAGGTTGGGGACTTTAGGGAGTTGTGTGGGTTGGGCGGGGATGCGAAACACAGGATTGAGTTCTTGCATCAGTGACGAAGGAGCGGGTTTGGATATCTGAAATTATGATTGTGCAAGGGTGGTATCATTATCAAAGTTATCTCGCAGCTCACATGGCGGAACAGTGCCAAGGAAACAACTTGTGAGCATTGTTGTCTCCGTACATCAATACCCATGCCTCTCCAATTCGCTCTCCGTCCACTCCCACAACTTCTTCTGCAACCCCTGATCCCTCGCCCACTTACTCCCATCATTCTTGACTCCGACCGGTTTATAAAACGCCCCACTCACCAACTCCGCCTTATCCACCGTCGCAGCCCACGTCTGATTCAGCGCACCCCCCTCCGCACTACTATAATGTCCCGGCAATATCATCCCCAGCAACCCATACAGCCAAATCCCAATCTTCAGAAACACATTCGTGCGCAGGTTCTGGAACAAATCCGTCAAAATAACACCAGGATGCAACGACACACACGTCAGCTGGGGATACTGCTCCGCGAGCGACCGTGTGTAGAGGATGTTTGCGAGCTTAGATGCGCCGTAGCGACGCCATGTGTTTTGCTTTTCCAGTGCGGCTTGGTCGAAGATGATGCCGCCCGGGGCGGCGAGGTGGTGGCCCATGCTACTCAGCGTAACGATGCGAACATCCGCACCTTGTCGCGCCGTCGCTAGCATCGTGGGCAAAAGCAGCTTGATAAGCAGCGCGTGGCCCATGTGGTTTGTGCCGAATTGGATCTCGTACCCTTCTTTCGTGAGCGAGTACGGACTCGCCATGATCCCTGCATTGTTGATGAGGATGTCGAGCCGCGTTTCACGCGCGCGAAATGTATCGGCTGCTGCGGCGATGCTGGAGAAGGAGGACAGGTCGAGCGGGAGGTGGATGATTTCGCAGGCGGTGGGGACGGCGGATTTGATGGCCTGGATGGCGGCGGTGGCTTTGGAGGGCGTGCGAGCGGCGAGGTAGATGCGGGCGGGGTTGTGCGAGGAGAGGTAGAGGATTGTTTGTTTGCCTAGGCCGGCGTTGCCTGTGGGGGTTGGTGTTAGAAGGATGTGTGTCGTATGTGTGGTGTGGGATGGGATGGGATGGGATGGGGATAGTTGCATACCTCCTGTTACCAGGATGACTTTGCCTTCCAGACTCCCAATGTCTGTCGCGGGGTTGAATGTCTTGCCCATTCCGATGCTTGTTACTGTGTCTTTCAGTTCTGGGACTATGAAGCCGTAGCCGAGCAGGATCGCAGTCGTGGGGAGTTCGAGGATCTGGCGGAGGATGTAGAGGATGGCGTGCCAGATGGACTTCGTTCTCACTGAAGACGGCGGGTGTCGTGTGTTGTCTGTAGAGTTTCGCGATCCAGCAATCGGCGCATCTTCGCCTGGTTTGCGCCGTTGACTTCCGTCCATGGTGGCTTGCTAGCTTGCATTTGCGCCGATGCACGTTTCATGGAAGGGCTGCCGAGGTCGCGATAGCGCTATGACGTAGTCGATTGGACATACTTCATGTGAAGCTTTACAAGCTGAGGTTGGCATACGTGAACTTGAGGGAACAGGCACGCTCATGGACACAAAATCTAGATATTGCGGAAGTTGAAGTGAGAGGGTTGTCGTCCGACATTGTGGATCTGAGGCTCAGAGGTCGTACAGGTACGACAAACTAGTGCTTACCGTCATCTGGGCACCTTCACATGCAGAAGGCTAGTGATCTTCACTCGAAGAATAATATACTATGGCTAAAAAAATGAGTCCCTCCCTAAACATGCTAACTTAAAAATAGACCGAAGGACTGAGATGCTGGTTTGAATGCATACACTACTGCAAATCTTTCCGAAAGCCCAAATGCGCCTGCGCCTGCGACTCACGTGGTTGAGTGTCGTGAAGTCTTGTCAAGGTCTATACGGGGCAATACAGTTGCTCCTTGAGAAAGAAGTTCCGACATGGGAGTAATCTAGTATTTGCGCAAGCATCCCACGTTCTCAAAACCCAAAGCGAGCACCCGCTCCTCCTTCTTTCAGCTTGGCATAGGAATTTTTTTCCCGCAGCGGAATTTCTGAGTCTACCCTGCTGCGAGATCCTGCATAACCATGAAGCAGATGTGGAGGCACCACGGGCGTTGTGGTTGCTTGCTTTTGCTTTGCTGCCAAAGCTGACGCCTTGAACGATGAAAGCAGGTCCTGTCGCTCTTGTTCCGTGTCGCTTGTCAAATCAATCGCGCCGTCGTATTGTGCAGGTGTCGGACGTGAAGATGTCTTTCGAGGCTTCCGTGCTGACTGGATTCTGGGAGAGGGTGCGACAAGTTGTGGGTCAATTAGGGGCGTGGGAGATTGGAGTTCGCCCGCCCATTGCTGCTCTGTGTGTCTGGGGGCGAAAGCACCAATACCCGTTCTCAGCGTTGAGATTCCACTGCTCGGTAGACTTTGATGACTACCATAATCTGGTGGAAAACTTCTGGTAGTTGCACTGGATAAGCTGACAGATCGACTTTGACCGATTGGGAGGTGCTGCGCCAGTGTGAGAGAACCGGCCGACGGCAAAGGCGCAGTTGGTGCTCGATAGCTGGTCAGCCCACTGACGTGACCTTGTCGGACTTCTGATGGTACAGGTGGGGTGGCTGCCGGAGTGTAAGGAGTGTATCCGACAGGTGCCCCCCTGCTGTCCACAGAAGGGCTCGGTGCATGATGTGTTCCTTTGGGCCATGGAGGACTGGCGCGTTGCTTCGAGGAAACTGCTTTCGGCCCGTTTGTGGCTGAAAGAGGTGACGCCTGTGATGACAGCTCTCTGTAAGGTTTTGCAGTCTCACGAGTCGGCATCGGAGGGTACAGAGGTTGTATAGTAGCCGACTCAGTAGGTCTTGGCAATGGCAAAGTAAGCTGTGGTGGATGGAAAGGATTGCTAGAGACCATGCTGTCAGGTCTTCCACCAGCCGATGTTGGTGAGACCAAGGAGTCAGAACCCGGCCGTGGCCGTTTTGGTGGGGGACTCGCGGAGAAAGGCGTAGGTACTCCCTCGTCTTTCTTGATCGTAGACAGGTGCTGGGGTGGGAGTATAGATGGAGGCTTCGTCGTCGCTGTTGGTCTTCGTCTCTTCCCTGTTGTCGAAGCTGCAGTCGTCGCAGGTGATTGCGAACCTGGCGCAGAGGGCTTTGTAGATGGTTCAGCAGGCTGCCCTAGTCTGCGATCTACCGTGCTACCGTCTACAGCTCCTCGGATTGCTTCAAGGTTCTCAAGAAAGTCCCAGACAAACTTCCAGACAGAGGCATTCGTACGGATGTCGGCAAAGTTTTCACGAATGGCCTCCCTCAGTGCCCCGATGTCACCTAGCAGAAGGTGATTATTTCGCGTCTCCGAATACATTGAGATCATGACTGCGACGGCGACCATCTCGACAGGAGCAAAGGTCTGTACTCCTCGCAGATGTTTGTTCGCATTTGTGAACGTATCAGGATCTTGCTCAATGAGATTCTTGAACGTATTCCAGACGCTGGCCAAATGAGACTTGATGCCATCATCTACGGCCCCCTTATTGCTCAGGAGCTTTGGAAGAGCATTGTAATTGGTCTTCAAGATCGGAACGCCGTCCGAAGCGGTCGGATGCATAACCTCCACTATCTGGCTGAAGCAAGATAGAGTGAGCTGAAAGTCTTTTGCCCGTGCCCTATCTTTCATCAAGGAATAGATATTAGGGAAATCCTCGACAAAAAGTCTTGCAAGCTCCTGCCAGGGACCCGTAGATGCTCGCATCTTTTCGGCGAGACTGAGTTGAACACCCATCTGTACCCGGGCAAAGAGATCTTCTTCTTGTTCGGGCGAAAGGTCCTTGAACTCAAAAGAGACAAACTCTTTTGCAAGAAACATTCTCTGGGTATCCTCGGACAGAACTTTCTTTCGTCGGCTGGACGGGGTATCACAGAACCACCTAGACTGCTTAGAACGTCCTTGCGATATGCCCAAGCGACCTTAATTACTCACCATTTCTCTCCTCTGTGGTCGTGGCATGGGATCATTCCTTTGATGAAGGCTCTAACAGACGAAAGCCGCTGCTTGCCATCAACGCAGACGTGAATGCCATTCTGTGCGCTACTCGTTCGACTATGAGATGTCTTCTTGTTCAATATAATTGGTGGGATGTAGAAGTTTTCTGTATACAGTGGCGTCAATTTCGGCTCATCTGGATGCACTTCGTGAGATGGATGCTCTTACCCATGAGTGAGTTGATGAGACCAGTCATTCTTTCAGCTGTCCTTATTGTTAGCATTGATACGAAGCAGGTGCCTCTCTTAATCATCTTACCTGTCCATACCACTTCGCGTTGATATTCAGGGTCGACATCAATTAGCCCTGTGTCTAGGTCCTCTGCGCCTTGTGAGCACGTTTACATAATGTGGCTCTTCTCACTTGTGCCTACTTATTAGATGCGCCAAACTTCGCATAACAACGAACGGCCTTGGCAATTGAGGCCGCGGTTTGTACGTGTGATCGTCATACTCGTCGACCCCGATCGTGTTCTCGTTCTCGTTCGCGTTCTCGTCTTTGATGAATGGCTGGGAAGCGCGAGAGTCGTTAGTGGCGTTAGATCTGTGGTTGTGTGGTGTAGGACTAGCGCTGACCTGGCCAGGATCCATAGCCAGCCCTGGCATGCTGTGGTTGGTAGGTAGGTACACAAGGGACTCTTGGATGTTTGGAAACTCAAAACTACTAGCTAGTTGGCATTACGTAAGCCACTCCTATCACCTAGCAGCATAAATATTTGTTGCAGGTAAAGGTGTGCTGTATCTAAACTATGTCTCTCAGCGTACTCAAAGAATCAAAGATAGTCTAAAAGATAGACCAAGAGGTTTAAACGCTGGCTTTATATAGTGAGGGAAAGTGGGGCACGCTAGGTGCTTGGCTAATGCATGGAATGAGTCAAGTTACTGCATGACACCTAAAGTGTACTATAACACCTTCGCATCCACGAAAATTGCAGTAGCGCATTCGTGCCTCAGACAGTAATGTCATTCATCATAGTGTGCGTACTGCGCTAGTCTCATTCTCACGGTAGAGCGATCTCCTCCCGATAGAAATCCGTCATGCCCTCCTTAATCACCTTGCGAAGTTGTGCGGCCGCTCGCCCTAGTTCTCCACCACCTTTTGTTGCTTGCTCCAGTCCTTTGACGACTGCTGTCTCCGCCCTGTCGTGAAACACTCTTTGCCTATCCTCCCTGTCCTCATACATCTCTGCCTCCTCGTCTCGTGTCGCACCGAACAAGTTGAGGTGAGCATAAGCATTTGATCGACCTGACAGAAGGTGGTGCTCGGTCTGCCAAAGCGGAAAACTGCTCCCACTGACGACAACGGGTGTGATCGCCTGCGCATGACATAAACCGGTTCGGAGAAACGCGGTAAGCGCGCTCATTTGCCGGGCTTGAATCTTCGAGTCGGTCTTGCCAAATGACTTCGATGCTGACCATTTGCTCGTCGCTTCGCTCTGCCAACCAAGCAGACTGAGGAAGCACTTTAACATCTTCACCCACCCTCCAGCGCAGCTAACGACTTCGTCACCTGCAACACCAAGCAGCCAGTCGAGCACGTCAAGCCCAAAGACTCGGATCTCGTTTGCCAGGTGAGTCATGGCAGCTCTTGTATGAAGTAAGAGCTGATCAGCATGGCTAGCGATATCGATTTGTGGCAGACTTTGCAGTAGTTTGAGCAGCTGCTGTCGCACACTATTCGAACCATCCAATATCAATCGCTGAGCAACAGGAATGATGACTGATGATGGCTGGGGCAGTGGTGTTGTGGGAGGCGTGTTTGTGATTGCCGTCGTCAAGTATGCCAAGGACTCGCGGCGCTGTGCGTCAGACTTGTGATTCAACAAGCCCAGATGATGCGCACATTGTGCTTCCAGAGTCGGGGCAGCAGTTGAAAGCGACTGTTGCTTCAAAGCGATCGCTAGAGCATGTCAGCTCATGAACATTAAGTTGCGTGAGCTGCATTACTGACATTTGGCTTTGAAGCTTGTGTCGGTATTGTTGGCCGCCTTTGGACGTGCCTTTCCAACCTTTAATTTCGGTTTCTGTCATGCCTTCAGCCCTGCTTTCATATGGTCCTCAAGTTGCGCTGACCTGGAAATCCTTTTTCTTGTCCTTCTTTTTCTTAGAGCTGGAAGTCATCTTGTACGTTCAGCCGCAGTCCAGGTATGTATTTCGGTGTCGAGATGGCTGCGTGATAGTTGTCAAACGCATGAATGCTAGCAGCTCAGCGACATCGATGACCGGACATGTGTTAAGCCGGTTCCATGCATGGCCTTTGAGGTTTGAGGAAAATTGATGATCTGCAGAGCTCGCTAGTAAAGATGAAGCTAGACTGAAAATATCTTGGCAGGGACGACCAGCTCGGCTGCACTTGCCTGCATCCTTGCAACACTGGAGAGCATCCCACTCAAAACATCTCCACCGTGCCAACACTGCCATCCTTTGGTTCGAACATGGCCCACAGCTCCGTAGGCTCAGCGCTCTTCATTTACTCATGATGTTCTAATAGACGAATAGCCGGACGAAACGCTTGGTCTCCTCACTCGCCTGGGCCAGAAGCCTGGGGTACAAAGCACACTCATACTCTCGCGCGAAACTGGTGCGATTGTTCGCACGTCTGGATTGATCTCCAAAAGCTCTTCACCGAACACGAACAGTACCCTTCCAGCTTCCAGCGAGTCATCGGCCGACGCGTATACCAATGGACGGAAAGACAGTGGCATCCACAGTGCGGAAGACATCGCCAGCTCAGTCTGGACGTTCTTGAAGGCAGCAGGGAGCCTGGTGGACGACCTGGACAAGGAGGATGAAGTCAAACTTCTGAGACTGAGGACGAAGAAGAACGAGCTTGTCATTGTACCTGGTGAGCATTACCGATCGCCCGAGCTACATATATCACTGATCATACACCAGACCCCAAATTCATCCTCGTGGCAATACACGATACACCACCAGCCTGAGCAACTTTGATGAAGAACTTAGCTTTCCTTGGCCAAGTCGAGCTTGAACGCCACCGACACAGCCAGGCCGCAGCTACCAATGCGCCTCGCCAATCTCCACTTGGTTGATATCAACGTCCGCTTTGAACCAACGATCTACCAGGATTTCAGCCACGTTATGCACCTGGCAGCTTGAATCTTCCAGCCTCGATGCCGCAGAATTGGTGACATCTTGGAGAGCACTTACCTGCGTCACTAATGTCGACATCATTGCCACTCATCTGCCGTTTTCGCATCTTTCCGTCCTCTGCAAAAGTCCAGTCCTCGAGGCCGTAGCATCGCTTCCACTTCATGCCATCGTGCGCATCTTGGAACTCGTACCAAAATTGGACAGCGATCTTGTTGTCTGTGAAGGCGAACAGCTCCTTGCGGAGACGGTAGTTCTTCTCTTTCTCCCACTTCTTCGTCAAAAAGTCCTCGATCGCAACGGTGCCGACAAGGAAGGAAGCGCGGTTCCGCCAAACGCTGTCGGACGTGTAGGCTTGGGCGATGACCTTAGGGTTTCTACGGAGATTAATGGCAACAAGGAGGTAGTTCACAGCACTTACTGTGTGTTCCAAAGGTCTTGCGCCTTCTTGACTTTGACATGGGCTGTCTCTGCGGTGAATGGAGGCGCCAGCGACATTGCACAGACTTGTCGAATCAGTCACGGAGTTGTGAAGGGGAAAGATACTGCAAAACACAGGACAACAATTGCATATCTTTATACCAACGATTCTTATCTTTTGCGCATCGCGTGCGGAATCCGGAGATGTCAGAGCTGCGGCATGCCGTTAGATGTTGCCGAACACCTCCTGCCGGCTTCACGGACATTGTCTGCGTGCTCATCCTTCGAGCGTCGCGACAATTCCATCACTCCAAGTCGCTGCCTTTTCTCAAGGGCGACGAAGACCGTCCATTACTACCCTTGGGAGGTGCTTTTACAGAGATTCTAAATGGCCCTGTCCCTTCCGATACCTCGTCCAAAGCCAACTGTGATACTGTCCAAATGTACCTATTTGGTCGGTCCTAATGTGAGGGTCCAGTCGTGCTTCCCGATGCTTACTGTGCACCGATAGACTACCGAGCGCGCACGAACGCAGGGTGGGGCAAGCAAGAAACAGGAAGTGTGCGTATTGTTCACTAAACAGGTTGCTGACGCATCGTCGACTTCGGCATCTGCCGCCGATGAAGCAGTGCGACACCGTCGCGAGATCAAGGTACTCATTGACGAGACAAAAGAGAGTTATGATAGG
>TARA_R110002003_G_scaffold48_28_pt1 | contig 11145 bp, 10 predicted proteins | sample TARA_R110002003 | Tara Oceans TARA_R110002003 (sample SAMEA4396441) | marine metagenome | biome: Westerlies Biome; feature: [SRF] surface water layer (ENVO:00010504); material: water (ENVO:00002006), including particulate matter (ENVO:01000060) such as... | depth 5 m | reverse complement strand
TTGGATCGGGTTCGCTAGCAGGGTCTTGGCCGATGTGTCTGATCGAAGTTTGAAGAGAGAGTAGCGACCTTGATCGAGCAGGGAATGGGGACTTGGAGATCTGAGCTTTTGTCGGTTTGAGATCCTGGAAGCTGAGCAGTGAGTGCTGGGTTGATCAAAGAGTTGAGGTGGTCGTTTTTGGTGTTGGGATGGAGATCTCCTGGCGGTGGGCTCTGGGTATTTTATGGTAGCAGGAGCGGCGGTTCGCCAGGCAGAAGAGGTTCCAGTGACTCGTGTGAGAAGCTCGCAATTGGAGACTCGGTGGGGTGATGGCAGTTGCTCTGGCATAGGGACAAGCGACGTAGTCACCGCATAGGAGTCGGACCTCGACAGAATGCACCTCGATGGGGTGAATGAATGTTCCTTTCATCCAGCTCCATGGCAATCTCACAGCGTGAGCCTCAGGATCATTGTTTACCTATCATTGTACGCTCTCATGTGCAAGAGCCGTGAGAGCCTGTACGTTGAGCTTCATTCGTATGATAGTCGGGCGTGATACTCGAAGGGAGACTTGGTTGACGGGGTCAGATTTCGCCTGGATGTGTTGGGGTCTAGGTCTATCGAGAATACCTGCATCTCCCGAATTGCGGAGTTTGCTCAAGCTTTGCCGTCCGAGAACTGGACGACGGCCCACTTTCCGCTCCATGCCCACTTGCGTGCGCCGCTGTCTCCTCCACCATTCGGCAACGCCTTGATGCGTTCGTCTTCACCCTGAGGCAAGCCGACAACGACATCAGCTTTGCAAGTCCGGAGAGCCAGCACGCGAATGCCAGACCCCGGGCCCATGGGTCCGATGGCTTCGGTGAAGGGTGTCGTAGGTTGCCATGCGGCCTGTGGTAATCAGTCATAAGCTTACATCAATGATAGCTGGCAGCGAACGTACATCAGCAGTCAACTTTCGATAGTTGAGATCTCCTTTGAAAATCACCAACTCGCTCTCTTTCAAATCATCGTACAGCTCAGGTTCCGACTTGGGCAATCTCCAGTAGCTTCCAGCCGCGGTCCAGAAGTCGTTGGGTCTGAGCATCAGTTGTCCTTCGGCATGCATTTGACTCCAGCTCTGGAAGAGGAATTGCAGATTTGCGTCTTCCGTTTCTGAGAGCGGCGAGGGCTCCTTGCCTGCGTTCTTGTCCTCTTCTGAGAGAGTACCGTAGAAGTTTTGCGGGGCAGCAAGTGCTGAGAGGAGAGCGACAAAGTCTGCGGGAAGCACATCCGACACGAACCAGGGTATTGACTTGGGGTGGAGGACGACAGTGGTGGCCAAGCCTGCTGCAATCAGATAGCCAGCAAGGATGAGGTCCACAAACAGCTCGAACCCCGCGTTGTCAAGAACAATGTCGACTCTGCGCTCTTTCTTTCCGGCCCTTTGAGCCGCCGTCAAAGTAGCAAAAGCTTTGCCTAGGTCGTTTACCAGGATGTTCTTCTCGCTCGCCTTTCGTGCCTCTGACCCTTGCAGCTTCTGGATGTCCTCGTAAGACAGATTCGTGAGCAGCGACAGATCCGTCGCGTTGCCCCATAAGCAGATCTCGCACATTTCGGTGAACAGGATCTTCTCGGCTTCCTCGAGCTGCTCTTGAGTCTCGGCGCCTTTCAGCGTGTGCTTCGACTCGAGCTCGGTGACAATCTCGCGGTAGCGGCCGGCGAGTTCGAGGACTGCGGGACGCGAGGACTTGAACGTTGACATTTTCTGGCGGGCGAAGAGGTCATACGACTTCCATTTCGCGGTCTGCTTGAAGATACTCGAGATGCGTCTTGCTATGACTGTCAGTCGTCTCCTCTCACCAGTCCGACCGATGCATACCGGTACAAGTAGCACTCCGAGTACAACCACGGGACGCTGTGCCACTTGGTATTGCCACGCGCGGCTAGCTCCTTGTTGTATGCCTCTACATCGCTCTCGCCGTCGTCCGGAATTGGCGTGAGCTCGCGGTCGTGCTGCAGCTCATACTTCAGCCTCGCGAGTTCTGACACGATCCATTTGCCTTCACTAATGAGCTCCTCGTCCTTGGAACCGTGTAATGATCGGTGTACGTCATCAATGCCTTGGGTGATGATGATGGGCCATCGCTCGCGCGCCGATGTATGGGCGAACGAGGTCGCGTCACTGGTGTTGTACTGCGCTTCGACGGTCAGCACGGCACAATTGAGACATTTCGACCGACTCACTAGCAGTAAACGTGTCGTGCTCCATGTTGAAGTTTGGTGAGGGTGTGAAGGCGTCTCCAGCAAATGCTGTCATGGGTGGCATGGTGGGGCTCAACTCAACTTTATGTGCAGGGATCATTCGGCTTTCCCACATGCGGACTAGCTCCAATGCGCCGAAAGGGGTATCGTTTCCGCCCTCAATCCTCCCCACTCTTAGCTTCAGTGGCTTCGCGATTACACCACCTCACACGTGCCCTGTCACTTCGTGGAATGGAGACGAAGGCATGGCTTCCGATCGAGCTCGTTCTCAATGTTATCACGTGCTCATTGCCTTCACCCGGAACGCTACTCGATTCAGCACATCCTATTACCAAGCTATTGCTGAGCTTCACCCTCGTTTGCCAAGAGACGCGGCGCTTGGCCGCTCGCTACCTTCGTCAACATTGCGTGTACCTCGATTCTGAACGACGTCTCGGGTCTTTCCTACGGGCAATCCCGCACCGGCCTGCTCTGAGGGAGATCTCGTCGCTCACACTCGCTCCTTTCGAATATGATATCGATGACCTCCCGCTCTGTTCCTGGGTCCGAGAACTCTTTTGCTTCACATGCGAGTCTCTTACGAAGCTTGTGATTGACATACCTCTGCGCACTTGCTACCCCGAAGACGATCATCTCGCCGTTCGTCCAGTCCTAAGAGAGGGGTTTGAGAGGCTCGTGAACCTAGTCGAGTTCGTGAGTACGCAAGACGAGTTATATCTGGACGTAGTAAGACGGGAAAACGCGTGCGTATGGGAGCAGTGGCCGAAGTTGAAGAGACTTGCGCTCTACAATGTTGCCGCCGATGAAACATTCTGGCGCCGTGTAGCTCATCATCCTTCGCTCGACGTCCTCATCCTCTCGAATCCAGACTGCATCAATGAGGTTGATCCCAAAGCAGCCTTCTTAAAGCATGCAACCAGATCACTTTCGGCCACTGTCTGCTATGCCTCCTATAGGCGAATGGACGTACCGGACTACGCTTCGCATAGCACGTGGAAAGCAATTGACCCAAAAGGCCGCCTAATGATCATGTTCAAGTGCATCACCGACGACCTCTGGGAACGGGATACTTTTCAAGCGTGCATCAGAAGTGCCGGAGAAGATGGGTCTCTGTGGCATTGGCAAGGCGAGGAAATCACGCATCCCGAACAATTCAGTGTCAGGGTGGACTAGCCAGTCGAAGACTATGATGGCGCATCCATCATCCGTATTGGAAATCTCCCTTTCGCCGGCTCTAGTATCCTAAGGATGATCAAGCATGCATTTAGTGCTCCTCAGATCCCACACTTAAGCTGGAGAGACTCACCATGCCGTACATCCAGTTTCCGATCTCAACCTTAACCTCGACCTCGACCTCGACCTCGGAACCTTTCCGAACAACGACAATGGGGATGATGTTGTGATCTTCACCGCGATGACTGGGAAGACTAAATGCGGAAGTATCGCTCAACCCGGTGCAGCACAGCTTGTGTATCACATTGCGAGCTCTACGAAGCTACGAGTCGGTGTTGGTCAACTGTTACAATTGCGTAATTGGCACGCCAGCTTGTATCTCAAGAACGGATCTGTCGAACTCGACGTGTTGACGGTGCATTCTGGCCCGTGTCGAGCTCCAGGACGACATGCTTCGAAAACGACTAACTGAGGTGGAAACTCATGACGGGAACGCGCTTCCTTCGTCGTGGATCGCACGAGCCATCATCCGTTTCGAGATTTGGCTTGAGATTCGAACTGATGTTTGTCACTTTTGGGACCTCGCTGTGAGGATCTGGGTCTTACATCTTTACCCAAGATTCGTACGACTGACCTTGCAAAAGATCCAAGAACTAGAAGATGAACGTCTATATCCCTTGCAGCCAAATATGGCCAGATGTTAGCCATTGTACGATTCTAGCACTGGAGTCGTAGACATGCACCTGCCGGTCTATATACCACGAGCCTACTTCATCGACGTTTCCAAGGCCATCCAGCGTCGATAGTCTGTTCGAAGCGCCTTCTCGCTCAATTTCGTTTTCCTCATTCACTTCCAGCCTTAACGAATTCACTTTCCCAAGCTTTCACCGCAATGTCTTCGGCATTGTGGCCGATTGCTGATCGAGCCGTGATCCCAGCCGACCAAATCACCTCATACGTACGCAGCTGTAGTCACTCGTCCGGCCCGTATTCCGCCCTTGGTCATATAAGCTCCCACCTCGGCTTGTTCGTTGCACGATATCACACTACGAGCTCAACTCAACTGTTCCGACTCAACTCTTACGATCGATTTTCGCTCTTCAGTACACATCAACCTCAAGAGACTAATCACGTACAAGCACACAAGACAGCATGAATTCGAACACCCTGCTTTTCGATTCGCGCTACCGCGCAATGGAGGCTCGACTTCAACAGGAAGGGTTGATGAATCAGCTAGATCATCTGCCATCTATCGGTGACATGCGGTTCAACGAGAACGTTACGTTCCGAATCAAAGGCGCCGTATATCCAAACCCGGTGGTGATGGAAGTCGGTAGATCCTTTGGCAACAATTGGGCTTGCGCTGACGGCACCGTCATACAAGAACAAGCAGGATCGTTTGGGGCTACCAAGATTTGGACTGGCTCATCTGGGCTCGCCCTCTATCCCCCAGCGCCATTCGATGCTCCGGGGCTTCGCGAGGGTATCAAAACGCCAATGTCGCCCAAGGCACTTGCACTTGTACGCTTCTACATGGTGCAATACGCAAAGCGCGAGGGTCGGAAGCACATATTGGATTTTCCTGACTTGGACGATCTCACCGAGGCGCTACGCATTGCGTTGCGACCGCCTTCAACCGAGCACGGCGCTCCAAATGTTCCTAAAGAGATTCATGTCGGCTTCGAGAGCAAAGGAAATCTGAAGTCTTTGAAGTTTTCTGCGCACGTCATCAATGGTTTCATTCCCACGCCATCTGCAGCCGCCGCTCATCCGACACCAGGCGCTGAATCCATGTTACCATCGCCAGTCCCAGTGTCAAGCCAGGCATCGGGTCTTGCTGAGCACGCTGCGAATGTCTCCAAGACGGCCAGCACAATCCCGAGCATAGACGGAGTGTCACAATCGAGTCATGTCTCGCGCTTCGGGAGTCCATTGGACCAAATCCGGCGACGAAGCAATACTGTCGCTGATTGGCAAGCCAGTATTCCCGATGAGGCTTTCGATGCTAGCATTAGCGACTTTGAAAAGGAACAAGACGACGACGACACCGAGGCTGCCGCCCCGCACGATTCGGACAGCAGCCCAGTGGTCTTTGCTACTCGTGCAAATCTCCGAGGTCAGATCAACGGGACTCTGCTGAAATATCTTGCTCCGCTCAAAGAAATCACATTTGTGCCATCGCCGCAGACCGGCTACGTGAATATTCAGATTCTCCTTGGACGGAGGGATGGTCGACCACTGCACGCAGTGTTCAAGCCCAGCGCGAACAAGAAGGTGTCGCCATCTTTCTCCGTCCTAGTATGTGGCGCCAAGTTAGCTTATCAGTTGTTTGGGGACGGCTGGACCAAGCTGGACTTTGGAGAGCTTACTAGAGTGATTGGGGATTGGCCGAGTGACCTTGCTTGGCCCTTTGCTGCCGCGTGCAATGTCGAAGAGTTAAAAGCTCTGTGCAAGTGGTACTTTACGCTTGCAGCCGACGCTGGTGTGCATGGATTCAAGGATCACCTGTTTCCTGTCAAACGAGACGCTGATAACTCATTTGACGAAGGCTTGTGAGCGGGTGCGGGCTTCTTTGGTCGGTGATAACCTAGCCTTGTCTTCGAATGATGATGCGGATGAGGCAGACTCGCCCAACAGCGAGCCGCGGGCGTCTGGCATCTCCGACGATGTTTCGATGACGTCCGGCAGTGTGGGTAAGCCTTCCGCCGATTCATTCGCCGATTTTGTGTCTCACTTCTCGGCCGTTCATTCCTCCGCGTCCACCACCCCAGTGGCAGGTCCATCCAGTGGTCGAAACCAATCCATGTTCAAACGCGGTGGGAAGCCCCAGGGACTCCGCAAACATCCGGCGCGCAAGCCGATCACTCCGAATCCCCCAAGGGCACCGCGCAAGCAGTATTCCATTCACTCGCAATCACCGATTCCAGCTTCTCGCGGCATGGCAAAATCTCCTCCACGGGGTCATGTGGTAGAAGACTCGGTCACGATGACGGACGTCATGATAGCAAGATTAAAAGAAGAACTTCAACGCGAGTTGCAAAGAATCTCGGAGAGCCGTAAAAAGACGAAAGAAATTCAAGCTACCATAACGAAGCTGGAAGAGGATCCTCGCGCTGGAAAGACTTCACGTGGTCAGACAGGACGGCGTCACGGGCGTGGACATGTCGCTCGTGCAAACAACACGAGCTCGGAGGATGCAGAAGACTGGGTGATGTAGCCAGTTCAAGACCTTCACGTGGAAGAAAAATTTGGACGAGGGTTAGGCTGTGTAAGGCGAGTGAGGTGGGCCTGAAGGGTACAGCACGCTGAGAACCACCGGGGTTTGTTTGAAACATGTTTCCGTGGTCATATAGGCTCTGGAGAGGAACGGAAAACGAAGATAGGAGATGAGGCGCGGTCCTAGCAGCTATCAGCAGCAAAGATACAACTTCGTCCCTTTGACAACCTCGCAATCCGCCCACTAGCTAGCACTCTTGGCAATTCAGATCATAGTTTAGGCACGCTTCTGGGCGCATTGCCGACAGTCATAAGTTGAAATTCGATTTAGCCATCTTCTCAATACTCATCAAATGCGACATAGTGAAAGAAACTGTTCATGCGCTCAAGAGTAATCTGGAAATCAGACCGCAACAACCATCATCGAGACGTGAACACAGAGTGCACAGACTCAGGCTCCGGGCTCGGCTTTTTGGAGGCCTTATGACGAGCATATCGCTGTGACGTCATGTGCGTCCTAATGGCTCTAAAGAGCCAGCAGTACGTAAAATTCATGTGATCGTGTAACATAACGTGAGGCTGAGTATGTGGGTACGGATGCCGAGTTTGCTTGTGCTCGCCTGTTTTCGGTGCTCGCCGCTACCGTTTTGGGAATGTGTATGGCCAAGCGACTAGGTCTTACTGACCAACCGCGATCCACAGACGATCAAGCACCATACGAGCATTAGAACCCGAGTATTTAGTCGAAATTGCTGTTCAAATATAGCAGTGACATTCGATCATCGCCTGCATTCCTTGCATCGTGTAACGCATTGGTCGGTGAAAGGCTTCTTACCCTTACCAGTCCAACTCCTGGCCGTGGTATTGTGATCACACAGCCTGACTATGACGATGGCTGATGCTCACGAGCAAGCTGCAAAAGACTTCGCATCAAGTATAAGTACGGGACGAAATACCGTCAATTGAGAACATCATTCCGCTCAACTACACAGCTCCTGACACCACCATTCCAAAACCATCCAGCTATTCACAATCTTTCCATTCTATCGTTTACCAGCCAACCCATCCTCAAGATGCACATCCCCAGCCTAACCACCATCGTCGCCCTCCTGGTGGCCACCAGCTCCGCAGCCCCAGTCTCCTCAGCAGACACGGATCTCATGACGCTCGCAAAGCGCCAAACCAGCAACCCATGCAGCATCTGGACGCCCCAGACGCGCATTGTCGGCGACGGCTCGCCCAAAGACTGGTGGCTCTGGAAGCAAGTCACAGTGAGTCATCCACACCTCCACTCCCCTCTCCTCTCCCTCTCCCCCAACAACCACACCGCTAACCGCTCAGGGCGAAATTCGCTGCGGCAACGCCGACACGTGCTCCATTTCCGCCGGCGAGTACGAGTCCTGGACGATCGGGGCGTCGCTGGGCGGCGGCTCGAACTGGATCGCAGGCGACTTCAGCGTCGAGAAGTCGTGGGAGACGGGGACGTCGTGGAGCTGCGAGGACAAGAGCGGGTCGAAGATTTGTTTGTGGATTAAGATTGCGCATACCGAGGTACGTCCGCACATCACCATGCCATGCCATCTCTTCTCTTATGCTGGCGGTGTTGGCTGGAGTCGTTGATTGATGCTAATATGGTGATAGTATGAGGTCCAGGACGGCTCGTATAATTCCTGCGGTGGATGGAGCCCGGGGAAGAAGTATAAGATTACGAGCCCGAATAAGAATAATAAGGGTGGGTATCATGAGTGTTCGACGACCGACTGCAGGGCGGAGGGGGCGCAGTACTGGGTTGACTCTTGATTCGCATTCTCAAATGACTGTGGTGGGTTGGAGCAGGATTGAGCAGGGCGGTTCCTGATTGGAATACCTAGATGACTGGGGGAATTCAGATGTGCTGTGTTTGCTTGTATTGCATTTATTGGTACTTTACTCATCATGTGTTACTTATAACTTGATTAAGTCTATGCATGATTCATAACTTGTGAGACATTTGCGAGGGCTCTTAAACTCAGTCTTAATTTCTTGGGGTTCGAGTTAGATATTTTTGACAATGTGCCACATGGCGGTGTCAAAGTGATGTGAGCTCGCGGAATTTCGTTCGTAATTGACATCTCGAAAGCAGATACCTTCAATATGAGTCGTGATTGCAATTAGAAAGAAGAGGGGAGTCTCAGGTGCTTGGTACTCAAGCAGATACGCTAAGCTTAAGTGGGTCAGGGGCAATCACCTTCTGAAAGGTTCTTGCTATGTGGAGAGCGACATCGTGCACGTGAGTCGCAGAACCGTTGTTTTATGAGACTTCCATATCATTCCTTGCTAAATCGTGTTTTTGCCTTGAAACTTTGATCTTCCATCGCACCCCTACGGCTTCTAAAGACCCTCTGGACTTCCCGACTTATGTAGACACGTATGACGCTTGCCTCTCCTTCCCGACAATGATTGTGACTAGACCATGGATGTAATTGTTGGAAGGGCGCGAGACCTCAATCCCATCACCTAGTACTTGTCCATTCCTTCCAGATGCTTAGAAAACTCTTCTTCTCCGAGACCTGTCAGACTCCAGATTGATGTGAGCCTTTCTCCACCACGGGTCCTTATAGTGTTCCATTGAGTTTCGGTATTGACCCGCTGCAAGATGTTGATCTCATAAGCAGGCCCCCTATTACTAGGAAGTGGGGATTGGTAGACAACATCGACTCGATTTGGCAGATATGTTACTAACTCTGCCATTGTAACCAAAGCGGACAGTGCTGCCCTAGACTCATCGCCTTTCCTGTCGTAGGTGATTGCAATCTCGACGTTGCGGTAGAATGCTACCTCGGCGTGTTCTGGTAATGTTGTGTACAGGTATTTGGAGCAGCGATCAGTGAACAACTTGATCTTATCATTGGTTGTTCTGAACGTTCTCCAGCTTGTATGCCCGAGACAAGCCTTCAACGGACTGGCAGGCTTTATGAGGGCGTACAGGGCGTTGTAATCGACAAGGTATCGGACTGGAGCCAATTTCAGACGTTCCAGTTTTTGCTTGAAGATAGGACTAGCTTCTTTGTGTATGGAGTGGCAGACTTTGAGAATTTCGAGTGGAAGGTGCGGGGAGATGAAAGTTATCGATGACTTGCTTTTTACAGGCTCAGTCGGCCACAGGCCGTCTGGAAGATCCGCATCCTCTCGGGTCAGTGTGTCTCGCAAGGCGACAATTTCGACATGCTCGTATACTATCAGGCGCAGCTCGGTAGGGAGATCGAGGAAGCGGAATGGCGATTCGCCCGAGTAAATAGGGGCCATGTGGAGATTGGCAAGTGGCTGGCCTGTTTCGTTGATCAAGAGTTGACGACGATCGAGTTGATGTATCTGTTGACTCGTGGCGACGAGGAACTATAGCAGGCTTGAAATATGAGCGCGAGAGTCGGAATCGTTCGACTGTGCGGATTCGAGCTAACCTAACTTATGGTCAAACGAAAGCATATCAGGGATTCACTTCGTGGAGTGACAAATCGGTAGGGTACCGAGCCTAAGAAAGAAACGACCAACGGTGCGATTTGAGTTAATCGTTAGCTGTCGTGACAGTCTATACAACCTTGGAAGGCTACAAGAAACGATAAACAGAGGAGATGCACCACAGTGATTGTGTTTGGAAGTAGGCGAGGAGAACAAACAGGACCGTCGATCTAGCACTTCAGCTCAGGCGCAATCTCGCCTCTTCCTGGTCTCGCCAAGCGGAGTTTCTTCCACCACCACAACGCGATAATGGCCGCTCCGAGTCCAATGATCACTTGAGCCTGACATACACGCCACAAGCCACGAGACCCGCTTTGTGGTCACTAACCCCTTGTGTCGAAGCACTAGATTGGCATGGTGCATCTTAGCCTGGCAATTCTGAACACTGACTTCCGATAGCAGCGATCATGCATGTGACGCTCAACGAACGATCTCCTCTGTTGTCTCAATGTCACCGCTCTTCGACACGCACTGAAATCTGCCTCTATCCTTCAGCCAGTCGTCTTTCACACCGGTCACCAGATTGGAATGGCCCTTCCAGGAGCATCTACTGCCTCCGTACCTATCTATACGCATAAGCCACACCACGCGACGTCTTCCTAGGCGTCGTAGCAACACCCCGTGAGTCCACGATATGAACTTTGTGTACTTGGCGCTAAGTCCTCGTCGTTCCTTCGTCGACTTTCTGTCCAAGTTCTTCGTAACCATGACTTGCCCGCAGTCCTCAAGGACGAAGAAGTTGGGAGACACACGATAGATCCGCCACCCGTACTGCTCAGCCTCATCAATGAAGAAGCCTTCCGTACTTGGCACAGTGATGGTGGTTAAGCCGAACGAACCACAAATCGAGCCATCGTCATAACCAACGGCAGTCTTGAAGAACATGACAAAAAGTCGCTGAACGCTTGTAAATGGAACAATACAATCATGCTCGAGTTGAGGCGGTCCGCTCAGGTCGGCCGAGCTGCCAGTCTGCAAACATCAGCCTCGCGAGTACTACATGACGCTCGGTGCCTTCGCGACAGCAACTCACCT
>TARA_R110002003_G_scaffold228_4_pt1 | contig 11149 bp, 15 predicted proteins | sample TARA_R110002003 | Tara Oceans TARA_R110002003 (sample SAMEA4396441) | marine metagenome | biome: Westerlies Biome; feature: [SRF] surface water layer (ENVO:00010504); material: water (ENVO:00002006), including particulate matter (ENVO:01000060) such as... | depth 5 m | reverse complement strand
TCGAGATCATGTGCATAAGGCGGAGATCAAGCTTCAAGTAGATTGCTACATTTTGAAGAAGGCGCGCATTCTAGATCCCGAGAACGGTCTTCCCCGTATCTTTAAGGAACAGGCCAGATTTCCGTCTGATCTCAAAGCAGACAGCTATCATCTGTACAAGAGATGGCTCAAGGAGGACTTTGAGCAGAATATCCTGCGCGGTATCGTAACCATTAAAGGCAAAGATCGCAATGGTGATCGCATCGACACAGCCTACAGGAGCAAACACCCAGTCAACGCGAAGTATTACGGACAAGGTGATTTAGTACTCGGTCAGTGGTGGCCCACCCAACTTTGCACTGTTCGCGATGGTGCACACGGAACCCCACAGGGCGGCATATTTGGTGAAAAGGATAAGGGAGCTTACAGCATTGTTCTGTCTGGCGGTGGATATCATGACAAGGACGATGGCGACGTCATTGAGTACAGCGGTACCGACGGGAAGAATTTCACGCCGACTGAAGTTACACAACAAATGATCACTTCCGCCACTCTCGGCAACGACATCCGTGTCATCCGTTCAAGTCAGCTCCAGAAGGGCAAAAGCAAGTACCGTCCCCAGCTCGGCCTTCGCTACGACGGATTGTATAAGATCATGAGCTATGAGTTAGTCGATAAGGAGAAGCAGAGGTATCAATTCCGGTTGGAGCGTTGTCCAGGACAGCATCCGATTCGCTATGAAGAAAACGCGGCGAGGAGGCCAACCATTTTTGAGGTGGAAGAATTTGAGCGTCTGAGAACGAAGATCTGGTAATGTCTCGCTGGCACCGTTCGACTGGAGGACCGCAATTATGAGAAGCTACGTGTGCGCGGCAGTCAAGGATTAGGGTGCCCTAGGCGTTCAGGGCTCATGGTTGCTAGGCGTCCGGAAAATGGGTTATCATAGTATCTTTCTGAGGTCAAAACTCCTGTTGAGTCCGAGGCAGGTGCAATTGATGGGTCAGATGTCGTCACGAGAATCATATCTGTATCCAGAAGTGGAGTTCCAATATTCTCTCAAAGTTGGTACCCATCTAGTTGCACAGAGTCGACTCGGTAAGGCTGCATCAGGTGGCAAACGCGCATGGTAAAAGGCTGTATTCGGTAGCTTGATCCCTCAGCAAATGGATGACGATGCTAAATTTCTAGATCTCTGCAAGGCACTCTCGAATCAGCTAGGCACTCTGATAAGAGCAGGAGATGAGTTGGTGCATTCAACGCTAGTGTTGTACCTCGACCGTGATAGAATTTGCTTTCACGTTATGTCCGCATCACAACTACTCCACCAGGATCTTCTTCAAGGGTCACACTACGAGAAATGGACGTAGATTCCATTATATCATGACATGTTAAGCGTTAGCAGTAACCTCGAGGCGTGTGGCGCGCATGAGTCTCCAACGTGGAATGACAACGCGTTGCCCACATTGTCGCCCTCGGAATGCAAAACATCGCGTCATGCGTCACACAACCGCCCCTCTCATCTTCGAATCATCCTCATCCGATCCTCAACATTTTCATGCATCATTATTGCCCATTTCCTCGGATCGCGATCTGGCCAGTTTTGGTGGTGTTCATTCCTCCCTTGCCAGTTCGCGATGGTTGAACCATCCCTTACTTGTGGTACATATATACCCGAGTCACCTCATTCTGACCTTATCTCTTCTTTCTTTGACAGTCACTCGTTTTGTTTCTCTTGTCATTCGTTTCTTGAGAAGCAGTCATGTCACCTACTTGCTCGAGAGCAGCGCTTCGCGTTCTCGTCTCGGTCCTTCTTGCCAGCAGCGTTGCCAATGCTGCGGCACTTCCTCACCAAGTATTAGACCCGCGGTCGCCATTGGCACAAGATGCAGCAAACCCAGAGGAGGCGTTGCAGGCCGTCGCATCTGCCGTGAAAGAAGACCCTGGAAACTTCTTCGAAAACATCAGCGACGACCTGAACAACCGATCAGCATGGGACGTCTTGCGGGACTTTGTGGCTCGGTTATTTGGACCAAGAGAGGATTCGAATGACGAATCAACGACCACTACAACGGTTTTCGTGACGCCAACACCCGCTGAGATCACAAGCCCTACACCTGAAGCAACAACTACTTCAGATATGGTGATACCTCCGGGACCTCCGAGCACATCGACGGATATCCCCACTAGCACATCAAACCCCGAAGCCTCATCGACCTCCGAGGTCTCCGCAAGCGATATGTTCTCCATCCTTCCAGTGGGATCGCTATCAACTGCAATAAACGCCACATTCCTCACACCTGTTTTCTCGACTGGTCCAGAGACGAGTCTCCCACTTTTGACACCATCTGCCGGTATCCCGCCTTTCCCAGCAAATTCGACATCTACGTACATTCTTCCCACCGCCGTTCCCATCACAGGCGAGTTCAGCGTCACAATTCCAGTCGAATTGCTCAGTACTAGCGTCCCATCAGCCGCAAATTCAAGCGCACCGGCAGGAACCGGTCTGCCCCTGCCGTGGGCTGGAAATACCACAGGGTCAGCCATCAACCCTACGCTCATTCTCACCAACCCTATTCTTCCAACTCCGGTAGTGAACGACACTGCAGCTTTGAACACGACTTCGACGACCGTCAGCTTGACCAGCATCACTGTGGTCACTGAAACCAGTATTCCCTCGCCAGTCCCAGGAACGGGCACGGCGGCTCCCGTTTCCGCTGGCACCGGCTCGCCCATCAGCGTTATCGCAAGCCCACTATGGCCCAATTCGACATACGTCGCTCCCACTATCCTCCCCGGAACAGGAACTGGCTCGCCAGCCGTCGGCACCGCTCTTCCCTTCTCCGAAATCCCAATCTACCCTAATGTCACCAACGCCACAACCGCGTCTGCATACATCAGTGCAGATGCAACATCTGTAGTCCAAATTCCAATCACCGTGACTGGCTTCCCTGGCGCCGTGCTAAACATCAGCGTTACGCTCCCCGTCGCTCCCTTCCCGAACACCACAGTTACTGCTCCTTCGCTTCCTCTGGGCACCGGATCCGACGCGCCAGCTGCCGGCACCGCGCTTCCCCTCCCAGCATCGGAGATCCCGATTTTCCCTAATACTACATTCACTTTGATCGCACCGACTACGATCCCGTTCCCCAGCGGTACTGGCGCCAGCGTAGGCACTATCCTGCCCATCGCGTCTCTCTCCGAGTCCGTCTTGTTCCCGAACACCACAACCGCCACTATTTCCGATGTAGCCATCGAGACGGCAACAGCGACGTTGATCCTTCCCAGTCTGCCCGCTGCGACGGATGCAGCGGTGGAATTTCCAGGTCAGTTTAATGCTACGCTTTGGAACGGCACTGTTCCGGCGCCAACTGGTGGATACAAGCATTGAGATGTGCTGGCGAGGGGGTAGGAATGGCACAATGCAAGCTTGTTTATTGGTCTGAAAGAGAAGGATCGATGGAGAAGTACAGGTGATTGTACTTAGTTGTAATGCCTAGCGTGTGCTATTGCAATGTAATGATGAGACCATGAAAGCTTGTGCCCTTCCTGCCTTCGCCACCTCTCTCGCTTCCCACCAACTCTTCCTTCACTAGAACGACTTCTGATAATATGTGCTGATGATGTTTCAACAGGTCTTCTCGCCCTCCGTGCAATCTGTCAGGACCCTCAAATCCGCGTCGTTACGCTGCCCCTTCTAGACCGTTTCTACGGTCCAGCATCTTACCCGAGTCTCTTCGCCTTCCCTGGTTGCACAGCACCCAACGAGCGTCAAGCGCTCCAGGCGCCAGGGCTATTGGACTGCAGTGCGCTGGGTGAAGAGGTCCAGAGATGTCAAGCGGAAGGCAAGAAAGTGCTGTTAAGCGTCAAAGCAGATGGTCTCGCTGCAGTGAGCGGAAATGCAGAATTCGGCAATCCAAGCGCGGTGGACCAACCTTTCGGTCCATACTTCGGAGTCGATGGTCTGGATAAGCGACAGGTTGAAAGCGAGCCCGTGGGGACTCCGCTTGGAGCGCCATGGCTATCACCTAATGAGACTTCGATTCCAGCTCCGGGCGGTCCACTTATCGGAGTGCCTATCGACTTTCCGGGGTCAGCACCCATCGAGTCTCCTATTCCTGAACTAGTCGATCCCCTCTTCAACGTCCCAATCGCCACACCAACCCCAGGGCCCATCGAACCACTCATTGACCCGACTGTCTACTTCCCAGACTGGGTACCCATCGACCCTCCTACACCAGCGCTATCCGATCCGGTCTTGGAACTCCCAGCGCCCACTGAGCCATTCGTCATTGATTCGACCATCGACTCTGCAGAGCCTCCCATCTTCACGCCCCTCGAAACGCCAAACTCCGAGCCCATCATATCTACAGACGCCCCCATCGAAGAACCACCCCTCTCGCCCTTCCCAATTCTCAACCTCACCGTTCCCCTCGGTCCCGGCCCCGTGATGCTAAACGGCACAGTCCCACCACCACTAACAACCGACTCGCCCATCATCGTCGTAGAACCCAACCCCATCGACTTAAACTACACCACACCACCATCACCCATCTTCACCAACGAACCCCTCCCTTTCCCCGACTCCAACCCCACCGTCCCCATCCCCTCCTTCCCAAACCTCTTCAGCACCACCCGACCCCCCTCCGCCCTCGCCCTCACCCTCTTCAGCCTCTTCGGCGAAGGCCACACCGAGCGCGCCGACCTGCGCCCCCTCGGCCCCGACACGCCCTCGAGCTCGTCGCCCGCGCCGCTCAACGGCACCGACTGGGTGAACCCGCTGCTCGCGTCGCTGCCGCGGCCGCTGGGCGAAGAAGTCGTTGTCGACGGGTTCGACGTGCAAGTTCCGGCTGAGTGGCGGGGGAGCTATCAAGATACGCAGTTCCATACGTTTGTGGATCGGTTGCGGGAGTTGACTAGGCAGGCGTGGAGGGAGAGTGGGGGGGTTGAAGGTGGGCCGGGGGATTTGGGGGCGGATGGGAGGGGGGTTGTGTATTTTGGGTGGATTGGCGGAGCGTTGAGGACGAGGACTGCAGGGTTGGAGGTAAGGGCTGAGGTGAAGAGGGAAGGGTGGAGGGAGTGGAATGGGGAGGCTTGAAGGAGTGGAGATGGGAAAGCAATAGCGTGCTGAAGGATGTTTCAAGCCCATGATGGAGGAATATGTGAGGTAACGGGGACAAGAGCAGGATATACAATGTGTGAGTGGAGGATTGAAGCTTGCCTAATGACTTAGCATGACTTAGTTTGGCATTTCAGTTGATATTGACTCGGCGTACTCGTTAGGTCTCGCACAAACCTTCACCTGGAGGCAAGATTATTGAAAGAGTTTTTGATGCCCAACATCTTTGTTTTGTAGTATCTCGGAAGTACTTGGATGTACATGACCACGCTCCTGCGGAAGATAGGCATTAACACGAGCACAAGTGCTGTGCTATCGGCCTCTGACCGACCTCATACGACCATCCATGCATGTGCTCCCGTTGAGCTACATGACCCACCAAGCTTTTGTGCATTACCTCAGCTCTCATCCACGAACACCGTATATTGCTGGAATAGCGACGAAGACCGTGCGCTTACCAACCACCAGAGGCAGCGGCATCACCCCAGGAGTCACCACCATTAGCGGCGGCGGCGGCAGACTCGTCAGCCCAGTCGCCGGTCGAAGCTGGAGCAGTATCGCCTCCACCGTTAGACCATCCGCCAGCAGCAGCGCCCGAGTCACCACCACTGTCACCCCAGCCGCCAGCCTCGGGCTCGGCAGGAGGAAGAGGGCAACGCTTAGCACCATGGCCGAACTGGTTGCAGTTGGTGCACTTGACACGGGACCAATCCTTTGGCTTGGGACAGTCCCGAGACTGATGACCCTCCTCATCGCAGTTGCGGCAGCGGAAGACTCTAGGCTCGGGGCAGTCGCGGGACATGTGGCCGACTTGCTTGCAGTTGTGGCACTCGCGTCCAGCTCCTCCGCCAGAAGGGTTCAGAGGCTCAGGGCAGTCGGACTTGTTGTGACTAGCGACTGGTTAGCAGAGGTAGATTTTAAGTGCGGCAGCAGAAGACTTACCCGGGCCGGTTGCAATTGAAGCAGAGGCGATCAGAACCTCCACCTCCACCGCCCATAGGCTTACGGGGCTGGGTACACTCGGTCTTGCGATGACTATGACATGTTAGGAGAGGCCGCTCCAAATGCTTAACGCAACTTACCCAATCTCGCCGCAGTTGAAGCACGCCTGACCTCCGCCAGAGCCGCCATTAGGGCAGTCACGCTTCTGGTGACCTGTCTGGCCGCAGCCGTAGCACTCTCGACCACGGCCGCCGCCACCACCCTGAGGGCAGTCACGCTTCTGATGACCGGACTGGCCACAAGTGTAGCATCCGCCACCGCTGCCACCAGAAGTCGTGTTTCCGAAGTTGTTGTTGTTGCCCCACCCGTCGTTACCAGTGGTCGATGCCCCAAAGGTATCCGCACCGCCGAAGCTGTCTGTCTCAGGCTGGAAGCCAGCAGAGTTGCCACCGAAGCCGTTGTTGTTGGCTTTGTCCTCAGCGGCCTCTTTCTCTCTAGCCTCGGCCTCGCGATGCTTCTTGGAGTTCTTGTGGCCGATCCAGTCTTTGGTGAGAATGATGCGATCGCACAATTCGCATAGCGTGGACATCGGCACGTGCTCCTTCGGCCGCGGGTAGGGATTGGGGTCCATGACCTGGATGGCAACGGAGCCGCGAGCCATGTTGTCGGACGTTGGTGTTGTGAGCGTAGTGGCCTACACAGTGCGAAGTCAGTGAGTGACGCTCTGGAGCGAAGAGTGGTGAAGTGAACGGGGGAGGTGAACGACGACGCTCTCGGCCCATGTGAGTCCGAGCTGTCCCAGCTGTAGCTTGTAGCTAGTACAGTCATGCTTGAGCTGTCTGTGTGCTTGCGAAAAGTTTTCGGTGGAAGCTCGAGATGGAACGAGCGGAAGAACACACTGCTGGTGATCGGCACTTACTAAGGTATAGCGTAGCGGTTGCAATTGTATAACAATGGACTGCAACAATCTAATCGCACCCGCTGACTGGTGTAGCGAGTGTTGAGGTTGTGATGGGAGCGGGGTGGGGGAGAAGTGAAGATGGAAGGCAGGAGAATTTGGGAGAGGCAGGAACGACGCCGCGCATCAAAACACGGCAACACGCGTCAGCAAACGAACGCGCTTGTGCCGGAGAACAGCCGACGGAGACGTACGGAAGATGGGGAGATCGCAAGGCGGCGTGCAGTATGAAACTTGCTTGTAGTCACCGGCTTCCTGCCGCTGTGTGCACGAAGCTATCGGATGTGTGCAGGACGGCAGGCTGCATTCCCACTCGTCTGATCCTTGAACTGCGCCAGTCGCTATACCTATGTGCAAGGCCCAGGAGATTGCCTTGCCTGACCACATTCTATGCCGCTAAGTTAGTATGTTATAGACACGTATCGTACATACCACCGCTTCATATGCGCCTCAAGATCCCGCTACCAAGTCCTCTTCATTTGCAACATCGTTGTTGTCTGCGACCTCTGCCTTCTGCATCGGCGATTCCCATCCTGTGCTTGCTTGCAACAACACCACTACGACAGACAATGCAACCGCACCGAGGAACAGAGCCCTGAACGCATCTTGATATGCTCCGACAGCAACCTTCTTCTCCGCGCCCTCCAGCCGACCGACAAGCGCCGGGCTACCTAGCAGCTTACGTATCAAATCTCCACGATGCGTCAACCCTGCCCCTGCGAAGCCGTCTTCCAGCGATTTGTGCAAGACGCGACTGAACAGCCCACCTCCAATCGCCGACCCAAAGCTACCAGCGAAACCGCGGAATGTTGCAAGAAGCGAAATGACAATCGGGTGCACGTCATCGTTGGTCAAATGCAGCAGGTGAACCAAAGCGTAGTTGAGCGAAGCGCCGGTGATCAGGCCATTGAGGAAAACCACGAGGACGTATCCACTCCAAGGACTCGTTGGTGTCGAGATCAGAGCGAGCACGACCATCGTGAGTGGGAACAGTGCCATCGAGATAACGCTGTGCGTGTAGAAGCTGCCGTTTCGCTTGATATGGAAAACGCCCGCTAGAAGTCCGCCGGTTGCGAAACCCGCGTTGGTGGGTATGAGAATAGACCCAGCAACGGCGGGTGCCCATCCACGGACTGAGAGGGCATACATTGGCGTGTAGAAGAGGATACTCCAACGCGCCATCATAAAGCCCAGGGTGGCAAAGCAAGTGAGCAGAGTGCCACGAGACCGTAACACAGCCACTGGGATGACCGGATCCGTTGCGACGTAGACTTCATTCATGATGAAAACCGGTAGTGCGATTGCGGACAGTATCAATGGCGTTGCAAGAACCTTAGGACCGGACAGGCCGAGGAGAAAAAGTATAATGGTGCCCGTCAGGAGCAGGGCACCCGAGTAGTCGATGCGGGCAAGCTTCTCGCGTAGGGAGAGATCTGTATACTCGTTGTCCTTGGACGTGTAGTCTGCAGGGATCGACAGCAACAGACTAATGCCAGCAAGAAAGCTTATCGGTGCTTGTATACCAAACAAAGGTTTCTACAAATATCAGTGTGTGATATATCATTTTTCACGTTGACAAGGAGGCTTACCCAGCCAATTTTGGGCTCAAGCGCACCCGCTATGACCGCTCCAAGCGACACGCCTACCGTCATGCCGGAATTCACAAGGCCAATATACAATCCGCGACTTTTGGGGGAAGTCATCTGAATGACAATGATGCTTGCCACGATGAGAATTCCGCCGCCGCCAGCTCCGGTGAAGGCACGGCCAACTAGAAAGACATTGAAGGTTGTTGAAAGTCCAGTGATGGCCGTTCCAATACATATCAGAGTTGTGGAGAAAAACATGCAGAGTCGAGGACTAAACACTTGCGACAATCGACCCATCAGAGGAGCTAACGATGACATGGCGATCAAATACGATGAGGTCAGCCATGTGGCCTTCTCGAACGCGTCTAAATCAGCGGCTATCGAAGACTGTGTTGTGGTAAGAATTGATATGTTGGTAGCTACATGGTGTCAGCTTGGCACGTACAATCGTTGAAGTACATGAAAAGCACAACGAAGCGTTTTATTTTGGCGTTTGCGAATGCGAGATAATTGTTTACCTTGGAGGAAAATGAGCAAGCCAATTGATGCTAATATGAAAGCTCCTCGAGTGGTGGATATGGCCGGCACTGGCTCATCGTCCTTCGGATATATCGCCCTTACGGAGGTCGACCGGTGCAGCAATGGCGCCCGCTCCGCCCCTGCATTTTCAATTGTCATGACAGAGGATGACTATGACTATGAGTTCAAAGAATGGATGATAGCGAACGGTGAGTTGGAGAAGCCATGCTTGATGGTGAGCATCGAAATCATGATGATGATTTTTGCAGGGATGTGGTAGTTTGCGATGACAAATGCGGCAAGAGGTCAGGAGCGACGAGCCGAGGTCTTTCGTCGGCAAACACGATGAGAGTTTCACAATAACTGATTGCGCTCGAAGGTGGAGGGTCATATATTCTGCATTTGGATGGACCAGAGAAGCGCAATGTCGTGGTTGAGCTATGCTGCAGGTCATTGATTATGTGGTCGGTGACGTCAACGCTCTGATTGGTTCCAGCTTTGCGGCGCAACTGCAGCCGACCTTGATAGTGAAAGCTGGCCTGAAGCAACAATCTCACCACAACAGCTTGAGCGCAGTCGCACTCATGCTTCGTTCCTCCTGAAATGACGCGATGATCTTCTCCCTTCGACCCACGCGCACATCAACCTACCCCCGCGATGAGGCCACGGTTACAGCGGCTCGTGCCGCTCTTGTTCGGTATGTTTGCAGCGCCCACCCAGAAGCGCTTCCCAGCTGAGTGATTGATGTCCAGTTCTTCTATCACTATTCGCATTTGTTTCTACCGCAGCCGACACGGACCGAGCGCATTCGCCTCAGAAGCCATCACGGAAAGGCACGAGCTCGGAAAGCCGGGAAGCAGCGCAGGATGGAGAGCAGCCATGGAAGTCGAGATGGGGAAACACGGAAGGCGGCGCGAACCCCCATCAGGGCGAGATAGCCTTCAACGAGGCCATGACGCTCCTTCACAAGATCAGGCCAGCGACGGCGCCATGGTGGAACTTTGACAAGAAGTCTGGGATACTGGGATCGGGCGCATACTACGCCAAGGAGATATTCGTGCTCCTCTTCATGAATGCGCCGGCGCAGCAGGATCTCCTCACAACCAGCTCCCAGCCAAGAAAGCTTGGCCAGCCCCTCGCCCAAGCTGTGAAGTTGCTGGAAGAGTCGGCGACGCAAAAGAATCCCGACGCCCTATTTCTGCTGGCGGAGATGAACTTCTACGGCAACTATACCCACCCGCGCAACTACTCGGAAGCGTTCCGAAGATACCACGAGCTCGCTACGTTGGATGGGAATTCGTCGGCGCAACACATGGTGGGGTTCATGTACGCTACCGGCATCGGCGGCGCGGTCAAGCAGGACCAGGCGAGAGCCATGTTATACCACACCTTGGCGGCCGAGGACGGCAACATCAGGTCAGAGATGACCATCGCATATCGGCACTCGGCCGGCATCTCTACGCCTCGTAACTGCGAAGAGGCAGTGCACTTCTACAAGAACGTCGCCAAAAAGGCCATCGCGTACATACGTTCTGGCCCGCCAGGCGGGCATGCGACGACGCGGGAGTCGTACAAGGTCGCAGACGAGGTCGGTGGCGTCTATGGCGAGGGTGCAAGCGCCGCCAGCTCAGGACAGAACGCCAAACTTGGCAGCGTGCACTCGGACGCATACAGCTCGTTGGAAGACGTGGTCGAGTACATGGATCTGCAGGCTCGGAAAGGCGATGCCAGAGCCAGTTTCAACCTAGCCAAGCTGAACTACGACGGCTCTCGCTCATCGAAACGCGACCTCCCAGCGGCGAAGAAAAGATTCTTGGAGCTTGCCCGCATGTACTGGACCAAAGATGGCAAGACTAAGCCCAACGTACCGACGACTACTGAGAGACTGGCTGCGAAAGCCGCTGGCTATCTTGGCCGCATGTTTCTCCGTGGTGAAGGCATACAGCAAAGCTTCGACATCGCGAGGACCTGGTTCAAACGCGGCATCGATCACGGCGATGCACTCTCTCAATACTCGATGGGTCTGATGTACCTGCACGGGCTCGG
>TARA_R110002003_G_scaffold814_6_pt1 | contig 11160 bp, 9 predicted proteins | sample TARA_R110002003 | Tara Oceans TARA_R110002003 (sample SAMEA4396441) | marine metagenome | biome: Westerlies Biome; feature: [SRF] surface water layer (ENVO:00010504); material: water (ENVO:00002006), including particulate matter (ENVO:01000060) such as... | depth 5 m | reverse complement strand
CGCCGATCTCCTTGTCAGCTGTCTCGACCACGGTTTCCTCCCCCAAACTCAACAACAACGCCCCAATCTCCGCAATCAGCGCCGCATCCCTCGCCTCCAGGCTCTCCAGCTCTCGCAACAACACGCCGATCTCCTTGTCAGCTGTCTCGACCACGGTTTCCTCCCCCACCGTCGGCGCCGCCCGGCGTGATTCCTGCGCCGTCGAGACCTGGTCGCGCAGCTGCGTGAGGGCGACGGCGGTGGTCTCGATGGACTGTTTGAGCGCCAGGTATTCGGAGAAGGTCGGTGGGGTCGCGGTGTAGTTGCGGAGGCCTTGCATGTTGAGACGTGGGAGTGGGGGGTGGAAGGCGTAGGGAGGGGGGTTGGGGGGAAGGGGAAAGGGGAGGGTTATGTAGCGCTGTGGCGGGGGCGCTTTGGTTGTTGGGTGGGCAAGCGCCGTGCTTGTCTGGCTGCCGCTTGATGAGAGGATCACGTGTGCGGTTTCATGTGTCTGTGACCTGGGAGATAGCAAACTGGAGTGAAAGGAGTCGCAAGAATATGAGAATGTGGAGATGCAAACGGTGCGAGATGCGTGGATGGGGCTGCTCACGCGTGGCTGGATGCAGTGGTTGGGAGATATCCTGTGTCCCAGAGTCGTGAGGATGGTATTACAGTCTACCTTGTCTCGCTATGCCACAAAAGCCGTCCCAAATGCAATGCCAAACACGCGCCAAACGCCATGCAAATCAAACAAGCTTAAACCGGGCTATCTCGTCCAGTATGCGCCCTCGAGCACACAGCGGTCTCGCCAAGATGTCCACGCTCATCCTGCCTCTTCGCATCTCTAACCGCCGCATCAACCGCGTCGTGCAAATCGATGTGAAAGAACGGCCTATCAATACCATAAAGTGGCGTCAGAGTAGGTTTTTCCTTCTCACCCGACACCGGCGCCATCGTTGCTTGACTCTGTTTCTCGTCGTCCTTGCTTTGCATTTCGCGCCTCAGTCCTTCCAACTCGCGCTGCTCCTCCTCGGTCGCGCCCGCAAAGCTTGTCGCAACAGTGTACGCAGGACACCAATTTCCCAGCTCATCGAGGCTGTTTCCGGCAGGGAAGCCGAAGCCAGCGAATGCGAGTGCGCGACGCGTCCAACGGTTGTGTACACCGGCGAAGTGCCACTCAACTAGCGCAGGTGCGGCGTAGCGATCGAGAGTGCTACGGAGTTCGATTAAGCCTTGGAGGCTGGTGATGTCAATGACGTTGACGGTCGAAAAGTCGAGGACGACGGCTTTGAGAAATGGTAAATCGACGTCCTTCTCAAGCAGTTTCTTTGATGGCGGAGCTTCGCACCAGAGGCGGTCTGCAGGGCGGAGGCCGTCATCGGTTTGCGTGCGTCGGGTGTGTGACTTGATATATGTTGTCAGATGGTCAATGTGGTAAGCTTGATTGATGTAGTTGAAGTTCTCGGCGAAGCGATAGATAAAGACGCCAGGATATGCGGGCTCGACTTTGACTTCAGGGTTACGATTGTCATTGGTGTCATATGGAATGTACACCTGTCGTGGCTCTTCTGTATGTGTCTGAAGCGTCATCGCCAAGCTAGAGCAGGAGGTAGGCGCGTCGTGAGATGGCATGTTGCGAACAATACGTGTAACACCTACCGATCCCCGGAATCTGCCTGGATTGCGTGCCATTCGGATCAGAAGAATGGCGAACGAGAGACCGACGGTGACATAAATGGCGGTCTCGAGGTTGGTGAAGAAGGCAATGACCACTCCGCACACCCAGATGAAAAGCTCGAAGGGTGAAAACTGCCAATACTTGACAAGTGATCTTGGCGGGGTGATCAGGTTGAAGGTGCAGTGTATGATCAGTCCTGCGAGCGCAGCGTTGGGGATGTAGTAGAACACTGCCGTGAGCGCGTACAGTGCTAGTACCAGAACCATCGCACTGAATAGGCCGGCAAGAGGTGTGCGGACCGCGGCCTTGGACAAGACTGCTGAAGCACCGAACGAGCCGGTGCATACGTAGCCGCCGACAAATGGGCTGAGCATATTCGATGCACCTTGCGCGATCATCTCCTGTGACGGCTGAACTGTGTAGCCGAAGATGCGACCAAAAGACTTAGCGATGGCAATGTGCTCGACAATGAGGATAACGACGATTGCTGGGAGCTCAGTAGCAACGAGGCCGAAAAGCTCACCGTCCATTTTTGGGACACCGGCATGACTGAAACCTGAAACGAAGTTAGATTCAGCATCAATTGTTTACCAATCAAAGTGCTTACCTTTGTCAATGTGCCCTACGATGCGGAACTTCTCTTGTCCTGGGGGTAATTTTCGGTTTACGAGCCAGCTGATGAAGGTGTACAACAATATAGCGAATGTAAGGCGTAATGACGAAAGTAACGACCACACACGCTTCTTCGAAGGCTGTCGCAACTCCATCTTGGAGCATGCGCTTCGTATCGCATGAAGTAGCACAATGCATGTGAGACCGACCACTGCATCTAGCTGCGTTCTTGGTAAGCCTTTTAGAGTATTGACGTATACACTATATGGCGCTTCACGAGTCTTGATACCGGTGATGCCTAGCACAGTCGGTAGCTGTGTTGAAATAATGGTGATGCTCGCTGAGGTAACGAAGGCAGAGATGGGAACGTATGGTATGAACTCAATGAGCCAACCAAGTCGCATGATACCAAGAGCCAGCAATACGGCCCCCGCGAGGAAGGATAGTGCATGGGCAATGGCTTCCGGCTTGTATACTCCAGGATGTTCCGCCTCGACTTTGCTGATGACGCTACCGACAAGCAGTGATCCGACGGCAGTGGTCTTCATGAATGTTAGTAGCTTTCAAGCTAGGCAGGAAAACATTAATCAGAAACGTACACCGATGACGATGTCTTTCGACGTGCCGAATATCCAGTAGATACAGGCTCCGGTAAACGTTGTGTAGAGCCCGAAAGCCGGCGACAGCCGAGCAAGGAGCGCATATGCCATAGCTTGCGGTACAACAACTAGGCCAACAGTGATGCCTTCATGATATTAGTCAGTTCTTGAATCTACATCCCCAGTTTAGACATACCAGCAATCACATCCCCCATCAACCAGTGCACATTATACCTCCTTACCCACTGCGCCGACGGAAACAGCTCGCTCACATACTCAGCGACGCCTGCTGAAGACGGCACCAATCCTCGAAACCACTCCGCGACCGACGGATCGTCCTCGTGATACGTCTGATTGATCGTCTCTCTTGCGATCTGCTCCAGCGACGCTGTCTTCCTGCTGCGGTCCACCGAGGAGATGCCTAAGGCCGTCGCCGCCTTTTTGCTGAGGTAGGTTTTTATCTTGCTTCCACTCATGATGCGGCCAGGTATCGAGCAAAGCTTCCGAGGCGATGTGAATCATGGATGATTGGTGTTGCGGACCTTTTTGGTGGTAGTGTTTGTGCGAGGAGCGAGGGGACTCAGATAAGTGATGGTTCGGTCGCGTGATGGCAGTGAAGAGCGTTTGAGGTTCAGCTCGGGGACTTGAGCGCTTTAGTATGCATGGGCCCGAATGCACGTCAACCTGTCGGAATGCTGTAGCCGTGAATCCAGTGCGTGTCACTGTTCGCTGCATCGCGAGCCTCTGCCCGACGAGCCGAGATAGTCGGGCGAGAGGTCTTGGCACCACGATATCGATACCACATCCGCAACCTCACCGTATCATTCCGTCACCGCCTCGAGGCTTCGTATCGTCGAGAAGTACAGCGTTTGCGCATGCATGTCGCGATAATGTTGGGCTCGCTTTGCATCGATACACTGATCATTTTCGTGGTCCTTCCGCTTCTCATTGCAGGGGCGCATTCTCTACCACCACAACTTCCAGGCACGTCCCGATAGTGCTGCAACAGTATCTGGACGCTCCAGGCTCGGGCTCCTTCGACACAGAGTTCGGTGTTCAAAATCGACGATTGAGTAATGAAAATGATGTTGTGGGCATGCCGTATGACACGAGGCGAGTCGGCGATGGTGGCGGGGAGGAAGCTTCGTCGCCAAGTCCCTTCGGGGATCTGGGGATCTGGATTTAGCTACCCACAACACAAGCAAGAGCATCACGGGATTTGGCAAGAGTGGATTGTAGCTTGAAGGAAAGTCAAGCTTGTTAACAAAAGCGCATTAGTGCATGCTAGATGGCTTCCTGTAGGTTTGCATTTCGTGAGCGGCTCGTGCGTTGCGTTGCAGGACGCTCAATACTATCCATCGTGTCTGCGATGCTCTCTCGTCACCGCATGTTCCTCAACGCTCTCTTAGTCATCTTACAGATCTGGTTCGACCTCCTCGTCGGAGGCCATGGCTTCGTCGTCATACAAATCTGGCTCAACCTCCTCGTCGAAGTCTATGGCGTCGTCATCATAACCATCGCCCGTCCCTCCCTCTGCCATCTCCTCGACTTCATCGTCTGCCTCTTCACCCATCTCTTCGTCTTCATCTCCATCATGGCCGTGGTTGTGATGGTCAAGATCATCCACGGCGGGACACCGGCAGCACGTGCACGGTAAATCTTTGCCATGGTGTCTCGCTACGTGGGCTATCATTTCATGTCCAAGAGGCTCACCGGTGATGCGCATGTCTTCGTAGAACACCGACAGAGTCCCGTCTTTGTTGTAGCCAAAGTACATGTGGTGTGGAGCCATATCTGGAGGGGCAGTTGCGGCGTTCGGGTCCTGCTCATCGGTGGTGCTGAAGGTATTCGCGACATTATCGCCACCTTGGTCATCTAGATCGGCATCGGAGTCGGACTCGTCGTATGCTATTACGCCCTTGCACCAGTTGCATATCACCACATGATCGTCATCCGCCGTGATCGTCACTCCACAACGACATGTTCGCGAGTGAATGTGTCCGGTAATGCGGTCCCGCACATTGTGCTTTTCCAGCTCGATATCGGCTTTATGCTCTTTGACATAGCATTGAAGGCACAGCCATCGATCCAGAAATCGCTTCCTCAATGTACACGAGCACGACACCAAGCCCTCACCCTCATGCTCGCGAGAGCACGGTGGACACACGGTCTCCACCCGATGGCACGCGAACATGCTGAACAGGGAGACCAGATTCTCGCCATCGAAAGGCGCCTCAGTGCGGCCACGCGGCGTGACGCGACGGCAGCCGAGATCCAAGTCAAGGATGCGGTCGATAGGCTCAGGGTCGGCGAGTCCATCGATGTGTAGCGGGACATGGAAGCGGCCCTGATCATGATGCGATTTCGTCGCGCCAGGTGGCAGATGCCAGCTCTTGGTGTCTCCGGCCTTCGATGGGTACATGCCGAATGGAAAAGGGCGCAAGAAAGCGTAGCCTGCCCACCAACGACGGCCCTCAAGGCCGTTATCATCCATATACACTTGGTAGACAACGTGTGTTCGACACTCGTCGCACGTGTTGATGCCGCAGTCTGTACAAGGTCGCGATGGAGCATCGTAGCCGTCACCGGCGCATCCGGCATACTTATTCCAGTGCTTCGTCCTGCAGGGGCAGTGGATAGACTCTCGGATGGCGAGGCCAACACCAGGGCAGAGCGTCTTGCTGAGCAGATTTGCCTTCGCATTTGCCTCGTGCATGCGAAACTGGCCATGAATGACTTGAGCTATAGTGGTGAACATGACTAGGTCGTCTGGTCGGAGGTGAGCCACAAGGTTCTAGGTTCAGATCAGCCTGAGATTGTGTCCGATACTTTGACTGTTCATACCTCTAGCACCGGATATTGCGTCAATGCAATTACGAGCGGTTGTAGGGCGTTTCCCGCCGCTGGTGGGCAACTCCATGTATTCGCCATGCTGTCTCGGGTCAGTATGTTGCAGGTAACTTCATAGCCGCCGGGGTCCGGAGTTCTGGATTGGGAACACACCTGGAGTTATACAGGCTCACTCAAGTTGAAGTGGGGGTTGTGGTGGTGCGCTTTGGTCAGAGCGCAAAGTGAGGACGAGGACTAAGAGGCGCAGGCGCGACCGCGAATTGCTAGTGCAGTAGACCCTGAAAGGCAGTCGCGTGGGCACGTGCACTCTGAAACCGGATAGCAAACGGTGAAGTTACACAGGTCCCGCTCCCGTTCTGACGTGGCGGTCCAATCTGTACGCTTCGATTTCTCGTTTTCCCGCCGATTTCTCAAAACCACCATATCCATGTACGTCCCACCCTGCCTTTGACATGCCGTCACTCCGACGACACCCCTCGAACATTCTGGCAACGTCTCGGCCGCATTGCCATTGAATATCCAATTATCCGGCCCTACCTTACCCGGCCCGTCCGCACCCACCTCGACGTTGAAGTAAGCTACTTATGCCTCAGCACCGCGTCGGGTATGTATATCATGCCCGACAGTACCATGACGCAGGCCCCGATCACGAGCAAAATGTCGATTGAACCGGGCGATGTGAAGTTGTACACACTGCCGGTGATCGCAACGGTGGTTGGCTCGCCAAACATTACGACTGTTGGATGTACGAGCGCGTCGGTGGGACAGTGTAGCGGCTTCTCGCGTGGGATTTCGGGAAGTGGCACGCTGCAGTCGCTGATAATAACGGCTGTCACATGACATGCCTGCACGGGCCATGCATAAGATATAGGTAGTTACCACCTAGCGTGATTAGCTCACTATAACCATTCACTTCATGTATATGAAGATCCTAGCAACTGCTGCGTGGCAGTCGCATCTGTCTGCGCGACCGGTACATTGCGGCTACGTTACATCTTGAGGACTGCGCTGTGCACGTGGGCGATTTGACTATTTAGGAAGTCCGCTCTCTGACATGACCCTAAATATCTTCCAAGCCTCAGCTACTAATGATTCCATTCTCTACTTATCGTCAATGGTCTAATCCACCCCGAAAATGCGACTCATGTCGCTCGGGGCACCAAGTAGCTACGCCGGTCGCGAACTTTGCACTACGACGCGCGAAATACCTGATTCTCATTCCTATCTCATAAGTGCCCTGGGTATGAAGCGCAGGTCATATTTTGCCCGACAAAGTTGCTTTAGCAGAAACGGCGACACAAATCGACTTCCAGCTAAGCCTGTTTACAATTGTCGCCCTTAGACAGGGGCTGCCACCTGCGCAGTCAACAGCGATCCAATATCTCCCACAAAGAAGCTCAAAATGAAGCATACGCCGCCAAACGCAATGCTGACATAATACGGCCATCTGTATGCAAGCGCGAATGCTTCCTGTGCATTCGCGATTATGACCGGGTAAGCATTGCGTTGTAGTACCATCGGACTAGTCGCCATGATCTCTTTGATCTCGGCAAACCTCGCGTTTCCAATAAGCTCCGTGACATGCGCGATAGTGGCCAGTCCCTCGGGTGTGAGCGGATTGATGATGCCGCGCATTGCAAGCGTCTTGGTTGCGACGATGTCGGTCAGCGAAGAGGTGACTTTGCGGAAGAACAAGTTGGAATAGACGGCGAAGCCAATTGCGCCGCCGATGTAGCGGATGCTCAGCGTGATGGCGGTAATGGTCGCAATGAGCTCGTCTGGGCAGGCGATCTGCGCAATGATCGACGAGGGAATGATGACACCACCGACTCCGATGGACGCGAAGGTGATGATAGCGTATACGGCGTTTAGGTTATGCGGATTCGAGACAGCGACGGCACCGGTGCATGCTGTCATCATCCCGGTGAAGAAGATCATCAAGGCGCGGATGCGGCCTTTCGTGATTGGGATGAGTACTAGGCAGATGACGGCACCGCCAATTATGCCGAAGCCGATGGGCATAGATCGGATACCGATGCCGACTGGATCATCGCCTGGAAAATCATGAGCTTGAATATGGTCGTAAAAGGAAGAGCACTTACCGTAAACATTGTAAACCTGTGTTGGCCAGAAGAGGAGCAGGACAAAATAGTTGCCGCCACTAAGGAAGGTGATGAGAAGGATCACAATCATTGTCTTCTTTGCCTTGCTGAAGAGTGCTCTCGGCACCATTGGGTATGGCGCGTAGAATTCCCATATGAAGAAGACGATGATGAAAACAATGCCAAGGATGAGTGGTGCCAGGTTATGGGCACTTCCCCATGGATACTATGTTTCATCAGTACGTTTATGCGCTAGAGTGGGGTATGATTGACCTGAGACGCTCCCCACTGAAGGCCCATCATGAAGCAGGTGACGCCCACAGTGCTGAGGAAGCCACCAACGTAGTCGACCTGCCGCAGAACATGACGAGCGGTGTACTCTTCCGTGAGACGAGACGGGTCCTTGTAGGCGAAGATGCAAAGTAAGAGACCGACGAAGTTCCACACGCCGACGAAGATGCCGTTGTATCGCCAATTGCTGCTATTGGCGATCATCTGAGCGTACAGAACCGAAGGGCAGAAGGGCAAGATAGTGAACACCACCAAGCCGACGTACTTGCCGCGATCCTTGACAGGCACCACCTCGCCAGTGCCAGCAAGTGCAATGAGCTCGTTCAGTCCTGCACCAATGCCGGAAAAGACCTGACCAGCTACTCAAGATTAGCCTTCTCAGTTAATAATATTGCTTGCAGTACGTACCGATCGCAATGTTCATTGTGTTAGCAGTCGCCGTGATGATCGGGCCGACAATCAGGCAGACTTGCCCTACAATAGCGACCTTCTGTCGCCCAAACAGATCTGACAACGCACCAACAAAGGGACAAAGCGCGGCATTGGGAATGAGATACCCAATGACGAACCACACATAGCGATCAACGCCGCCAATGTCCTGGTAGATGAGAGGAAGGACAGAGCCGAAGAGGTACAATGGAATCTGCGAACCGATCCAGAGAAACGACATGCATGTCAATATCATGAAAAGCCGCCTGTTCATCTGCACCAGATCAGCATTAGTGCTACAGCAACATCGCAAAGATTTACCTTTTCGTGAACAACAGGCCCATTGCTGACAGTCGGAGCCAACCTCTGGCCCTTCTCAACTTCGCTTGGTGGTGTCCGTGAGGTCGCCCTCTCCAAGTGTGTGACATTGTCTTCATGCTTTTCGGCATCATGGGAAGGCCTTAGTGGCCGCTGCGGTTCTTGCATCTTGTTGACAGTGTAAAGCTGTGAGAACATGCGTAAAAGAGGGTGCAAGGTTGGCGATTAAGAGTGGTTCAGGCTCTCGTCCCTGTTACATGGTCTCGGTGGCACGTTCTGTGATCCCTTAAATCATTCACGACTGCATTGTGTTGGATGGTACAATGAATCGACACCAACGTCGTAGCAGCCGCGGCAACGAAATCCAGCACGCCGGGCTCATTGGTCAGTTAGCAAGGGTCGGTAGACCCCTGGGACAAACGGGAGCTACGAGCGGCGCCGTCTAGCCATGTTTGTAACATGTAGATGCTGTAGCGGGAAGTGGCGATGTTTGTCTCTAGGGCAAGTGCGGGGCCCCGCACGGCCCGTATTCGGGACCAACGGCGCTAAATGCGAGCTAGGGCGGACACTATCGGTGTAACGTCTCAAGTCACTCGCCTGGGTTTGGGGACATGTTCAAGGACTGAAATCCTTCGCGGGAACTTCAGATGCACGCTGCTTGGCTTCATCCAACCCCTCCTTGGGCCCCTTTGTGCGTCCCGCCGACAGGAGACCTGCATCGAAGCGATGCTAGGCGCGCACAACTGTTGTGTAGAACGGCAGTCTGCGGCAATCTTCGGTCGTCTACAGCGCATCTCTTCATCTTCCAGCATCTCAATGTATCGGACGCAACCAAGTCAGAGATCTAAAAGCCGCCATGAGCAGTGGGCGGGATAAGTTGAAGCGTTCATCAGTGGGTCTGATAGTTCCTGATCGTTCTGCCAGATAGTACGATGTCAATAGCAGCTAGGAAAATCCCGGACTACTACAGTTAGTATTAAAGTTACCAAGGGCGAGATGCCGAGGTTCGCCATCGTGGCTTAAATGAGATCCCGTTGAATACGCTATACGGGGAGCCTTGTTTGAACGATCTTGTGGCTTTGCGGAATGCTTCATGGGCTGGCTGTACTGGTTTATTGGTTTTGCGGCAATTCACCTACAGTACTAGGTCAAAAGTTAGTTTCAGCAACGCTTTGGCCACCCGCTAACATGGGCACCTAGATTACAACTAACGCAATAAATTAGCTATAATACTATATAATATTAAATTTTTTGTGTAAATAAGCTTGTTATATAATTAATACTTCGTTTGCTACTCTCGCGCTGCTCTGTAGGCAGCTATACGTCGTAGTATACTTAAGATAAGCTTCTTAATAAGCGCATTTAGAATAGTACGCTAGTACTCTTTTAACGCCTTATAAAAGCTATCCTACTCTTTCTTAGCCTTACTATAATTATTATACTAGAAGTAGTTCCTATATATGCGCTTTTTAAGGTACTACTAGAGGTATTTAATAGAGTTAAGATTAGAAGAATAGGCTAACTAGTCGATAATATTAATATTGCAATCTCTTAGCTATCTTATTACTACTCTTAACCTATATATACCTACGTTATTTTGTATAAAGAGCTAATACGCGCAATAATAAGAGAAGAGTTCTTTTTTAAGAGCCTTAATATAACTTTTAGTAGAGTAGCTACTTCTTTTAGTATTAGAGTCGCGTCGCATAATAATAAGATTGCTCCTCTACGTATACTCTTATTTATCTAGCTATATTAAAGTCTATACTATTTAGGCTAGCTTATAACTTGTTTCTATCTTAGTAATTATCTTTCTCTTCTATTTCTTCTAAGGAAATTAAAAGTACTACTCTTAGTTGTAGCCTAATCTCTTCTAAACAGAGCACTCGTTAGAGAACTTAAGCGTGCGCTAGCTCTATTAGAAGTTGCAGTACTCTCTATAGAACTACAGCCTCTTTTGCGCATGCCTACGATTAAGCTTTAGCCTCTTTTTATAGTAATAATTAGTAAGCCTACGCTTCTTAAGGAACTAGTAAAGTGTAGAGTAACTAGGAGGCTTTATTAGGGTGCTATTTGCGCCTACAAAGACTCTATCTTAGGCTAAGCTTTTATACTTAATCTTTAGCTTTGCGCGAGCCTTACGATAGATAAGCTTCTTCTAGTACCTTAATAATATAGAGGGACAGCTGCTCCTTAGAAGATCTTTAACGCTGCTAGTAGTATTGTATTTTTTAAGGATCTTGCTAATTCCTTAAGGTGTACGATTAAAGTAGGCAGCTACTTCCCCTAGCAATGCGCTGCC
>TARA_R110002003_G_scaffold2994_1_pt1 | contig 11170 bp, 10 predicted proteins | sample TARA_R110002003 | Tara Oceans TARA_R110002003 (sample SAMEA4396441) | marine metagenome | biome: Westerlies Biome; feature: [SRF] surface water layer (ENVO:00010504); material: water (ENVO:00002006), including particulate matter (ENVO:01000060) such as... | depth 5 m | reverse complement strand
ACATGCTAAAGCGCAGTAACGGCATATGACTTGGGCGTTTTGATTCCACCCAAGAGAAGACAAAAGGATCGCCATTGCGATAATGACTGACCAAGCCGCTTTAGTGCATTTTAGCATCAGCGAACCTAGAGGTTTGAAATATCGCCATTAATTTAACCACCTAATGGTATGATGTTGAGTATATACCACACTCGTATAGGATGGGGTAGGACTCACTTCTGTGGGGGCAAGAATTACAGAGCCGCACTGCACCAACGGGTCGACCCATCTCTGTAACGATGCGTACCGTCCAAAAGCTAGGGCCACACAGCTTGTGGCGCAATAGAGCACATGACCGATGATGAGTATCCACAAGACAGGTCTCATCCTGGGAAGTTTGAAGCATGTCCATAATGACCCGAGGGGAACCACGGCCAGAATGCAACCGAGGATCACTGATTGGAGAGGCTTCATCATCCGCTGCAGGGTCGGTACAGAAGGCACACAGACAGCTATGTGATGATGGCTGCAGGCGCAGAGACCGGTGAGAACGCTGCAAGTGACTGAAGGACGAAGCTATCTTTGACCACGTTGGGAGTCATGGACTAAATATACAATGACAGACTCGGCGCATCGTGCTGGAATCCGCTAGCCTCGACCGATGAATATCGGCAAACCCTGTAAAGATGTCTAGATTGGCGTAGGTTGATGGCTCCGGATCGTTCGAGGGAAGACGTCCAATCTAGGACAAGGTGCGGCATCACTTCTGACCCGTAGAAGGATCACCATCAGGAGGAAATGGGGCATGGTCTCAGTGGCTGAATGCACAATACGTCGGCTTCGCAAGAACAGCAAAACGTGCTTCGTCTAAGGCCCAGGCACAAGCTGCAGCAAGGCCTGGGTATCGGATAGCTTGCCTTCCCGCTATTATAAGGCAGCCATGTGAGCATGGTTTAGCGAGGTTGCCGGCCCCTGTAGAAGCGGCTTGCATGCCGTTTGCGCCGAGAAGCTGTCATTGGACAGACTCAAGTTGTGCGCTTTTTGAGCTTTTTGCGCCCTTGACGCTAGCAGGCTTGAGGCGTATTCCGACACCACACGCAGTGCACTTATCGTCACCACACCATCGATCTCGATCGATCTTCAGGCTCGTAACGTTCTCATCTATCGATCGATGTGCATGCTGTGTCCGCGGTTCGCGGTTCGCGGCTCGCGGCACGCATACCGATTCAGAATTTGGACTTTTGCCCCTTTGCCATTGACCTGAGGAAAGTCGGACAAGAAGCGTGGCAGCTGCTGTGATATGTCTATTGCTACGAGTCACTTTTATTGTAGAACAAGCATCACTCAGGCTTGTTGCGACTAGCCACAGGAAGTGGGCACGTCCGTGGTTGCTTTCCTCCCACTATTGCGTGTGCGTCCGCACGATCAGCAAACACAAGACCTACGGCTTCGGCTCTGTGCTATCGCCTGCTTCCTACATCGAATACCCCTGCGTATCACTCGTCTCTGGACACATATCTTTCCCTAACCGGATCATATCTCATGTTTTTCGGGTTCGAAGAACTTGCAGTGGTGGTTTTCGAAGCAACTTTCTTGCTGCTGCCTACATTGTCTTAGTCATAACACATGAACATTGCAAGAACGTTCTTACTTCTTTGAAGGTCTTTCACAGCCTTTTGCAAGCGTGCCGCAATTTTGTCCTTTGCGACAGCTGGAATACTTTCCTTAGTTAAGCGAGTATTTACTTCATCGACCGCATCGGCCTTCTTATCTAGCGACAATTGCGTCCAGGAGTACTTGTCCCGATCGTCTTCCTCCTCCAGACCCTTGAGTAGCGCCTTCGCAACTTCCCGTGTGAAAAACTACAGCTTGGTAAGCACGTGGGTGGATGGTAAAGACTGTGAACGCACACACTACGTATCTGCTGTAATGCTCGCTTGACAAACCAACGTCCCTCTGAGCTCCTGACTCCCACTGGTCTTGCTGGGTTTCCTGCGCATCCATGGCAGATTAAAGTTGTGATCAGCCCTAGGTGAGCATGCTGTGCGTAGTGCATCGTGCAAACTGCGTTGGCTAGTGGGGTAATGTCTTGGCAGCACGCATTGACGTACGCGCGCCGAGTGGCGCCGGAAGGCGCAGAAAGCGCAGAAAGCGCAAAAAGCGCAAAAAGCGCAAAAGGTGCAACAGCTCAGAAGGCGCCGGTCTGGTAGGTTCTATCTGGCATGATGACGCCATTGCCTACATATTTGAATTGGATGACAGTTGGAGCTTTCCGATGCTGCAATGACGTGCGTCTTGGAGCACCGGAAACCGTACGTGTGCCATAAGTGAGCGCTGCGCAGGTTCAAAATTGAACCATGGATGAAGCGGATCAATCTAGCCCTGGGTAAAGGGGCCGGGTTCAAGCCACCATTGACCAGCGATGGCGATCTTGTTCGAGAACCGTGTATTTGATGAGCTTGAGAGCCGTAGACCGTCTATTTTCGCGCATCTCGAGACGCTGAGACGTCCTCCACTGCTCTACCACTGCTCCTACACCATTTACATGCTTGTACGACTCCGTCGATCATGGAACAAGTCGAAAAGGTCAATCTGCTATCGCTGACAGGTGGTCAAAAGCTAAGCATTGTAGGCGAGTGAGCTACTCGACAACATTGGTCAGACAGACGCTTTGGATGATCAGGTACGGTCTCATTTCGACTGGGACGATGAGGTAGAGCATCGCCTGCTCGTTCCATTTAAATCTTTCGTGTCTTACATCAAGTCCTGGTGGAACTCCGACCAAGCCTCTACTTCGTCAGACCAGCCCAATGTCAAGGCGGCAACTACTCCTCGCAATACTCTCACAAAAAGCACCAAGGGCGGTCCATATCAGGAGTACAACACCAGCCGTGCACAATACCGCCAGAACTCCGTAACTCGCCGTTCCCAACCACAAACGTCCTCATAAGCCGCATACGAAGCTCACGAGGATACTAGTTCAAAGTAGAAGCGTAGACGCAGTGAACGGAGTAGTCAAGCACAAAGAGAGCAATGGAATTCACGCCTACAAGTGCGGGGGGGATAGCGAGATTGAAATAGTGGAGGTGGATATTAAACATGTCATATGGCTGCAATGGCGCAGGCGCATTTTCCGGGTGTTGCAGCGCGTGAGCATTGGCGGAGGACAGAGACGATTCGCTCTTGGTATATTGGAGGCGTCTACGATTGCAATTGTCGGGTGCATCTCGTGTAACAGACTTCTTTGTGAGCTAGCCATCCTCATCATCGTCATACCTTGCAAGAATCTCATCCTCTACCCACTGCCGAAAGTGATCGTGGCCCCAAAGCGCTATAGAGCATAGATTGTTGAACAGTTTCTCCGTGTTAGGTTCATTGAAGGTATCTCCAACACGAATAGGACCAAAGAAATGCAGGATAAAGCCACCAGTGCTCTTCTTGCGAATCTCCGCCACCACGATATATAAAAGCCAGGAGTCTTGCTCAATTTCCATAGCCAGTACGGGCATGTCCAAAGGCCAGCCCTCAACGGAACGTTTCTTAAACTCGGCAGCATTCCAGGCAGCCAGCTGCACCCTTGGGTTTCGTGCTGATGCATATCGCTTGACCTCGACATTGAGGAACACTGGTGTATGGTTCATGAATGCGACCGTTTGATTGATCGACGTTTTGGCGTCCTGCAGCGTGCGGACGGCGTCTAGCGAAAGGTCTAAGCCAACGGCGTAGTCGATTTTCTTGTTGAGATCTGCCATAGTGCCATCGGCACTGAGCATACACAACTGACTGGGAGATATCTCGGTAGTTGAACTGGATAGTCATTTAGAAGTACAATGCAGCGACCAGGAGACATACATGTTCATTACACGTAGATTGGAATTTCCAAGGGGGTCCTGCTCCCCAAATACACTCAGACCTTCCAGGAGATGTAGGAGAGGGCTTGCTACGACTGAGATCCAGTGAGGCTCCGGGGGGAGTAGGCGAGCGCCATCTTGACGCGTTCTGTGCCACGGCCTTTATCGTGATGTTAAGCTTGGCGGTGTCATAATCGTTAAGCGTGATGGGTGAGATGGTAGAAGAACACTGACATATTGAGTAAGTGGACTAGCAATAGCTGGGAAGGGTACAGACCTCAAATTGCTTCACCAAGGACAACAATGACTCGGGAATGTGTACTTTGTAACGCTGGGCCTGGTCCAGAGCGGCAAATTCAACAGAAGGTACGAATGAGCTTAGCTGGTCCTCTCTGGTAGTAGCGGGCTTCCTCGGTGATTCAGATCGACTTCGCGTAGAGGACGATCGACTCGATGAAAGTTGGAAGCCCGAGGAGATTTGACTGAGAGGAGGAACGAACGTGTTCGTTGAGGTGAACACTAGCGGATTGCTCTTGGTTTCTGAGGCGCTTTGATCAGGTCGAGCGTCGTCAGGGTTGTCAGTTCTTGGGCGTTTCGGGCTTCCACTGCGATGCGAGCTGACGGGCCAAGACATGGCGCGCGTCCGATTCGGGTGAGGTTGTGTTTCCTGTTCCACGTCGGGTGGAGGAGTTGGAGGGCTGTGGCAATCCTTAGAAAGAAGCCAGGACTTGATGCGATCTGACGGATGTTGTGGGGAGAAGTGAGCTTCTGGCGCAGTCGTGTGCGATGATGTACTCGATGGCGATGAGGCGCGGGGTGCGCAGGTGTCGGCGCAAAGTATTTTGTGGCGTTTTTCGCGGCTACCATTGTGCTGGGAGTCGCAATCAGATAGTTTCCGCTTCATGGCGAGGAGCGTGTGTCTGCGTGAAGAAGAGAAAAGGTGGGTGCACAAGTGGTGAGCTTATTGATGTGCAGGCAAAAGCCAAAACAATCGGCAAAGCCTCGGCACTACCGTGCGCATCGGCGTAACGAGCCGCTCGGCGTGACGAGCCACCCACGCCACCCAACAACATTTGCGCAACAACAGAAATGAGGCTATTTACGCCCCCACAAAAGCTATTATCACGAAATTTTTGGTAGAGTAGTAAATAGACGCTTGCGATCAATTTGTACTACTTATATTTACTTGGAAGGTTGACGTTGCGGCCTCGGCGTGTTGTTTTGTGTGAAGGTAGAGATGCCGCTCCTCCACCCACCTCATCACTTGCAACACGACCACAACGCTTTACACGCTTATTTCTTTGTGCGGGCGGCTTTGAAGCTGGCCTCTTGCCTCTTTGGGATAATTATAGAGACTTTGCAGCGGTTGCAGCTTGTTTCTCTGCCTCTCTTTGGCGCCGGCGTTCGGCGGCTTCCTCAGCCCTTATGGCCTTCTCTCTCTCTCTCTCTTTTAGCTGCCTCTCGCGCCACGCGCTTCTCCTCTGCGATCTTTTGCTTATACAAAGTTGCAGCCTCTTTAAGCTCGCGATCGTGAGCTTTTTAGAGTTTCTGCTCTTGCTCTTCTTGTTATCGTACGCTCTCACGCGCGCGAGCTTCTCGTACTTTACGAGGAGACCAGAAGACTACGCCACCGTGATACTCCTCGCGCTACTAGAGATCAAGAGTCTTACTCTTCTTTTTGCGCTTCTTTTTAGTGTTGAGAGCCTCTCTTAATCCACGATTCTCATCAGTAAGAAGCACATTTTGCACCTAGAGGTGGTGAAGTAAGTAAGTAATCTTCTTAGCCTTTGCCTCAGCCCCATCCTTTATAACGTCCTCTACAAGCCTCCTCATCTTTCTCCAGTCTCCCTCTGTAAGTATAGGAGAGCTTCCTTGTTGTTGTACTTGAGGCGCAGTCTTGTGGCGGAATCTTTCAAGTACAACGTCTCTCTCCATTAGCTACACTCCCGTGGCTTCAAAAGACTTCAAGATGAGCGCCTTTGTAAAGGAGCTACTCCACGCCTTCCAGAATAATAGGAAGAAATCGCCCTTTGCAAGAGAGAGGAGCCCTTGGCTGCGGTGGAGATAGGCAGTAAGCTCTTTGGAGTATGAGGATGAGAGTGGCTTAAACATCACCACATCAAGTGGCTGAAGCCTGTGGGTTGCGTGAGATGGAAAGATCGCGAGTAGGATCTTATTATTATCGCAATACTCGATGAAATCCATCGTAAGATAAGAACTGTGGCCATCTACAATGAGTAGACGATAGTTGTTACCAGCCTTGCCCTTTGTATAACGGTCAAAGACCTGTTCAAGCCACGCCAATCCTACGTCGTTATTCGTCTATCCGGAGGGAGTTGAAGTGACGAAGACCTCGTGTTTTCCAGCCTCTATCTCCTCCATCCATCTTAATTATATATTGCTATTTGCACCCGCGTATATGAGGCCAGGAGGGAGAGCCTCTCTATCAGCGCAGATGGATGCCAACAACGTTACCTACTCACGTGAGCCATCTTAGAGAGATGCTGTTACTCCTCTTGACTCATATAGGGCCTTACTAAAGATCGTCTTTGACCTGCCTGTTACACCAATCAAGAAGCCCTTCTCATCCATATTATATGAGTGGCGAGGCTCCACGTTGTACTGAGTAATCTTCCCATAGAGGAGATCAAAGTAGAGGTTGTAGTTTGCCTCAGAATCAGCGCGGTGGCGTGTGGCGTCTATACCGGGCGGCCATCGTGAGATAAGATGGGCGTTGTTTCTCTTGAGAAAGCGCGTTACCCACCCATCTCCCACAGGCTCCTTTGCGATCTGGGCGGCGAAATTTCGCACCATTGGCCTTGTAGGTGGGAGGCCTCTTCTTGTAAGTGCCTCTATGTAATTATAAAGCTCCTCCTCTTGTTGTGGGCTGAGCTTTTGTTAGTTGATTTTTTTGGCTGCCACCGGGGCCTGATTGCCCTTGCACCTTCGCGACAACGTAGTTCTATCTACACTGTATTTAACAGATGCTTTTCTATACGGGATTGTACTTCTAGGTCTTGCGATTTCATTGCTTCAATCGCTTTGTCAATCGGAGCCATATTAGTAGAGTTACAGCGCGTTCAATTTCGTGTTGTTTTCGTGTTTGGTGTTCGGGTGGCTCGCCACGCCGAGCGGCTCGTTACGCCGATGCGCACGGTAGCTACTGACCGTCCACACCTATAGTCACTGCCATTGCGCAAAGTACAACTGCCCACCAAAACAACAACGTGTCGCTATTCATTTCATACTACATCCACGGCTTCTCCAAGCACACCGTTTCCACGTCATCCATGCCACTAGGACGAACCATGACTGACTTGATCATGATGCGAGGACGATCAAAGAACGCTAGAGTGCCACGGCTCGCTGAGGCATGTTGAGAAAGTGGCCTCACGCGATGGAGGGGCTTCACCGCGGCGATCGTGTGCTGGCCGCTGCAAGAGGCCAAGCGCCTCTTTAGTCAAAGCGTGCGGCTGGTGAGGCGCGGCGTGTGTAGATGACAGCGTCTTTGTGGTTGCAGCTATCGAAGCAGTCGCAGTAAGAGTGCTTCCTAGAAACTCTGTGTGCACACTTAAAAAAGAATGCACGCCTAGCTGCGAATCGCGCCCCTGTGTTAGTTCAAGAGATGCACAGCTGTGGGGAAGCGACAACGGGCTAGATAAAGATGCGGGCTGTGGGCGCTTTCGGCCACGGCCGACATTGGGCGCAGAGCTGTGCAAAGAGCCGAGCTGGGACGCTTGCGCACTCCGATGTCTTCACTAGCTGCACGCTTCATGGTGGTCGAGACGAGTGAAGTCTCGCATGGTTGCGACGGTTGTGGAGGTTGCTCAGGCGTTGTGTGGCTGTCTTGATGTTGCCGGGTGCACCACGGCCGTCGGGTATGCGGATGTCTGGACGAACGACAACCGAATGAGCTTCTAGGTACCACTCTGCTTATGATGCGATGCTTGAAAGAGGAATTAAAAATTGTTTAAACCTGCTCGTGACCATTGATTGCGTAATAATCTATCGTACATTATTGACATGCTAATCTCATTCTGCGCGCACTACCTAGCTACGTTATGAGATCAAGGTCGTCCGTTTTGTGTGTAGATAACCATTGCTTAACCTGCGACGAAGATCGTCTTCCACTGGCATTTGAAACTTCATCCAGGAGTCCCTCCTCATCGTCTGATTCATACGCATCGAGCCACTCGTGCTTAAAAATTTCCTGCTCATGTAGTGCATTTCCCTCGACGCGTAGTCAACGCAGAATGTTGCTTGTCGCATTTTCAGAGATGACCTCGTTATCGCGATCTAATTCCTCAACATCCGGGATCTCGTATGCGTGATCGATGTCTTGTGTGCTTGACTGACCAGGTGTGTTACAATTATAGTCTGCTGGGATTTGCGGTTCTGATTCGCCCTCCGTACAGTCCCAAATAAATCCTTTATACTCAAGGCCATGGCCTTTGCATCCTGCATGGACCCTTACTTCGACTTCGACATGTTCTGTAGGAGTTCTGCCAAAAGGTTTCCACTGGCACACTGGAGCTCGAGTATGGTGGTCGGACTGGGAGATGAAGAGTAAACGACACTCATCCGCGCGCTGCACATATCCATCTGTGACGAGAGGTGTAGATACAGGCTGCTGTACGAATGACTGCACAGTCGTCGACCACACAGCGGAGTGAAGGTCGATTGGTATTTGACCATAACGAACCTCTTGCAGAAGCTTTTCGTGAAGGCCCAAAAAACTGGCGCCGAGCCAGAGGTACGCAACCTCAGGTGTCCGTTCCATACACATACGCCCAAGAGTCGACGGATCATCGTTGGTAAACGACTGAATCGCGGCTAAAGTTCCCTGGAGCCAAGGTGTTACAGCGTTGCATTCTACGCTGGGATCATAAAAGACGCTGAGTAGAAGAGGACGTATGCCTTTGATGTTGCAGCTCAGTGTGAGAAGTCGATCAAGATGTTGCCTATCATGTATCCGACTGAGCTGTGAAGAACCGGCATGATGGGTAAGTGGGCGCTTGGGTGGTTGATTTCGTCTGCCGATCCTACGCAATGGTAATTGCAGATTTCCACCACATCCCATAGATGGGATTAAAAAGACTGCAGCCAGTGCGGCATGACTTTGATCCACGATGTTGTGACGTAAGCAGAACTTGTTCAGAAAGCCGCAGGCGTCTGTGAACGATGAGGCAGAACCCATCAAAGGTAATGCACCCAATTCTGATGACAAGGAGAAATCCGGCTCTGAGTGGAGGCGGATCGACCATGGTGAACAACAGGAAGGTTGCATAGTCGCCCGCCAGCCCTGACCTTGTGCAAGAACAGCAGCCCACCATCGAGCTTCCTCTGGGTCTCCGCAACCAATGTCTACAACTAAAGATTGCAGCCCGTCACTGTGCTTCGTCGTCGCGGCGTGTCTTGCCTGGTGGTCGGTATAAGTGAGGGAGCAAGGTGTAGACATTACTTCCACCCAGCGAGCTGATAAGATGTACGCCCATGCTAACATAAGGATAGAAAGGTAGTCTTCGTGGGAAGCAAACCAAGACGCGGAATTGCCTTCTTTTCGAGACTCCAAGATCGATAGCAAAACTGGACTTTTCACCGCGACCTCCAGGTGCACCCTCTGCTGGAAAGAAGGAAAGTCGTAAGCACAATGTGCAGGAGATGATCCCCAGATCGAGGAACCAGAGGCGATTACATGATGAGATTCGTGCGTCAGCTTCAGTTTGCATGGGAAGGTTGGCTGCAGAGGAAAGGTGTCTTGCGTCAAGAAGCAGGAGACGGGAAGACTGCAACACTTCATAGCGTGAGAGTATAGTTGAGCCCAGGTTTCGAACCCATACGCATAAGTGAGGTGATATCTTTCGTTACTTATTCGAACTGCATCGTCCATTTTACGAATGAGGTGGGGAGAAAGCACGCACGTTTAGCCGTTGGAAGGAACGGAGCTCACTTCGGAGTTGTATGAGTCCGTGCGTATTTTGGTACTTCCTAACACTCGAGCTAATAGACCCTCATTGCGTAAGAGTCGACACTCATCACAAACGCTTTATGGCGTGCGCATCAAACATGGTGCACGAATATAGATGGTCGGAGCATCCCTTACAGAGCACGTACGCACCACTCTGTACACTTGGATGACTGCCTGTTTGGCACACCCTGAATTTCTTCCGACAGCCCTTGACTTCGCAATTATAAGAATTATGCTCGTTGTTGGCGTGGCTGCACTTGCTGCATACTCCTGATGCCCCAAAGCTAGCTGACATTCTTTCCCGGGCAAATGTTCGCAAGGCGTCTACATCAATTAGATTTGGCAATACTCATGCCTATCGTGTGTAAACTTACATCAACGACCGCAAAGACGTCAGGATCGATAAGAGACTCGATTCAGAAGAATGAGTCAATGGTATACCATGTCTACAGCGCTGAAAGCGCGGACTCTTCTCGCAATGTCAGCATAATTATATCACGCTATCTGCTCTCTTGCTGACTACAGTATGGCCACGTAAGCCGTGTAAGTAGGAAAAGCCTTATATTCAACTGCCGCCTGGACTTACGCCTTCCGCGCAGAATTATCTCTATAGCTATATACGCATCTATCCAACATGCCGAAATGGGCCTTTATCTGGGGCATGTGCCTTACCGTTACGGTTACTGCTGCATCTGTAGCGCAACCTGTACCAGCCGTGAGCACGCAATCAGCTACTGGGCCCACTCTTTTGACTAACTCCATGACAGAATCGGAAGTCTAATCAATCCTTACAGATCCTTGCCGGGGAGAAGAATGGGAAGTTTTGGTCAGTCTGGCACGGTCCCCAAGGCAGGGCCGTAGATCCTTGCAACGCTAAGCATTTTGAATTCGTTCTCGAATCCGGCGATACACGTGTGCAGAACAGCGAGCCTGGGGATCCACCCTTGCTGCCAGCAGGAGTTGTGTGGGGTGACCCAAAAGATTATCAGTGGGGCCCTGCAGCTCTTGATCGTAGCAAATGTGTTATCAAGGGCAATGGTCAAAAAGGGCCGCCAACCCTCAGCTGCAAGGACATGACCGTCGAATTTAGGAAAGATGCCCAGTTTCGTGACGCTGAAATCGTGTGTGGCGATAATACTAAATACATTCGAACTTGGACTGTAGAATACTAACGTCTCTAATTAACGTTACATCTGTAATTACTAGATAATTACTGGCTTGAACATTTACAGATACCAGTGTACTATGTGAAGACGGCTGCATGCTGGGCAGATCTATCAAGTGGATGGAACGTTACGACGTAGAATTCTTTGTTGGTATGTACGTCTAACTACTGGACACACGATGCGGGCGCTGAGTGCAGGGCGACACA
>TARA_R110002003_G_scaffold129_2_pt1 | contig 11184 bp, 10 predicted proteins | sample TARA_R110002003 | Tara Oceans TARA_R110002003 (sample SAMEA4396441) | marine metagenome | biome: Westerlies Biome; feature: [SRF] surface water layer (ENVO:00010504); material: water (ENVO:00002006), including particulate matter (ENVO:01000060) such as... | depth 5 m | reverse complement strand
CACTGGGCCATGCAATAATTTGTGCGCGTTCTTCTTGGATCTACCGAGAGCACAGTCGAAGCCTTTAGCCCATAACGGACGCCTGACTATCTCCAATATAATATCCTGTTGCTAGTAGCTGTAGTCGAAAGTAATCGAGGCGATATAAGATTTAGAAAGGAGATAATGTGTGATAGTTGTCTTGACTGGAATACAGAAACCATATAGAGGCTAGCTCTGGAGCAGTCTATGCCTGTCGGCACTGGCTACATATGATACCCAGCCTGTGCTAGGCGGCGGACATCTCGACATGGTGTAGCAGCTTCATCCCGAGTTCATGAAGTGTGCAGCCAGCTGGTGGCAGTTTACTATGTGCAGCGGGAGCGGGAGGCTACCATCCAATTCACTATGCAAGATGCAAGATCAAACGATCCTTTGTCGGCGGTAAGACCGTGATAACTGCCAACTTGGAGACCTTGAGTCTAGATCGTATTAGCTTCCTACGCAAAGCCGTCCTGTTTCATAAGCGTCAGTATGCTGGGTTTCGCCTGGTTCCTCTGAAGGTTAGTGCAGTTCAGCGACTCTTCCATTACGCGTTATGCATTTGGCTCATGGGGCCTGCACTCTTCAGTTTGGGTTGTACGCGGTGCTTGCAGAACCCGGCGCCAATTTGCATCAGTGTCATGTCATGAGGCCAGATTGCATGGGCATATTACTGGAAATTGTTGTGATTCGTGGTCGCATGTCCAAGTCCTCTGGAGTCTGGATCATGTCCAGAGCAAGCCCTCCCTGTACGAACGAGCACCGACTGCACGCCGTGACGACAGCTGAACATGGGCCCCTTTATGTGGAAGTCCAGACCGTTGCCAAGGCGCACAGGATGGCGCCGAACATGCCAGCGCAGGCAATGTCGTCATAGACAAGAAGCTCGTTTGCATATGAGCGAGATGCCGGGACTCTAGAGTACAGGAAGGAGTCGTGCTTGGCTAAGTAGGCGGAGGAGAAAGGAGGTTAAACATGGTCAACATGCACATGCAGTCTGTCTGCCTTCAAGAAAAAGTCTAGAACCTGAAACAGATGCTCCGCGAAGCAACCAGTACGAGAGTACTATGCAGCCTCTTCGCACAGCCGATGAGTCTGTGGGGGGAATCCGCAACTTTAACAAACACATTCGACGGTAACATACAAAACCTTGCTACGCAGTTGCGGGTTAATTTAGGCTACTCTAAGCTGCGCTTGCGCGGCAAAATCTTATCGCCATTTTTGTTGTGGTAGAGCCCAACGGAGCAGGTGGTTTACCCTGGATATTCCGTCGGATGTGCGAAGATGCTGTAAGGCGCGAGTACCGTGGTTCAAGCATGGATGCTCTCCTCCGGTCTAGACGCTCCGGTCTGTGGACACACCAACGACGCTGGTGCGTCCCGACCTACTGTGTACGAAGGCGTCGCAGCTGCAGGCTCAAACAGTGGCAGAAGATTGCGAAACTCTGATCAACGTGTGTCAATAACTCGAATGTCGAGTGTCGGCGGTGACAGCCTCGAATATCTGGTTGGAGTGGGACGAAGCGGAGGCTGCTAAGCACACTTGATTCGGAGGCTTGCTGTGCCGTCACTACCGATTGCTAGTCCGATCCTGCTAGCGCATCAGGTTGCTCCAGGGTTCATCACGGTGCAACAACGTTTCGGATGGTTGTGTGTGTGGCATATGTATTTCTCGCGATAGTCGGCGATGACCTCCGCCAGCTGCGCTTCAGGATGCGGAGCGATCTGAGTATGTGGCTGAGGAAGCGCCATGTAACGTTACCATGACCACAAAGCCCGCTTCTTTTTGACGTTTACGGACAGCAAAGAAGCGTTCGCAGACGGACGCTCTCGCTCTTAGACGCGGGATGCGGGAGAGGTCGCGGATAATTCGCCAAGGCTAGGACGATTTGTTAGCAAGTGGGGATTAAGGCTGGTAGGCCCGAGCTTGTGTGTAGTCGGCGGCCCAGACCTGTTGGTCGTGACACGTTAATCTCTACGGGACTGCCAAATGTCCTCGCATTCAAGGCCTCCGTGCGAGCCGCAGCTGAATCTCAGTTTGGAGCCAGGAGCACGAGCATGCGGCCAACGGACTCTCCTGCATGTCGTCGATCTCGCTGCAGCGTACGACATACAGCACGGCCAGTCAGCGCTGAGAGCGCAGTGCAGTCAAGCAATATCTGGCTCACCACCAGCCTGTGCTACCGGCAGAATCACGAATCCCCATCTTGGCACGTCGTGCCTGGCACAAGACTGTGGTAGTCGCTAGTCCCAGGCCTGGAGCCGCTGACGTCGGGCCTGGATACTGTGGTAGTGCCAGAGCCCTTCACCCTAAGCACGCGGGTACCTGGCGGTACGGGTTCGCAGCTCAGCACACAGGGAGCCATGGGTAGACACTGCCAACGGGCGACGAGGTCTGAGGTCATCTCCACGCTCGTATCTGGAGCAGACAGCTGACGCCGTCCGGGCATCTGGCATCTCACGGCCAGGCGTCTGCTCGGCGGTGTTTTGTGAGCAGCGGCTGGCCCAGGTGGGCCGAGAGGCAGGCACACCCCGGCGCTGGCAGGCACTATCGGGCTAGCGCTGCAAATCGTGCATGAGCCGAGAGCGTCCAGACTGTTCCAGCAAGCGCGACCCTCAGACCCACAGACCCACTCTGTCCTGCTTACCGAAGCCTGCCAGGGTCGTCCCTGGCGCGCCGTCTCCCTGTCCCCTCCCGCCCCATCTGAACTGCCCTCCCTCACTTGTTTGCACGACGACATGGCGAGCGAGCCTTCGCGTGGTGCGCAGCGCTCGCTGGGGCGCACCGAGGCGGGCGGCCACCCACGACCGACTGCCAGAAGCGGCTCTTTGTGTCCGCTGCGGGCGGAGGGCCGGAGTCCAAGGGAACGCAAAGGCCTCCACCGCATCGGTATGCGTTCTAGATCGCCATGGGGGCGTACATGCGGCCAGCCCTCTTATGTGCGACTCTAGCAGTCGGCCTGCGCAAACCAACCATATCGCCGACTGCGCCTACCCTCCCTCGCATCTTCCCTCGTCCCGCACTCAAACGCATTCCTCGCCCTGCCATCCTGCTTCGCTTCTCTCTCTCTCCGTTAGTCATCGCTCCCGCAACTGACTTTGTCCGGCGTTTGCGGCCGTCTTTGTTAGCCAAGGCCCAACTCTATTGTGCCTGCAGCCTGTGTACTGCTCTGCCCACCCCAGACCGTGTCTCGCATCCCTTGCACTGACACGGCGTGACTTGACCTTCTCCCACATCAGACCACCACCCCGGAACCCACCCATCGGGAGCACCTTCAACCCGCAGCCCACATGTCAATCTGAAAGATGGGCGACTACGCTGCGATCCCGCCCGATATAATCGAGCGACAGTCGCTCTGTCTTGCACAGCCAATGCCGGGCATGGTCGTACACTCGGGCGAGACTGGCTTCAAAGAGGAACTGGCCCGCATTTACCATCCCGCTGAGAGCAACGCCGCCGAACAACTCGTCGCACTCAAGCACGAACTGCGCAAGGCCGACACCGACACCTTCTGGGCACTCCTCACCAAAGGCCTTGCACGCATTTCCGACGCCCAATATGCCTTTGTCTCAAAACGAATCCTGGTCGACGACCAAGACGTGCCCGTCGAACTGCCTCCCATCGGAGAGCCTGGCGCCTGCCTAATGGGCGAGGCTTTCTGGATCAACGACGACGCTGGCAACGGCCCTGGCCTCTTGCGGAACTTCAAGTATCATGCCTATGCGTGCCCATGTGCGTACATGAAGCATGACAAGATTTTCGTCATCCCAGAAAGACTGAATGACTTCATCGTCAGCAACCCGAACGACCTGATTATTCCAGGCGAGGCCTTTCTCGGCATTCCACTGTTTGCTGAAGGAAAATGTTTCGCCCATTTTGGCGTCATGTGGGGCAAAGAGGGTGCTGCGCGACGTGTACTGAGTTGGGGATTTCTGGAGATGCTCTTCCACAGTCTAGAGGACATGATCCTAGATCGAGTTCTGGAGGGAAACAACTTCGCAACCTCGGCCAAGGCAGCAGCAAGCATACAAACAAAAATTGTTCCACACGAGGCTGTTTCCGTTGCGCAGTCGCTTAAACCATATGCCAGAAGTCTTTCGCACGAGCTAAGAACGCCAATGCAAGGCGTGGTCGGGATGCTTGATGTCATGATGGCCAACCTCAAGGAGGCAGCCGAGAACATGAACATGGACTCACGGACTCGCAAGGTGCTTGATACGCTCAAGGAGAACATCGAAGCTGTACAAGGTTAGTCAGCGTCCTCTGATGTGATTGCCGCTGGCAGTCTGAAGGCTTCGCAGAACCTTGATTGTACTATACGAACCATGCTGACCTTACGCAGACAGCTCAAGGCGTGCAGTGGAAGCAGCCGACAACGTTGTGCATGCTTACGATATGAACATGGGCGTTCCCGAGACTCCGCTATCTCCACTTGACAAAACGCCTGATCAGTGGAACACCTTCTGGCGTGAGATGCGTCCAGATCTGATGATCTCAGGCAATAGCCTCGGCTCATCACCGTTACGCGGCATTAAGCGGCGGAGAGCTGAAGTATCGTGGGCAGACGTTCACATCAAAACACGAGTATCGAGACCTGTTCGTCGACGGATTCGAGACTCATTCTCAGAGGAGCCTCCGACCCGAGGCACTGCTTCGTGTCCCCCTAATACCAGCATTGTGGAGGCGGCTCATCTTGACAGGCTTTGCTCCCACAAGACATCCTCAGGGCGATGCGACTCCACGAGCTCCCCAATGTTTGCCTCTGAGCACTCCAAAGTCCCCGGGATTCGGCATGCGAATTTGAGAGAGGTACTGCAATACGTCATCAATGATGCCCTCAAGGTTGGAGGCAGGCCGGACTCAGCCATCGCCGAAGCAACTGACACGGGCGAAAGGATTGAAGTTCGCACACGCAGCTCCAACGGCGAAGCTCACACCAAGTGGATAGAGTGGACAGTCTCGCCCGACGTTCCAGACACGATTCTCGTCGATGAGAGAGACCTCGCCAAGATGGTGTCGTGCCTTGCTTTGAATGCTATTAAATTCACTCATGACGGGTCGATCACGCTTCAGGCGACGCTTAGTACTAAAGGTCGCTACATTGTCATCAACATTAGAGATACGGGCTCTGGCATCCCTGCGGCATTCCTGCCTAACCTATTTAAACCTTTTTCTCGGGAAGATGATTCGACAACAAGACAAAGCGAAGGTTTGGGTCTTGGCCTGATGGTGGCCAAAGGTATCGCCAGGAAGCTGGGAGGTGATCTCTTTTGTTTGCGTTCCCACGTGGCTGGTCCAAACAAGGGGTCAGAGTTTGAGATGCGCGTGCCGCTTGCTCCCGGCGAAGTCTGCAGTCGGCCCACGACCCCTTTTGGATCCCCAACCCCGTCCGTCAAAGCGCGAATGTCAATCGACCCTGAAGTGCCGCAGCTGAACATCAACCACGCTCCCGTAACACCACCTTTGACGCACGAGCCGTTCGGGGCCGAGAATGAGACGCCGACCATCGCCATCCACCCTGTGCCAGTTCTTGACACTGGCCTTGCAACACCGAACCGGAGCTCATCGCCACCTCATCATCGTCGAGCCATCTCTTCCGATCAAGACATTCCACCGGCCGATCTTGCTAAACATCTCCCATTGAATTTCCTCGTCGTCGATGACAATGCGATCAACCGACGGGTCTTGGTCAACATGCTGGGCCGTTTAGGATACACGAATGTGACAACAGCTTTCAATGGCCACGATGCTGTGGAAATGATGCGTCGCAATGCCCTAGCGCCATCAACCGAGGCTATTGATGTTGTGCTCATGGATCTCTGGATGCCGCTGCTTGACGGCTTCCAGGCATCCGAAACCATCCTCGCAATGCCAGAATATGCGGCGAGGGGCAAGAAACCAACCATCCTCGCTGTCAGCGCAGATGTGACAGACGCAGCCCTGGAGAAGGCGGTCAACAGTGGCATGCGTGGCTTCGTCACGAAGCCTTTTGTGACGAGGGATATCGTTCGATTGATTCGAACATACTGCAGCCAAGACCACTGAGTGTGGATGGAGTATATAAAGCTCTTTTTCCCTCGGCATTCGCGGGCCGATGGCTTTTTGTTTCGGCGGCATATAGCATATTGAGCGTGGCGCTCTTCCTGGCGTTTGGTGGACAGCTTACGGGTTCGAGCTGTCCGTTATACCCTTCTGATGATTCAACGTGCGAACGACCTCAGTAGATGAAAGTGGCATATATGTCGCTGTCACATAATCAAAGCGTAAACATGTGCACTTGCTGCTCCATGTGCTCATCGGGTGAATAATCTGGCCACTGAGCTCAGAACGTCGAGGTGGAGTAGGGTGTGCTCCCCCCACTCTGAGGCTCTGCGACACCCTGCGTGCCTGCGTGCCTGCGTCGCCCAAGTGCTTGCAGCCGAGCAACGATGACGCTGAGAGGTGGGGGACCTGAATCGCGGGGCAAGGCCGCGCTTTCCGAAAACGTGGGCGGCGGTCGAGATTGCGCCGAGATTGCGGGCTGCAAACAGCCACTGCACATGGTGGAAGGGAGGAGAGACGTGTACGCAGCTCCAAGTCAATTCAGAACAACAAGTGCCGGAAATGAGAGCATTGGACGAATTGTAGCAGGCACACGGAAACGTGGTAGCCATGTGAGGCTGGTGAAGAAATAGTTTCCCAGCCTGGCCTAGCGCGCTGTGGCGGGTTGGAGAGGACAGATTTCTGGGAGCTACCAGCATGCCGAAGAAGCAGAGAATTGCGCCGACGAACCGATCTTAACCAGCCGTGTTGCCTGTGGACTCTCAAACGTCTCGAAGTCTCTGTACACTGTCGTTTGCATCTGTCGCTCAAGTGACCGTGTTCCGTTGCAAGGACTCCACGGAAGCCGCCTGTACATATTGCTGGCTATCTCGATATCTTTCCGTCTCACCTGTACCCTCGCATTGCAGAACACGCACGCCAAACGACATCGAATTGAGCTGCCAGAGTACGGCGACCAGTAACTCGGCGGAGGATCTCGTGGGAAGGCATGGAGAATGCATACACCAAGACGCCTGCAGAGGCGCTCAAGCATTTCCAGGTAACAGAAGAAAAAGGTCTCTCGGAGCAGCAGGTCCAGAGCCTGCGCGAGAAGCACGGCAAGAATGGTATGCGAGGGCTCAAGCAATCGATGGGGAGGACATGACTGACGCGCGGGAACAGCACTGCCAGAAGACCCGCCAACGCCCATTTGGGAGCTCATTCTCGAGCAGTTCAAGGACCAGCTGGTCATCATCCTGCTAGGCTCCGCAGCCGTGTCATTTGTGCTTGCGCTCTTCGAGGATGACGAGGGCTGGACGGCCTTTGTGGATCCGGCAGTCGTACGTATGGCACGCGCAGCCTCATATCATGCGCTAACCGCGGCCCCTCCCAGATTCTCACCATCCTCGTCCTCAACGCCGTCGTCGGAGTGTCGCAAGAGACCAGCGCCGAGAAGGCCATCGCCGCCCTGCAAGAATACTCGGCCAATGAAGCAAAGGTCGTGCGCGATGGACACATTCACCGGATAAAGGCAGACGATCTGGTGCCCGGCGACGTTGTCTCGGTCACGATTGGCGACAGGATCCCCGCAGACTGCAGGATCCTGTCCATCCAGAGCAACAGCTTCAACGTCGACCAGTCCATCCTGACGGGCGAGAGCGAGAGCGTGTCCAAGGATACCCGCGCAGTCAAGGACGCGAGCGCGGTCAAGCAGGACCAGGTCAACATGCTCTTCTCCGGCACTACTGTCGTCACGGGACATGCAACTGCCTTGGTCGTTCTGACGGGCGGAAACACTGCGATTGGAGACATTCACGAGAGCATCACTGCGCAGATCTCGCAGCCCACCCCGCTGAAAGAGAAGCTCAACGACTTCGGCGATATGCTTGCCAAGGTCATCTCGGCCATCTGCATCCTGGTGTGGCTCATCAACTACAAGAACTTTAGCGACCCCTCGCACGGCAGCTTCGCCAAGGGCGCCATTTACTACCTCAAGATTGCCGTTTCGCTCGGCGTGGCCGCTATTCCAGAGGGCCTGGCTGTCGTCATCACAACCTGTCTGGCCCTCGGGACGCGCAAGATGGCTGCGAGGAACGCCGTTGTGCGAAGCCTGCCTTCGGTAGAAACTCTGGGAAGCTGCAGCGTCATCTGCTCCGACAAGACCGGCACGCTGACCACCAACCAAATGAGCGTCAACAAGATGGTCTTCATCAACGAGAACGGCAATGGATTGGAAGAGTTCAATGTTGAGGGGACCAGCTTCGCGCCTGAGGGTCAGATCTCCTTCCAGGGAAGACCCTTGGGTAATCTCGCTGCGTCCTCCGCCACTGTTCGACAGATTTGCGAAGTCACCGCGCTTTGCAACGAAGCTGAGCTAGCCTACGACACTAAGAATGGTACTTATGGCCTTGTTGGTGAGCCGACCGAGGGCGCTCTTCGGGTTCTAGTCGAAAAAATCGGTACTCCCGACTCAAATCTGAACGCAAGCCGCGCCAACGCTTCTCCCGAGCAGCGACTCGATTTCTCAAGCAACTTTTACAAGAAGCAGCTCTCTCGCCTGGCTACCTATGAATTTTCGCGCGATCGCAAGAGCATGTCTGTCTTGGTTAAGGATGGCAACTCGCAAAAACTACTTGTAAAAGGTGCGCCAGAATCGGTCCTCGCTCGCTGCACCAACGTTGTTGTTGGCAGCAACGGCAAGAAGGTTTCTTTGAACAAGCAGCTTGTCGACCTCATCAATAAAGAAATAGTTGAATACGGCAATCGCGGTCTCCGTGTCATTGCTCTCGCGTCAGTCGACGATGTCGGTTCCAACCCTCTTCTCCACAAGGCCAAAACGACCAAGGAATACACCCAACTCGAGCAGAAAATGACTCTCATTGGCCTCGTTGGCATGTTGGATCCCCCTCGTCCCGAAGTTCGTGCTTCTATTGCCAAGTGCCGTTCCGCTGGCATCCGTGTCGTGGTCATCACTGGGGACAACCAGAACACCGCTGAGTCAATCTGTCGACAAATTGGGGTCTTCGGGCCCAGCGAGGACCTTACGGGAAAGAGTTATACCGGCCGCCAATTTGATGACCTCAGTGAGGCCGAGAAGATGCACGCCGCGAAACACGCTTCCCTGTTTTCCCGCACTGAGCCTACGCACAAGTCTAAGCTTGTTGACCTTCTTCAACAAGCTGGTGAAGTCGTCGCCATGACGGGTGACGGCGTCAACGATGCGCCGGCTCTCAAGAAAGCCGACATTGGTGTAGCAATGGGTTCTGGAACCGACGTCGCCAAACTCGCAGCTGACATGGTTCTCGTTGATGACAACTTCGCTACCATTGAGGGTGCAGTTGAGGAAGGTCGTTCCATCTACAACAACACGCAACAATTCATCCGGTATCTCATCTCGTCCAACATTGGCGAAGTCGTTTCCATCTTCCTGACTGCCGCAATGGGCATGCCTGAAGCACTCATCCCCGTCCAACTTCTCTGGGTCAACCTCGTCACCGACGGTCTTCCCGCCACGGCTCTGTCGTTCAACCCGCCTGACCATGACGTTATGAAACGCCAACCGCGCAAGCGCGACGAGCCGCTTGTAGGTGGCTGGTTGTTCTTTCGCTACATGGTCATTGGCACGTATGTGGGTGCCGCGACCGTTGGGGGTTACGCGTGGTGGTTCATGTTCAACCCCGCAGGCCCACAGATTAGCTTTTGGCAACTCAGTCACTTTCACCACTGTTCGCGCGCTTTCCCGGAAGTCGGATGCGAGATTTTTAGCAACGATGCGGCTAAGTCGGCATCCACGGTTTCGTTGTCCATTTTGGTGGTCATTGAGATGCTGAATGCTATGAATGCCCTCAGCAGCTCGGAATCGTTACTCACTCTTCCACTGTGGGCCAATCCCATGCTCGTTGCGGCGATTGCATTGAGCATGGCATTGCACTTTGCGCTGTTATACGTTCCATTCTTGCAAGGCTTGTTCAGTGTTATCCCACTGGATTGGAGTGAGTGGAAGGCGGTGCTGTACATCAGTGCGCCAATTATGTGAGTTCGCCCCTCCCTGTGTTGCTCTTGCACAGTATGCTTACTAGCTTTAGATTGATCGACGAAGTGCTCAAGTTCTTCGAGCGCGCGTACTTTATCAACAAGGGTGCGATCGAGGAGTATGATGGTAGCGTGCAAAACGGGAGGCCAAAGAAGGAGTGAATAGCGACGGAAAAGATACTTGTCGTGGCAAGGAATGTGTAGCATTGCTTTGAGCGATTGCATTTGCATGTGTGCGCATAGAAGGTAGACCTCGCTAAATCAAGACTGCTTTTATTCGCGTCATTCGTGTTCGCCTTGCTTCACGAAAAAGCCGCGAATGCACTACGAATCAGCACAACATGCCTGGAGAATCTAGTGAGTGCCGTTTGTCTAGGTCGTTTAGCCGGGCCGAGTGGCAGCTTTATCGAAGGACCCTAAGATTGTGCTCACCTTCACCACGCGCACTAAGAATGTGATCACGTGCCCGTTCGCGCCTTCCCCGGCCGTCTCTTCGCTCTAATCGACCTTCGCTTTCCAATTTCGCGCATTCTCGTCCTCGTGTTGCGACTCGAAGGTACGCGTCCACAGTTGTGAAGTACTGTCGCTTACGTCTCTGGGACATCTTTTGCGCCCGCCCAGGCTCGTCTCCACGCCAATCCATTACGAGGCGGTCCAGTACGATCAATTCGACATTTGAAAGGGCACCACCGGATCACCGCAACAGAAGCGAGACTCGAAGATGCCACCTTTTGGTTTGTACAAGATACCGCAACATCACCTCTACAGTGAATCACCGCCGGTACCGCGCCAGGTGTACAACACTATGGACTTCCAGGACGACGATCCGCAGCCGGAAGCAACGAAAGCGGCCGTGGACGAGGCGGCGGAGGCAGAACGCAAGAAGAAAGATAAGAAGATGAAGAGGCTCACGGGAGTGTCTGGTGGACATGAGACCGACCATTTGAAGGGTACACCTACACCGGCTGGTAGTGTCCGCACGCCTGGTGAGGCCAACAGTAAGAAAGGCAAAACCAAGAGCGGGGATACAAATGCGCTCAGCGTCAACAGGCCCGAAAAGAAGCGAAAGAGAGATAGTGAGGGCCATTCTAAGCCACCCTCACTAGGCCT
>TARA_R110002003_G_scaffold3201_2_pt1 | contig 11209 bp, 13 predicted proteins | sample TARA_R110002003 | Tara Oceans TARA_R110002003 (sample SAMEA4396441) | marine metagenome | biome: Westerlies Biome; feature: [SRF] surface water layer (ENVO:00010504); material: water (ENVO:00002006), including particulate matter (ENVO:01000060) such as... | depth 5 m | reverse complement strand
TGCAATGGAAACCTCACAAGCTCCATCACGCGTCTTTTACCTATCTCGCAGCATGATCTACTGGGCCGGCTTAACGTCAATCGAGGTGCCTATCTCTACGCTGGCCATCGACATGACTCAATATTTTCAATTGCGCATGTCCCACTGTCATCGCGTGCTTATCGGAACAGTCCCGCTAAGGCGCCCAACATCCCCACTGTGGTCTTATCGATCCCTCGGACCTCCGAAAACTATCCCCATCCGTCGCTGTAGCTTCCGCCGATATCAATTGTGTGTCAAGAAGAGATGCGGGATCTAGGATATCTGTCATGTCGGAAGCGACAGTCGCAGCTGACTCGCCATGTCGTCGGTGACCCGTGTCGCAAGCGAGCCATCACGACGCCTGATGCCTGGTCCGGGCATTAGGTAGACACCTTTCAAGGCCTTTCATAACTTCAGAGATCCTTTGAAAGATCCCGAATGATCTTTTTCGTCACATCAGTCACATCATGTCCGTCTTCTCTCTCGATACCAGCCAAGGCAACCCAGTCACCAAAGAGACTGTGGACAAGCTGTGTTCACAGCTTGGAGTGACAATTGAGGAGAAAGAGAAGGAAGACTATCGACGCTTACTCGCCGTCTTTCATGATGCCAGCGATCAATTGATGGCGATGGATGGTACGGACTCATCTAGCAAATTACAATGTGAAGACGTGACTGACGTCCTTGTTAGACTATGTTCCACTAGTAGATGAGGAACGCTATGCCCGAGACAACATCCACTTCCCAGATAAGTCAAAGAACTCTCATGGTGCATGGGCGTGGAAATGCAGCATCGTCGACAAGCAAGCCAAGACTGGCAGGCTTTTCGGCAAAACATTTGCTCTCAAAGACAATGTCGCTGTAAAGGGTGTGCCCATGCTGCTGGGTACCAACTTCATCAAAGGCTACGTTCCAGACTGCGATGCAACAGTGGCTACGCGGATACTTGAAGGCGGTGGTCACATTCTCGGCAAAGCTGTTTGTGAGAACATGTGTCATTCAGCCACCAGCCATTCGTCAGGTACGGGAGTAGTGGAGAGCCCCCTTGCGAAAGGCTACAGTGCTGGTGGAAGTTCAAGTGGATCAGGTGTGCTTGTAGCGTTGGGCGAGGTTGATGGAGCTATCGGCGCCGACCAAGGCGGAAGTATCAGGGTGCCTGCTGCGAATTGTGGTATTGTCGGACTGAAGCCGACATTCGGACTGGTTCCTTACACTGGAAGTGGATCGAATGAACCTACGAACGATCATCTTGGCCCCATGACTCGAACAGTTCTGGAAAATGCCATCCTCCTCGAGGCCATCGCAGGGAACGACAATATCGACGATCGCTCTTTCGCTGCACCTCTTCCGTCCAAGATCCCATCATACAGCTCAATACAAGATCTACCGAAGAACCAGCCACTACAGGGGAAGAAGTTCGCCATCATTACCGAGTCTCTCTCGACACCAGCACTAGATCCTCGAGTCGTCAAGACGTTTCGAGCAGCAGTCACCAGATTCGGTGAACTCGGTGCCACAGTAGACGAAATATCTATACCGATACACTCCAAAGGCGCCGCAATCTGGACCGGTATCTCTAAGGTGGGTGGCTTTCTTGCAAAGACATCTGGCTCATTTGGTAGGAGAGGTCACCAGATGCTGGGCCTGAACTCTCTTCTACACCCGATGGGCCAGAAGAACTGGAATGAAGCATATGCTTCGACAAAAAATATCTACCTGAATGGTCTCTATGCCGTAGAAAACTTCCCTCTCCTACTTGCGAAAGCAACGAACTTGTCTCGGCAATTAAGAGATGCGTACGACACGGCGTTGCAGACGTACGATATCCTCCTAACACCAACGTTGCCGTATGTGGCGACCAGTCACGCAGCACCTGACGCGACTCCACTAGAGCAGATTGCCAAGCAGATCGGGCTGACGTTCAACACGGCGCCGTTCAATCAGAGTGGCCATCCAGTCCTTGCCTTACCCATCGGTATGCTGGAGGTGCTAGAAGGCCCGGGAGTTGCGGACGGAGTGAAGCTACCCGTCAGTATGCAGGTGATAGGCCAGTGGTGGGACGAGATGGCCGTCTACGAAGCTTCTTACGCCTGGGAGAGATGTAATGATTGGAGAGAGATGTGAAATGTATGGCAGAACGTAGCTTGACTTCGTTCACCAGATAGTCAAAATCTTCTTGGCCATAAAGCCTCGCATCTTTATTCCACCTCCCAGCTTGGCGTACCCGGATATTACTAGATGCGCGATGAATCACGCTAACAGAAGCCCGAGGAGGTTGATGTCAGCAAATGTTACACTGTGAAGAGGTTGTGCTAACCTCTAGTGACCAAAGGAACTCGTACCACAGTATACCAGTCCCAGCTTATTTCAGCCCCTTCACGTCCAAGTTCTCATTCAACTTCTGTTCAACATGCACAACATGTGAGGAGGAGATGATAGAGTCGACCTCGAAATGCTTGGATAGCCTAGTCGTGACATCATAGCGCCGACGATCTGTTGACAGACAGAAGGTGGCTCCTGCGCTCTTCACAAATCGAAAGATGAACACTTCTACGCCCTGAGAGTTCAAATCCCCTCCACCGAATTTCATTGGAGACTCTAACGCATAACAATCATCATGCCATCTTTCCTAGATACCTACAACCCGTCGATATTGGCTATACCAGCCTACTATATCCTCTCGGTGCTTCCCCACAGCTATGCAATCAATGTCGCAAGTCAGGGTCAGCTCAGTAAATGGGACAATCGGAATCCCCGCTCCAGCGACCTAAAGGCAAAGCTCAAGGAGCGTCTTCCCGCAGGAGCTTTCGCGAAGTATGAGCGACTCGAAGCATGTCACGCCAACGGCATGGAGGTAAACCCCCGAAGTGTTTCGAAGCCATGTGGTCTGATTACATGCAGAATCTTCCACTCTTCGCTACAGCAGTTGTCTTGGGTAACCTGGCTGGACTGAAAAAGCGGGGCTTGGACGGTCTGAACGGTTTCGCGGCTCTGTATCTCGCCATTCGAGTGATCTACACGGGCGTCTATGTCACCCATGAGACACAAGGCCCAACGGCGGCTCGTAGTGGACTCTGGGTGGCGGGAGTTGCGCTGTGCTTCCGCACGATCTTCCAAGCTGCAAGGGCACTTGGGGGTGATAGAGTCTAGATGGTCTCGGAGACTGTGTCCAAGGACACATGCGAGAAACCTGGAGCCTGGATGGGAAGCTCACGCGCTAGACACATGCGACATTACGCACGCGAGAAACAACTCGGAGGCGCCCATTCGTAGCAGCATAAAGAAAATGAATCTAGTATGCGAATTGGCGGTTGCTTTCGGTGCCAATAAAAGACAATGACTTGATTGATGGTAAAGGTAAAGCCCTGGTTGTGGGCGCGATGTGGTGGACCCTTCGGCTCACGCAATCCTGGGGCAACTGAACGGATCTCCCCGAAACTCGCTGCCTGCGCTTCACGCTCCCCATGCCAGCGGCCACAACGTGGCCAGAAAGGCACGGAGAGTCTACAAAAAGGTGTCACCGAGCCGAGACTGGCCCCGTCCACAGTTCTCACCGCAACTCATGCAAAAGCTTCGATAAGCGATTCGATAGCAATCACGTGTCAAAGTGCACGGCTCAGCTTAGGCCATTTTGCCCGCGTTGCCAAGCGGACCACCTCTCTTCAACCCAGGCCCTTCCTGTGCATCATTTAGAGTACATCGACAGCCACACCCCATCTCCCAACACCACCGCCTCTCTTGAACACACTCCGTAAGTACCCAACGTGACACTGCGCCGCCGTCGCACATCCCACAAAGGGCGCCGGTCGCCTCTGCCGCCGCCCGCTCCCTCGAATCCGCATCAGGCGCTCAATACTGCCCTGCGCCGACGAGACACACCACTCCTGCGCCACCAGCACACTCCATGATCGCCCTGTCGCTGCGATTCTTCTCAGCACGTTACTTACTAGCGACGCTGCAGGTTCGAGAGCCTCTACACCGCCTTCACACACCTCCCCACACGCAACACACCGACCGCAACCATGGGTCTCACATTCTCCAAGCTTTTCGACAAGCTATGGGGAAAGAAGGAGATGCGTATTCTGATGGTCGGCTTGGACGCTGCCGGAAAGACGACAATCCTCTACAAGCTGAAGCTCGGTGAAATCGTCACCACCATCCCCACCATCGGTACGCTGCGATCCGCACAGTCGCAATGAGAGCAATGCGCTGATAGTTTGACAACAGGGTTCAACGTTGAGACCGTTGAGTACAAGAACATCCAGTTCACCGTGTGGGATGTTGGCGGTCAGGACAAGATCCGCCCGCTCTGGAGGCATTACTTCCAGAACACCCAGGGTATCATCTTCGTCGTTGACAGCAACGATCGCGATCGTGTTGTCGAGGCCCGCGAGGAGCTCCAGCGAATGCTGAACGAGGACGAGCTTCGGGATGCCCTTCTCTTGGTTTTCGCCAACAAGCAGGATTTGCCCGTAAGCCAATGACAGCCCGCTGGACTTGCGAAGACTTGATGTTTACTGATCTTCTCTAGAACGCCATGAACGCCGCTGAGATCACCGACAAGCTTGGCCTCCACAGCCTCCGACAACGCGCTTGGGTAAGTGACGATAGACATCGTTCCTCAAAGCACAGTGCTAACAGCGCCTCCAGTACATCCAGTCTACCTGCGCCACATCTGGTGATGGTCTGTACGAGGGTCTCGAATGGTTGAGCAACTCGCTCCGCAAGGCTGGCCACAACTAAGCCCTCTCACGCGTAACGGACGTAGCGAATTGCACATGTCAATGTCTGTTATCCCAGACACATCACGCCCAAAACCTCTCCGCTTGGCCCGTCCCCGCCATATGTCTCTCACAAGCCACATAAACGACCATGGAACGTATGCATCGGCGCTTTTCAAATCGGATGGTGGAGCGGACTCGATTTCATTTCACCATTGGAGTTTGTGTGTATGCTATGACTCGCGTGTCTGGATTGTTGGTGGTTTGAAACCAAGCAGTCTCTCTGGTCACTTTACGGTACTATCAAATTTGAGCCTCTCTTACTAGAATCTTCTGCATCACGCTTGGGTTGAGCTAATGAAAGTAATGTTGCATGGGCAAAACCTATACACCCAAGCGACAAAATCCGCAGACAACGAGATATTACATGTTCAGGCGATCGCATCAAGCATTCATTGCTCTCTATGGCATACATGCACATATAATTCGTTTCGTAAGTTCATTTCCAGACGCCAAATGCCCAAATCATCATGCCTTGTTGGTATGCAAGGCTTATATGCCGACCTGCAGTCGCTCCCCAATCGTGTAGACCCGAGTCTGGCCCTATTCGCACCCCATGACGCGTTGGTATCTACTGGCCGCCCGTACTCCTCGGCGGCGCGTTCTCCTTCATCGCCGAAACCGGTGGCAGCAGCTTCTGCTCCGCCCACAGATCAACCAAAGGCTGCATGGGCTCGATCTCCTTGTCGCCAATCAAGTTGAACAGCTTGCCCACATTGATGAAGTGCAGGAAGCACGTGTTCAACTCCTTGTACGCACCCACGTTCCAGAAGGGGTCCAGCCAGTGTCCGTGGTAAATGTGCGCGTAGCACCTCATCATCTGGCGGTAGATGCTCTTGATGTCTGACTCAAAAGTCTCCGGGAAACCAGATGACTTGCCCAGCCACTCACGGCCAACGAGCTGGGACAGTGGGGCGTTAATGCTGGTGGGTCCGAGAGGTTGGGGAGCATTTCCGCTCGGGGTCAATGAGCCTGATGCGAAGGTCGGTGCGGCGATGGAGACGGAGGTGGTGTCAGTTGGAAAGATGTTGGGGTCGTTGATCTTGCCGACAATCCACTTCTGAACCAGGTTGATGTACTGAATTGCGGGGATCTTGATGGGCTTCTTCTGGTTGTCCAGCCAGGTGTAGGTGTGACCGCTGGCGGACATGGTTGGACACACATCAGGGTTGCACACCGGTTTGCCTGTCTTGTCGTCCACGACTTTGATGATTTCAATCATTTGCTCTAGTAACCGGTACTGCTCAACAACTGGTCACATGGTCAGTTCGACCCCACATTTTGGGAACGCTCGAGACTCACCAGTGTGTGCAAGCCATTCGCCCTCCTCGACAAGCTTCGGCTTGGCAGCCAAAGTCATAAAGTTGCCCTTGACGATAAGGTTGGAGTACTCCTCGCGGAAAAAGAAAGGCGGTCTGCGAGAGCCAGATGGCACGGACCCGTCCGATGGCGGACCCTGGCTTTCGAACGACATGGCTGAAGACAATGCTGGCGAGTGTGGCATAGGCGGTACACTTGGGGCCTGCTGAGAAGTCGGAGAATTCGAGTATGGAGTTGTGGGAGACGGAGACCCTCCTTTGCCTTGCTGTTGGTTGCCTTTATTGGAGCGGCCTGCAAGCCCTTGGCGTCTGCCCGTGATATGTTAGAGAAAAGCAGCCTGAGGTGTCGCAACCAGATATAAAGGCAGCCGAAGGCGGGGAGACTCGAGCCGTGTTGACGTGCATATCACACGTTCAAATTGTGAAACAGATGCAGTAGAGCGACTGAAACAGACACGCAGACAGGGCCTGGACATGGGGGGGGGCAACCGAAGAGCATTTGGGGAAGGGAGCTGTGCCAAGCCACTCACACGCTGGAGAAGAAAGACGCCATGATCTGCTGCTGACGACTATGCCGGTTGCTGTGCGGGGCGGAGAGGTGTTTCCGGCACTTTACTCGGGCGGCAGAGGTGCGTATGCGAGAGGACAGCGAGGGAGGTTGTTGGTGATACGTCTCGAGCGGCCAGCGAGTTTGGACCCGCTCAGGGCTGCATCGAGAAGGGGCGGCGGCGCTACGGCCGATTGGGAAAGCGCGGTTCATTGTTGCTCGGAGCATTCAACTTTGTCTACGGGCTGTCGTCGACGGCGCGTTGCCTTTTACCTCGACGTCACCCATCAGAACTCGCACGCCTTCTCGCACCGTGGTCGCGTCAACTTCCGCCAGACAGCGCGACCCTCCACAATTGACGCCTTCAGCATTGCAAGGATAGGAATAGCTGCACCATGTCCGACGCAGCGCTCGACCCGACCATCACCGACGACGAGGTTGATGGTGTCGCGACGCCAGCAGCGGATGAAGAGGCCGAGCCCGCACGTGACACTGTCGAGGAGAATGGCTTAGAGGAGGATGAGGACGATTTGTTTGGCGATGGCGACGATGCCGAGGAGCCAGCGTGAGTCGCAGGCGCGGTCCGCCTGGGGTGTATGGCACTAACACACTGCCAGAGAGCGCAAGCTCGACGACGAAGAGCTCGACTCGGGCGACGATGAAGGCCGGGCAGACCGCGTCGGAGCGAACGATGCCGCCGAGGACGCAGGCGAGCATGAGCAGCACACCTTTGCAGTCATGGATGCGGACATCGCGCGACATGCCATACCAGAACCCAGCGACGGCGAGCTCTACCTGCTCAAGGTGCCGCGATTCCTGTCCTTCGACCCCACAGCTTTCAGCCACAAGACATTCCAGCCTCCCGCGACAGACCACCACTCCAAGGTCGCCGCCTCCGAACAATTCTCCGCCTACAACACCGCCATGTCTACCATCCGATGGCGTCGCTCACCCTCGAACAACGCCCAACTGCAATCGAATGCGCGCATCTTGCGATGGTCAGATGGCTCGCTCACGCTTCAGTTCGCAAACGACCCAACCACACAATTCGACGTCGATGCGAACACGCTCGCACCGCCCCAGATCAACCCCAAGATACCCACACCCACCTCGACTAGAGCAGGCGCAAAGACGAGCTCTAAGCAAGAAAGCTATACATACCTGGTCGCGCCTTACGAGGAGGCCAACGTCATGCGCGTCACCAACAAGCTCACCACCGCCCTCAGCATCGTTCCTGCCGCAAACCTCAAGGATACCGCGCTCGAAAAGCTCCAAAACGATCTCGCCGAGCTTGCCCAACGCGGCCGCGACGACGCCGACCAGGCCATATCCTTTGTCGACGTCAATGAAGATCCCGAACTGCGGCGGCAGAGAGAAGAAGCCACATACAAGGAAAAGCAGCGACAGGCCCGCGCCCGAGAAAAGCACGAAGCGCGACAGGCCGAGCGCGCAGTCCGCACTATTGGTCGTACTGGCGGTCGCACATCCGGGCTCAATATCGACGATCTCGAAGACGCCGCAAGTCGGCCACGCAAATCGCGACAGAAGGGTGGCCTGCGGCGCGATTGGAGCGACGACGAGGATTTTGGACGGGGAGTGGGCAGATCGAGAGAAGATGATTATGACGAGGAAGACGATTTCATTGCGGCAAGTGACGAGGAGCCGGAAATTGTGGAGGATGATGATGATTTGGATGATAGGATTGCGCCCAGTCCGAAGAGGAGGGGTGGTAGGGACGATGACGATGATGAGGAGGTGGTGGTCAGTCGGACGAAGAGGAGGAGGGTGGTCGACGACGATGAGGATGACGAGTAGAGCAAAAGTCTTGGCTCGATCTTCACCTGGAACAGTTGGATTATCCTGCTCAACTCCAAAATCTGCATAGCACGGCGTTGGAACTTGGAACTTATTTGTAAGATTGCACTCATATGTCGAGGACATCTCATGCTACATAGCCAACAAACAACACAGCGATGCGTTTCAAGCAGTTTGGACCAAACTCCTCCATCCATGCAAAACCACAAAATAATCGACCATGACCACACGCGCTCAAACACTCAACATCAAATCCCTCGTCTGCTCCTCGCTCTCCTTCAACCACCGATCCAACATCTTCCTATCCCTCGGCTTAAACCCGACCTTGAAATACTTCGGCTCCATGGTCAAACTCGTCGGAATGCTGTTCGCCTCAAGACAATCCATAATCGGCTCGTCCCTCGGATCCTTGGGTGGCGTAAACTCAAACGCACTTATCAGCCTCACAAACGCAGTGTATAGCTCCCGATTCGCCAAGTGACTCCCCACACACATGCGCGAGCCCGCGCCGTACCCGTAATGCGGCGTGCCCGCGCCATCAGGCACATCAAGGTACCGCTCCGGATCAAATTCATACGGGTTCTTGAAATGGGTCTCGTCGTAGTCGGCGGCGTAGGCGTTCATGTAGAATGTTGTCCCGGCGGGTATGATGACGCCGTTCCACTCAATGGGCTTGATGCTGGTGCGTGGCAGGCAGATGGGGATGACGGTCCAGTAGCGCAGGATTTCCTTGTACAGGGCGGTGATGTAAGGGATTTTTTCTTCGTGCAGGCAGCGCTCCCACGCGTCGTTGTTGGGGTACACTTTGAGGATTTCCTGGTAGGCGCGTTTTTGGATCTTTTGGCCCGCGGGCGTGGCGAGGTAGGCGATGCCCATGATGAGGTTGCCGGGGACGGTGTCGAGACCGGCGGAGACCATGGTGAGGCAGATCGATTTGAGCTCGGCTGTGGATGGGTCAGAGGATGAATTAAATGGTATAACTGGGTGTATGTACCTCGATTCAATTTCGCCTCGGGGTCCTTGATAATATTGCCTGTAATACATGGCTTGTCTGTGCCCTTTTCGATTTTCTCCAGCAGTGTGTCGAGCAACCGGTCCATATACACATCTCGTCGTTCTCGGAATTTGATGGCTTCGTTGCTTTGGCTTGGAAACAGTCGTAGTAATGGGACATAGTCTTGCCAGTTGTTGCTTGTAGACCTGAAGTTTCCAACTCCTCGCTCGACATCAACAATCTCCTTGAGAAGTGGGGCATCTTTGTTGCCATCAATACGGTATCCGTAGTTCAGTGTCAGACTCGTGTTGAGCGCATATCGCTGCCAATAGGCTCGAGGGTCGAGGTCCAACTCTCCACCCTTGCTGTCATGTAGTAGTTCCTTGATCGACACGGTGGACTCGAGGTCAATCAGGGGCATATACGATTGTACAGCGGGTCGATTGAGTGCCGTGGCAGCTGCTTTGCGGCGGTTCTTGCAGGACTCGTCCCATGGTGATGTGCCAATCGTGAAGCCTTGGGATGAAGAGACGACTTTGTGGAAAGTGTGGAGCATGGGGCGAGAGATAAGAGCGGACTGGTTCGTGATCCAGAGATGGCGGACTGAGTCGAAAGAGTTGGCGAAGACTATTCTCTGATATCGAAGTCAGTACTCCGATTTGCTCCTTTCACATTTGGAGTGCTTTGCTCACCCTATTTCCCATCCGTACCTGAAATACAGGACCGTACTTCTTCGCCCATCCTTGTGCTACCTTGGCATGATTTGTGCCGAGCTCGAACAAGCTGCCAAACAATGGGAGACCTGGTACTTCGGGAAGGCCCTTGATGTGTGGAGTATCGGTGCCATACAGCAATTTGTACAGAAAGAAACCCAGAATGGCAACGCCGGCGACATAAATTGGTATCGTCATTGCTGCGACAAAGTTCTGCTCGTAATGAAGTCAAATGAGACAAAAGGCGAAGCTTGAGCAATACACAAGACCCCAAAGGGCAGCAGCCGCACTTATACCCACCGCGATCTCCCTTGGTCTGCGACTTGTATTCAACACGCCTGCCTCCATCCGAATGAAGCTAATTTGAACAACGGCGTGCACCGCGCCCACCTCAGCATGATTAGCTTGCGTCTAACTGGGTTGCTATCCGCCCTTGACCGAGAGCGGCAGAGGGGCGCCGTCGCATCATGTGCGGTTGTGTGTGGTTTGCTGGACGTGTAGCGGAATTGCGCCGCAGATGGTGGTTATTTCAGGGCTGAAGCTAGCGTGGTGCGGGGGAGCTGCGCTGTGGGGTGAGGTCATTGGCTAGCTGGATTGGGAATGCAGTGTTTTGTTTGAATGCGGCTTAGACTTGTTTTCACCCATTCATTTGTCGCGATCCTATCCGCAGACCGAAGGTTGACCGAAAAAGCTCAGTAAAGACGGCAGAGGCATGTTGCAGGCAGCTATGTGGAGAGGTGATAGGACGGAATTGTTCGTCGTATCCTTGTACATCCTAGTACATCCAGCATCAGCATTTGACATGGTGGTAACTGGAGAGTCATTGTTGCTGATGCTTTCAGTCCGACAGAGTTGGTAGGTGATGAGTGCACAGTGAAAGCATGCCAATGAATGCCGCTTTCGCTCTTGGTTTTGCTCGATCAAGGGACGTGCTTGGCCACCAAAAAGGCAGCAGATGCGTCAGTTCGGACGGCATGTCAAGATTCACCAGTATACCTTCAGTGGATGGAATAGATTCG
>TARA_R110002003_G_scaffold123_9_pt1 | contig 11215 bp, 14 predicted proteins | sample TARA_R110002003 | Tara Oceans TARA_R110002003 (sample SAMEA4396441) | marine metagenome | biome: Westerlies Biome; feature: [SRF] surface water layer (ENVO:00010504); material: water (ENVO:00002006), including particulate matter (ENVO:01000060) such as... | depth 5 m | reverse complement strand
AAGAAAAGTAAAACACCATATCCTGACATTCCACAGCCGAAGAACCACAATGCCGTCAACAGAAGCGGAGTTTGTGTGTCGCAAAGCAAAGGAGGTGCCTATCCGTGAACTTCCCGAGCCTGCTCTATCGGCTTGCGCGTCTTTGCGCGCAGCAGCTCATGCCCATTATTCTCTTCTGCTGCCTGCGCCCACATTCGCCGCGCGTCGCGATGCGCTTATGCCTCTACCGGCTTGCCCTTCTTCTTCTGCTCGACCTTCAACAAAAGCGCGCGGTTGATGTGCGGTAGGACACCTCCAAAAGCGATAGTCGCGCGAATGAGCGTATCGAGTTCTTCGTCACCGCGGATAGCGAGTTGCAAATGGCGTGGCGTTATGCGCTTGACCTTAAGGTCCTTTGCAGCGTTGCCTGCGAGTTCGAGGACTTCGGCGGTCAAGTACTCGAGAACGGCAGTCAGGTAGATGGAGGCTTTGGCGCCGATGCGCGTCTTCTGGCGCGTAATGGTTCGGAGGTGACGCTTTATGCGACCGCAAGGGAACTGTAGTAGAGAGACAAAGTTAGCGCGTCATCCTTCTGGCTGCCATGGAAGGCCCGATGCGCGGGGTGGGGTGACGCAGACGCGATAATTACTCACCTGAAGACCGGCTTTGGCGGAGTGCGACTTGGTTGTCTTGGTGTGCGAGTCGCCCTTTCCACCTGTCTTGCCTCCAGTCTTTCCTGTGCTTCCTATTAGCCTTCCATGGCCCGATGGCGCGACTTGGAGTCAGCGCGTACCTTTACCGCCGCCAACCATTTTGGATGACTATTGGGGATGAATGTCGGTGTCGATGGTATCGATAAGGATGCGCGACCGAGATGTCCAAGTGTGGAGGCGTGTTCGATGTGGTGTCGTAGGCGAGAGGTGGGGTGCAGGTGGTTGGTAAAGTCTTGAGGCACTTGTTTTGGTAGCCTCGATTGAGCGCGCTACCCAAGCCTGTTCAGAAGGCACGTGATGGAGCCGATGCGTAACAAACATCCGGGCGCACCTTGCATGAACGCCATGTCCGTGCAGCCGCAGTGCGCAGGCGGAGACCATACCCAGTATTACCGAACTATAGCTGATCGTGGATATCCTCACATGCTGAAGGTGCTGATCGTGGCGGCGCACTTGTGTATTGTTGTGCTTGAACTCCAAGCTTGGCAACGTCAGACAAGACCCGAACGCGAGGAATGCACAATCCGTGGGAGCATAGCATGCCAGTTATCTTCGAGGGTGTTAGAAAAATGATGAGGGTAGGCGAGGACAGAGATGAGATGATAAGCCACGAAAGACAGGTGGTGTTTAGTAGTGCATGCTCGGCGACACTGCTTTCGGCAAAGGCGGATTTGGATCCGCATGGAGGACTTGAGCTGTACCTCCATGTACTTGAAGAGGACCAGGCCCAATGATGGTCTTGGTCTTGTTTGGTCTTGTGTCGTTTGCTCGGATGTGTGGGGTGCATGCTCAACATGCGTTGTCCTGAGATCAAACCATGGAGCGATGAAATTGAAACTTACCAGCTGGTATAGCAGAGCATACGAGGAAAGCTTAAGTAGTCCTCTCATGCACCAATGTCAATCAAGCACTGTTGTGGTCTGGAGGTTGGTTATGCTGTCCCGGACTCAAGTTGGATACTTCCATACTTGACGCTGAGAAGGTGGTTTGATGATGATGTGTGAGGCGTAGCATCGTATTTTCCGTCTTAGGATGCACAAGGCGACGCCATTATGCTACTAGAGACGCTGTGCTAGTGACACGATAAAGTTGCTGCATCTTGAGATGCGTCTTCCTGGATCCAACTCCAGCGGCTTGAGCGCTCTACGGCAAGGCTATGCCCGACTAGGAAAGGGGTCTTGGCGTACCCGAAGCAGTCGACAAGTGACAGCTCCCCTGTTGACGACTGACGACACTTCAGCAGCCCGACATCGACTCGCGTATACCGGCACCACCTAACCCATACTGCGTATAGCTCGTCGTGCTGTCGCAACGTTGCGCGCGCGCCTGGGCGCCCATCGACACATCCACGCTCTGAGGCCAACGTCGACACTTCCACCGCGCGCTTGCCGACCTCCGACGCCGCATGTTACTCCCCGCGGACTATCGCCCACGTCGAATTAGCACACCAGTAAAGGTCCGCCATGGCCTGGCAGTCGCCGTCGGCCATGAACACGGGCAGTGCGGGCGGCGGCGGTGATGGGAGTGCGCCGGCGGGGACTGAATACACTCTTCAGGGTAAGATGGTGCCCCGGATTGCACGGCAAGCTGCAGCTGTGAGCAACGACCAGGTGCTGACTTGACGAACAGGAGTCATGCGCTTCCTGCAACTCGAATGGCACAACCACGAGCGCGCCAGAAACGCCTGGGACATCGAGCGCGCCGAAATGAAAGCGAAGATTGCAAAACAGGAGGGCGAGGTCAGAAGCGCGAAGAAGTTGAACGACCAATTGAATAAGCACATCCGCATGTTGGAGCAGGCGCTGATGAATGAGCGAGCAAAGCCTAAAGCCGGCGCGACTGGTGGAGATGCCTCAGCGGATGTTGAGAAGAAGGAGGGCAAGGGCAAGAAGGGTGGCCTACACCCTACCAAGCGTACGTTCAGCGCCTCAGACCCGTGACACTCCTATGTTGTTGAAGCTAACGGCTAGCGCAGCGCAAGACAAGAGACACAACTCCTTCCTCGACGTCGAATCCGAGTTCCTCGACCGGTCCGACGCCGACCGCGATGGCCTGCGCGAGAAGTCGAAGCTCTACCTCACAAAATGCGTCGAAGAGATTACCTATCTGCTTACTCCCCCGCCACAGCCTCCGCCTCAACAGCAGAGCATGCATGCGCTTGGCAACGGCGCGGGCTTTCTGAACCATGGCGATGCATCTATGGAGGAGCTTCAGATGCTGCAATATCGCCAAAAGCTGCAATCACAGTCGCAATTACCGACCATGCCCAACACGTCCATGCCCAACCACCAGCCCCCAAGCATACCATCAACCTCAGAACTTCAAAGCCTCGGCAATCAGAACCAGATCCACCACGCACCTGAGATGACTCGTGAGCCGGCTGGGCAGCATTCGCTCGGTCAACAAGCTGGCATGCCTGGAGGTTTTGCCCCGCTGCGGCAAGCCCAGTCTCAGGACCCGTTGCATTACTCTTCAGTTCCCGAAGAACAGGTGGAGAAGGTTACTCACACATATGACAATAACGGCCGTCAATTATTAACCCAGGAGGAGAACCAATCAGCTTCAGGTCAGGCTGCCGCAGACGATCCAGATCAATGGACATTCGACCCTGAGCCAAGTGCTGATGTGTCGACCAACGGGCCCTCATTAGGCAGACCAGACACAATACGATTCCCGGATGCTGATAACCTACCTGCAAAATCTCCACCCCGCATGACCAAGACTCGAAGTAAGAGTGGAGATCACGGCCCCGGAAGGAGACTGAGCAACGATAACAAGGGTCAATTGGCAGCTTCAGGTCAGTTGACCAAGGCCGATCAGCAGAGCTTCAAAGTTCGCTTCGCCCTTCGAGGCCACCTTGATGTTGTACGTTCTGTCGTCTTTACTGGCGGTGGCAGTCCTTCCGAGCCCGAGATATGCACAGCTGGCGACGATGGCATGATCAAGAGGTGGATGATACCCGCAAGCTACGCAAATCACCACAGCATGAATAACGATCTCGACATTGCGCCATTCTGGTCGCATAGGGGACACGAAGGGGCAGTGACGTCGCTAGCAGCCTGCCCAGCGTCTGCGCACTTCGCCACCGGTGGCCGGGTTTCTGGCGATGGCTGGATATTCTCTGGCGGTCAGGATGCTACGATTCGTGTGTGGGAAAGGGGCAGGGTTGATCCCAAGGCCACCCTGGATGGTCATACTGATGCTGTCTGGACTGTGTGCGTACTACCCGCCACATGCGCATCCGTCTTTGGAGCGGATTGCAGCAAATATGGCGGACCAGACCGGATACTGCTCGCCTCGGGATCTGCGGATGGAACCATCAAGCTTTGGGCAGTCAGTGCACCTCCCCAATTAGTGTCTCCCCAGACTGGCTCGCGACGAGGGGTAGGAGGAAGCCGGAGACATTCAGTAACCTCTGGCTCCAACCATCCATCCTCACCACAGCCCAGCGTGGCCACACAAACTCCATTCCACTACATGCTGATTCATACCATTGAGCGAGCGGGACACCCTTCACCCACTTGCATCAGCCCTCTAGCCTTAAATGGCGAGAACTTTGTTGTTTCCTTCTCAGATGCTTCCATTCTTGTATATGACACTCGTACGGGTGAGGAGCTCATCGGCATGGCCAGCAATGAGACGTACGACGGCACACCAGCTACCGGTATTACATCAGTCGTAGCTACTTCGCAAAGCATTGAAGGACAAACGGAAGCGGGTCGCGGAGGTGCCGATGAAGAAGGCATTCACGGGCCTACAGGCTCGAGCAACGGTGGTGGGCTTGAGGGCGTCATTATTAGCGGGCACGAAGACCAGTATATCCGGTTCTTCGATGCCAATTCTGGTAAGCACACTTCGACTAACTCCGACCCTCGAGCTTCATTCCTAACAATGTGTCAAGGTCAATGCACATACCAAATGCTCGCCCATCCTTCTGCCATCTCGTCCTTGTCTCTCAGCAAAGACGGCCACGAAGCTGTGTCCGCTGGTCATGATGCTTCTATCCGCTTCTGGTCGCTCGATAAACGCATCTGCACACAAGAAATCACCGCTCATCGAATAATGCGGGGTGAGGGGGTTTGTAGTGTGGTTTGGAGTCAAGATGGCCGACTTGTCGTTTCAGCAGGCGGTGATGGCATTGTCAAGGTGTTTGCGAGATAGCCTCTCGTCGCGGCCACCCTCGACTATCCATAGTTTATTTGCGATTGCGTGGATGCATTTCTAGCTGGAACCATACCCCGAGCGCTTTTTGTTGGAATCATGGAATGTAGTTGGACGAATGATGGGATATGGTAATCTGCTCACGTTTCGTCACCTCATCTTACCCTTACACTACCCTTCTTGTATCATCCTGACTACATTGCGTTCTTTGTCGCTGGGTGAGATCGTAATGCATGGTTGTGGGCGTCTGAGGCATTACTTCATTGTACAGTACGTGCGCGATACTGAAGAAATATCCAAGGCAATAGAGGTGACTTGGTGGCATGCGAAATAACTGCACTCCTTTATGAACTTGAGAAAGTGTCAGCCATTCTTACCGCCAGCCCAGGCTAATGCGGCCTGGGAAAAGTGCTTCATCCATTCCGAAGGGAAACCCACAAAGCCCTTTCCCATGACAATATCAGCACGCAACATCGTGACATGCGCTCGAAAACCCTCGTCATGCACATACCCCCCCTGCTAGCATCTCGACCACCCGTTGAGCCGCATGGAGAGCCGCAAAGTCAAGCAAAACCAAGAAAAGCAGCCAATACCCTTGATGTTTACCAGCGCGTCGAAAGGCGCAATTTTTCGCAAGGCGGCTATGACACACGAAATACCTCTAACGGACATTTCAGTGTGTCAAGGGCGAAGTTGACAAGTTATAGCTGTGGAGCCTCACGCTCAGAGATTGCTCGGCTTGAGCTTTGTGCGTGTAACTGGACAAGCCGATGGAAGCCGAGGGGTGGTAGTTTTCACCATCTCGCTAGCGCGTTACTGTAAATGGACATTTCGCCATGCCGCTTGCACAGATGCAGGCTAGTAACAGCAGTTTTGGGCGTATGGTAAAGATGAATGTGCCAGACGTCACGATTGGATTGCGGTATGCATGATGGGTTGTGGCGCCGGTGTTGCATTGCGGGACCCACATGTGCATGTCTTGCGGAAAATGTGTCACGGAGCACGTGTAAAGATCGTGAGATTGGGGGACAATGGCGAGGATGCGGGTGAAAAGTCTGATGTGGTGGGTTGGGGTATATAAGGACGGTTGGAAGTTGAGGGTGGACGACCGTCATCAGTCCAACAGCATCAAGCATCAAGCATCAAGCCTACTACCATCATACCTCAAACCGCACCAACATCATCAAACCACCAGCTATCCTCTCCAAAACAACTCAAACACCCAACATGAACAACATCGACTCCCACCCCCGCGTCCTGTCCCTCTCCGCAGGCACATCCAGCGCATCCACACCCATGACATCTGGAGCCGCCACACCAATGGAGTCGACACGCCCATCTCACGAGTCAGCGCACGACGCACACCACTTCATCTCCGCCGAGGAGAAGACACACAAGACGCTCAACGGCTCCATCAAGAAGATGTGGAAGGAAATCAAGCACCGTGCTGCGGAGCACCACCGCAGTGTGAACGCCGCCTACCGCGTGCAGTATGGAGCTGGTGCTTACCGGAATGGAAGTGTTGCTTAGATGGGGGTTATAAAGATCTGGTCACTGCGAACACCGCAAATTCTGGACGATGGGAGGAATAAAAAGCATTGATAGCATACTTCTCGGGAAAAGGCGAGGTCATGGATGACATGGAGGAGTTGGCATGAGGAGGAACAAAAAGTGCTTTCAGCGATATACCCACTTGCATCGAGCGAGACAGCTCTAGGGCTGGTAATGTTTAATCAAACTCAAACTTCAATCGCGTCTTCTTGTGGCAATGTCTTGCTTGTGGAGTTTTTGGTAGGGTCGCACCTGGGATTGGTCAAATGCGTGACGGCATTAGACCGTGAGTACTCTCACGTTCTTTTGTTGATATAACATGCTCCAACACGAATGCCCATTCTCATCTTCGAACTCGCTTTCGTTGCCAAAGGCCGAGTTGTTTGGATCCGAGCAACTCAGACATGTCTTCTTGGACGCTTTCAGCGAGGTTTAAACAGTGTGCGTAGCCAGGCACAGGCAATATGAAGCAGTTGACTCATAGCTTCTGGATTGCTATCTCAGCAACTCTGTACCTAAAAACACCAAGGGTATCCAATAACGCCCACCTCACACAAAAACCCTGACAATTCTCATGTCTTCCTCACCGGATCTTCTCCTTATCCCTCTAACATCCACCGCCTCCACCACCTCCTCCCCCATCACCCCCGCCACCACCTCCTCCTCCTCCACCTCCACCATCACCTCCACTGAACCATCCTCCTCCACCGCCTCCATCTCCACCGCCATAGTATCCGCCCGCGTACCCGCCATGCTGGCCACCGTAATGGTGGCGCTTGTTCTTCCGCGTCTGCCTCATAGGCGGCGCGTAGTCGTAGTCACTGTGGAGTTTGGAAGAATGGCAGCCCATTTTCGCCGTCGTGGGTGTGTATTTGGATGTGTGTTCTCGAGTGCCGCAAAGGCGGATTGCAGGCTTGTGTATCAGATGTATGTTGTGTTTCAACGTGGTCGATAGGTGTTTTCGAGGATTGATTTATCGGCTTAAACGTATTGTGTCGACGCCGATGTCGATGTCTCTCGGAGCTTGTGTAGTGTCCAATGCGTATATACTAGTAATCGACACGCAAGAACAGCCCTCTCTGTGTCGCAGAGAAGAACAAGGGCTGCGTTTTTCTGTTATGAAAGATGGAATAGATGCAATATCGTGAATCCCTCTTTCCCAACCACGGAAACTCACAGCCCTATATACCCCATCCCCCCTTCCATTCTCACGTACATCACGCACCAAACACTGCCTCTCATCGCCCGTCCATCATCAGGCCCCCCAACACCGTACCCATAAACGTCATGTTCCTCAAGCTCGCGCCATGCTCACCGATCCAGTCAGCCCAACACCGCCGTACCACTACCCAAATCAGCCTAACGCTAATCCGCTACCCCAACGTAAACGAACCAGCGCGGCGACATCATCACGCACATGAGAGAAACGCCCTACCAGATGGCTGGTTTAAGCCTTCCAGATCGCCCGCGCCGGTGTCCCGAATGGGAAAGAATACTGCGGAGATGGGGGCGCGGGCTTAGCAACTGAGCCACGGACTGGCGCGGGCCGTGCGCGGGCTGTGTCGCACGTCACGTGGGGGTGATCGGCGTGGGATCTGCTGGATTGGGTATGAATAGAGCGCGAGGCTGATTTGTTCGAGAAGGATGTGGGAAGGGTGGTGTTGGATTGGATGAGTGCATGTGGATTGTGAGGGGGTGGGTGCGAGGGATGGAGAAGATGCGGTGGGTAGGTGGTGGAGGCGTTTGGTATGAGTGTATGCGTACGTCTGCATAGCTTAGAGAATCTCCCATGGACATTTGCATTTTCGCTTGGTTTGTACCTTTTTGAAGTTTTTTGACTGTTTAATTTCGAGTTATCTTGCGCCTTGTAGATTGCCCTGCTCAAAAAAGTGGTAAGAATGGGGCTCGCGAAATGCGAGACTTCGTAATGGCGGCGTCGAAAAGCGCCTATCAAACACCATGCCCTAGTGCCCCGGACCAAGAAAGTCTCCAAACCGCGTGTCTATCGTGGAAATATATAAGAAGCGTCTCTTTCGAAGCGTCGTGTCGCTGCTCCATGCCAACCTTACTCAAACACTTCAGATTCAGTCAAACAACAAAAAGAAATCCCCAGGCTCCGCCCAATGCACATCGTACAACAAGATTTGACCATCCGCGCCTGCTGGTTTCAGTCGTCTTTCTGGCTCCTATTTGCCGCTCTTGGCCTTGAGAGCAAGATGCGAGTAGACCCATCCGCCTCCCAACGCAAGCAAGACACCAAACCACTCCCGTGGAGTCAGAATTTTGCCCTCGCTGTACCACCCAATGCTTAGAATAAGCACCGTTTTGAGATGGCTGACAATGTTGAAAGTCAACGCGCTCGTGCGGCCGATAATCAAGAACTGCGACAAGTTGTACATGGATGCCATTACGCCGGATGCGCATGCGCTCCAGAGGATGGTGGAGGGCACCTGGCTGAGATCCGGGATGGTGTCGAAGAACGGAACAAAGGGGATCAGGAGGCAGACGGAGATGGGTGCCTGGTTGAGGAGGAGCTGGGGTGGAGAGACGGCGAAGTCTTCAATCTTCTTGCCAATCCAGATCTGGTACAATGCGGTGGAGCAGAATGCCAGTGTCGCGATGATGACGCCGAAGAGCTGCGTCTTAGCCGCCACGTTCATTGTAAATGACACACCGATGCATGTTGCGAGGATGGCAGCGAGCATGTAGCGGGTGACTTGTTTGCGGAAGAGGACGAAGTTGATGAGGACGACGGTCGGGGTGGTCATGACCTTGGACAGTTGGTAGAAGCCAATGCTGTTGAAGGTCAAGGACAGGTTGCCGAGGACCACGTAGCCGGCGAAGAAGCCGCAGACGGGCAGCATGTTCCAGATGTTGAGGCGCACAGCCTTGAAGGCGCGGAAAGGCCCGAGGGTGGAGACGAAGAGGACGAGTCCGGTCGCGGTGAAATGCCACATTACGACCATGAGCTGACATGCTTTCAGTTGCGGGTCGCTGAATACTCTGCGTTGTTATCAGCAATAGACTCCCAGCCCATTGTTTGTCCGAGCGTACCGTTTACTTAAAAAGATCAGCCCGAGGGTTGAGAGTGTGTTGATGGCGATCCAAAACATGTTATCAGCTTGTCCTTGAGCGAGATGGGCTGCGGTTCCGTCGCGGGCTTCTCGACATATGGCAGCTCCTCCAGTTCATGCGATTCTCGGGGATCGATGTTGTCGACGAGGCCGTCGGTTGAGGGGCGTTTCTCCACTGCATATGCTGTCAGCGCTTCCGTCTGATGTGCCGGAATAAGAGCGTCGTCTTACCCATAGATGCGATGTGCGGGATCAGCGAGCGAATATGGGCGGAACGGTCGGGCTATGCGATCATGCCAGATGGACGAAGGGCGATGGCAAAGGAGCGGAGGCGCGGGCCTGGTAGTACGAGACGGCGCGATGTCCGGGGATGGGAGGATGTTGAGGGGGCGAACGCTGCAGGTCCGCGAACAATGCGCACAAAGCCAAATGCTGGACTGAAACAGACGGGAAACGAAGCACAGGAGAGAGGGAGAAAACAGCGCCACGACTCGCAGATGGTGCCAAGAAAGTTGAGAAGGGGTGTCAGCCAGCCCGGATTGGGGTCGCGGGCTGGAGACTGAGGGGTCCAATCGCATCTCCGCCAACGCCACGATGCACCGGTTAATTTTAGATTTTGCGAACAGATCCCAGCATGTTCAGATTTGATAAACATCTGTCAATGCCGTCCATCGCAACATGCCCGCAGAATGCTTCACCGAAGTTTGTCACCGTCGCTCTCCCGCGAAGCAGAGACTGTATCACCCTCATCTGCGAAGCCGTTATCCGTGATTGTCCGAAGCCGCCCTTGCTGCTGTGCGTCCTGAGCTCCGGAAAGCTTCCTTCGCCGCGCAATCATCATCCGCACTAGCTACACCGCGTCATGAAGCCCGTTACAGTCTGCGCCGCGAAGAGTGAGCTGGTCGCACATGGACCAGACTTTGTTAACTTTGTTTCCTTGAAGGTTTTGTGCATGTTTCGAAGCTAAAATCACCGACTATGGACATGGCATCCCAACCATCCCAACCCCACACCTTTCCAGACATGTCAAGAATGGCACCCGTGCAAAGGCGTTCAGGATGACGTGCAATATATTCTCTAAATTTTAGACTCCTCCATCTATGCAGATGTCGCACAGAGCCCTCAGGTTCAGTGGTCGCATGAGGTGCAGCGAACAGCGCCAATGCACAAACCCTAGCGCAAAAGTGAATGACAATAGTGTACATGTGCGACCCAGGACCAACGGGTTCAACAATATCAATCGCTCATCGAACCGTGATGTAATAATGCAATGAAAATGGTGTAGTGTTACAAAAGCTCAGGCAAAGTATCTATACTTCACCATCAGCAACTGCGAGACGCTGCTTCGCTGTCTTTGCCTTCTTGCTGAGTCCGCTCTTTCGCTTCTTGCCGCCCGGTGCACCTGGCGGGCCTTCGATGTTCGAAACAGGTGTTGCTGCGCCGCTGGCCTTTGCGCTCTCGTCGAAATGTCCTTCGCCTGTATCATTGTCAGTAGCCGTAAAGTTGAGATGCCAAACTGTAGTGAACTCACCCTCATGGTACATATCGTCTAAGTTGGCCTCCACTCGCTTCTTCTTGTTGCGTTTCTTGCCAGGCGGGGCATTCTTCTCTGCTTCAGCGAGCTCGGCCTCCTTCTTTTCGATCTCAGCAGCCTGGTCATCGTCCACAAGCCACATAGCCATGTCCTTGGTGCGGTTCTCGCGCGACCTGGTGTTGAAGTCGACTTGAGCGCCGGCG
>TARA_R110002003_G_scaffold351_22_pt1 | contig 11242 bp, 16 predicted proteins | sample TARA_R110002003 | Tara Oceans TARA_R110002003 (sample SAMEA4396441) | marine metagenome | biome: Westerlies Biome; feature: [SRF] surface water layer (ENVO:00010504); material: water (ENVO:00002006), including particulate matter (ENVO:01000060) such as... | depth 5 m | reverse complement strand
TGAGTGAGGTTAAATATGTTAAACAAAATCTTTCAGAAACTCCAACTGAGCGCAGATATTGTTCTCAAACGCTTCACCAAAGTAAAGTTCGAAATGTCCCGCATTCTTCACGAAATGCAACCTCTTTGGTTCCAGCGCCTTTGAGTACATTCCAAGCTGTGTTCGAGTTGGAATCGTCACATCTCTCGACCCTATAACCATAAGCAGAGGTATGGGTGCAATTCTGTGAATGACTGCAACCGGTTCGTGCAAGATCAGAGCTAGTGCGCTCTGGAGGGTAGCCGTTTTCTCGTGCTTGTAGCCTCGCCGATCCATCTCTGCCACAAATGCAATCGAATCCGGATCCGGTAAAATAGCTTGAGATGTCCCACTCAATGCTTCCTCCATGGTCTCAGGATTCACTGGTAGCATAGTTGGTGCGGCGCCTTGTCGTATGGCTCCTCTTTCGGCGAGAAACATCTCATGCTTGGGGCCGAAGGCTGAGCTCGCTTGCTCTCCTGACACGAAGGGTACTTGTGCAATGACTGCGCACACTCTCTTCTCGACCGTAGCAGCTTCAGGAATTCCTTCCGGCCATGGTCAAATCGAATCACGGCCACATCGTTTCCTTAGCAAGTATGGCCTCCTTTTCAACACAGGCAACCAATGTTTACTACGCCGCAACAAAAGCTGGCGTCCTCGTGTTGCATGAAGGCTGGCGCAAGAGTTAAAATTTGTCTACAATGCACCAAAAGTTCGAACCACGTACGTGATGCTGAGCGTGCTCCCCAATTCACAGCACTATACTAATATAGATATCACAGTGTCGTTCATCCAAGTTGGATTCGAACAGCAATGGTCCAAAGGTTGATTGATAGCGGTAAGATCACCAGTGGATGGACTGAACCGGAAGATGTTGCAAAAACAATCGTCAATCAGCTCTACTCCACATACGGAGGACAGATTATCACTGCAGCCTCATTATGGTGGACTTCGGCGATCAGAGGGCTTCCCTCATGGATCCAGGAAAGGTTGAGGGATGTCGTGTCCAAGGAGGTGATGATTGCGAATGCATGATACCATACGACTTGGACGAATGTCATATTCTGATGTTGGGCACATCATCACTCGAGTTGCGATAGCAAAACTAAGATTCATATCCACTTCTTATCTTCGATCTAAACACATACATGATTATCTCGTCATGGGATTCCCGTAGTCAGATGATATTTCGGAGCGGTTCCAAGGTTACCTACTCCATGCTCGAAGTAGAGGCTTCAAGCCCCCCACTCCCCGATAATGCATTCAACACCCCCACCTCAAGCACCCCAGAAGCTCGTCATGATCCGTAATGTCAACGTCAACTTTCTCTTGATAAAATTCTCGAGAAGATCAAAACTACCCATTCTAAACTCAAGTGTTCTCCTCTGGATTCGGCCGAGGAGGTGCAGTGAAGATGTTTCCAGATTTAAATCTCAAAATTCCCGAGGTCCACTGTGCTGCGCAGCCTCGCATGTAGAACACTCCTGCGGAATGTAGGAGAAGGAACGGAACAAGTAGTGCAATGATCCTTTAGGAATGCTAGTAAGATTTCCGATTTCCGAAATCCATTCATAACTACAGTTCTTTCCGCTACTGTTTGGGACGTTCACATTCTAATGTTACATGGCCATCCGTCTACTGCATTTGTAAAACTCATCCTTCCATCCAACAATGTCTTCAAGCTCAGATCGCTACCAAAACTTCCAGCCAGAATGTCCCCAAATTCCAGACGTCGTCCTCAACGATCCCGCCAACAAACAAATGAAAGTCATCATTATTGGTGCTGGGCTTGGCGGCATCCTCCACTCCTATAATATAGACAAAAGCTGCTCCAACGTTGAGTATGTTGTCTACGAGAAGAATGCCGACATAGGGGCACATGGTTTGAGAATCGTTACCCTGGGTGCGCTTGTGATATACCCAGTCATGCGTATTCGTATCATTTTGCACCCAACGTATGTTCATTCCAATCGAGCACCATGATTTCCCACGTCTGACGCATCCAAAGCCAGACTGGCCAAAATTTTTGTCCGTCCGTGAAGACATTTGGGACTACTTAGACCGCGTATGCAAGGTCTTCAATCTCCGACGCAATATGAAATTCAACTCAAGAGCCATCGAAGCTCGCTGGGACGACTCTTTAGGCATATGGCGCGTCAAGATACGTCACATGAAGGACGACGGCGTCGAACAGGAGATAGAAGACACGTGTAATGTGCTATGGTATAGCACTGGGTTTCTCAACAATTGGAAATGGCCCGATGTTAAGGACTGGATGACTTCAAGGGTAGGATAATGCATTCGGCAAACTGGCCGGAGGATTATAACCAAGACGCGTGGAAAGCTCAGAGGGTTGCTATTCTCGGCTCCGGGGCGTCTTCATTGCAGATTGTTCCCACTATGCAGCCTTATACCGCACACATGGATGTGTTCGTCCGGACGGTAAGATAGTACTTTGTCACTACTGGATGGGTTAAGGCCTAATTCTCTTGTAGGGTATTTGGTTCGCCCCACTCGTCGACGATTACCCAGCAGATTATTCATACTCGGAAGAAGAGCGCGCAGCATTTCGGAAGGATCCTATCAAAATGCAGGAACATGTCAAGGCAATGGAGCAAAAGTTGAATGAAGCATACCCAGCCCTCTGGATGAAATCTGATATGCAGAAACACTTCAGGGCGCAACTGGAGCAGGGGCTCAGCCAGCAGATTCAAGATAAGCGGCTTCTTAAAGGTGCCGTTGTTTCGATATCAAATTTAAGAATAATCATCAAGCTAACCTTGGATAGGCTATCTGCCTGACTTCTCCGTTGGATGTCGCCGGATCACGCCAGGAGTTCCATATATTCGCGCCATTCAGCAGGATAACGTAGACGTACATTTCATGCCTGTAGAGAAAGTTGTCCCTACCGGCGTTATAGGAGCAGATGGCGTGCTTCGGGAGGTCGACACCATTGTCTGTGCGACAGGATTTGACACCACCTACCGGCCGCGATTCCCGATCATCGGTAAGAATGGAACAAACCTTCAGGATAAATGGGTAGAGGAGTCCACCGCTTACTTTGGCGTCACTGAGGTCGACATGCCCAACTTTGTTCTCCACGGCGGGCCACCCGGGCCGCTTCAAAATGGATCTCCGTTGGGCGTCCATCATGCGCTATCTTCATACGGCATCAAAATGATCACCAAACTTCAAAATGAGAACATTCGATCTCTCCGTCCAAAGGCTTCAGCCCTTCGCGACTTCCATGACTACATACAAGCGCTGGTTCCCCACACCGTGTTCAACGACGAATGTCGAAGCTGGTACCGAAACAACAAAACGGGAAAAGTGACAAATATATATCCTGGAAGCGCGCTGCACTTCATGGAGATGCTAGAAAGGCCACGATGGGAGGATTATGAGATCGAATACTGGAACGAGAACAGATTTGCTTTCATGGGCTGGGGGTATGTAAAAGGATTCAAAGAGCCTGGAGGTGACCTCACATATTATTTGACGCCGGACAAGATTGATCCTGAATGGATCAAGGCTTTGAGGAGTACCGCGACGTAGAATTTCGTAAATCCAGGTGTCTCGTTAAGCAAGTTGCTACATTACTCTATATTGCCTTAATATCTCTAGAGAATCAATGCGTGACTGCCCAAGTTTTCCTAAAGCTCTCCTAAAACTACTTTAACGTTTTATAAGAGTAGTCTCTAATGCTCCCATCTATGCTCCAGGAAGTACCAAAGTGACATCTCGCTATGAACCTTGTAGCACTCCCACCAACTGCCACATAGAGTGCTGACACGCCAGGTCGACCGCCAGTTTTCCATCATATAGATTCCTTGGCGGCTGTATATCTACCATGCAGCTTGCATCGATAGTGCTATGGTGCAATTGCGAAGGGCGCAAGAAGGAATATACGAGATTACGCAGGCAGTTCCACATGGTAGATGTGCTGACGAATGTGTGGAACACTTGCTCCATACTACGGTTTCAACCGCTTGTAGCCTCGTGAAATCTTCACACACTATCTCTACGCTTTCCAAGTTTAAGACACGATTACTAGCACTCACATGCCTTATCAGTCTCTTATACACGACTTCAATACCCGCTAGATGCTTTACTAATATTCTGGGATCACGACATCCTAGCCATTCTTTATGAGTATCCACCCCGCGATCTTATGCCAGACTTGGGTTTGGCATTCGTGAAAGGCGATACGACTGAGAGTGATCGTGTTTCAGTCATCGCATATCTAAATGCAGATTTGGACTCCAAGTGCACAACCATGACGGAGTAGCTCGCAAGGTACTTGACCGCGCGAGGATCTCCGGAGAATGCACTTCGATAATGCTTCGAAGAGAAATTGACTTGGAGATTATCTGAATATAGGACTTGTCATCAACTGGTGCAACCCACACTGCGAAACACCGCGTCTGCTGCGGAAGCACTACTTCCCAATAACCTAAATGCCAAAACATCAGAAAACGCTCCCAAACAGACAATGCGTTCAAATCATGCTTCGTACCTTATTCGCCATGCCTTGCGCCATCATGCCCATATTGGCAGCCGCACTTCTCAGCGTACCGCCTACGCGCATGAAATTGACACCTACAACATCTAACCCTTTCTGCTCCAATAGCTTCTGCGCGTTGAATCCCCACCGATCTTTGATATCTTGCGCATCCTGGTTGCCTGACATGGCGGCCGCATACGGTCTTTGCAGATCCCGAAGGTCCTCGGATGTGATATCGACCGGACCGGATGAGCGTGCTAGGATAAAGACGTAGCGATGAGGTCGGGCGTAGAGGTAATTGGGAAGTGGTGCTGGGCCAACATAGGGAGAGATGCCCGAGCCTGCGGGGATGGAGAGCGTGCCGTCGGTGTTGGCGGAGATGTTGGCGACAAGCCAGTGTCGGACTTGGCCAAAGTAGGTGTCGTCGTGCATCATGAGATCCTATGGTCTCATAAGCATGGACGCGAGGTAGGGTGCATAAATTTACTCACTGGATCGGTCATGATTAAGACTAGGTTCTTGAGCTTCTCCGTGGGCTACATGGATATATTAGCACGAGCCAAGGCCAGACTATTAGCATTCAACATACTGCAGGACTTAAGCTTATCGTTGGCTCAGGCTGAGTCTGCTCGCGACCCAGTTCTTCACCCGCCTTCTCCAGGATCGTGTTCGGCCATTTCACCGTTAACTGGTATTTGAGATCAAGATTTCCCGGTAGAACATCTGTGATGACCTTGTCCTCGATCAGTGCTTGCTTGGTATCCTGCGAACTTGACATGGTTGCAAATTGTGTCGAAAAATGGTTTCACGGCGAAAAGACATTTCATTGACGCGGTATTTGTACAACTTGCATACCCATGAAGCGGTTCCGCATCATCCATATTCTTTCGGGCTATGCCAAGACCAACCAATGTCTGAGTGGTTACTCAGCGCCGTTGGCGACAGATGTTGATGTGTCCCCCAGGAGATGACGTATGCATGACAAGTTTACGGACCTCGGCCTGGCAGCGTGGGACACTAGCACCTGTGATGTCTTACTCACGAATTCCATCTTCGAAAATCATTACCAGAAAGGAAGTATGAAAACGTTTGTGAATGCTGAATCGTATGATACTGACGATGCCATTGTAAAACCAACCAGCTATTGGAGTTCAAGAACTATTTCCATGCACTTGCACTTTCCACCCCCTCTTTCTTCCCCTCTTGATACATCTCACTCAGACCACTATACAGGCCCCTCACCCTTGCCATTTCCTCCCTCATTCTTGCTTGTTGTTCCTGATCTTGCACTTCCTCGATCAATTCTTCCACTGACCGAGCCCGAAAGAATTTATTCTTCCGATTGTACAAAGCCCGCCTGCTAAGCTGCTCATCCGTCTCTTCACCCTGCACTCGAAACACAGACTCCAATATATCAATGTCGTACGGAATGGAAAATAGATCGCGACTGTCTTCATACGTGAATAGGTAGTAGAGCTCGTTGAAGCCGGACCATGTTATTCCAGACAGACAGAGGCTGCAGGGCTCATGTGTCGCAAAGAAGATGCAGTCTTTGGATGGAGAGGGGCGTGTTGCAGTGTCCGGATAGTCGACTGTGAAGAATTGCTGGATGCAGTTAATTTCGCCGTGAAGAAGAGGCGAGACGCGCTCGTTGTTCGAGGCACAGGTGAGTGGGGTGAGGTCGTGCCGGGAGAGGATAGCGGCGCCGAAAAGTTTGGAGCCGGACGAGACGCCCTTCTGGGTGAGAGGGATGATGGCATTCGTGACAGTAGAGAAGAGTGCAGCTACCAGAGCTGCTGGTGAAGAAGATGGTGTTGAGGTTATGACTTCTGCCATGTTGGGTCTGAGTGATACCCGCGTGTATGCAACGTAGGAAAGTTGAGCTATATCCAGAAATACAAGCTTACAGGATGCTCGCAAGGCCTTCTAGATTTTCATGTTCTCAAGTGTTACCATGAATTGGATGCTTTGTGTGATAAGAGATGCGGACGGTCTGTACCGGTTCAGGGCGGCGACCTCCGAAACATGAGCCAGATCTTCGGAAGTGTGGTACGAAGCGTATACTATGGTCCTCGTTGACAGACAATCATTGCATCCTTCATTATCAACCTATCAAATCAATCGTAGGACCTAGGAAGTCGGCGGTAACACAGTCATGAACCAATCAAACATCACCCATCCTACCTTGCGCGTTAGCTTCGCATTTCTCTCTGTCATGCTTGGCCTCCAGCGCTGCTGCGCAACCGTTTATATTGCGAGTTTGGCACCGCTTGAAACCTGTTGGCAACTCACCTTCGCCGGATGAGAATCAGGCCTCTAAATTATGGACCTCGTGGAATCAGCTTGATTAATTGAGGAACAGGACCGGAGCGTATGTGGAAGATCGCTAGGAGACAGCTCAAAGCTTGTTCGAGTGGATCTCGCATCGTCGGATCGTGTATTAGCATTTCAGCCTCGCGATGCTATGGCCCAATAGTGCTTGGGTGCCACTTCATTGTACCACGGTGGTAGCGTCGAAGAAGATACGAAGTAATCCATATCGAGTTCAAATGGCTGACCCCGCGCTAAAGTGAATGAGGCTAGTGGCATCGAAAAGTTAACGTTAGCCCCGCGCTTCGTCAATGATTCGTCCTCAACACCAAATTTCAAACCTGGCTTCCGAACCGCGATAACTCATCCAAAACCAGCTCTGCGATGAATTGATCTCTTTTTTCGTGTGATTCAAGGAATGAACGGAGTGAGCTGACGAGCCCTGCCACTATAACCATCGTGTTCGGAGGACTGTCCGCGGTCCCACAGATGATGCAGCCTTAGCATCCAGATTCCCAGTAAGATTCCCAGTAGAGGAAGAAAAGGAGCCGCCCCGCGAAAGCGCTGCAACGTACTACTTCTCAAACCACCACAATCCAGAGATGTCACTCCAACATCATGGCAACACTATCTTCCTTACCGAGCAAGATGCGGAGCGCATCAGGACTACGGTGAAAGAAAGGGTGAAGAAGTCATCCGAGTCCAAAGGCAAGGAACGCACGCCAAGAGAAGCAACACCCTCCATCCAGCAGGCTACCGGAGCGTCTCTAATGCATGACATGGGCGGCGCGCCAGATCCCGACATGATACAGGCCCAAGGAGGTACTTTACCAGCTGTTGCCGTCGACCAGCCATACCCGCCATGTACTGCGTCTCTGGATGAACTCACCCCGATGAGGTTCTCCGATTTGAGGATGGAGACGCATCACCATGGCAAGAAGCTTTCCATCAAACGAGCAAGCCCGGTGGTGGGGCTCGCGGTACGATCCTGGTGCATGGTACAAGACGAAGAAGGCCAAGAGACAGAACGGTTGGAGTTTGGTTTGCACAAGATGAGACATGGAGATGAGATACTCGAGTTGACGAAGTTGTTTGTGATCAAAGAGCCGTACTTCACCTTGACGGACGACGGCGAAGCCACTATCCGAATTGACCACCCCTCGGATCTAGTGTCTCTGACGGACGAGATCCCGGTTAGTTCGCTCGAGGACACGACAGCAGCGGAAAAATCTGCAATTCGATGCAAGAACAAGGGCAACACCGCACTAAAAGAGCAAGACCTTTCAGAAGCTTACGCAAGATATTCCGAAGGCTTGAAGATCGCAAAGCTGCATTCCCTCGAAGACTTAGCACGGGACATAGCTCGCAACCGCGCCTACGTCAGCCTTCTCCTGAACCAAATGGATGCAGTCATCACTGACGCAAAAGCCTCATTGATCGGCAAGGATGACCAGCGTTCGAAAGAGCTCGACAGTAAAGCGTACTTCCGAGCTGGGAGTGCGGCGTACAGCCTAGGTCAGTGGGAAGAAGCGAAAAGGTTCTTCGAAGAACAACAAAAGCTCGCACCGAACGACAAAGACGCAAAGGCGTTCCTAAAACGAATCACTATCCGGCTCCGAGAACAAGACTCTGGAACTCACGATTTTACCAAATTGCGGGTCAATCTATCTAAAGCTCGCTCAAGGGTCGATTCAGCGACGTTCCTTGGGAACACAGAGGTGAAAGATAGTGCAAATAAGGGCCGTGGCCTCTTTGCAACACGAAACGTCGCCGCCGGCCAACTCATCATGTGTGAGAAAGCATTTTGTGTGGTCTGGGGCCACGAGCGGGAGGCCATGACCGCGATGACGTACGATATACGCGATGATAGAATTCGGGTATCGCCCATTGGACTTAGCAAAGCCATTGTACAGAAACTCTTGAGCAATTCATCGCAAATAACCAGGGTCCTGGACCTGTACGGTGACTACAACGGCGATGACAGGACTAAATCTGACCACCAAGATGATCCTGTCGTGGATGTCTTCCGGATACACGATATCATGTCTCGCAATGCTTTCGGTCCTGGCAACCAATTTGGCGAGGAAGGTGCACGCAATGCTAGTACGGGCCTCTGGATACATGCAGCTTACATCAATCACTCATGCATCCCCAATGCAAAGAAGGAGTATATTGGCGACCTCATGATTGTGCGCGCCACGCGTGCCATCAGCGCAGGCGAAGAGATTTTTCACGCCTACGATGAGTCCAGCGACTATGAAACACGGCAAGCGGCCTTGATGACTACCTGGGGCTTTGAATGCAAATGCGCGCTGTGTGTAGCTGAGAAGAAGGATAGCCCGGAAGTGAGAAGGAAAAGAGAGGAACTTAGGGGCGAGGCTGATGCGTTTGTCGCGCGGGAACACTGGGCTAATGCAAAGAGGTTGACGATCGTGAAAGCGCAGAGGATTGCGAAGGGCATCGATGATACATACAATGCAGACCGGTACAAGGAGCTGCCGAAGATGGCGGGAAGCAGCATTCAAGAGTGGCTCAGTAAAGCCACTCCCAGAAGATAACCATGGTATCACTATGCGGAGTTCTCGGTGATACGAATCGTCCCAGCTATGACAAATGAAGATGGTTATCAGACATTCAGGCCGAAGAAAGGGAGCAAGATTTACGTCTCACGCTTCTTCTTCATCGCATGCAGTATACCATGTACAAGTGGGAGGATAGGTTCTTGCAAGCACCTAGAAAGGTATAGAGTGTCGAGATCTCGGGACCATATCCGAATCGGCCACGTTCCCGAGGCGTTAAACATCTGACGTCATGTTCGACCAGCTGCACAAAACGAACCCCTCTCCTCATGTAACTGATTTGCGCAAAGGTTTTCCGACGCCTCGACTATTTCAGCGCATCGACTTCTACACCCCGACTCCTAACTTGGTTTCCCACAAGTATCTGTAACCTTCATGTTGTCGTCCTCGACCACAATGCCAATCAAAGCCAAAGCCTATAAGCTTCCACCCACGCCACTGATTCCAAATTCGCCGTATCCTCTAATTCACTACTCTGGTCTCCTTCGCAATTTAGTCACTTCACCGAACTTTCATACTGCCGACGTGTTCGATCTCTTCGCATCAAATGGCTGGCAATCACAGTGGATCGCCCGATATGGGCCGGATATTCAATCACACTACCATTCTACCACACATGAATGCATGGCTGTGATCTCTGGCGAAGGAGCGACTATTCGTTTTGGTGTTGCGGACGATGCTACATGGAAGCAGGGACAAGCTGAGATTGGGGCACGCGGAAATGGCGAGGATGGAGGTTTGGAACTGAAGGCAGGGCTGGGAGATGTGTTCATCATCCCCAGTGGTATCGCTCACAAGACCTTCTCTCCATCGCCACCGACAACTGAACTTGTATTCCATCAGCCAGAAGACATCAAGCAAGGAAACGCGGCAAAGAATACAGATCCAGAGTCAGAGAACAAACACAGGCACTTCTTTAACACAGTACCGATCGAACGGGATTTCATGATGATGGGAGCTTATCCGTATGGTGGAGTGTGGGACTTCGCGATCGGAGGGGAGCATAAGGGACATGAGCACGACGTGTGGGATGTACCGAGACCGGAGAAAGACCCGGTCTTAGGCCTAAGTCAGGAGGGAATCTGCGGACTGTGGGCAAAGACACAACTGAAGTCAACGTAATGTATCGTGAGCCTCCTCGGGTACTTCGACAGGTATGTAGCTAGATATATGCTCATGCTTGCCTGTATTGGAAATGAAGAGGCTACGTGTAAATGAATAGAGTACGATCGTTTTCGTTTAGAGAGCCTGCTTCTCCTTTACTGCCTCACCCAATGCTTGCGCATCTGTGTGATGTGCCTTGAATTCCCTAGCAGGTATTTCCCTAGCAAACATCTCGTCCAGTTCCTCGTAGGTCCGCCCAGCCGTCTCAGGCTGATAAAACCACAAGTACACTAGGCAGATAACAGCAAGTCCTCCAAAGATGAAGCCAAGCCGACCACCGAGATTTAGTTTATCGGGATTGAAGAGATATGGCAGGACGAAAGACCACATGGTGTTGAGGGCATTTTGCAGAGCAAGGCCTATCGCGATGGTCTTAACCCGGAGGCGAGATGTGCTCGTTTCGCACAAGATCGTGTATGCGGTCGCACCGATCGTGACGTTGTACCACCAGCAGTACAATAGAATCATCGAGATCGCTCCCTGTAGCGCAGATACTGTGCCGACAACTGCAAGGCCAGCCATGACGAAGAGAATGATAGTCAGGACGAAAAGACCCCAGAAAGTAAGGTTACGGCGTCCGACACGATCGACGAGGTACCAAGACATAACATTCCCAACCAGGGAAATGACTTGCTGAATGATCTGCAGCTTGAAGGAAAACGCG
>TARA_R110002003_G_scaffold96_14_pt1 | contig 11255 bp, 12 predicted proteins | sample TARA_R110002003 | Tara Oceans TARA_R110002003 (sample SAMEA4396441) | marine metagenome | biome: Westerlies Biome; feature: [SRF] surface water layer (ENVO:00010504); material: water (ENVO:00002006), including particulate matter (ENVO:01000060) such as... | depth 5 m | reverse complement strand
GGCCACGGTGCTGTCATTCGAGTTCTTGTGACCATTCGTCTGGGGCATGGCCTCCTTTTCCGCCGAAGATTCTGGAACTGACGCAAAGCCATTGGGAGCGGTTGCAGAAGTAGGCGTTGGCTCAGTGTTGTGGTGCCGTTGACTCCCGAACTCTTTCTCGGCCTCTCTGCTTTCGATCTTTCGTTGCTCCTCGATGGTGGGTACAGCAGCCTCGGATCGGGTCGACCTGGTCCTGTGAACTTTGTTTTCGACGTCGGCAGTTGAGTCTCGCGAGCGCGTCCGGGCGAAGGGATTGTAGTTCATGGCGCCATCGCCACCGCTAGACGATGCGACGCGATGCGCCTGTCTTCGTACTGCGTCTAATGACATGACATTGAATTAGTCCATGTCACATAGAAGAGATGAATGAAGATTGGGACAGGCGAGGATGTGTCGTAACAGATCACTCGCTCGGAGATAATCAGGCTCCACTTACGCATTTGGGCTCGATTGCGTGGCGGCTGCGCCTTCTTTGAGTAATCCTAGTAGCGCAGACACAACTCGACCGAGATATCGATGACTTTAATCTACTCGAGCTTGAGTGTTTGCGAATGCCTAAAGCGGTAGCTACAAGGGCTCGCAACGGTCGTTGGGGGCGAAAACCGTTGGATGAAGGCGTCGTCTATGTTTGGTGGAACAAACGCGCACTGTCGTACCTGATGTATCCGGGGAACAGGAGGCGCAAGAATAGTGGCTGAGTATGATCTGGGAGTCTTTGTTCTGAGAGCGCCTTCAAAGGGCCCGGTGAGATGAGGTGCAAAGGAGTAAGGGATGTTGTCAGGTAATTAAACTAACAGTGCGTTGACGCGGAGATGATCGTGCGAGAGATGTGGCGCGCGTATCCGGTTCACAGCCACAGGACGATCGATGGAGAAGACTTTCGAGCGAGGCGAAGTCAACAAGCGCAGGCCAAAAACTGACTGGAAATGCAAATCCCCGGTTTAAGTGTTGATGGTGTTGCGATAGCTCCACGGAAAACAAGCCTGACATCACGATTTCAAGCCTGCAGCTTGGGAGGCTTGACTGGCTTGAGTCGCCTTGGAACAACGCATGAGAGTGCTGGGCATGACGCTGGGCTCTCGGTTGCAATGCTTGTTTGTAACTGGATGCCGCCTGAAACATTGCGCTGTGACCACCGGAGTATCGCTTGAATCGCTCCGGGGCATCTGTGTGGTGGCTTTTCTAGAACACTTTCCTTGCTTTCTTCCCCTGCCGCCAATTATGCTTGCAGCTGCGATGATCCCGAGGCATTCTACTGCAATCTCTCCGGCCCTTCATGATGCCGCAGCGTTCTGCACGTACCGTGCCAAAGCGCATACGTACGCAATCCACGTCGCCAAGGGTTTGTCGCTGCGCGATTGCGCGTATCTGATGGTGCATCTAGGAGGCTTAGCAAGCTCTCGCTGAGTGCAGGATAGTTAGATTCAGGTGTTCAGTGCCAGAGACGATAAGTTGAGCATATCCTGCAAGGCACTAGAGACCCTGCAGCCTCCGAACTGCAGACTCGCGCACGATGACGTATTTCGCATCCAAAGCCCAACTCGCCTGCCCTTTCTGGGGAACGCAATACAATATGTCAATGGCTAAAATGAGCGACTTTCGACCAGGTCATTCAACTTTATGGAGGTCATTCTACTGCGGGCCATAGTTTCCGAAAAGCGATGTACAGTATACCTTGAGAAATGTTGTACGGTCCCGCAAAGCCAATCAGGGGAATACTCTCTCTTTCTCTTTTCTTATCATATTGAAGGTTGCTTCTTATACAAGCGCTTCGCATGTAAGAACAAACGCGTCCTCAACTTGACTGCGAAGTGGCTCTTCGGAGACTATGGCCTGTATTAATGTGATGTTGCCTAACTAGGTGCGCCGTGTGTTGGACAAGCAGTACAGAACATTATACCAACGTTCTACACCTACGAACTTGAAGGTACTCAAGAAGATCATGAACAATGAGAATCCCAAGCGCCTAGCGACCAAATGCATTCATCCTTATTCGCGACTGCATCTTCCAAAGTTATCGTTTGTCCAACTCTTCGATCTCTCTACAGCGCACGCAACTGTCCATCTACGGGTCCTGCACCTTATGATCGCCCTTGATGACATCCGCATAAGTCGGCGGCGGGCCCTCAGGCTGATTCGAGCTACCCTCACCACCCTGGGGCTTCGGCGCAGATGACTTCGCACCCTTTGTCGTTTTCGTGTTCTTCTGCTGCTGGCCGCCAAAGCTGCCCACACCACCGCTCTGCTGCCCAGGGAACTGTCCATTGCTAGGCTGGCTGCCAACGGTGCCGTAGTTCGGCTGTCCTGCCTGTCGACCGGGCTGCTCGTGTGTGATGACATAGTATGTTGTGCGACCGTCGCCGCGCTCGTGGTCGGGCACCTGCTGGTACTGCTCGAAGGTCTCGGGGTTCTGGAGGATGATGTACCAGGCGTGGAGGAGGCCGGGCAGGAAGCCGAGACAGCATAATGCGAGGTTGATGATGGAGTCTGCGCTGCAGATACCCTTCTTCACCCATACTAGATGCAGTGTTAGCCTTGCTGTCCACGATTGCATGACATTGGTGCCTGCAGGGCATGGGCGGGGACGTACCTCCAACGGGTGGGAAGAGCACGCTGAGGAGCATCAAGAAGCAGTCGGAGCCGCACATGGTGAGTATTGTTCGCGGATACTGATTGTGAGAGGTTGCTGAGGGTGATCGATGAGCGATGTTGCGCGATGTAGTGCATGTGCAGTGTCGCCTGAGCTGCGCAAGTCACTCGAGGCTTCCCAATGACGCGTTTGTGGCGCAGGCGGAGCCCGCCACAATCTGACCAAGCAAGCGCTTCCGGCATCACGACCAAAGTAGAAAGCAGACGGCGAATAAATTATGACGAGCACGTTTTGCATTTTTGAAGCGATCCTCTATTTACTCTTTGCCTCCTAGGTAACGGTAGACGACTGAGAAGTCTTTTCCTTTGCAGTTCGGGTCTTTCTCTGCTGCATCGTACACAGCCGCGGCAGGTTCACCAAGGGCAAGCTTGACGTCGGCTTCGGCAGCAGCCTTCAGAGCAAGCTTCAAATCCTTGTTTGCAAGAGAAACCCCAAAGCCACCCTCATATCCTCTCGATGCCGGTGACCCTTCAATGACACCTGGCACAGGGTTGTTGACCTCGCTCGGCCAACACTTGCCAGTACTGATGTTGATCATGCCAGCAAGCGCTTTGGGATCGAGGCCCCACTTGATACCCATGCTCATGGCCTCTGCGGTAGCGATGTTGTTGAGAGCAAGCAAATAGTTGTTCGCAAGCTTGCCCTTCAGACCAGCACCTTGATCGCCGAGATGCAGGACTCTTCGTCCCATCAACGACAGCACAGCAGTAGCTCGCTCGACAACCTCAGGTGCCGCACCGATCATGAATGTGAGCGTGCCGGCTTGTGCGCCGACAACACCGCCAGACATTGGGGCATCGATGAAGGTGCCCTGACCTGAGGAGTGCGCAGCTTCCGCCACTTCGCCAGAGGTCTTGGGATCAATAGTGGAGCAGTCGATGAACAAGCGCTCCTTGGTGACGAAGCCATCTGTAAGTAAAGTTGCTGGTTCAAGCATGTCTTTGAACACAGCCTTGACGTGTCTTGGCTCCGGTAGAGACGTGATGATGGTTTCCTGCGAGATGTCAGTCATCGCGAGCTCGACTAGAGACATGGTAATGTAAAGGGTGTATAAGTGCATCAGAGGATTGGCTGTAGTGTGTAATCAGAAAAGAAGCCACAAGTGGCTCCCAACTTAGATCATGAATTAAAACATAGAAAATTTGGTTCATCATGCAAAGGCTGTGTACGAAATGTGTGGACTTACGGCTTTTTCGGCTACTTCTCGAACGTTGTCTGCAACGCGAACACCTTGGGGATGCTCCTCGAGGAATGTCTTGGTGGCAGCAGTGTTCACATCGTGAACGAAGAGTGTGTCTTCAGCGGGTATCTTTGCTCGGAGGTTCTTGGCCATGTTGTAACCTGCGCTTTCATTAGCATGCTGTTAGGTCATGTGAGTTTACGAGCGACTAACCCATTCGTCCTAGGCCTATGAATCCCCATGTGGCTTGTAAATTGTGTGAGCCCGAGAAAGTCCTCCGCGACCCATGCCGCACTGCCTGCGGGCAGATCCTCCGCAGAGGTGAGGCAGCTGCTGTTATTGTCCTCATCTTGTGATATGCTAGCAGAGGTGTGAATTCCTAGCAACGGAGTCGAAAGGCAAGCTGTGCTGCGGGACACGGTTGGATGCGGTCTCCGCTCTTGGGTGGGATCGCTGAGCCGAGGTCGCGGCAAGGAACGAACATTGGAAGGAAATCCATCACCGGCCTTGCGGCAAAGGACTAGCTCTTTCAACTCATCGTGAGACTAGTTTAAACGTCGAAGCCCAGACGCTGAAGTGCCGGAAACTTTGCGGAATAGCTTAGAGGGAGGTGCTTGGGAATTTGAACGAGAGGAAAGATTTTTTTGCAGGGTAAGTAATTCCAGCCGAGCTGACTAAGCCGGTCCGTGCGTCCGGTTTGGTCGATCATGGACTCGAGAAATGAATGAATCGCAGGCCGGAGTAGTATTCTCTATCCACATTTGTGCCCATGGGGCTACCTATGTAGCGTCGTGCAGCAGTCAACCAATGCAGCCGCCTGAAGATGCTGTGTGGTATTGAAAGTACATATGCACATCGAGCAACATCTGGCATTGCGACAGTATTCTTTGGAGACTTTTTTCCCTTTTCTTCTTCCGTTTCGCTAGATAATAGGTCTGTTTCAAGACGTTCTGAGATCACCATAAGTAAGCCGGGTCCTCGAACTCATCGAAGCCTGGCATCAGCCCATATAAGGCAGACTCGACCACGAATCCTGATCCATCGCTGCCTTGTCGGGATGATCGAGCGTACTCCAATTTCTCGTCCCTGGGCGCCCCCAGGTCCCACAATGCTCGGGTTTAAGCACTCGCCTCCATCCCTTCTTGGTCAGCCTGATTTCGTACATGGCTCCCTGTGAGGGTCTGACTGGCTCAACGGATATGTTTTCTGATGCCTGAAAGGTCTTCTTGTTAGTCATCGCTTGATGCATCATAAGCTGTTCAGCTCAGCCATTCGATCTTCGAGTCGCCGCAAGATATCAAAGAAATTCACAACGATGTATGGGTATCTCGCTGTATGTAATGGCACGGCTGCTGGCCAAATTCACTTGGCTCCACACAAAATCCACTTGCTCAACTCACGACTGGCTCGCCATCTTCTTCCTCGTCTGAGTCATCTGAGATCTCAATTAGGTCTTCAGCAGTGCGCTTCGCAGCCTTCTTCTTCCCGCCCTTGCCGCTGGAGGGGGCGCTAATGGCGTCGAGGAACTGACTGTTGTTGAGATGCGAATGGAGCTTCGGAGCATCGGCGGTGTCAGGTAGAAACAAGCGCTCGCTGTAGGAGGTGTACGCTTCGGTCGACTGGAGGGGTAGTAAGCGATAGAATCACGAGCACCAAGCCAGTATCACATACGTCTTCGTCAAAGTAGTCGAGCTTGTGCCAGGTCTCCTGGTTCGCTGACTTCATAAAGGCTTGTGTCAGTTCAGCTGCGGTATCCCCGCCTGTTTTCTTAACCGTGGGGAGGAAGGCTTTCGGCTCCGCTGGCTTTGCGCCTTCTTGCGACTCTTTTTCGCGACGACGAACCACTGCTTCAAGCTGGGCAGATGCGTCGATGTGGTGGAACTGTGTGCGGAGCTGAACGAGGCCGTTGAGACGCGTGAGATGGAGCTGGTCTGCATTTTGTCAGTCCACAACTTGCCCTGCTCATGCATGACCCTACCGTCGCGGAAAGTGCCGAGCATGTAGCTGGGACCTTTGCCGTCGTCCTTCAGGATCTGCCCTCCGAATGTCTGCGCGTTTAGTACGTGACCCTTCTCGTTTGCATCCTCGAAGTGAGTGACATATTCCTCAAAGTTGTCGTCGTCGTCGACTGCGGTTGGCGCAGCAGGTGCTCCTTCGCCAGCGCCAGGTCGGTTGGTATTCCGAGGCATGGTGCGCTCAAAGCCAGATGCGATACCGAAGGCCCTCTGCCCGAACCCCTTCGTCTTGCGCATGGATTCTCCCCATCGCACGCCGGCGGGGCGGTTGTAGTTGTGGTGGATATCGATCGGAACGTCGACTTCGACGAAGCCGGAGTCCTTCTTGATGCGTAGTGCAGTCGGCTGGCTCTCCGTAGCCTTAGTGAAGGGCTGGTCGGGCGGCCGGTTCAGATACTGCAGGACGTAGAGCTGTTGCGCCTCGGCCTCGGGGGTGATGAAGACATCGTATTCTGCCACAACGGGGTCGTCGTCTTCTACGTCCATTGCTGCTGAGTCAGTTGTACGTGTTAGCGTGTGAGATCAAGCGCGTGCGGTAATCAAAGGCCAGTCTTACGAGCCATGTGGTGTGTTATGGTAGAAGCTGCGAGGTGAAAGTAAAAAGTTCGCGGGGCAGAGCACGCGAGGTCGAAAGTCGCGTTCAACCGCAGGCCTGTGCAGCTCCACCATGCTCCTCCGGAGTTAATGACGGCATTCGAAAGTAGCCTCAGCACATTCGCCCTCCACCATCCTCTCTTTCCTTATGCTGTTTACGAAGCTGTAGCGGGATTCAGCACTCAATATGGCATACATTGCACCTATCCACCGGCCGAGCAGCGTACGGCATGCCCTCAAGCTGAACTTCCTCGCCCACGACGAAGACTGTCTTGTAGTTGCGTAAGCAGAGGATCCTCGTGGCATGGTGAGAAGCTAATGGGCCTTCCAGTAAAGCGAATCGCCTCGAGTTCTATATTCAGACTGCCGATGGCCTCGTCCTGCAACACCAAAAAGCCATCTATGGCAGGGTCACAATGCTCCAGAAGCTCCGCCCGGCACTATCGCCGACCGACCACCTCTTCGTTGGGACCGATCGATTCATGTACTTCACGCTATCGTGGAACGCCGAGAAGAAGCAACTGCAGACGGAAAAGTCCTTCGCAAGTGTGGCAGACAATGCTGCACGGGAGTCACAAACAGGGGAGCGGTGTCATGTAGACCCAAGTGGGAGGTTCATGACGCTCGAGGTGTACGAGGGCATAATCACTGTCATACCTTTGGTGCAGAGAGGGAAGAAGCGAAAGCAGGAGCCCGACATTGCCAATCTGGGAGAACCTCAGCCGGTGAGGCTTTCGGAGATGTTCGTTCGCTCCTCAGCATTCCTACGGCCGAGGACCTTCGACGATAAACCAAAGCTTGCGCTGCTGTATGAAGACACCCATGCTCAGGTTAAGCTGAAGTTACGTGAACTCTTGTTCCAAGGTGGAGACCAAGTAGAGCTTGAAGAGGGCGAGGCCTGCAGAGCGGAGCTTGAGCTGGGCGCCGCACACTTGATACCCATAGAGGAACCCTCCCATGGCTTGATAGTCATCGGGGAAACGTCTATCGCATACTTCGATGATGAGACCACGGAGCTACAGACCGAGCCTTTAGAAGAGTCCACCATCTTCGTCGCATGGGAACGCATCGACGCGCAGCGCTTCGTACTAGCAGACGACTATGGCCGGTTATACCTCTTCATGCTGATCCTTGACGGTCGCAACAGAGTCCAGTCCTGGAAACTTGACGTCATAGGCCAAACGTCTCGAGCATCCGTTCTAGTCTATCTGGACGCTGGCCATGTTTTTGTTGGCTCCCATCAAGGCGATTCACAAGTTATCAGAATTGCGGAGAAGTCGATGGAGATTGTCCAGACATTTTCGAACATCGCACCAGTACTCGACTTCACCATCATGGACATGGGCAACAGATCTGGCGAGGGACAAACAAACGAATATTCTTCCGGTCAGGCTCGCATCGTCACTGGCGGTGGAGCCTTTCAAGATGGAAGCCTCCGAAGTGTTAGAAGTGGCGTTGGTCTCGAGGATCTCGGTGTGCTCGGTGAGATGGACCACATCTCAGGTCTGTTCAGCCTGAAGTCGAACGCCTCGTTCAGTCACCACGACACCCTGCTAGTTACCTTTGTTAACGAGACTCGAGTCTTTCAATTTGACCACCATGGTGAGGTCGAAGAAGTCGAAGAATTCGCGTCCGCTGCGCTTGACGAAACGACTTTGGCGGCAGCCAATATATCACAAGGTCGAATCATCCAAGTCACAAGTGGACGAGCTCGTATCTGTGACCTTGAAGGCGGCATGATCACTTCGGAGTGGATCCCTCTTGGTAGTCAGACAATTACAGCCGCCTCGATCAACGACAGTCATGTTTTACTCTCGCTAGGCGGTGTTTCGGTAATCACACTCAGCATGGATGGTCTCAAGGTCCTCACTGAAAAAGCGTTTGGCGTCGAGAGTCAAGTTGCTTGCATTGCTTTACCTCCTGGTACAAGCTCTGTGTGCTTCATCGGGTTTTGGAAGAACTCACAGCTCGCCATATGTTCCCTTGACACATTGGCAGCAGTAAAGACAGTTCAGATGTCGGAGGACTCGGTACCACGATCGCTTCTACTGACTCAGATCTTCCCTGAGCAGCATCCGACTCTCTTTGCAGCAATGGCTGACGGAACTGTGGTGACCTACTCATTCAATCCGAGCTCTAGCGAGCTTTCCGGACGGAAAAGCATAGTTCTTGGTACCCGCGAGGCTACCTTCCGCGCTGTACCTCGCGGCAATGGGCTCAGCAACGTCTTTGCGACATGCGAACATCCTTCACTAATTTATGCATCCGAAGGCCGTCTTGTCTGTTCTGCGGTAACTGCAGAGAACGCGACAACAGTATGTCCTTTTGATTCAGAAGCATACCCCGGATCAGTAGCTATCGCCACCTCAAACGACCTCCGTATAGCACTAGTGGATACCGAGCGAACGACCCATGTACAAACGCTCAAGGTCGACGAGACTGTTCGACGGATAGCATACTCACCAGGCTTGAAAGCGTTCGGTCTCGGCACGATCAAGCGGATATTGAAGGGCGGCGAAGAATTACAGCTTAGCCACTTCAAGCTGGTGGACGAGATACAGTTCAAGGAACTTGACACGTACGCCCTCAACGAGGATGAATTGGTAGAATGCGTGATGCGCTGTGAGCTGCCCGATGGATCCGGAGGTATGGCTGAGCGCTTTGTGATTGGAACGGCATACCTAGATGAACAGGAGACGGTAGCGGAACGAGGGCGCATACTCATCCTGGAGGTCACACCAGAGAGAGTATTCAAGCTTGTCACGGAGATTGCGGTCAAGGGCGGCTGCAGGTGTCTCGCCATGTGCGAAGGCAAAATCGTAGCTGCATTGATCAAGACGATCGTCGTATACAATGTGGAGTACAGGACACAGAGCAAGCCAGATCTAGTCAAGGCAGCTACGTTCCGATGCTCAACAGCACCGATCGATATCACGGTCAACGGCACGAGAATTGCAATCGCGGACTTGATGAAGTCGATGGTTGTGGTCGAGTACCAACGGGGCGAGACAGGCTTGCCAGACAAGCTCGTCGAAGTCGCAAGACACTTCCAAGTTACTTGGGCAACTGCTGTGGCAGAAGTCGACGAGAACACATATCTAGAGAGCGACGCAGAAGGCAACCTTATCGTGCTTTACCGCGATCCGAAGGGCGTCACCGACGACGACAAGAGGCGATTGCACGTCTCAAGCGAGATGCTACTAGGTGAGATGGTCAATCGGATCCGGCGAATAGATGTCGCAACAGCACCAGACGCCGCTGTCGTGCCGCGCGCGTTCATGGGCACTGTAAGTTCACCACATATTATCAGTATCATCTGTCGCTGACATCCACTTCAGGTCGAAGGATCCATCTATCTATTCGCCTTGATAGCACAAGACTACCTCGATCTGCTGATCACTCTGCAATCGAACCTCGGCAATCTGGTCGCCGCGCCCGGTGACATGGAGTTTGCGAAGTATCGTGCTTTCAAGAACCAGGTCAGAGAAGAGGAAGAGCCGATGCGTTTCGTTGACGGCGAGCTGATTGAGCGGTTCTTGGACATTGATGAGGGCGTGCAGAAGAAGGCCATTGAGGGGCTAGGCGTGGATTTGGAGGATGTGCGGAGTTTAGTGGAAGGATTGAGGAGGTTGCATTAGTGCGGATTGGACAGCATGAAGCGACTGTGTATGTGCGCATACTCGCAATGAAGAGTACACCATCATGCAAAGACATCCGAGAAGCGCGTGTCTTGTCTAGTGAACGTCATGAACATCGACCTCATTGACGCTTGAAACCCTGGCTGTCGAACATCTTGACTATTGACACACAGAATCCAGAACATCATACTCCTCGACACGTCGGCGCCGGAACGCCTTCACCATCAAGCGCTCAGTCCTAGATCCTTCAACGCCTGAACTCCATCGCTATGCGCCACCCTTTCGCTCTTCCGCCTCACTCCTGCACGCCCTCCTGTCCCTCGCCTCCAGCACCCACCTCCTGACCCTCCTCATCCTGCATCTGGCTATCCTTCCTTGCAAACCTGTCCATCTTAGCGCCTGCCACCTCCTCTATGCCCTCACCGCCCTTGCCACCCCTACCCTTCTTGCCCTTCTTCCTCTTCCCGCCCTTCTTCTTCCTCTTCAACTGGCCGACGCCCTCGCCATTACCCCAGTCGACCGCGTTCGCGCGAGGATAATATCCCCCGGCGCGCATGTTGTCGACCTGCCGCATCTGGCGCGCAAATGGGTCGTAAGCGTGTACACCAGACTCGGCTGCGCCGGGCCACTGTGCGGTTGCGCCCGAGTACTCTTGGTACGGTGGAGGAGGCTGGTAGTGGTAGTAGTAGTTTGGATAGTAGACCTGCGCGGCATACGGGTCTTGGGGCGGGTAGTAGCTGTAGGATGGGGTGTGGTTGAAGGAGTGGTATGATTGGCCGTAGTTGAAGGAGTCGTATGCTTGGCCGTTGTAGGAGCTGTTGATGGGATGAAATTGGAGCTGTGGAACGAAGGGCGCGGCGTTGGAGCTGAGCGGTGTTGACGGCGTCGTGGGCGAGATGGAGTTAGAATTCTGCTGCTGCTGTGAGTGCGAGCCTTGGTTTGGTGTCCAGACTGGTGCGCTGGGATCGAGCGTGCTTGCTGCCATTTTGGGTGCTATTCGCGGAAGTGGTTGAGCGAGTGGGGAGTTGAAATGGAAGCAGTTGAGAGCGAAGGTTTGAGGGATTTTTATCTTGTAGCAATGAAATTTGAGTGCGGAAGTGAAAATGTGCGTTTCCGTTTGCTGGGTCGTTGAGGCGGTC
>TARA_R110002003_G_scaffold110_15_pt1 | contig 11260 bp, 8 predicted proteins | sample TARA_R110002003 | Tara Oceans TARA_R110002003 (sample SAMEA4396441) | marine metagenome | biome: Westerlies Biome; feature: [SRF] surface water layer (ENVO:00010504); material: water (ENVO:00002006), including particulate matter (ENVO:01000060) such as... | depth 5 m | reverse complement strand
ACGCATCCAGTCCAAAGCAGGCCGCTGCCCAACGCGATAGCGAACATGCGCCCGCAAGCACCAATTACAAACAGAGCCCGGAGAGATTGTTCACAGATATGGTGCAGCAAGTCACTAAGCGAGACGTTCTCAAAGATCTTGGTGATACTGTGCTGAGCTCCAAACAAGTCCTTGCTGACTTTCACCGGGCTTCGTCAGCAGGAGAGAGTACCATTCATGGTGATGACCCGCCACCGATGCTCGCTAAGCTTGATCGTGACACCCCCACCACTCCACGCGATGACGAGACTGGTGAGATTGAACCGCCTCAAGCAGAGCCTGAGATCCGCCCTGTCTTCATTCCTGGCACACAGACTCCGCTTGTCAAGCTGCCAAAGCCATCGCCCGTGGTGCCACTCCCGCTATCAGTTGCGGACCTTCAGCAGAATGCTTCATCCCTTATACAGAAGCCCGCAGAAGACGACGAAGAAAGCATTGACGCCCTTTATAGTCGACTGACCAACACACCCGCACCAGTATGCACGCAGAACGACAAGGACCTTGATGGCCCTGAAGCTCAACGGGAAAAGCAAGAGGTTATCCGCCAAGCAGAATTAGAGTTGGCCGTCATCATTGAACAGACTTTACAGGAAGAGAAGCGTCACTCGGCAGCCGAGGAAGAAGCGAGGCTTCCTCGTCGTCTTGTTGTGTCCAGAATCGCCGCAGACGCCATTGATGAAGACCTTAAGGAATTCTTCTATCAGTTTCGATTCGACTTGTACGTGCGCCTTATCCCTTTACAACTACATGTTCTGACGTTTTCTGTAGGCAAGAGGTCAGGATTCTACCCGATCGAGATCCTATCAAGCGAACCCAAGTCGCTCACGTTGACATGTTCACACGGGAAGCTGCTATTCGCGCGTCGTTCATGATGGGTCACGTCTTCGGTCTGATACTCAACATTCAACTTGCAGTCGAGTTCAAGTACTGAGTGTCCGGCTACGCATTGTCTTGATACATTGCTCGCAGGTCAACACGGTAGACCTGTACACCATCAGGTTGTGGGCACAACAGAACATCTGTTGACCAGCGAGCCTCAACTATTGTTGAAGAGGTTTTCGTTTGGGAACTGCAAGAGATCGTGGGCTATCCCTTTCCTGTTGGGTAAAGGGGAGGTGGTCTATAATCTGGGGAAAGGGCAGCCAGTTTGAATTCATTTTGTGTAGCTATTGAACTACCTTGATTGGTTATTCACCATCGAGGTCCTCGGGAAAAAAGTACGATCCGTCATCATAGTCGGCTGTTTATCTTCGGAGTACTGCACTCCTCGGCGTTCTTTTTCAACGTAAGATGGCTGCCCTCGCCTTCGTCAGAATGCTAAAAGTCGTTCTCTCTTATTGATATACATGATGTCAAGCAGATCGCAGCGCTGGGCCTATTAAGTCCGCCAGGAGCATGGCGTTATTCGTTGTCCGCTGTGTGGTGAACGTGTAGTCGAGACAGTGTTCCACGTATTTCGGTCCTTACCCTTTGCAGCCATGCGCCGGAGACAGCCGATCGCCGTGCCTAGGTATCGCCCAAGCTGCGACTCCACCATTTGCCATCCCCCACTCTTCGCAAACACCGCCCTTACACAATAGAATCCAATGGGCAATTCCTCAAGCATCTTTAATTACCCTTTCCCTCTCATAGACAACGGATGAGCCAGCTCAACCGCGTCCGACCAGCCAAGATGGACGAAACAGCATGCATCGCCTACGACAGGGCAGTTGAGGAGCTTCGCGCGCGAGAGTATCCTATGCTGCAAGGTGAGCTTACCATAGCCAGGCCAGGGCTCAAGACTTACATCAAATAGGGACTACCTATCTTGACCATGCTGGAACCACACTCTACGCCAAATCGCTAATTGACCGCTTCTCCACCGATATGATCTCGAACCTATACGGCAACCCGCATTCCGCCTCCAACGCCTCCCAGTTGACGATGCGGCGAATCGAAGATGTTAGGCTTCGGGTTCTGAGTTTGTTCAAGGCAGATCCACAAGAGTTTGACGTTGTGTTTGTGGCGAATGCTACTGCGGGCATCAAGTTGGTTATGGACGCATTCCGAGATCACGAGCACGGCTTTTGGTACGGCTACCACCGAGACGCACATACTAGTTTAATTGGTGTACGTGAGGCCGCTGCCGAGCATAGATGCTTCACGTCCGATGCGGAGGTCAGCGACTGGACCAAGCAGCAAGACAATGACGACCAACGAGCTAGGCTATTCGCATACCCGGCTCAGTCGAACATGAATGGTCGACGATTGCCATTGGATTGGGCCCACCGCCTCCGAAAATGCAAGCAGACACCGGTCTACACCCTGCTGGATGCCGCAGCCCTCGTCTCGACTTCGCCGCTCGACCTCGGGAATCCCGAACAGGCCCCAGATTTTACCGTATTAAGCCTGTACAAGATGTTCGGGTTTCCTGACCTTGGTGCTTTGATCGTCAGGCAGGCATCAGCTTCAATCTTTGACAAGCGACGCTATTTCGGTGGAGGCACTGTTGAAATGGTGGTGTGCCTGAAGGAACAGTGGCATGCGAAAAAAGCGGACTCGTTACATGAAAGGCTAGAGGATGGCACCTTGCCGATACACAGCATTATGGCGCTCGACGCAGCTATGACTGTACATCGAGATCTGTACACCTCCCAAGATCATGTGTCGAGGCACACCACCTTCCTCGCGAAGCGGTTGTACGAAGATCTTTCGTCATTGCGCCATAGGAGTGGCGAGAAGGTGTGCCATGTGTACAAGGATCCTGCATCAACGTACGGCGAATGCAGTACACAGGGACCGGTTGTTGCGTTCAATCTCCAGAACGAATGTGGTGGCTGGGTTAGCAACGCGGAAGTAGAGAAGCTGGCAGCGGTCAAGAACTTCCAGTTACGTACTGGAGGGCTCTGCAACCCGGGTGGCGTTGCCTCTTCGCTCGGACTGGCGCCATGGGAGATGCGCGAGAATTTCTCAGCTGGCCAGAGATGTGGGAACGACAACGATATCATCCGTGCGAAGCCGACCGGCATGATACGTGTGAGTCTTGGAGCCATGAGCACGCTGAGAGACGTCAATTCATTCGTTGCCTTTGTGCGCGAGTTCTTCGTCCAGGAAGCCATTGCGGAGATCACATCGCCAATGACAGCGTCGCAACAAGAGCCCCCAACACTCAGTCGCCTGCACGTGGAAAGTCTATGCGTATATCCTATCAAAAGCTGCGCAGGCTTCAGCGTACCGCCCAGCGCGGCATGGGAAGTGCGACCGGAAGGTCTGGCGTGGGATCGCGAATGGTGCCTTGTCCATCAAGGCACGGGAGCAGCATTGAGTCAGAAGCGTTACCCGAAAATGGCTCTGATTCGACCCATCATCGACTTGGATGAAGGCGTTCTGCGGATTAATCTAGTCGGTGCTTTGCGCGATACGACGACTATCCACGAGGTTACCGTGCCGCTTTCAGCGGATCCACGATTCTTTGCAAACTCAGATCTATACAAAGAGTCAAAAGCTAGGGTATGCGGAGACCATGTTAGCGCCAAAACATACAGGTCAAGTAAAATATCGTCCTTCTTCTCACAGGCTCTTGGGGTGGCTTGTCACCTAGCTCGATTTCCTGCCGTTAGCAACGGCAGTGGCTCAACGAGACATTCGAAGGCGCATCTCCAAAAATATCAGAAGGCTAGCGGTATGCAGATACCCGGCGCTTTCCCGATTATGGCCCCCTTGACGCCCGGCGCGTGCGTTTCCAAACCGATATTACTGTCAAATGAGAGTCCCATCCTGACAATTTCGCGATCGAGCCTCAACCGCCTCAATGAATTGATCAAAGCGGAGGGCGGCAAGGCGGCGCAAGCAGAGGTATTCAGAGCCAACATAGTGGTAGCGGAGAACCCTGACTACCCGCCTGGGCTGGAGGATCCCTACGCGGAAGACGATTGGCGCTACCTTCAGATTGGCCAACAATACTTCGAGATGCTGGGAGCATGTAGAAGATGCCAGATGGTGTGCATTGATCAACAGACCGCCGAAAAAAACCAGGAACCATTTGTGACGCTTTCCAAAACTCGCCGCTTCGACGGCCGCATTTACTTTGGAGAGCACACTTGCCACCTGCCTTTGGAAGACTCTTCGTCTCCATTGGTCCAGAATCCTACCATCACAGTTGGTGATGCCGTGCGCACATTCCGTGAGGAGGACGCTCACCAGGACAATCGGCTGCGTGCACTCGTGGGTTGACACTCGCTTCATGGGCAAGTTAGAGCCGAACATGCATGGGCGAGGCACAGTATGACCAGCTGGTTTTCGCACTTTAGGAGAATTTCTTCCCCGTGCCTCAGGTCATTCTACCATGCACCCGGGAACTTTGCGCGTGGCCTCAGCTGCCACGTTAGGAAGAATGACGATTGGTCGTTCCATGCCAGCAGTACGACGGTCTTCAAACACATATTGGAAGGCCGTGAAGCAGAATAGCGCCGTTTCTAGGCAAAGCAGTAGACAACAGCAATGAACGAGTGGGATTGAGCTAAGCGCTCATCACTGGAGTTTCACAGAAGCCACTTTTCAGGTGCCCTTGGCCTGTGAGGATCATCTGAGCAGCCACGTCCCGCACGGCCTGTGTCTTGACAGGGTCGAAGGGTTGGTGTTGTGAGGCGCGCGCTCAGCGACGAACCAGAAAAAGGTCTTACTGAGATGGCAACGGGTGGCCAGGCGGCGGGGGTAAGGTGTCCATGGAAGCGCGCGACACCGCAAAGCAGCGTAGAGAATACCACAGCGGCTGCAAAACGAGACATAAAGTGATCTAATGCTCCACGAGGTCAGATGCACCGCTTGCTTGCACCAGCTTCGCCTCTATCTATTTCCAGCGTTCAGTTGTCTTTTGCTAAGTCGCATTCTGACGCCAGCGTCTCATCAGCTCGTCTCAGGTTCTCTTCCTCCGCACCAGATATACAGCCCGACCGGGTCGCCACGTTCGCCCGCCAGGTTGCGAGCCTCCTGTTTCTGCTAGGCTCGTATTTGCCTTTGCAGCCTTCCGCACGTCAACGCCCGCATCGCACATCCGACGGCCCTCCATCAAATCAGCGGCCGTAGCCACCGTCTTTTTCCTCGGAAGCTGCAGGGGCCGCAGCCAGGTCACATTGTCGTTTCATTGATACTCAGCCAATTACCGCGCGAGAGTAGTAGGCAGTCTGTAAGCGCTACGCACGGACGATCTCCGCTACGCGCCTTCCAGTGCACCCGCATATTTTTAGCAGGAACGACCCATTCAGCGGCCAACAACAAATCCGCGTCGAGCTAGCCTTCAGTACGTACAATAAACGCACCATCGTCCCCGGCGCCAAAGGTACCTGTCTGCCCGCCCGCCTCGCTCTTTTACTCTTCCACCTCCATCCGTGGACGCAGGCACAGCGCAGCCGACCTTCGCTCGCAGCACTATCGACAAGGAGCCCCATCACTCGCTCAGGGCGCGGCATACTTCGACACCATGGCCACCACCGACGCCAAACCGGCGCCGTCCTCGCTCAAGACACCTCTGTCTGCTACGTACCCCTCGGAATTGAGGTCGCCCATGATTCATTCCGCGACTTCACCCATCTTTGCCAATATCAAACGGGAAGACGACCTCAAGACGCCCATCACTCCACCAACAGCATATCTGGAGTTCCTGAAGAACCTGTCACCTGTTCTCACCAGCCCAATGTCTACCGGCACTAGCTCGCGATTTGTTTTCGAGGCGAGCCGGCCGGTTTCCATGACATCAGCAGCATCCAGCGCTTCGTTCACGTCAACGTCCGCGCCAGCGGACAAGGATTCTCCAGCTACGTCAAGATCAAGCAGCTGCAGCCGATGCGACCCAGCAAGAGATGAACCACCCATGTCGGCACCTCCGACAAAGCTTCAGATGATCTCAATCCCTCCGCCATCACCCTTCACGCGCCCGCAATCTGCGCGAACACCGCGCCTCTACATCCCGCAGTCACCTTACTCGTCAGCCGGAGTTCGATCACCAGCTAGTGCCAAGTCGATTCAGTCTCCGTATTCAGCCATGTCTCCAAAGACCTGGGAGCCCGAGAAGAAGACCGGGCGATCAAGGCGTGTCAGCGTACGTGAGGTTGTCACTCGAACAGTGACTTATCATGCGACGCCCGTAGATGCGAAGGCTCCAAACTTCCCTCAAATCGACCCCGCGCCGCGCGGCAAGCGAAGAAAGATCGAGGAGTAATCACTTATATTGTTACGCGACCCATCACCTCGGGATCCAGGGACTCAGCATGTATGGTTGCGCAACAGCCCGTGAAACCACTTTTGACGTCAGGAGGCGCCCACTCACAGCGCCTATCATTGTTGCAGCTACCTATCATTCTGGCCTTCCGCAAAACAACTCTTACGACCACAGCCCACTCACCCGGCCAATCAACTAATTACTCGGGTCCTGGCGACTCGATCGCATGCTTCCTTTCGATAACAGCTTTGCTCATTACACCCTACCATGGCCGTGGCACCTACCCCACTACTACCACCATTTCCTTTGTCTTGACTACCCACATATTAGAGGAACGACTTACGGTTACGTTGTTCTCTCATGACACATCTTGGCTCGATACCATGTACGGCGCGGAAAACTTTGTTCAGGATCAATGATCACTTTGCGAATACCTGTTTTGGGTGGTTTGCGCCGGCGCTTGTGGTGTTCTATCTCGCAAGAGAAATTTATTTTGCGACTTTTTTCACGAACGATTGGAGATGAGATGGCGAATGGAGATTACATGCACGAGGCATGTACGTGTTCTGGCGAGTAGGTTGACGCTCGTGCAGAGTAGCCGGGCGGCAAAGGGGGCCCTGGTTCGGATTGGATGGCCGTTAGCGAGGAGCAGAAGTAGCGGTAACGATATCGCATCGCGATTTCGCATGAACGCAGGAAGGAAACCTATGGCATCAATCATATTGTTCAAACTCATCATTCTACATCTCCGCCGTGACGATGATCGCAACTCAACGCATTGTGACCTTTCGCTCCCCAACAACCCATCCTGCAGCCCTTCAGATGCACACTCCGAAGCGCCTGCGACCCGCATGTGACCGACTGCTGCATGCACAATCGATTCGACGCGCATCCCTACCTATCCCCCCTACCTACAGTACATCCTGCACCTCCATCTACCCGCGCTTCTGCTGCCCAATCCCGTGTCCCGCACGCCTCGATCCGATACTGCACACAAACGCCTCCTCATCCCTTTCCCTTCCAACCCAACACCTCCAACCCTCACACTCCGCCCTTCCAATACGGCCTGTCCCGAACTACTGTAGATCAGCGAGGTTCCGGTCAAAGAACCGACTTGCAAACAAGGCATCCCAACGCTCTGTAACCTCCCGTCTTTAGCGTGGCCAATGGGCGCGCGCAAAGATGGCGGGCAGGGATGGCTGGGCGCTTAACCGCCGCGCTGGGCATGGGTGAGGCGGTGGTAGTCGGTGGGCGAGTCAGGTGCACAAGGCCGCGATGGACATGGGCTGATGGATGGATGGACTGTGGGGATGTGATTGTTTGCGAGAATTGTAGTTGTTGCGAAATTGCCATTACGTGCAGAGGTGGATTTGGCCTTTGCTGTTGTGTGCGTGAAGCATGCAACCGTATCTACCAGAATTCCTACTTGGGTAAACTCAAGTCAGCTACCGCGCGAGCGAGCGAGCGTCTCGCTGATCCCCACTCTTCACTAGACTACATACACGCCTACCTATCCACTTTCCGCCTTCCCCAGCGGAGTAGAACGACGCTCGCGCGCAAAAAAAAGTTCGACCCCAGCATCGTTCAAAGTCATCACGTTGCCAAACTTCCTTGTTCCTCTACAAAGACTATTTCCGTTCAATATCGGTCGCGGCCAATCAGTGTGATTAGGAGGGGTTGTCACGTACAGCGGATGTCGGAAGAGCTAGACTGGGGTTGGGGTGTGGATCCTGGGGTTGTAGATGGTCACGAGGTTGGTGTGTTAGTGTAGGTATAACTGTTTCGCCTAGCGGTACCTGCAGAGTGATGAGGCGGCGGTGGTGCTTATGTTTTGGAAGATTGGGTTAGTGGATTGACGATCGGGGCTCGAACGGTTGTGCATGGCGGTGAAGTTGTCTTGATGGTGCGAGACGCGGTGTATACGATCATACGTCGATTGCGATGTGGGAGTGGATCGTGTCTTCAAGTTCGACCTATCTGCCCATCATGTCCAACTAAATGTACTAGGCTAGCATCCGACGAGGGCAGTCCATCCAGATCTGTCCCAGTACACTTATTGCAATATCCCTATCAAACAGCGTTCACATGCCACGCACGTGGAAAAAAGACAACCATACATCCTTACTCCACGCTCACATCCGACTCCCACTCCTTCTGCTCACCATTAACCATGGAAGCCAAGCCCCACGCCTTCTGCAAATCATAAGGCGTGCCAGATTTGTCGTCTTTGATGATCCTCGCCGCAGCCCTCACTTGGCGCTGGAATCTAGACTCTTTACCGAGGAGGTTACGGGCCAGGGCACACAGGGCGTAGCACCTCATCGAGATGATGTGCTTCCTTGGAAGACCAGCCAGGCGGTGTGGGAGGCCCCAGCGACGGCGAGCAAGCACCAGGCTCGCTGTTGTGGGTGAAGTGCGCATGAAAGTGACTAGATGTTTGCGGGAGACAGTGCGTGAGAAGGTCAGGCGATGGAACATGCCATGGGAATTGCTAATGTGTTTTGGCTTGGAGACTGAGTCCCTGCGGAGGGATCCCTTGGTGTCGACGTCGGTCTCGAGCACTGGGAAAGGGCTTGTGCGAGTAGGCTCTCCTGGGCGGAAACCATCGTAATCGGGTGTGTCGGTGGATAGAATGTTCAAATCTGACTCATTCCTGGGGATGGCCTCGTTGTGGTCACCCTCTGTTCTAAGTGCTTCATCTCCGTGCTTGTCGACCTTGGTGAGAGACACGTCGGCTGTAACGTGTTGATTTGACTTCGACATGTACCCGGGCACCAGGATAGGAATCGCGTCATTCTCGTCATCAGATGAGCCCTCACCACTGTCTCGAGATATAGTGGCATCATCGAAGACAGCTCGTACCGTGGAGTTCCTACTGACATGGAAGACACCGTGGCTGTTTGTGATCTCGTCGACTTCATCTAAAACATAAGCTTGATAGCGCTTCTTCGCGCAGTGGTTCGATTTGGCAGATGCAGTGACTGTCAACCCCTTCACATGGACCTCAGTTGACTCTGCATCTGAAAATTCGTGGGCGTGCATCTCCAGCTCAGAGTCGCTGCCGAGTTGTGAATCGAAGCCATCAAGGAAGTCATCGAAGACACTTGAAGCCCCTGTGGTCGAATGCTCGGTACCTTCGGCATCTTTTGTGACATCCGTAACATTGAGATCGGGGGGACGTGGCCGAACAAGTCCTGGACTAGATGAAACAGATTGATCTTGTTTCTGGTTAGTGTCGTCAAGGGCTATATCATCCTCCTCGGGCCACGAGCCGGGAGGAAGTGGCTTGGACATACTCTCGCGACAGCCATGCTCGCGTACATTCACGGGATCATCTTGATCAGTTCGACTGTTGCTCTCCAATGCTGGTCGTTCGTCCAACTCATTGTGAACGATCTCAACGTCTACGTCTTCATGACGCGGGCCTGTTTCCTCCGCGGCATAAGAGGCTTTGAGACCGTCCCAATCACATTGCAGGCGGAGCTTCGCACGATCGAGCTCGACACTACCTTCGTTCCGGATGACTTCTTCCATAATCTCTGCAATACGCTTGAGTTGATCCAAAGGGACGACAGCAGTGGAGACTTCATCACCCTGGGCTTCGACACCCTCTGCCTTTGAATCGAGCTTCAGACCGGAGAACAACTCAACGATGAGGTTGAAACAGTCAGGGTCCTGATTCTTGGCAATGTTGCCACGCCTTGCGATCTGCATGGCATTATCGAAGAGTACTTCGCCACGGATCCGGAGTGTCAGTTCGAAGCCCCGCCGATAGAGGGATAGGTAATCAAAATTGCTATGCAGTTCGTGAGACTGAAGCTCGGACCGCATGCGAAGAAGAAGAGGAGTGTGCGCATCATCTAGCTCCGAGATCTGTGGCACACGCACTCGAGGTTTTTGTGCCGCCTGCCGTCTGGCCGGTGCAATCTTCGTGACCATAGAGGCGAACGTAGCCAGGAGTTGTCGGAGCTCGGCATTCTCCTCCTCTACATCGAGCTCATCCGAGTGCTTGATGGTTTGTTCTAATTGATGGAGATGATTGAAGATGTTGTGACGCTTCAGCCAACGATTGTTGTCCCGATCGGTTCTATAGTACGCTCGAATCTTCTCCTCGAGTGGAAATTGTGGCGCTAAACCATGCTTCTGATGCAGCAATTTCGGAGCCATTGGCGCAGTTCTTCCTGTTCCCTTGTGATCGGATGCCATAAAACGGCTGGAAACGCACATGGCAAGAAGATGTCGACTATGAAAGTCGTATGGGTCTGTTGGTGGATCGCCGACGTAGATGCGTTTTGGACCATGCATCTGAGTAATGAAGTCAAGATCCGGCCAGGCGAGCTCTAAGCCCCCAACTTGTCTTGCAGCATTGTACAAATGGCAGAGACTCGTAAGGAACCATTGCACCTTGCTGATTGATATACTCTGGTAAAGCGTGCCAAAGTAAGACATTGCTAGACCTGCCATTGTGGCTTGAGCACTGACGAAGACGTCTATGGTCATGCGATCTGACGCTCTTGCTCCATCTTCAGTCTTGACTAGCACTTGGAGCCAATCAAGCAGGGAATCGAGAGGCGCGATAAACACGTTGCTGAACTTGGTGAACCCTTGGGCCATATAGTCTGGCTTTTTGCCGATCGCCCACATTCGATCTTCGTAGTCAACGTGCGCACGCATGAGTCTGGCAACATCTATACCATGCTCCGTCACATCTCTGTACAGCTTATGCTTGTCTCCTCGCACGATGTCTTGTACATCGAGCAGTATCTGGAACCCAAATGGCAACCAGAGTGTCGAGGCGTCGGAGTTGCGCAGTATATCTTCCGTGAACTTATCCCAGAGAGGTAACTGGATTCTATCGCGCACGATAGTGTCGTAAAATCTCAGCAGGGCCATGGAAGGGTGCGCGGCGTCGGTCGCACTTGATACACGGGCTCGTCCTGTGCGCCTACTTGCAAGATACACTTTGATGTGATCTATTGCTTCCACGCAGAAAAGATGATGGATAGCTTGATCATCGAGTGGCGG
>TARA_R110002003_G_scaffold96_13_pt1 | contig 11316 bp, 10 predicted proteins | sample TARA_R110002003 | Tara Oceans TARA_R110002003 (sample SAMEA4396441) | marine metagenome | biome: Westerlies Biome; feature: [SRF] surface water layer (ENVO:00010504); material: water (ENVO:00002006), including particulate matter (ENVO:01000060) such as... | depth 5 m | reverse complement strand
CCGCCTGTATATGAATGCTGGGAAAGGATTCCAGAAATACTCAAGCGGATGCTGTTTGGCTAGTGAAGCGGTAGTGTGAGAGCGGAGTACGCGGCTGGCGACATGAGTGTACCAAGACTTGCGATTGCGAGGAACCAGATTGCAGTTGCCGACTACTTTAACACACCATCCTCGTCACTGCTATTCTCCTCTGTTTCCCTCACGCTCCGCAGTTCGACTCTGTCTTCCCCCTCATCCTCGTCTCTAAACCCCTCGTTCGCGCCGCCATCGCGGTCTAGCAACGGTGCCTCGCCCGTGGTAGCGACCACGCTTTTCTTCTCCGTCTCTTCCCTCATGCCAATGATCACGCTACCAGCGACTAACATGGCAGCCCCGAGCCACCACACACCGGGCAGCTTTTCACTAAATATAAGCGCGCCGAGAACCGCAGTAACCATGAAATTTGCGGACGTGTTGATTATGCTGACGCGTACGGTGGAAGTCGCGAGGGTCAGGGCGCGTGTGAAAAGACCCCACATTATGGCGTTGAAGACGAGGTTCAGAGCGAAGAAGAGCTGTGGTTCGTGTCAGCGAACTGTACATCCAGATGTCCGAGGTAGAAGCCGGCGACATGTTATGAACGTACACCGCGTATCGCAAATTCAACAAGCTTGTTCCCAGGACTGAGCCCGAAAGCCGCAGCTACTGCGCTCGACCATGACGTTGTGAGCTCCGTCGTTGTGCTGTGTGGTGGTTGGTACACGTCTAATGAAAGGTAGGATGAAGACAAACAGCTTGGCAAATACCCCGTTGAAGGCTGCACATCCTCCACTTGATATGGCTAGGACGAGCCAGGTAGATTTTGTCGTAGGGAACGACATTATATGCCGCGATACTGCAATCAATGTGTGTTGTTGGGCAACGGTTCGGGTAAGCTTCGTGATCTGCAAGGTACCCGAGCTTAGTCAAAGACGCAGCCTTGAAGCATGTGGAACTTCACTTTCGTTGTCACTATCCCGTGATATTCGGATACTGTTATTTGGCTGCCTAGTCTATTCCATGACTGCAGACCATCACATAAACGCGCAATCTGTACTTAATTGTGTATCATGCTTTTTCATTTCAGTCCTTCTAATGTGAATGGTAATCACCTAGCCCCAATCCCAAAACTCCGTGTCCATGCTTGCAGGTAACCCTTGACTGCCTAGTCTTCCAGAACGCCTCTAATCGATTGCATGCAGAAACGTGCCATCCTTCACGTTAACTCTCTCGTGCCACTCGTTTCCGGTACCAGCTATCTTCTCTGGCTTTCGCCTCCATAGAAGTGCCTGGTGAGGTTTTTAGCAACTCCGAAGCGTAAGCAAAGCCTGAGACTCAGCTCTAGACTTCGCCAGGACGCTTGGTGTTACAGCTGACAATCTTGACCCGGTCCGCGTGGACTTGGTTCGAGTTATCGAGCTTGAAGTTGATGTCCTTGATGATGAAGGTCCAGACATCGTCGCAGAAGCGGTAGGTATCAAGGTGTCCCTAGAAGAAGCACCGCATAAGCGTGCATGCTCGCTGCATCGAGCCCAAGCAAACGCACCTTGAATGTCAGCCGTGACTTGACCTTGTCACTCAACACATCCGCGACCGCTTTGTCGAAGTTTATGAGGATCTTCATAGCCAGCTGGGGCTCGATTCGTCGCTCGGTGATCAGGCTGTCCAGCGTGTCCGTGAGGGCGCCGCCCAGACTGTCGCGTGTCAGCGAGTGCACTTCAAAGCGGTCCCGCGAAGGGGCATGCAGTACCTGCTTCGGCGGTACAGCTCGTAGTACTTGGTCTGGTCAGCCATGTTGTCGAGCTGTTGCGACGACGGTGGTGGCTAGGTGACGGTGATGGCCTGCCGTGGAGGACTGATGGACCGCGGCGGCGCTAGTAGCTTCCGGCCGGGGTTTCGCCGACCGCTGCAGCCGTCATCCTCACTGGCGTTGCATTCCCGATAGAGCTCCAGTCTGCCACACTTCCATCCATCTCCGCCTTCACGACTCCCTTCTCCGACCATGTCTCTCACTTACGGTACCGGCGGCGCGACGGCTGCGCTTGGTGTGGTTGGGCTGTGTACGTCATCCACTCGGCGTTGCGTGCAGTGGCTAATGACGACCAGACATGCTCTTCCAGGGCGAGGGTGAAGCCTTCAACGTATGCGCCTTCTACTTTCGGAGCTTATGTAGCTGTACTGACAGTCGGAAAGGTCGGAGCATTTCTCGAGACTGTATCACCGTACACGTGGGCGAGCTTAGGCATTGGACTATGCATCGGCCTCTCCGTCGTAGGCTCAGCATGGTACGCTGCCCGCATGGCCACCAGAGAGCCCAGCTGATATATCGCAGGGGCATTTGGACAACTGGCGTGTCGATTCTCGGTGGAGGCGTGAAGGCACCACGGATACGAACGAAGAACTTGATTTCCATCATCTTTTGCGAAGTCGTGGCCATCTACGGCGTCATCATGGCCATTATCTTCTCCGCCAAACTGAACCAAGTCAACGACATTGAGCAGATATACTCTCCGTCAAACATCTTCACTGGATACGCGCTGTTCTGGGCTGGCATAACTGTGGGCATGTGTAACTTGATCTGCGGTGTCTGTGTAGGCATCAACGGAAGTAGCGCAGCGTTGGCGGATGCTGCCGACCCTACACTGTAAGTCTTCCAGTAGACTGAGTCCGACTCTTGGCTGACATACTTAGGTTCGTCAAGATTCTCACGATTGAGATCTTCGCTGCTATCCTTGGACTGTTCGGCTTGATCATTGGACTCCTCATGCAAAGCAACGCAAACGATTTCGAATGAAGATCTTCGAGTCTTGGACATTATACTTGCTTGGATCACAGGAAGTAACCGGGGAGCTTGACGTCGGTAGTAGGCCACCAAAAAGGAGCCGCGAAGTTGATCAAGCGCAATGAGCATCGGTGAACACTGCGCTGGAGAGTCTTTTTGAGATGTACGATGTAGATAGGGATCATCGCGTGTATAATGCATGTATCATGAGCGAGCAAAGGCGTTAAATACCAGTCTATGTTTAGATCATACAACAGTACATTGGCTTTGCGAGCCATATCTGAGTAAGCCATTTGAGATCGGTGGCCCGAGCTTCTATCGTTAGGTAGCTGTAACGCGCGGAACGATAGCTCCATCCCAGCACCACTCCATTATACAATCAGACACAATGAGCGAACAAGGAACAAAATTGAAAGCGGCCATTCTCATCGTCTCCGACACAGCATCAAATGATCCCACGACTGACAAATGCATTCCAGTCCTAAAAGACGTCTTCGGTAGTATCGGAGACAACCAATGGGAGGTCAGCGAGACCGACATCGTACCTGATGATGTTATTGCTATCCAGAAGTCAATAAAAAGATGGACAGATTGTGCGGAGCCTGTGAATATTGTTGTTACAAGCGGAGGAACAGGCTTTGCGATCAAAGACGTTACTCCAGAGGTTGGGGTGACTATGGTCTAGGATCCGGACAAGAGGCTGATTATTCAAAGGCAGTCACGCTACTACTCGATCGACATGCCCCGGGTCTTGTGTAAGAGCCTCAACACATAAAATCACTAACATGCTGACATGAAGAAGGCATGGCATGCTCACAAACTCATATTCCGTCACGCCATGTTCGTCTTCCCATACTGAACCACGATCATCACTTACATTTTACAGTCGCCTTGATGGCCAGACCCGTTGCTGGCGTACGAAAGCATACGCTTATCTTGACCCTGCCTGGATCACCAAAAGGGGCAAAAGAGAACCTCGAAGCAATTCTTAAGCTCTTACCGCACGCGTGTATCCAAGCGGCCGGTGCTGACACGAGACTCTTGCACATTGGAGGCGTAAAGAAGCTTGAGAAAGATGCGGGTGTTTCTCCGGTAGCAAAGGCAATAGGTAACTTCACACCAGCTTATCGGCAAGTTGCGTTCTGTTATTGATATAATCAGGTGCAGCAAGTGGAGGTCACCACCACCATCACCATGGACATGGCCACTCCCACGGCCATGGTGGCCATGCAGGACCGAAACCCCACACGAAGCCAGAGGACCGCCCCAAGTCGAATGATCCAGCTGCAGGACCCACGAACAGGTACCGCGCATCTCCATACCCAATGCTACCCGTAAATGATGCTCTCGCTCTCATAGCACAGCAGACACCTGCGCCCGTTATCGAGAAGGTACCAGTCGACATGAAGCTCGGCGGCTCCGTCTTAGCCGAAAATGTTCAAGCAACCGAGTCTGTGCCCGCGTTTCGAGCGAGCATCGTCGATGGCTATGCCATAAGAATGCCTTCATCTGGGAAATTTGAAAAAGGCGTCTATCCGGTCACCATTATCTCTCATGCTCAACCAGGAGAAGTAGAGGGACTCAAAGAAGGCGAGATTGCTAGGATCACGACAGGGGCTCCACTTCCGCCCGGCGCTGACGCTGTCGTGATGGTCGAAGACACCGAGCTGAGGAGTCAAACGGATGATGGAACAGAAGAGAAGATGATTGAGATTCTGACTGACGAGATAGCCGCTGGCGAGAACGTGCGGGAGGTCGGTAGCGATGTCAAGGAAGGAGACACCATTCTAAAGAAAGGTGAAGGCATCACCGTTATCGGTGGCGAGTTTGGTCTATTGGCATCAGTGGGCACCAGGGAGGTATCCATCTACAAGCGTCCGGTCGTGGGCGTGCTGAGTACCGGCGATGAGATCATTGAGCACAATAGAGATGGTCCACTGCGACTTGGAGAGGTCCGGGACACGAATCGGCCTACACTCATCACCGCTGTGCGCAGTCACAGGTTTGAGGCTATCGATCTCGGTATCGTTTCAGACAAGTATGTTACTCATTCTACGTGGATATATCACTACTAACATATAGTAGGCCTGGCAGTCTCGAGGAGACCCTTCGTAATGCACTGCGCAAGTGCGATGTCATCATCACATCCGGTGGCGTTTCCATGGGCGAACTCGATTTGCTGAAGCCTACGATTGAGCGCTCACTTGGTGGCACCATCCACTTTGGTCGTGTCAACATGAAGCCTGGAAAGCCAACAACATTTGCCACAGTCCCCGTCAAAGACGACAACGGTAATCGAATTCACAAAACAGTTTTCAGCTTACCTGGGAATCCAGCATCAGCCGTGGTTTGTTTCCACCTTTTTGTCTTGCCGTCGCTGCACCAACAAGCAGGTATCAAACCAACGGGTCTGCCAAGGGTCAAAGCTGTGCTAGATGAAGACATCAGGATGGATAAGGGTCGACCGGAATATCATCGCGCCTTTGTCGTCACCAAGGACGACGGATTGCTCTACGCCAGTTCGACAGGTGGACAGAGAAGTTCGCGCATCGGAAGCTTCAAAGGTGCAAACGCGTTGCTATGCATGCCGCAAGGTGATGGAAGTCTGAAGAAGGGCCAAAAGGTTGACGCGCTCCTGATGGGCAAGTTGGGTGAAATTGAGCGATAGGAATTCGGTGGTAACGATGCGGTGCGTCATGACGCCCGAAGCACACGGACGCACAGAAATTGAGGTTTAACAAATCCGTTCGCCAAATCGCTTCACAAAATGAATGCACCCCCACAGACCAAGAACCTGACACGCTTTTCCCAATTGACGTGCCTGGTCTCCCCAGCACCAGGTCCGCATTGCTCAACTTGCCCCTTTAAGCAACCAGGCCTTCCCTGTCGAATCCAGTGTGGCACCTGTCACTACCTTATCAGGCCTTTCGTGTCTCTACCATCTGCTATCGTTGCACAGTCGCAATCTCCCAGCCTCAGCATTTGACGGCCTTGTGCTACAATCAACAAAAAGTAAGTTTATGATGGATGGCTTGTGTGACATTACACGACGACGCGCTATTGTCGGTCTTCATCTCCACAAGACGCACATGCCGAATGCATCTGCATGCACTAACTGCACATGTCGATCATGGCAGATGAAAAAGTCTAATTGAGGCTTCCGAGGTTCTTCGTTGTGGTGCGTGCTGGTTGAAACGGGGGATCGTGCCGGGCTGGCGGGTAGGCATGCTGGTCATACGATCTGAAGTGGCTTCGGCTCGTCCTGCCATTGCGACCCAATACCAAAAAGCACGAACTTCGTGATTACTGCCTGTCGCAAGACATGGTGGAAAGTGTTGGGGTCGTCAGAATTCGACAAGTCGTGCGAACACCAGTCAACCAGCCAATCAAGACTCTGCATTCACGCCGAACGAGACCGCCTGATTCGGTCGTCACCTTCATAAGCCTCTGTCACTTTTTACCGTGTCTTGCGACGCGCGGTAGACCAGAGCCATGATGATGCTGGCGTATAGAGAGATGGGGACCTGCGATAGGAGGGCGTGAGGACCGCGGATGAGGTACGCGACAGATGCTGTGTTTCAGATGCGTTACAGAACACAGGGGGCAAGCAAACATGTCGACTTCATACCACGGCGAGTATGCCTGAGTTTGCTCATCTCAACTTTCTAGATGAAGTCATTACGAATTCTCATCGCCTTGCTTAGCAGCCACGCAACTTGCGCTTACACAGCAGCTTCACACCACCAATGCGCCCATGCCCAACAACACATCCTATCCGACCAACTATCACTTTGTCACGATGCAACCCAAGCCTCACAATCAGGCGTAACTGACCACTTCACAAATCCATCATGGTCACATCGCCCGTTCTGCATCTCCAAAGCAGGCACAGAGTACTGCTCTCATACCACCGCAAACTTCCGCACCAACCACGGTCTAAGCATCATCTCCACCCCAGCCGCCGCCAACGCCATATCCTTCGCCTTCCCGCATGCCGAGTCCGCCCGGCACGTCTCCACTGAACACCTCGATGTACGCCTCATCCCTGGAAAAGGCTATGGGCTCGTTGCTACCCAACCAATTGCGAAGGGCGAGACGATTCTCTTGGACGCCCCGCGCATCATCGCGTCGGCGCAATTCCCTGCGCACGTGCTGCATGGACAGGGCGCATTGCTGTTTGCCCAGGCTCTGGAGCGATTGCCGGCCAAGGATCAGGAGCTCGTGAGGGGCCTGGATAAGAGTCTCGGAGGCACGGATATTGAAGATGTTATGAAGACGAATGCGTTTGCGTGCCAGTTGAGTGATGGCGGTGAGGACGATGCGTACATGTGTCTCTTCCCGTCTGTGGCAAGGATCAATCATGCGTGTCGACCTAATGCGCATGCGAGATTCATTCCCAAGACGCTGTTGATGGAGGTCAAGGCTTTGAGAGATATTGGTGTTAATGAAGAGATCGGGATTAGCTATGGACGTGTGGATTTGAAGTACGCTGAGCGGCAGAGATTGTATAAAGACGGATGGAATTTCAGTTGTAGTTGCGATATATGTACAGCTACCGAATACGCTATCGCGGGTAGTGATCAGAGAAGAGCGAGATTCACGCAGCTGCGCAAGAAACTGGAAGGCTTGACGTCAGAGACATATGATGCGCAGCAGATCGTTGCATGGGAGAAGGAAGTCATGGATCTTAGTGCGAAAGAGGGGCTGGACGTTCTGCTTGTTGCAGACTATGAGAGGTTGGCATATGTGTATGCGGGGCATGGGATGATAAGGGACGCGAAGCTTTGGGCGGAGAAGGCGAAAGAAACCCTGTTGGAGTGGACGGCTGTGGACGGCGGCCCTAACAACGAGGTTTTGAGAATCGACGAGCTGTTGAGGGAGCTAAAGGGATGATTGTGCTGATGGGGGGCATGTGCCGAAAGTTCAGGTGCTTGACCTATGTCTAGAGACAAGACATACACGCTGATTGCGAACGAGTCGGGACTGTAGCTCCTCGAAAGGTCGTAGTATCGTTAGCTATGGTGAGCATGATAAATACCTAATATGACAACGTACTGGCGAGTTGCGTTGCCAAAATAAGGGCTAATTTTCGTAGCTTCCACAAAGTCGAAAATGTGTTGGACTTGGTTAGCATTGTCGTAATAGGAAAGCCCTAAGTTAGGGGGATCGTCTGAGGTTAGACGTTGGAGCCCGAAGATGTATTGGTGAGTAGAAGTCATCCACAATCGAACGAGTGGACCATGAAACAATCTTTGAGCAGGCTAGAAAGTTTAGAAATGGTGCGGATCTCGGGGCGAACGTTGAATCGGATGCTGACATAACTGACCAATTGTGAGCAACACAGACCATCGGGTGGGCCGAACAGAGGAGATCGCGGTGTCAGGATTCGCCTGCTCGCTGCTCGGATCTGCGCAAGGTCGATACGAAAAGCAACTCCGTGATGACGATCGCATTTCGGAAGATGATCGACGGGGCTTTGCCATCCTCGCATCCGCGTTCAGAGAATCATAGGGGTTGATTGCTCGAAGCGGCGGGAGAAAGTTGAAAAGTGCAGGTGGAAAAGTGGCGATGAGATGGTCTCAGCTTTCTGTCAGCGACAAAGCCGTGATAAGTTCCGTCTGTCTTAGCATTCTCTGCAGCTGCAGCGATGACATGTCAACCGCTCGAAGTAGCCTTGAAGAGGTCGAGACGACAGGTGCAACCAGATCAGGACGGTAGAAGTGGCTTGCGCAGGGGCCAAGAAGCGAGCCTCGTCACCAATGAGATCTGCTGCCCAACCTCCATTGTCCGAACCTCAAACTCTCCTCCGCGCTTGGCGCTCCCTCCCCTTAGTTCCCCGTAGTACAACGTTTCCATTTGCTGGATGCTCATCATCTATCTTCTTAGCTTCCTTATGCGGCTAAAAGCTACAGAAAAGCACAATCAAGCAGATCTCGCCAACAACAAAGCGCGCCGCGCATCCGCAGCATCAATGGCTCGCGACCATCTCCAGAGCGTGCAATCCTCATCAAGTCCTTTCACGTTCCCTTCAAGGAGGCGTCGCTCGGATTGCCGTGCTCCGATCCAGTCCTGTGCGACCGAGCTGCAATCGAGGCTGTACCTATGCGTCAAAGCAGCGACTAGCTTGCATCACCCAGGATCTCCCAGTGACTTGCATACTAGGATGGCGCACTTCGCGTCCGCGGTTTGATAACCTTGTTTCATCTGGAGACGAGCAAGCCCTGTCGAGACCTACCTACCAGCTGAAGTAGGTTGTACAGGACAGGCCGACGCATAACATTGCAAATGGAAGTGCCAGACTAATTATGGTGAGCTTAGGTGGAGTTGATAATGAGACTGGATCGCCCCAGAATGTTACTAACCGCTGCGTGTATATCGTCCAGTCTTTCCTTCTGGTTGACACCTGTCACTGCCAGTCGTTTCTTACTCTAGTCACTCTCTTACAAACGATTAATCCTTCTGTCTAATATGCATTCACGCATCACTCTCCTTTCAATCCTCGCTGCCTTCATTGGTATTGCGATCAGCCAACAATGCTATGGACTCGACGGCACAGCACTCGACGACACATTCGCGCCATGCAATCCATCTGCGAAGCATAGCGGCTGTTGCGCCACCAAACGGTCGTCCGGCGCCGATCTCTGCTTGGACAACGGCCTGTGCATGTCGACGCGCAATGAGCTGGTGGGCATGATCTGGCAGAGTGGTTGTACAGATGCTACAGGGAAAGATGCCGCATGCCCAAAGATGTGCCCTGGCGGTATGTTCTGCTTTGTCTGACATGTGAAACGCCGACTAATAGGACGCAGTCAACAACGGCTCTACTGGGCTCGAGCCAGTGCAAGCATGGAATGTGCAACAGTGCGACTATGGCAATTACTGCTGTCGAGCACTGAACGACCGACGAAGTTGCTGCAACAATGCCACTGCACCTAAAGTCAATATATCCTCCATGAGCGCAATGCAGCTTCAGTTATCGACCGCCACCCGAACTCCATCTATCCCGACACCAACGCAAGCAGTAGCCACGGCTATATTTACTGGCTCACCATTCGACGCGATCGCCTCGTCAGACTCGAACGAGTGCAGAAAAGAAAGACAACATACAGCCGTGGTCGGTGGTACGATTGGAGGTCTCTTCGGGGCAATCATCGTTGGCCTAACGGGCGCACTGTTTTGGATGTATAAGAGGGAAAAGAGACAGAGGAAGCTCAAGGAACATTACCAGGAGCAAATTTCTCAGACCGCTGCCTATCGAAGGACAATTGCCTCCAGCGCCATCTCCCTCATACACAGTGAGGCACTGGATGACTGGAAGCGCAAGTCGGGCGAAGTGTAGGACGCCGCCAGATCTATATGTCACGAGTCTCCTTTTATTCGATATGTCTTGTTTCTTGGAAGCGTTTCTCTTCGCGGTCTTTGAATTTATTTGAGTGTTGAGCGAATACCCTATTAGCAGCGATATTATAGCACACGAGTGACAAAAGCCGTACTCGTCTCTCCTACTGTTTGAGCGATACCTTTAACTTGTTTTGCCCCCAATAAGGTTCAATGTCGTTATGAAATCGACACATGGTACTCTATTTCTCAACTAACATTGCTACCGACCTCATCGCGCCTCCAGCATAGTGATATGTGATATCATGCGTCCTCGTAATGCGATTGAGTCAGCTCACGGGCTCGAACTCGCGTCTTTCGCTCCCAAAACCTCAGCTCCAGCAGCACGGTATCCGTGCAAACAAAAATGAGGGCAAGGAAAGAGATCAACACACTCTGTCACTGTCGTACTCAAACGTATTTTAGTTGTAGCTACTTTCCTGATGTTTCTGCAGATTACTAAACTCATATAGACGAAAAGAATATGTTAGACTTTGCATCGTGCGCACTTCTGTGCGTCCGGAGAGGTAGAGAACAACATGCGAGACACAGCATAAGTCATCAAATGAACGCACGTTACCTACACATGCAAGTACGGGTACATGGGCTGTAAGCAAACAATCACCATCTTGGGCTGCCCACTTACCACTGACGCCTCTTAAGGCTTGTGCGAGTTGCAAAGAATGCGCTGCCGATGGCGAGCTTGGTATCCACTTGCGATCAATCCTGCGTCATGCTTTTGCAGGCCGATACGTCTAACGAATTATAGCTTAGTTCCTACACCCGGGATAGCCTCCCAAGCATCATCTGTTGGTTACGAAGCACAGTAAGCTCCACCTAGCAAAGCACTACGTTGTTCGTTACAGGCCGCGACCGAGAAGTGTTTACAAATTGCCAGCAGGATGTAGGCAGATAAGCAGTAATCCTCCATTAGTAGGAAGCGCCTCTATTATGATGCGGGCCATGAGAGACTGCTTCAACACCAGGATCTATATTACGCGGCCACTTCATCATTCCACACCGTGCTGAGAGATGGCAGTGGGTACTCTGAGTGGAGAGAATCTGCTCGCCGATCCATGGCTGCTTCTGGCCAACCTTCCTGTTTTGCAGCACCTACCCTCTTCTTCGCCAACTTTTCA
>TARA_R110002003_G_scaffold193_34_pt1 | contig 11331 bp, 8 predicted proteins | sample TARA_R110002003 | Tara Oceans TARA_R110002003 (sample SAMEA4396441) | marine metagenome | biome: Westerlies Biome; feature: [SRF] surface water layer (ENVO:00010504); material: water (ENVO:00002006), including particulate matter (ENVO:01000060) such as... | depth 5 m | reverse complement strand
CGATACGTATCGACGCTGACTGCGATGTCATTGAGTTTGAGGGAGCGGATAAGCCTAATGGCGGGCACTACGCGCTTCAACTCCTCCTGTGAATCGACTTGGACTGAGCCAGGCCGAGTAGATTGGCCACCCACGTCGACAATAGTTGATCCACATGCGATGTGGTCTGTGATGATACTCTCGAGGTCCTGCTTGGTGATGCCATAATTCTTGCCGCCATCGGAGAACGAGTCCGGCGTCACATTCAGGATGGACATGATCTGCGTAGTTCTGTCGGACGTGTGTGGTTTGAAATGGGTCAATCCGCTTCCCAAGGGTGTCAGAGGAGACAGCGGCTCTTCGGATTGCAGTTGTCCCAGTCTCTCCTGCACATCGGTCAGGTAGGACGGTTGCCCATTTCTGGGGGATTCATGCGCATCGCTACCTCGCAGTACACTACCATGCTTTAGTCAATTGCAAATCGCACAGTCATCCGCGGGGCGTACTCGTGCAGCGGTCGGAGGACAAACTCCCTCTCATACATCAGCGCGTGCGGCAAAACCAGCCGGTCGTCAGCCCATGCCACATGTTCATGTACATTGTCCTTCCACCTTGTGTAGAGCAGAATGTCCAAGTCGATGTTTCGTGGGCCTTTGTCGATAAGCTTAACGCGACCCAAGTGGTTCTCGATGGACTGGAGAAAATCTAGGAGCTCCAGCGGGTGCAGCGAGGTTGCTACCTACCGTTCTCAGCGCTTTGCCGTGCAATCATGACGACGTGGCAATTACCTCGCATGCGCCGTTCACAAAGTTGTCCTGGTCCAGAACATACATGGCTTTTGTTTCGTAGAGGCTGCTGGTTCGTAGAATCTTCACATATCCGGTGGCTTCCATCTGCTTGCATGCTTGCTCAATCATGGCGATGCTGTCGCCCATGTTACTTCCGAGGGCAATGAAAGCCCGGTGCGGTAGTGGAGCATGACTGTGTGAGGAGCGGACGCTGACCTGCTGCAAGGATGGGGATGAGATGTCGGTATTGCGGGCGACCTGCTTGGAGCCATTGCTCACGATGGGGGCCCGTGGCTGGATCTGGCCGCGAGACCAGAGGGATCGACCGGCGGACGCAGCGCCGCACAGTGTTCCGCTGGTGGTAGTGGCTACCTGTGAAGCGTGTCTGAATGCTGTCGAAGCGACGGGTCTGCGGAGCCTGTTTGCACACCGAAGCATGGCAGATGCATGAGTTGCGTGTTACCAACAGCGCGTGCATGTGACAGCATCGGTAGTGCCGGCGCAAAACTGACATGCGACGCGGCCGGCCCCATGCGTTCCCCAGACTTGGCGCTCTCCTGTGCCTCGGCTCGCGGCTCTCAGAGAGTCGCCTGCCTCCGCTTCCCTTTAAGACGCCGCCGTGGCCTCTCTCTTCCTGTCTGCTCTACTTCGATTCCTTGAGACGCGTCTGTCTACACATCGTCCATCATGGCCTCACCACGTACGTCTCCGTCGGGCTCACGTGTCGCCCTCTCCGCTAACAGGCCGCAGAGAAGATCCGCACCAAGCTCACCGACCTGCTGAAGATCCAGCACCCCGTCATGCTTGCTGGCATGAACGTGGCTGCTGGGCCTAAGCTCGCGGCGGCTGTCACCAATGCCGGCGGTATCGGTGTGCTGGGTGGCATTGGCTACACGCCAGACATGCTCCGCGAGCAGATCGCCGAGCTCAAGGGATATCTGAACGACCAGAGCGCGCCATTTGGCATCGATCTGCTCCTCCCGCAGGTTGGTGGAAGCGCGCGAAAGACCAAGTACGTTGCCGCCCACCAGCGGAGCCCTGTTTCCCGCTGACCCCGACACAGCTACGACTACACCAAGGGCAAGCTGAACGAGCTCATCGACATCATCATCGACTCCGGCGCCAAGCTGTTCGTTTGCGCCGTCGGGGTGCCCCCCAAGGCCGTCGTCGAGAAGCTGCACAAGGCTGGCATCCTGTACATGAACATGATCGGCCACCCCAAGCACATCAAGAAGTGCCTCGACCTCGGCGTTGACATCATCTGCGCGCAGGGCGGCGAGGGCGGTGGCCACACGGGAGACGTGCCCACGTCCATCTTCATCCCCGCAGCCGTCAAGATGGTCCAGGGCCACAAGTCGCCGCTGACTGGCGAGGAGGTCATGGTCGTCGCCGCTGGTGGCATGTACAACGGCCAGTCGCTGGCTGCCATGCTCACATTCGGCGCCGTCGGCGTCTGGGTCGGAACGCGTTTCGTTCTGTCCGAGGAGGCAGGCGCTCCCAGGGCTCACCAAGAGGCTGTCCGTACAGCCGGCTGGGACGACAATGTCCGCACCATCATCTTCACAGGCAGACCACTCCGTGTCCGCACCAACCCATATATCCAGAACTGGGAAGAGAACAGGGCGCAGGAAATCAAGGACCTCACCAGCAAGGGCATATTGCCCGTTGAGCATGATCTGGAGAAGATGGGCGATGACCTCGATGACGACACAATGGACAACGCAAGGCCGTTCTTGATGGGCAAGGTCGCTGCTGTGGTAAATGAAAAGAAGAATGCGCGCGAAATTGTTGACGAGTTTGTAAATGACGCTGTCAAGTGGTTGCAGGTCGGCAACTCATTCATCGTGTCCAAGTCGAAGCTATGAATATATCCCGCTCTTGTAGTTGATCATTTACAGCCTCTCCTCCCTTGCTCTTCTGCACAATCTTCGGCGTCGTATCCCCTGAGTCAAGGTAGCACGCACCTTCGTCTTGTTCTCGCTAGCTACTGTCTACCAACTTATGCTCAACACCTCTCCTCTCTGGTCTGCGACTCTTCCTTACGCTCCTTCCATTTCACACTCACTGCAGATGCCGGGATGTTTGGTTTGAGTTCGCATGCTCTTTGCTGAGAGCAACACTGAGTTGGACTGCAGAAGGGCAATGGACAACCAGAAGCACGCATGGTCCTGCAAATCTTTTCTAAAACCTCAAACAGTTCCAATAATTGCGCAAGAATTGGTCACATGAATACACTGGACGAGCACACTTATCCCTCTCGACCTGTGGCAAGTGCTACAAACACTATATGTTTAAACAAGTTAACGTCTTAAGGAGCAGATGAGGGACATACGCATGGCTGTTCGTAGTAAGCGCTCATTCAAAGCGTCAGCAGCGTAGCGATGCGGGGGAAAGACATCGAACAACAGTGAGAGACAGGCTCGTCACATCAAACCACAGCAGCGAGCACACAAAGGTAGATGCGCAAAATGAGCAAATGAACTCAATTGAAACAATGTGCATCGAACCATACCATCAAACGTCCTTGCGCGCAATGAAATGATAACGAAAAACAGAAGCATGCGTAACATAACATGCCATAAAGGAACCCAAAGCCTCCATCATCAACACAGTGCAGCGCTCAAGAACAACACCAGAAAGGAAGCCAGACCCGCAGCGCCAATACTCCATCGTGACGTCGTTCGCTGAACCAAACAGCATACTCAAGTCTAGGAAGACTTGTCCTTCTTACCGTCAGGCCCGTAGGTGTAGCTGTCAGGACCATGGCCATGGGGGAAGTCGGTGCCATTCTTGGGACCCTGATGCGGGTAGTCGTCAGGTTTCGGGCCATAAGGGTTTTCGACGCCCTCGGGACCATGTGGGTTTTCGCCGCCCTCGGGACCATGTGGGTGCTCGCCGCCCTCTGGGTACTCAGTGCCGTTCTTGGGGCCGTGTGGGTTGTGAGGTGAAACGGGCGCGTACTCGTCCTCGGGCTTCTTGGACTCGTCCTCAGGGACCTTGGAATGATCAGGCTTGCTGTCGTGGGGCTCCTCGGGCTTTCCACCGTGGGGCTCCTCGGGCTTTCCACCATGTGGGTTCTCGGGCTTTCCACCCTGAGGCGTCTCGGACTTATCTTCGGGAGCCTCATACTCGTCCTCAGACCAGGAAGGCCACGGGCACTGCTCGCCAATCTCCTTACAAAGGGTCATCGTCTCCCGGAAACCGTGGTAAGTGCACTGCTTCTTCTCGCCGCACTTGAACATGAAGTTACAGGTCTGTGAGTGATCGTCAGTGTGGCCCCATGCGAGGGATGTGAGTGATTGTGCACATACATCGCATTCGTCTGGGTGCTCGTTGCAGTCGACGCACTCGGACTCAACGAAGTCGCAGAAGGGCGTCGAAAGGGGCTTGGCTGGCTTGCCGCCGTGATTCTCCTCCGGCTTCTCCGGCTTCGTTGGCTTGCCGCCATGAGGACCTCCTGATGGACCGCTCTGGGGACCTTCTGATGGACCGCCCTGGGGACCTTCTGATGGACCGCCCTGGGGACCTTCAGGTTTGCCGCCGTGTGGCCCTTTGGGTTTGCCGCCATGAGGGCCCTCTGATTGGGGCGGCTTTCCATATGGCGCAGGCGGATGTGCAGGGTTGTGCTCTAGAGACGGTGGAGCATTGTACATGGGAGCATCGTCGTAGTCTTCCGAGCGGACCTCAATCTTGGCGCCGTCCTTGTAGTAGGAGCACTTGTGGTCTTTGCCGCCGCCCTCGCAGCCAATGTGCCTGAGAGGTTTGAACGGTTAGTGAGGCTATGGAAGCATTGACAGTGACGTACCAGTTACCGTCCTGGCGAGCAGAGATGATGGCATCGGAGGGCACCGACGAGCCCTTGACTGTGGGTGCGGCAGGAGCGGCGGCGGCGATGGCGACAACGCTGGTGAGAATAGCGCCGGTCTTCATGATGACTAGCTGTGGAAGAGGAGCTGTGTCCCGCTGCAGGCTGTGCTGATGAGGAGGGTATAGTGGGTATGGATGTTTGGTGATGATGATGAGGAAGAAGAAGAGATGGGACAAACCTTGAGAAAAAGAGTTCAAATACTCGGCTCTAGACGCTAGTGGGTTCAACGATTGGGAAGAGCTATCATGGGTGATATGAACTTGCCCGTGTTCGCGGCTGTGGAAGGAAGAGCGCGCTCGACTACTGCAACTCCCACGTTTCAACAGCAGGAGCCCCTCCGCGAGGTACGAAGTTGTCCATGCATCGTAGTAACAGCAAAGTATGCTGAGGACTGTCAGGCATCTATATCAGGGTGTTGGGGTCTAGTGATCTCAGCTTAGATTCGCAGCGAGCGCGCACGAATTATTGCGTCTGCTGGTGTGAGCGTAGTCTAACATACCTTACGCAACGGAAGCAGCATTCTAGAGAAGTGCTAGCTAGCGGCAGCGAGCAATCTCCCATATTTCGCACTCGGGGAAGTAGCGATGATAGATTCGCCTGGCACATTGGACTGTAGCAGAACACTCAGTGAGTACAAATTGCTTGCTTTCGGGCCCAGCAGCTGCAACGAAAGCACTGACGACGGACCAAACACGGTCGCTTTGGAATCAGTGGATTGGCTGCCTCCTGGAACCCAGATGCACTCGCCCTCTCTGCCCTTCTTCGACTGCCTTCCAGCAACACAAGGACGGTTTCCTATATCTGCCTGCGAAAGGTGCGTACTTGGTCATCCGAGAAGCGACCAATGCCCTGCAGGTCCAGCTTCTTCACAACGTCCCGGTAGGCCAGATGGCGGACAAGACCAAGGCCCTCATGGTGTAGTCGCACATGGTGTAGGAGTTGCCGATGCAGCGTTCGCGGCCAAGCAATCCTTCGAGAGGAGCACACATATCGGCATAAGTAGCTTTTGGCTTCCACTCGGTTACCGTAAGTTAGGATCAGGCCATGCATAAATGATTTGATCCGAAGCGGCTTACGATTCAAGTTGGAGTTGGGTGGGGAAAAAGGCGTTGCTAGGTACAGAATAATTCTACGTTGCCAAGACACTCGCACAATTGATAACGTGATGGAATACGAAAGGCTCCGGTTAGCTAGCAACGGCCCCACAATTGATCGACACTGGGGGAAGACGGCAAGGCTGACGAACAGTTCAACACAGCAAGCTGCAGAAGAATGCTATCAGCAGGGCGACTCGCGATGAGACGAGCTGAAGAGGAGCTGCATCATTACTCAGAGCTGTGCGGCAGTTCTTGGGCCTTTGTGAAGCCCCGGTGATATCCAGGTGAGGGAAGCGCGACCCATGGTCACCGCGCCGGTACCTAGGTACACCAGCTCACCAAGCGCACAGGAACCGCTTGTTCGTCGCAATGCAAGCACTGCGTTGCGCTCACACGAGGGCGTCCGGTATCACCTCGCCCTCTTCGCCCCCCGCAATCACGCCGCAGGGTCGGCGGCACACTGTCCCGCGAGGCACTTTCCAGGCAGCAGGGCCTCCAAGCTAACCTTCACCCCAGCCTTGACCTCGCCAGCTGCGCCCGAGGCTGGAAACACTCTTGCTTGGCTGCACATGTCCCCGCCCTCTGCGCACCTCGACCTCACCTCAACCTCAACCTCAACCTCAACCTTAACCTTAACCTTAACCTCAACCCCATTCTCACCACCGCCAACTCGCTCCAACCGCCCACCATGGCCGACGACAAGGCGTCGTCTGCGTCTCTCCTCATGAACCTTCCGCTGGAGGTGCGACATACCATCTTCGAGTATGCGGCCGCCCGCGACGTCAAGCCGAAGAAGCTGCTGCGCAAGTGGTTCGAGAAGAAGGAGGTTAGCGAACTGATTGCGCAGCACATGGCCGCTGATCCCAGTGCCCTAGCCCCGCGTGTCGTGCAGAACAACGAGTACGAGGAAGACAGCGACATGCCCGAGCCAGACGAGGCAGAGGACCCAGACAGCGAGGACAACGAAGAGGACGTGCACGACGGCGAAGACAGTGAGCACAACGATGAGGAGGAAGATGTGGACGAGGCCGAGCAGCATCACGACCAAGACCAGACTGAGGAGGGTGATGAGGTCGGTGACGAGGCTGAGGAGGAGGAAGAGGGTGCCATCGAGCAGGGTCACGTCTCGCTAGCCCAGCCGACACCACAGCCCCCAACATCGGTTTCGGTGCAGTCCCCAGCTCAGGCCCAAGCTGCGCTTCCAACCCAGACCCAGAACAATGGTGTGGACGGGTCATCATACGATGCTGACATGGACGGCGAGCATGAGGACCAAGCCGAGGGCGAGGCAGATACCGAAGAGGCTCAACAAGGCGAGCTTGCAACCAACTTCACTCAGATCGATGCCAGTGAGAATGGTGACGAGACTATGGTTGGAAATGATGGCGACGATGGCGAAGATGGTCACCACGAGGCTGACGACGACGGCGATGCGGACCGCGCTGCTACTGCACCCCCTCCACCACCTCGCGCACCGGCCCCTGTCATTCGAGCCGCGCGGAAGTGGCGATACATTCCCAACTTCATGCGCATCACCCATTGCCCGCCTCCTGTCGAGCTCCTCCTCGCATCTAAGCAGCTGAACGATGAAGCCAAGAACTGGTTCTACGACGTGGCTATACTGCGCATCAATGCTACCGGCAGCTTCGCCCACACCAGTTTTTTCGAGGAGGCGTTCAGCCAGATCACCGAGGCTGCCTTCTCCCCTATGGAGAACGTTCGAAAGGTTGAAGTTACTTTTGTGTGGGATACAACCTGGCTGCGTGCCGATACCACAGGTTGCGCTGAAGCCATCTTTCCTGCACTGCTGCGCCAGCGGTCCGACTTCGTTCGTCAGATCCTCTCGCAAGCTCCTGATCTTCGTGAAGTGACTATTCAGTGGCACGACTCGGCTCAGGACGACGAAAGCGCAAACTTCATGCTGGATATTCTGGCGCCCTTCCTCGGTCTCAAAGCAAACGTCAAAGTCGAGGAGCACTACATCGCTGTTGATGCGAAGCCGCACAAGCGTTCAATTGCTGGCAAGCGGCGACTCGAGTTCCAAGCTATCGTTGACGCAGGCCTCGATCGCCTCTTCTAAGCTTTGCTTAGGCTGACCCTATGTCACATTATTCAACCAGTTGAGAGGCTTATAGGTAGATGTGGTTCTCTGCGAGCTCTACGTCATTGACGGGGCCAGGAAGGGCCACGACGCCTTTGGTGGCCGGGATGGCCTCACGGCGTCCACGTCCAGCTCTATGTGGCGCGCCTTGTCATTTAGCGCTTAATTGGTACCCTTTCATGATGGACATTGATGACCATGGTGTGGAGAAGCTTCACGACAGAAATTGGTAGACCAGTTTCGAAAGCGCTTCATTTAGACGAATATGATCAACCGAGTTCGTGTTTTCTTTTCAGTGATGTTACTCAAGCAACTACAATGTCTTGATGCTTTTCGGTCTTAAGAGCCAGGGGCCTCCCGTGAATCCAACAGCAGAGGAGGCGAGTTCTGCTGATACGAGGACGTGGTATCCCAATGCACTCGAAACGCATCACCTGTAGAGTAACAATTGCTATCCATTCGAGCTCTGCAGTATCTAGCCCGAGGTCAACAATCAGTTACATTTCAGCCTGTCTAGCCTCAACGTATTTGGTACTCCTCAGATCGAAAGTACAGAATGCACCGAGGATATCTAAGTTTTGGAATAGTGCAGAAGTTGTAGCTGCGTTGCTGGTAGCATGCCATCTATTTCGGCGACTGCTATATAGACAGACACATCCAAAGTCGACACAAACATGCTTCACCGCTCCTCGCTTGGAAAGTCTGGGACAGAGGTAGTCGGGGCCTAAAAATGAGTATCAACAGGACGTTCAGCCCTAGAAAAGTAAGTGCGCACACGCGGAGAGTCGTCCGGAAGAAGTAGGAATGGAGCAGCCACTCGAGCATGACTGGCCCAATGCCTGTTGGGAGCGGGAGGGTGAAGTCAGGCGGGAATCAAGTGCTTGGCAGGCACGGGTGCACGCGACAGCGGAAGCTTCCAAGGTTATGCTTTGTAGTTAGCGCGCGTCGTGCAACCTGGAGACGCACGCGCCCAGAGAGCCAGCTTTCGCTTTTCGCCTCCGCCTTCAACCACGCGTTTTCCTTCGATATATGCGATGACGTATGACGTCTGCGCAATGATGCGCTCGCACCGATAACACCAGCTGTCAGTTCAAACGTACCAAACGCTACCATGGACGACTCTCCACGCTCCCCGAAACGCAGGAGACTCGACACACCGAAGCGCAATGTCTCTACCCCGGCAGTCAAAAGCTCGGCTACGAGAGCCTCTGGCAGACTTGCGAGTCGGTCGACCTCATACGCGAACGGCGCGGTCGGAGACTCTACGCTCAAGCACACGGGGCGGACGCTCAAAGGCAGAGCGAATGGCACGCCAGCGGAACGCACTGCTCTGGCAGACTTTGACATATACGATGATATCGAAGGTGCACTGAGCGTCCAACCTTCGCCTCGAGCGGGACCACGGCACGCCCAGGCCTCCTCGAGGGAAGACACCGCGAGCAACCCAGATGAGCTTCAGGAGCTTGCCATCACCCCAAAACGTGAACAGGGGCGGTCCGCCAACCGGAGCGCCTTCGGTACCTTGACCAATGGCTACACACATGACCTGGACAGAGAGGCAGATGTCCAGGAGGAGCTGACAGGTGAAGCTGGAGCGTCATCGAGACGCGGAAAGGGCGCGAGACCACCTACTACGTCGGCGCGTAGAGGAGCAGCGTCAAGGTTAAGCACTCGCCTGCACAAGCCGGCCACGTCAGACGCCAACGAGGACACCACCGTACCGACGCCATCACGATCAAGCCAAAGGCGACTTCCTCGAGGAGAGCGTACATCTGTGCCAGAAACTGAGGACGAACAGGGCCCATATGCTTCTCCAAGCAGTAGACAACGTTCTGCGACCGCGCGACGTCGGTCGAATCGTACCGACCACATAAACAACACAGATGCCAGGAATCAACTAACAAATAATGCACCTGTCGACCACATGGATGTAGACAGCAACAGCGTCCTGGATCCGACCGAGCCCAGCCCCTTCAACAAGCCGACGTCAGCGCAGAAAGAAACCCTTGCAACCCCATTCAGATACGCAAATCTGCCCCAAGGACGAGATCTAAACCTGCTGAAAGTCATCCTCCTCGAGCGAATTACTGCCAAGCGTCCGCCGCCTTTAGTTGGCCTGGATGTGGAATACAAGTCGGTCCACCAGCTCGTTGAGCAGACCGTGACAGCCGGAGAAGGGAACTCCATGCTTGTGATCGGTGCGCGCGGGAGCGGCAAGACGCTTCTTGTCAATAAAGTATTGTCTGAAGTGGCCAAGGAAAACGGCGGTGAATACCACGTCGTTCGCTTGAACGGCTTCATACATACGGACGACAGGATTGCGCTTCGTGAGATCTGGCGGCAGTTGGGCAAGGAGATGGACGTCGAAGAAGACGGCAGTGGACCAGGCAAGAATTACGCAGATACCCTCACGACGCTCCTTGCGCTGCTTTCTCATCCTTCCGAGCAAATCGGCGAGATTACCGACCAAGTTGCCAAAGCAGTCATCTTTGTCATCGACGAGTTCGATCTTTTCGCTCAACATCCAAGACAGACGTTGCTCTATAACCTGTTCGACATTGCACAATCGCGGAAAGCCCCCATCGCAGTACTGGGCCTCACCACTCGCATTGACGTTACGAACAGCTTGGAGAAGCGAGTGAAGAGTCGCTTTAGTCACCGCTACGTGCATCTCAGTCTAGCCAAGACGTTTACTACCTTCCAAGAGATATGCAAAGCATGTCTGAAGGTTGAGCCTGAGCATTTGAGTGTGCAAGATCGTGGAATCTTAGAGGGTGGTACGAAAGCCACTTTTACAAAGAAAGCGAAGAAGTGCGAGAGGAGTGACGTGCTGGTGGAATGGAATGCCAACATCAACGTAAGTCCCTGTACATGCTCGCTCACGCGCGGGATTGACCTTTTGCAGAGACTCTTTGAATCCTCCGCTTTTCTCACTCAACATCTCGCGCCACACTTCTATCGTACGAAATCCATCCAAGCTGTCTTGAACAGCTTCTACCTCCCCCTCGCAACGTTATCCGCGGACCAAGCTTGTTCACCTGTCAATACCTTCAGCGCACCAGATTCAAAGCTGTACCTCATCACACACCTGTCGACTCTATCATTATCCCTCCTCATCGCGGCCGCACGACTTGACATTATCCACGATAGCGACACCTGTAACTTCAATATGGCATACGACGAGTATGTCACGCTTGCATCGAAAGCTCGCATTCAGTCCGCAGCAGGTGGCATGTCTGCTTCTGGCAGCATAAATAAAGTATGGGGTAAAGATGTCGCGAGGCGTGAGTGGGAAGGCTTGGTTGATGTAGGCTTGGTTATGCCAGTACTCAAGGGCCAGGCTGGTGGATTTAGTATGGTACGATGCGATATCGCGCTAGAAGAAATTGGCGTAGTACTTACGGCCGAGAAAGGTACGGACAAGCAGCTAGAAAAATGGTGCAAAGCTATATAAGTAGTAACGTACCTTATAAGTAAGCTAGCTACGTTACTAAGCTC
>TARA_R110002003_G_scaffold97_26_pt1 | contig 11340 bp, 7 predicted proteins | sample TARA_R110002003 | Tara Oceans TARA_R110002003 (sample SAMEA4396441) | marine metagenome | biome: Westerlies Biome; feature: [SRF] surface water layer (ENVO:00010504); material: water (ENVO:00002006), including particulate matter (ENVO:01000060) such as... | depth 5 m | reverse complement strand
GATAGATAAGAAGACTTTGGACAGATCGTGGCTCTGTACTATTCGCGTTGTCGTATTTTATGCAGTCTGCAAGGTAGACGACTTCATCAGGGGCATCGACAACATCGCCAAGCTCTGCTGTATTCCGTTTATGGATGGAGAGCGATGACACTAATCTTGACGTGAGGAGACATGCAGCAAGGATTCGAGTATGATACATAGCAGGCCACACTGGTTCGAGATGAGAAGATGTGAGCCGAGGTGACACGAAAGTTGGAAAGATTGATGCGATGTAAAAGGATAATAGAATGTGGGAAGAAAGTAATGTGAACAGACTGTAGCGAACAACGACCGAGTGTTATATCTGCAGATAAGTGCAGATCTCGGTGCACGACATCTTGAACGTGCCGGCCAATAGCATAATCAGTTACTCAGCCCCCGGCCTTATGTACACTCATCCCATCCTACCTGACGCACATCTTCAAGGTCCATGCAATAGGAACATAACTGACGAGAAGCGCGAAGCGCGAAGCTGAGGCACAGGAGCTGGACTGGAGAATAACTACCAATTGAGGGCATCGTGAAGAGCAACTCCTATCCTTAGAAACAGTCTAGCCGGGTACCAAGATCGAAATACGAGCTGTTTGGTTCACTTTGCAGCGCAGTTGAGGTTGCAAGAACATGGAATTCCAAGTATACGGTCGCGAGACGTACTTCGCCATTTTACTGCCCCATAAGGTGTCAGTAGACTGTGTAGCCAAGAGCCAATAGCGAGCATCGTCAGCCTGCATGCAGTATCCGTGTAAGGCTGAAGGTGGCCTGATCCAGAAATCTGCAATCCCGACCGTCGAGTCAGCTCCGTGTCCACGAGCAGAACCATCCCCAGAGACGGAGTGGCGTTTTCTTCCGCACTGTCTACCCTAACTGGGTTAGACGAGCGTTGAGGCTGAAGTGTTTCAACGTTCGGCGAGGTTACCGAGCGATGTGCACCCAACTGGCCATCACCGCTCGCGAGAATTGTAAAATGCGTATAATATGTAACTCGCAGACGATGTTTGAATCGACAATCCTGCTCATAGTTGAACCCCAGCCACCGCTTAACCTCACTCCCATCCACGCCCAATATTCATCATGGTCCGCGCAATCAGCCCCTTCGAAGAAGACGAAAACACCCGCCTTCAGACGGAATACAATCCCCATGCCCCAATCGCTCGCCCCAAGCCGTCGAAAAAGAGGTCCTTGACACCGCGCACCGATCGCGTCATCTCACGAATCCGTCTGGGTCTACGCTACCTCTCTTTCATGCTTTCGGGCAGCATTGTTGGCATAGTCGCATACACCGTGTGGCTGTATCGCAAAACCGAGCATGGCTATGAGCTCGACCGTGCGACAGGTGCGGAAGTGCGAGTATGGCCGACGAGCTTGAAGACGCAACCCACATACGTCTTGCTTGGTGTGTCATGCGCGGCAACGCTGCTCAACCTCATCATCATCGTCGCAAGTTTCAACCAAACAGTGAGTTGTGCATTGTGCTTCTTGCGTGATACGAGAATGACTCGGTCCAGATACGCCATGTGACTAACATTGGTAACTTGCTGACTGCGGTTGTTTCTGCCGTCTGCATCATTTTATGGTTGGGTGAGTCGACTGTGGGTCGAGATGCGACATGCTCGACTAATGTGTCATGTAGCTACGGGAGCCTACTACAAAGCGGATGATCTCAACAGTCGAATGCACATGGACATCGTATCGTACGTTTGCGCCCATCGAAACAACGTCACTCTGCGGCAAGGAATCGGGAACACGGGCGCAGTCTGTGGAGGGTTGAGATATGCGTGGTGGGCTGTGCTTCTCGTGGCATCTATCGAATTGTTAGCTCTTGCGACTGTGGGATGGGGCACAATGGTTGCGAGGAAGAAGGGAGTGTATGCGAAAGTCTGATATTCGTCACTATCGCACAAGTATTGAAGAGTTGTTGAAGCAACTAGGCCTTTGGGATATTGGTCTATGGGACATGTCCGCCTGCACAAGATGGAGTTAGGCGGGGAAATGAGGAGCCGGATAGACGTTTCAATTATGTGAAAGGCTTATAAGCGTGTCGGCTGGGGAAAGGTCATAGTGTTCATGGTCTGGGCAAAAGAAGTAGGGTAGCCAACATTCGTGGGTAGTAAGTCGCTTCATTGCCGGATGCACACCTCACAATTGCTCAATACCCTCGACAAGCTTATCGAGACTGTCCTCTGAACTCTCTGACAATAGTCCGTTCACGATCCTCGACCTATTTCAAGTCAGTGTCGTTTCATGCAGCGAGCTCACTTGAGAAGCACTTACAAGTTGCCTATCTTACACGCTCCCATACTCTCTTCCAACTCATGCGACTTGATTTCCGCGACGCCAATGACCTTCTCAGGAACTCTGGCCAGGCGGGCGACGTTGAGACCGTATGAGCGATGACTTGTTCCTTCGGCGACTTCGTACAAGAACACAACTTCCTTGCCGCCATCGCGCTCCTCGAAGGACATGTGTACGTTCTTCAATTCGCCATCGAAGCGGTTCTGAAGTCGCGCCAGATGCTGATAGTGCGTGATGAATAGTGTCAAAGACTTGAGCTCACGAATGATGTAGTCCAGTACTGCTTCGGCAATGGCGACGCCATCAAACGTACTTGTGCCACGACCTAACTCGTCGAGGATGACAAGGCTGCGCGGTGTCGCTGACTTGAGAATGTCAGATGTCTCGTTAAGTTCGACCATGAACGTAGATTCGCCTTTCAGCATGTTGTCGAAAGCGCCCATCCGTGTGAACACTGCATCAAGCATGCCGAGCCGAGCTTCCGTGGCTGGAACATACGAGCCAATTTGGCCCATGATGGCTATCAGGGCTGCAGAACGGACGTATGAGGATTTACCACCCATGTTGGGACCTGTGACCAATAGTGCGCGAGTCGATTCGTGCGAGAGATGGAGATCATTGGGAACGTAGGTGTCGAGAAGGAGCTGCTCGACCATAGGGTGGCGCCCGCCGACTATATCAAGTTCGATCGTGTCGACGAAGGTGGGCTTGACATACCCAGGTTGGTTGGCTAGAGTGGCGAGAGAGAGCAGTGCGTCAAGTGTTGCGAGGCTGTGAACGCAATCTCGGAGTTCTTGGTACTTTGCTGATATGTCGTCGAGCAGGCGCTTGAACGCCGCGTCGCATGCTGCTGCTAATGACTCTTTGTACTGATCACGTTCCTGCAGCATGCGTTTAACCTCTGGTGTATGGAAGCGGAGTGTTGCCTTCGTTGCCGAGACCTGCTGCCATGATGCTGGGACCTTTTTCTCTTCTGGCGACTTTCGCTTCACCTCAATGAGATACTCTATACCAGCAACAGTGACATAGTCAGTCTTGGTCTTCCCCAGCTTCGTCGCTGCTTCTTTGCGGTACGTGTCAAGATCGTGCTCCACAGAAGCAATGCTGAGCTTCAGATCGTTGATGTCCTCGGCCTCGGACTCCTCGCGGAAGAAGCCGTACTTGTCATCATCTTTCGCGGCTCTCGCATTGATCCTTTCGAGAAAGCCATTGACGTCCTCGTAGATCTTGGGTACATTTGACACTGCTTCGCTGAGCAAGTTTGAGGAGAAGCCACTTTGCTCGGGCGTCTTGGCCGACAAGTACTGGCTTGAGATGTCTTGAAGGCTCTGAAGAGCCGCAAGTAACTCTGGCCTCGAGCACTTCTTGTAGTATATGCGAATGAGAACCTTCTCGAGGTCTGTCTTGATTTTTCCGAGGAGAAACTTCACCTTGTCCACGGGAATAGTGTTCTCGCCCTCCTTGAGCTCTTCAACGGCAGCAATTCGCTCTTCCAATCTCTCCTTGTCGATCAAGGGTCGACCTACCCACTTCCTGAGTAGTCGCTGTCCAAAACGAGTCTTCGTCCTATCCATGGTCCAGAAAAGGCTGCCTTTTGCTGTATAGTCGGTCTGATTCTGATAAATCTCAAGGCTTGATAGTGTGTTGCCGTTCAATAGCATGTATGACCGAGCGCTGAAAGGCTGAAAGTACTTAGTGAGGTCGAACACATGTTCTAGTCCATAGTCGCTCAGGTATGTTATCATTGCCGACAGACATATTGTGACATGTTCTGACAGCTGGTGGACCTTGTCGAGAACGGCACCTTGTTGGTCAGATCCACCTTCTTGGCTCGACTTCATCTTGTCGGCATAGAAGTTCGAGATGTGACTATAGGCCTGTGCAGCCATTGTCTTGGGTTTGTCCACCCTCTCGACACGTGACCTGTCTCCGAAGACATTGGTCTTGCTGGCTGAGAGATGTTGGATCAACTTGTCGGTGGCTCTCGAGAGATCGCCAACGATCAGAAACTCGGCAGGAGCGATATGGAGCAGGCGTGTTTCGATCTCGCTACGCATGAAGCCATCTTCGAAGTCATCATAGATGATGTCGCCTGTTGCCGGCTGAACAGCAACCAGACCAACTTGGACCTTCTCGTCGGTACCCCAGCCTTTTGCATTCGTCTCGGTGATGCACAACAGATATCCAGTCGCTTGCGCGCCCACACCAGAGCCGCCTGAAGGAGTCTCTAGGCCTTCTACATCGTCTACGTAGGTCCCTTTCGTGTATAGGTTCGTGAGCTTCCGGACGAATGGCGTGTTTCTGTTGTTGCCCGCTGCTTTGAGTGCCGCAGTCTCCAGTTGGCGCACTACACCGACCTTGTGATTTGCCTGAACGAGGCGTTTTACGTGGACTTGGAGTCGGTGTACGGGAAAGCTGGCGGAGGCAAAACGATCGTAGTGTGCTTCTGAGGGATGCTCGTCATACCTGAATAAAAGTCAGTATCTACTTTACATCTAGTGCGCGCAAGGATGTACCTGAACTTTCCTGGAATGCACACGATACCCAGCTCCTTTGAAGCAGTCCGCGCATCCTCACCGAAGAATTTGAATTTATAGCCGACCTCCATGACAATGACCGTGTCAAGATGCTTCCGCTTTATGTCCAAATATTGCAGCTCCATGGGCGTTAGCTTCGAGGCCTTCTTGGTTGCAGCCCCCTTCTTGCCTTTTGCAGGCTTTGGGGCTGACTCCTCCTCTTCCTCTTCCTCATCGTCACCTTCGCCCTCCTCACCGTTGGCATTGTCTGCAGAGATAATCTTGTTTCTTCTCCTCAGCTCGGCGAAGCTATCCGGCTTCCCAAGCTTCTTGACAAACTTCTCGTGGAGCCTCTCCTTCTGCCTCTGGGTAGCCGCGTCATCCTCCGCCGCGTTCTCGTCGCGGACCGCAGGAGACGATGAGAACAGATATTTGGATGTCCTTTCAGTGAGTTTTGGCGGTTTCGGCGTGTTCAGGTTGGTGGAGGATGTCTGCACGAGCGCGACATCGTTATTTGTGGCTCGTACACGTTTGGGAGGAGAGGCGCGGTTGCTGTCTGCGTCTTCGTCTTCAACATGCTCATCAATTGAGCGCTTGCGAGCGGTGGCCGGTTGTCGCACTGGAAGGGCGTCTTCGTCGTCGGAATTGGGGCCTATGCCGTCCGTGATGGCAGGCGCGGGCTTTGGGACGGCTTTCGGTGCTTGCGAAGGCTTTGGTGTGAAGAAGCTCGAGATGGTCTGCTGTTTGCTCCTTTGGGACAACCCTTGCGACGACTGGCTGCTTTTCGGAGCCATTGGCGATGTATGGGGTTGACACAAAAGGCCGATGTTGGCGCGGGTGATGACGCGTGAGACGAATGCGACGCGAAGTCACGTTTTCGTCGAATCAGCTTAGCATTACATCATCCAGGAACACTTCAACAGTTGCATCCATGCGCTGGACGCAAGTGCTTATTATCAACGCTAAAGTTCACATCTGTTCTCCACAATAAGAGAACCCGCTGTGTGTAGGATTCGCCCAATCATCTGGATGGTGGATCCAGCACCGTTAAGCTTCGCAGTCAGCAGCTTGTTACTCTAGAAAATGCTTAATGCTTGGATTGTCTACAAACGTCGCACAAATCCCGTTGTTACTTCCAGTTCATGGAGAAGGTCTACCTCTGATACCGCCTACGAACAGGGCCATTGTCTGCTATCGTCCGCCCCGCAGCATCGCTTATCTCTCCGGCTCATCGCTATCTTTCGACAAGGCATATTCGCGCCGCTGATAAAATACCGACGGGTACGCAAGGCACAATGTCAAATTGTTGGATGTTGCACCTAGAGCCCGTGTCCGTCACCGGTATTCGACCCAACCCTGCCACCAGCCCGTGGCGTTTGCAGGGACCTTCCCAAACGGACCATAGCCACTTCCGTATGTGGGGATCGCATGGTCCATCACCGACGCACGCAATCGGCAAGCAAGACGCGGCCTGGTAGCCGGGTCTTAAGTGCGTGATGATCTCACTGCTTGTTGACTTTCTCTCTTACACTCTCCGTGGCTATCACTATCTGGAACCTGGGACCATGGTTTGCGGTGCTGCCTCTTTGTCGCGGTGGTTGACAAGTATCTTGACGGTGCAGACAGTACTCGCGAGCCCGTACTCAAGCAAGGCGCCATGTCCGTCGAGCACACCATCACCGCCTGTATTGAAAGACGGGCAGCTCGGTGCCGTGGCTTCAGAGGCTGAGATATGTAGTCACATTGGTATCGACCTGCTGAAGGCCGGCGGCAATGCTGCGGATGCGATGGTCGGTACTGTCGCTTGCATCGGTACCGTGGGAATGTACCATAGCGGTAAGTCTTGACGATGCCCAGCACAGCGCTTCACAAAACGTTGTTGAACTTCAAACTAACAGATTACAGGTCTCGGAGGAGGAGGTTTTATGCTTGTTCGAGCACCACATGGCAGCTATGAGTTCATCGACTTCCGTGAGACGGCACCAGCCGCTGCTTTCGAGGCCATGTACAACAACAACACCGACGCCAGTCTGGAGGGTGGTCTAGCCTCAGGCGTTCCAGGCGAAGTTCGCGGTCTCCAGCGTCTCCACGACAACTATGGTCAACTTCCTTGGGCGACTGTTCTTCAGCCTGCTATTGACGTTGCGCGCAAGGGCTGGCGCGTCAATGAGGATCTAGTCAAGTACATGGCTTCAGCCATTGCCTCTGCTGGCGAGAACGCTACATCAAACTTTCTAGTCAATGATCTTGAATTCGCTCTGGACTTCGCGCCTGAAGGCCGCCTTCTAAAGCTCAACGAGACCATCACACGAAAGCGTTATGCCCACACGCTTGAAACCATTGCTCAGGAAGGCCCCGATGCTTTTTACCAAGGCACCATCGCAGAGGCCACCATCCGCGCGCTCCAAGCACAAAACGGAACCATGACCCTACAAGATCTCAAAAACTACACCGTGGCTATCCGCAAGCCTTCCACCATCACGTACCGCGACTATAAATTGACCGCCTGCTCCGCCCCCAGCGGCGGTGAAGTCGCCCTGACCGTCCTCAAGATCATGGAAGGCTACTCAGACGTCGGTACACCCTCCAACCTAAACCTCACCACGCACCGCCTCGACGAGTCTATGAAATTCGCCTACGGCATGCGCGCCAACCTCGGCGACCCCCTGTTCCTAACCGGCATCGACACCTACCAAGAAGACATGATCTCCGCGTCCACGGCCGCCGAAGTGCGTAGCAAAATCTCCGACACACGCACCTTCAACACGTCCTACTACGACCCCTCGGGCCTCGAGTCGCTCGAGACGCCCGGCACCAGCCACGTCGTGACGGCCGACCACACGGGCCTCGCCATCACGCTGACCACCACCGTCAACCTGCTCTTCGGCAGCAAGCTCGTCGTCCCGGAAACCGGCGTCATCATGAACAACGAAATGAACGACTTCAGCATCCCCGGCGTCTCAAACGCCTTCGGCTACATCCCCAGCCCGGCCAACTTCATCCGCCCGGGCAAACGCCCGCTCAGCAGCATCAGCCCCGTCATCGTCGAGCATCTCAATTCATCCAGCCTCGTAGACGCCTTCTACGTCGCCATCGGCGCCGCCGGCGGCTCGCGCATCATCACCAGCACCATCCAGAACCTGATCCATATCCTCGACGGGAATCGCACCGTGCCCCAGGCGCTGGCGCTGCCGCGCATACACGATCAACTTGTCCCGGCGAGAGTCGAGTTCGAGTACGCGTTTGATAATAGCACGACGGCGTTTCTGAAGGGCTTGGGCGCGAATGTCACGTGGGTGGCGCCGGGGAGCAGTACGGCGCAGGGACTGCGGAGGTTGGGGAATGGGACGTTTGAGGCGGCGGGCGAGCCAAGGCAGATGAATAGTGGTGGGTTTGCGGTTTGAGGAGGTGGGGAGGCGAGGAGTTGTCTGTCATACACACTCTTGGTTGAGCAGTGTGATCAGTCTCGAGCGAGTCAAATCAGTCTGGGCGGAAGGATTAGTACATGGCAAAAGAACTGCACATCTGTCCCCATGCTATGAATTGCAGACTAGATCTGCATCACATAACAAGTCCTCTAATTTGGTGCTTGGTCTTATATCAATCCCGTGCGCACTTTAAGAATGATATCATGCGTCTGTTCCTCTCAGTTCCCACATCATATAGAGGGGAACCTGAATTATCATGTCTCGAGTACGAACGTACAGTTCGAAAACAGTCAAGGCATGAGTGCACTCTGGAAGATTTCCCGACTATGAGATTGATTTATTGTAATGAACTTTTCGTGGCTATTCTGGACTGTACGACGAACAACGGAGGTATCACCCACCCAAATGGTAAGCGAAGTAGATGGAGAGCCATCCATACAACTCGATGCCGTCGCCCATAGTCCAAAAGCAAGTATACATTACATATAAAGAAAGGGGCAGAGACTTTTGGGGAATCAGGAAATTTTACCTCGGGCGGAAACTGATGTCTCCCACCGCGGTTCCAAGTGTGCAATCGTGAGATCGTCTTCCAAATAGGACGAAAAGCCTAGCTCGTGAAAGCCATTTACTATGGTCCGGAGCGTGTATGCAATGCAGAAAATCAGAGTTCATACGCAATGGGGAGATGGGGCGAGGATGCACAGGTTTGGACTGCGGGGCCAGACGAACCTCAACTACATATAGTCAGTAAGCGTTCCAACCTATGAAAGGAGTCACAACGCACCATTTGATCCCTCACACGCCTAGTAGCGGGTCCGTTGACCAGCCCTCTCAATTGGGCCTGTGCTGGCGGATACTGAGTCGTCGCTTGGCTTCGCTCTGCAAACTTTAAGGTTAGCAGGCTTCAAACGGAGATTGAGAAGTGGTGATTACATTTCGCTAGCGGCCGTGTAAAGGTGGAAATAGATGACAGTGAAGCATGGAAAGTCACAGCTTCATTGCGAAGCGAAAGCCGTACCATCCTCAGCGTGTTTTGTGATTTCAACTGAAGACAACACAAACGCGCGAGGTCAGGCAAGCTGGTAAGAGGCGGATCTTTACCGCATCTGATGGCGACAACCTATTTGCGGTGACGCTTGTTCGCTGTGCTGTAAGGTTGTCCTTTGCGTTTTTGGGTGGAGTGGAAAATGCTCTTAGCAGTAGCAGATGATACATACCCATGAATATCGCGGTCCAGTTTCATATACTCCTCCGCAGCGTCTTTTCCTCCGCGTTTCAGGAGGTAGTCCATGTAGTATTGTGACAACTCCTTGGAGACGTCCGACGAGAAGCTACCCTTTGCGCGCAGCAGGTCGTGCACAGCTTTGACACGCTTATGCGCCTCCTCTTGGTCGGTGGATGGCTGCTCCACCTCGAATTCGAGGTACTTGAACCAGAAATCTCGCGAATCGAGAAACTTCTCGTGCTTGTTAGAGAAGATCTTGCGGGCCTCATCGACAGCACCCTTGCACTGCCAGAGAATTCGCACTTGCTCAGCGACCAGGTTGCCTCCAACTTGATTGTCAGACTGTCCGATGTACTCTTCCAGTAGGCGAACCGCGGCGTCATTACCCTCATGTCGTCGCTCGACGTTGGCCAAAGCAATGATGGTCTCTAGGTGTCCGGGAGCCTGATCGAGGATTGCCACGTATATGTCACGAGCCACTGACGTACGGCCCAGTTTCTCCTCGAGCCGAGCCCAATTCAGGCGAACCGTGGGCAGTGAGATAGAAACGAAAATGCAGCTGGCGCGCATGTAGATGATGCGGGTGTCCTCTTCTCTACCCTGGGAGAACATCCAACGGGCATAACGCAGCCAGAATTCCTCATACAGCGCGCATGCCACCAAGCAACGCTCATACAGGAATGAAGTGCGTTGAAAATCGCCTAGCTTCTCCTCATAGTCTAGGTACCTGCGCCAATTGGCAAGCTCAGTGTCTTCGAGCTCGGTGACATGGAAGTAGGGCCTCTTGATTTCCTGCTCGAAGTTCCAGCGACCCTGAACGTCCTCCGATGTGCGAGTATACGCCTCGTAGGAGATTTGGTAGATGTGCTGACGCAGCTGGCGCTCAAGCTCAAGCGGTGGCTTCTCAGACAGCCCCTGGTTCTCTAGCTGAACTTCCTTCTGCAAGACATCGAGTGTCTCAGCATCGGCCAGCTCTTCGACTGGGCGTTGCCCTAACAGGACGGAGAACTTCTCATAGTATTTCGCGAATTGGTATATGGGCATGCGGAAGACGCGGCTATACAGCCTCGAGGCGTTGGCCGGCTCTTGGACGCGTTCTTCGAATTCGATGTATTTGTCCCAGAAGGGGTGGCTCTGGAAGTCGAGGCCGACGAAGTGAGCACCTCGCTCGAAGAGACTATGCGGTCAGTTGAGATGTTGGGTACAAGCGAGGACGGTGAGGGGTAAGGACAGAAGGATAACCAGTTAGCTGGGAGGAAGGCCACACGAGAGGGGGAGCTCCGCCAATCGAACTCCATGTGGGTTATAAGCGCGCGGAAATGCCAGAGTGCAAGGTATAGGGTTCATGGGGCTCGAGAAAGGTTTCCAGCGGGGCACTGTCAGACACGAAAATGCGCCGAGGTGCCACTGAGCGCTCGCCGTTCGCTATGGTGCGATCTGGGTTTCTGCAAAGGGGAAGAAAGGTATGACTTACTCTCGGATGATGTCGTTGTTGTGAGACGTGTCCATCTTGAAGGTGCAGTAGTTCGCCCAAAGGTCGACGGAGGTTGTGATGCACGATACGCCACGTTCGTACACCTAGCAGCTGTTAGCTTCGAAGCCATGCAAGAATTCAGGAGTGGAGCATACCATCTCGGCTGTCTCGGTACCGCCTATGGCAAATTCGAGGTCGGCATACTTCTTCCAGTAGCCGAAGAAGAGCGGGAACTTTGCGAGGAAACAGTCGTAGACGTTGCGCACCAGCTCGATGGCCGAGGGACTCGAGTTCCGGTTGACGCCGCCCTCAAGATCAGAGGCGCGAGTGACGAGCGCTTCCCATTTCTCGAAGTCGTCTTCGTTT
>TARA_R110002003_G_scaffold58_7_pt1 | contig 11340 bp, 3 predicted proteins | sample TARA_R110002003 | Tara Oceans TARA_R110002003 (sample SAMEA4396441) | marine metagenome | biome: Westerlies Biome; feature: [SRF] surface water layer (ENVO:00010504); material: water (ENVO:00002006), including particulate matter (ENVO:01000060) such as... | depth 5 m | reverse complement strand
AAAAAAAAGACAGCAAGTCTTGAACGAAACGACTCTAACTGGTGGTACATTGCATACTACTGCACACAAGCCGAATCTAGCACAAACGCAAAGAAAACTGATGCACGCTCCTATTCACACTCGCCTCGTACTTTACAGCCTTCCGTGTCTAACCAATAACCACCTTGCCCTCCTCGGGGAAGTCGTACGCCGGAATCTCCAGGTTCAGCGGCGCCGGTCCCTTTCTTATGCGGCCCGAGATGTCGTAGTGGGACCCGTGGCACGGGCAGAACCAACCTCCAAAGTCACCCGCCTCGCCAATGGGCACGCAGCCCAAGTGCGTGCAGACACCCAACATGATGAGCCATTCGGGCTTCTGGACGCGGTCCGAGTCGGCTTGCGGGTCGCGCAGGGCTTCCCATTTGGTGTCTTCTGCTTCTTTGATTTCAGACTCGGTGCGGTGGCGGATGAAGACGGGCTTGCCGCGCCATTTGATAATGACCTGTGTCGTGGGTTAGTCGGGCAGGTTGTCAAGGAGGGTAAGGCGGGTTTGGAGACGTACGTTCTTGCCCTCGGGGATGGCGGCGAGATCGATTTCGACCTTGGCTTGGGCGAGCACGTCGGCGGACGCAGACATGTTGACGAGGAAGTCTGTTGTGGGGAGTTTGTTAGCCGGGCATTCTTCATCGTCCGATGGCGCCAAATCATCTCCAAAATAGCCAATTGCTCGACAGTAGCTCCGAACACCGCATGGCCACCCACAGCACTGCTTTTCGATTCCCTGCCGAGCTGTAGTCGTGTTGTCTAGGCGTACCTTGCACAGTCGCCTTCGCGCCAAGCGCAGACAGCGCACCCATGGTGCCGACCATGAAGTACTGGAACACCTTGGGCCCCGTCTCGCCGCCCTTATTCCTGTACGCAGCGAACGAGGGGATCTTGGTGGTGTCGGGCGAGCCCTTGAAGGGGCTGTCGAATGACGAAGCCGAGGCGTTGCGGGTCTGCAGCGCGGTGCAGCCGGCCCGGGCGACGGGCAATTGGTGGGCGGTCCATGAGCGTGCGATCGCACGGGTGGTGCTGGCGAGGGCGGGCATCGTGGACGCGGATGCGGGTGGGTGGATGGCGGAGACGGAGCTTGGGGTGTGGTTGTCGATGTTGAAGATTTGGCGGCTCTTGCCCGCAAAGCGCCAAGCAAGGCTGGCTGATCCGTCCAATATTCGTGCCGTGCTATTGGCCGGAGTGACTGACCACCAAATGCAGCGTCATCGCTCGAACATCATCACCAATCTTTCCGGTGTTCATCGTGTAGACATTGCAGGTTGCATTCTCTTTACGATGATTATCATCTGAAGATACCATAGTCGCTTCGTCTGCCTCGCGGGCCCTCCAAAGGCAGCGTGGGGTTTTGTGCACAATCCGCGCACCGTAGAGCACAGTCATCGAGTTGCACAGTCAATTCTACATCGATGACCGCAGCCACATTGCACTTCGCGCCCTTTGAAAGTCTACGATTTCATGGCATGTCTGAGTAGCGTCAATGAGAGATTAGGTTGACAACAGCCCGGGACGCAGCCAGTCGGAGCTGAATTTGTCGGCTCGACATTTGGCCGGTTCAGCTGAGAGCAGGCAGTCCTCTGGGATATCTTTCATCTTTAGCTGGCTCGAAGGTCGTGTTGTAGCCTGAAGGCAACCGCGAGGGGCGCAACCCAAAAGGCACGTCACCTCACCTGCAAGCACTACTTAACGCCGACAAGCCGCTTTTCTGCTACCACTGTCGCATCTGTACATTCCACAATCTACTGTTACCATCTAACACGATGGCGCCACAACACGAGAATAGCATCACCTCCTACTTCCAGCCTGGTCAACCCAAGGCCAAGGACAAGAAGCCGACCCTGGACCCGAAGACCACAACTACTACCAATTCCTCCCAGACCATCCAGCCAAAACCAGAGACTAAAGCAAAAGGAAAGCGGCCAATGTCCAGTCCACCGCCAGCGCCTAGTGCAAAGCGCCCCAACAAGAAAGATCCAAGCTGTTCACAGCGCAGACACTACGCTTACAACGACCTCGATCAAAAATGGCTAGACGACCCTAAGACACTTACCGAGCAACGTGATGAAAACCCACCCAAGAAGCTCCAGCTCACCTACCACAAGGGAGACATGTTCGAAGGCGCGCCCGACCACTGCCTCCTCATCCACGCCTGCAACACCCAAGGCCACTGGGGCGCCGGCATCGCCAAGGCCTTCAAGACCCGGTATCCAAAAGCGTACGCAGCCCACAACAGCTTCTGCGCAAAAGACCACAGCAAGACCAATCCCGTGCCCACAGGAACATCCCAGCTCCTGACCCCCGTCGACACCGCCGCCAAGCACTGGATTGGATGCGTCTTCACCAGCGCGCGATACGGAAAGGCAAAGGACAAGCCTGACGCGATTCTGCGCAACACTGCGGCCTCGATGAAGATGCTCCTTGAGCTGGTGAAGATGGCAGACGAGGAGGACGACCAGGTCACGGAGATTAGAATGTGTAAGATTAATAGTGGCATGTTTGGCGTTCCTTGGGAGAGGACGGAAGAAGCGCTGCAGAGCATTGTGTTGCAGACTGGGTGGCGGGCGACGGTTGAGGTGTGGGAGCCGTGAGGAAGCTGCTGAGGCGTGACTGGAGCTCAAGCGCGTTGGTGCAGCATGTACTCTGAGCTTCGGCGACGGAGCATGGCGCTGATGTTGGATTTATGTATCTGAATCTTATCTGAGAACGAGCCATGGCGCATTTCATCGTCCCCGAATATCGTCAGCTGCGTGCCATTGCATCTTATCAGTCGTCATTCGTCCGGTTCCGAACAACGTCAGTAAGGAGTTTATCTGCTTTTGAGCGGCGATGATGATGATGGGACGGAGCGTCAGGGTGGAGGATGGTTTAATTGGGGAATGAAGGTGTAGAGATTGCTACTCAATCGATCTTCACTGTCTCGTTGATGCTTGACTCACTCACTCTATTGTTGGATTGAGATGGGTCGTGCCGCGATCCCTGTGCAGATGAGACGTGCACCGACAAGGTGTTCAGCCGAACGCCTGTGGAACCGAGATGAGTCTGCCACGTGCGAGCTGTCGGCTGCTCGTGTGCGTCGCGCCTTCCTTTCTTTGAGTGAGGATGAGGCTTGCGACTGCCACGTTTTAGTGTTGATAAACACCAACGTCAAACAAGCCGAACCCCACCAAACGCGTCTGCGTCCACCAGCGGTTGCGTTTTGTGTAATCGGTGCAGCCGTTTCAGCACCAAAGCACCAATCATATCGCGATCACGCCGATCCCCTGCGGCGGTGCTAAGGACGGGAGTGAGCCAGTCGGGTAAGGCGTGCACTGGCCGCGTCGACGCGACTCAAGCTCACAGGGCAACTTTCGCAGTCCACAGAGACAACTCATCGCCATCACCGCTGGGCGCCCTCACCCTCCGCACTCACTTCCTGGTATCTAGTACTAGGCTTGTCCCCTTCCTGCATCTGCACCGTCGGAAGCGAGGAAACACATGTCTTCACCCCGACATTTCCGCTAAACGAACAACATGGAGGGACCGCTGGCTCCAGGGGCGGCCAACGGCAGCATACGCACACCCAGTCCCACACCGCCCGCACTCGACCCCGGCATCATCGTCGCGCACCTGGAAAAGATCCTCGACGTCAGTCTGGGCGCTACCCAGCAAGACCTATACGCTCCCGGCAGTCTTCTCTCACCAGCACGGAAAGACGATACCCTGCAGCGATGCTCGCGGTTCGCCTCGGAGGGCCAGTCGACACTGTATCTAGTGAAGAGCAGAGTCGAAGAAGCTCGCGGAGACGGCCTAGATGGCGCGAACGGCAGGTGCAAACCTAAGGTGTGGAAGGAGCGACTGGACTAACAGCACCAACAGGCGTCACCGAGCACTTCACATACACCATTTCGTCCGAACTCACTGCACCGCCAACGTGCACAGCGTTTCTTGTCGTTTCGAAGCAACCAATGCCCTTAGACCCTGCGATACCCCTTAGCGCTCAAGTTCACATTGCGACCCTTCCCGGTTTTATACTTTCTAATAACGCCTCTTCGCGAGATGGCACCCCTTACGAATTTCTGCAATCGCTTATCCAGTCTACGGTCGAGCCGTACTTTGAGAACTACACCAAGAGCAAGAGCCAGCGCACTTCAGCTGGAACTTACAGCAAGGGTGACAACGACTCGAGGACGGGCATCTCGGCGGCTAAGAAGAAGATATCGGAGCTGGCCTTGAGCTTTGGACATCTGCAACAGAATGCCGAGATTCCGGAGCTGCTGTTACCGTTGCATCCACTCATCCAGAGTGCGCTCGAAGACGCTGAGCACCAGGGCACGAAGCCTTCCCCCGAGCTCATCCCAGCAGCGATTCTGCAGGACAGTGGCTTCCTCAACGGTCTCCAGGCCACGGTCAACGGCTGGATCAAATCGATACAGACCATTACCAAAACCTCGCGCGACGTATCAACCGGGAGCGCCGCACAAGAGATCAACTTCTGGCTGTCAATGGAGAACAGGTTGCAAGATATTGAGCGGCAGCTGGGAAGCGCTGGCGTGAGGCTGACACTGGACGTGCTGAAGAACGCGAAGCGTTTCCAAGCCACGGTCAGCTTCAGCGCGGACACTGGCTTGAAGGAAAGCACCGATCTCGTGCAAAAGTACAACCAATTGATGCGCGAGTTCCCTCTCGATCAGCTCTTGTCTGCCACCTCGTTACAAGCAGTACAAGAAGCCATCAACTCGATCTTCGGCCACATGAACAAGAAGCTCCGCATCTGTCCCTACCCCGTCCGACGCGCACTTCCTCTTGTGGAAGCCATCTCCGGTGATCTCGACGAGAAGCTCCACAAGCTACTTCACGGCAGGACACTGATGCATATGGATTACCCCGAGTTTCAAGCTATCATGGCCGTGGCAGAGAGCATCTGGCGGACTTGGGAAGAGAATGTCAAGGAGTTCACCAACGTCGCGCGAGAGGTGACACGGCGGCGGAACGAGAAGTTCATTCCCATCAAGATCGCAGCTCGTCACAAGGAGACCGAGGAACGCATTCGCTACATCACCACGTTCCGCAAGAACCACGAACAGCTACAGCGAACCATCGTCAATGTCTTGGGCTCGCAGTCGTCGCTCTCGGATGGCACACAGAAGGAGGCTGTCATCATCGAGGAGATTGGCGACGTGGATGCAGTCAAAGAAGTCAAGGAGGCCTACGACGTTCTCAAGGATGTGGATGTACTCGATGTGAAGCCTGAAGGCACAAGACTATTCGAGCAGGCGGAGCAGAAGTACAATGAGCGCACGTCGCGGGTCGAGAACTCCATCATTGCCAGGCTGAGAGATCGCCTGGGTACGGCCAAGACCGCCAGCGAGATGTTCCGCGTCTTCTCCAAGTTCAATCCCCTTTTTGTGCGACCGAAGATTCGAGGTGCCATTTCAGAGTACCAATCGCAGCTAATCGAGAACGTCAAGCAGGACATTTCGGCACTTCATGAGCGTTTCAAGCGTCAGTATGGCAACTCTGAAGCCCATGCCATGGCTCAACTTCGCGACTTTCCGCCTGTATCTGGGGCGGTCATCTGGGCTCGGCAGATTGAGACTCAGCTAGAGAACTATATGGGCAAGGTCGAGGACATCCTGGGTAAAGACTGGGCCCTCCACGCTGAAGGGCAGAAGTTGCAGGCCGAGAGCAGCATGTTCAAGAAGAAGCTCGACACTCGACCCATCTTCGAGTCATGGCTGCAAGAGGTCGCGCGCAGGAAGCTTTCGATTTCCGGACGTTTATTCCTTGTCAGCAAGAACCGTGCGGCGGGCAACATTCTGGAGCTCAACGTCAACTTCGATGCGCAGGTCATTGCGCTCTTTAAGGAGGTCCGTAACCTTACCTGGCGTGGCTACCAGGTTCCCCACGGCATCAACAACATCTCCAAGGAGGCGAAGCGAGTGTATCCATATGCCGTGAGTCTCATGGAGAGTGTGCGCACGTACACGCAGACAGTGCGCTCGATTTCTGAGCTGGGTGGTGTCGCGCTTTTGCTGAACAATTATGTCAATGACGTTCAAGCACTTGTCGGCAAGGGTGTACCGCTGAAGTGGGAGTCTTTCGTGCATGCATACGACCTTCACGTGCGGCAATCTGGGTTCCCTGTTGGAGCTGGCAGTGTTCGCAGCGAGAGCAAGCATGTCCAGTTCGTTCGCGACTTTGCCGCTGCAACGTCGCTCCTACAGACCAAGGTTGCAGGCCTCGTTTCAATCAACGCAACGATCGAGAAGGCATTAAAGGATTTGGAGACTTGTTCATACAACAAGGAGGCTTTCCAGCGTAACCTCGAGACCATCCAGAAGCAGATCGATCAGCTGAACCTGGAGAACTACGCTAATCTCGCGTCTTGGGTGACGGACATGAATGCGCGCATCGAAGCAATACTGCTAGTCCGTCTGAGCCGTGCCATGTCACTATGGATTGAGGTATTCAACAATGTCGAAAATGAGGACGACACACGCCGTCCTGTCAGCCAACCAGCCCCATCCGACTCGCCTGAAGTTAAGCCGACACTATCTCGGCTCACTCTCGAGATCACGATGCGCAACCAGGTCATCTACCTAAGTCCTCCTGTCGAATATGCGCGAGCGAGCTGGCTTGAGCAACTCCAGCAATGGCTCGCTATCATTTGCACCCTTCACAAGATCAAGGCTTCGCGATATGAGATACGCCTGGAATCCTCCGACGATGCTTCTGCGACTCAGTTCTCCAATCTGCCAAGCCGTTGCACAGACTCGTTGATCGAGGTCTACGGAGCTGTGGAAGGCAAGCTTCGTGACATCTCATCCTACGTAGACGAGTGGCTACAATTTCAATCACTGTGGGATCTCCAGTCTGATCATGTCTACGACATTCTGGGCGAAGACCTCTCGCGATGGCTACAACTGCTGCAGGAGATCCGCAAGACACGTGCCACCTTCGACACTTCCGACGTCAGCCGCCAATTTGGCTACGTCACCGTCGATTATGATCAGGTCCAAGTCAAGGTCAACGCCAAGTACGACCAATGGCAGCAAGAAATTCTTACCAAATTTGCTAGCAGGCTTGGTCAGCGAATGAACGATGTGTACGTTCAGATTGAGAAAGCGCGCAAAGACCTGGAGCTGCAAACTTTGGAGGCCTCATCTACCGCTCAAGCTGTATCATTCATCACCACAGTGCAGCAATGTAAGAGGAAGGTTATGGAGTGGGAGCCTGAGATTGTCACATTCCGGCAAGGTCAGACGACGTTGGCTCGCCAGCGCTACCAATTCCCTGCCGACTGGCTACAGATGGATCAGATCGATCATGAATGGCAGACCTTGAACGAGGTCCTCGAACGAAAGACTAAGATCGCGGACGATCAGTCCGATGCGCTCCGAGCCAAAATCGTTGCAGAAGACAAAGTGGTCCACCAGAAGATTGTAGACATCACCGCCGAGTGGACTGAGGACAAACCGGTTGCCGGAAGTCTGGCACCAGCTGAAGCTTCCAACATTCTCGCGAGATTCGACCAGAAATTGACCCAATTACAGACAGAGTCTGGAAATATCTCAAAAGCCAAGGAAGCACTCGGACTCCCACCATCGCCGGAGAATACTCTCGAGACACTTCTGGAAGAGGTTCAAGACTTCAAGTCGGTCTGGTCGGCCCTAGGCACTATTTGGGCCAGCATTAATGACCTTCGTGAGATTCTCTGGACTAGCATCCAGCCTCGCAAGCTCCGTCAGAACATTGATAACTTGTTGAAGATGACCAAGGACATGCCCAGCCGGATGCGACAGTATCAAGCCTTTGAGTACGTGCAGAGCACGCTCAAGCAGCTTTTAAAGGAGAACGCTGTGCTTAGTGACTTGAGATCCGATGCCGTACGGGAACGCCATTGGGCTAGGATCTTCAAACAGCTAAAGCCACACAAGCGCTATTCTGCCATCTCCATGACCCTTGGCGATGTATGGGATCTCAAGCTCGGCCCCAGTGAGAAGATCATCCGCGATGTCATCACCCAGGCGCAAGGTGAGATGGCACTTGAAGAATTCTTGAAGCAGGTCCGCGAAAACTGGCAGAACTACGCCTTGGAGTTGGTCAACTATCAAAACAAATGTCGCCTCATCCGAGGTTGGGATGACTTATTTGCCAAGTGTAGTGAGAACCTCAATTCTTTGCAGGCCATGCGACATTCACCTTACTACAAGGAGTTTGAGGAGGAAGCATCATCTTGGGAAGACAAGTTGAACCGCGTCCACGTCCTCTTCGACGTTTGGATTGATGTGCAGCGCCAATGGGTTTACCTCGAAGGTGTCTTCACTGGCAATGCGGACATCAAGCATTTGCTACCCATGGAATCCTCTCGCTTCCAGAACATCAACTCGGAGTTCCTGTCCGTCATGAAGAAGGTCTCGCGACAACCATTCGTCCTCGAGGTCCTCAACATCTCCGGTGTACAAAAGTCTCTCGAGCGACTGGCCGAATTACTCAACAAGATTCAAAAAGCACTTGGGGAGTACCTGGAGCGCGAGCGTGTATCATTCCCGCGTTTTTACTTCGTTGGTGACGAGGACCTGCTAGAAATCATCGGCAACAGCAACGACGTTCTGCGCATAGCTAAGCATCTAAGGAAGATGTTTGCCGGCATTTCAGGGTTAATCACAGATGAGGACGGCGTCATCAAGGGCATCACCTCGAAAGAGGGCGAAGAAGTTACGCTACGCAAGGAGATTTCCTTGATCAAAACACCGAGGATCAACGAGTGGCTTGGAGCGCTAGAGTTTAGCATGAAGACAACACTTGCTGAACTCGCGTACGAGGCATACGAAGAATTCGCCCAGATAGTCTCAAGCGACACAATTGACTCCTGGGCTTTCAATGACTACCTCGCAAAGTATCCAGCGCAAGTCGTTGTTCTTGGCACACAAATGGCTTGGACGGCGACAGTGGAGAGATCGCTTGCAGACGAAGGTCGCTCCCTGCCACAGCTGTACGAGAAGCAAGTAAGCCTGCTCCAGTTCCTTGCCACTGCAGTTCTGGGCGATCTCGAGCCGATTCAGCGGCGGAAGTACGAAGACCTGATCACCGAGTTTGTTCATCAGCGCGACGTCATCCACAAGCTTCAGAAGGTCGGCGCAGACTCACCTACACATCATCTGTGGCTGCTCTCCATGCGCTATGTATATGAGCCCAGCAACGATCTCCTACAGCGCCTGCGGATCAAGATGGCCAATGCAACCCTGGATTACGGCTTCGAGTACCTCGGTGTCACAGATCGACTTGTACGCACACCGCTCACCGATCGCTGCTTCCTTACTCTCACCCAAGCTCTCTGCCAGCGCCTTGGTGGCTCTCCCTATGGACCTGCTGGTACTGGCAAGACGGAGTCGGTCAAGGCTCTCGGTGTGCAGCTTGGACGTTTCACTCTTGTCTTTTGCTGCGACGACACCTTTGACTTCCAGGCCATGGGTCGGATTTTCCTTGGCATCTGTCAAGTCGGTGCTTGGGGCTGCTTCGACGAGTTCAACCGTCTTGAAGAGCGCATCTTGTCTGCCGTGTCGCAGCAGATTCAGAACATCCAGCTTGGCCTGAGGAAGGGTGTCGAAGACGAGAAGTCTCAGATCGAGCTCATCGGCCGCCAGCTGAAGGTCAATGCCAATACGGGAGTGTTCATCACGATGAATCCTGGCTATGCAGGCCGATCGAACTTGCCCGACAACCTCAAGAAGCTCTTTCGCAGCGTGGCTATGTCGAAGCCTGACAAGGAACTCATTGCTGAAGTCATGCTTTACTCTCAAGGCTTCACTCAGGCCAAGGAACTCTCGAAGCAGGTCGTCCCGTTCTTCGATAAGTGCGCAGCTGGTCTGTCAAAGCAAGCTCATTACGACTTTGGACTGCGTGCTTTGAAGAGCGTGCTCGTGAGCTCGGGCGGTCTCAAGCGAGCTCGCATTGCCATCCAGGAAGAGTCGCAAACCCCGGATGAAGCGGTCATGGAACCACAGATCATTATCCAGAGCTTGCGCGAGACGATGGCGCCAAAATTGATCCGCTCGGACGTCGATCTCATGATGTCTATACAGGAGGAGTCATTCCCTGGCGTGGAGTACATACCCGCACCACTGACCAAGCTCACAGAAGCTATTCGCAAGTGTGCCGCCGAATCCAAGCTTGTCGTTAGCGATGCATGGATGACGAAGATCTTGCAGCTTTACCAGATCCAAAATCTACACCATGGTGTCATGATGGTTGGCTCATCAGGCTCTGGCAAGTCTGCTGCGTGGAGAACGCTTCTCTCGGCTTTGCAAGCCGTCGAAAGCAAGGAGGGTGTTTGCCATGTTATCGACCCGAAGGTCATGAGCAAGGAGCAGCTGTACGGCACCCTGGACAGCACGACCCGTGAGTGGACCGATGGTCTCTTCACAAGCATCCTCCGAAAGATCGTCGACAATCTGCGTGGCGAAGACAGCAAGCGACACTGGATCGTGTTCGACGGTGACGTTGATCCAGAGTGGGTTGAGAACTTGAACTCTGTTCTTGACGACAACAAGCTGCTCACTTTGCCCAACGGTGAGCGTCTCAACCTACCGCCAAATGTCCGCATCATGTTTGAAGTGGAGACACTCAAGTATGCCACACTCGCGACGGTGTCTCGTTGCGGTATGGTCTGGTTCAGCGACGACACTGTGGAGGTCGACATGATGATTCAGAATTACATCGACCACCTCAAGACTGTGCCATTCGAAGACATTGAGGATGATTCCGTTGCGCCTGGCCAGATGTCCCAGAAGACTCTGGCAACACAGAGCTTGATTGCTGAATTCCTCCACATCAAGCTTACCCAAGGCCGCTTCATCGAAAAGGCGTTGAGCATGGCGAGAAAGTTCAAGCATATCATGGAGTACACCGACATTCGAGCACTCAACACACTGTTCTCGCTGCTCAATAAAGCTTGCCGCAATGTTCTCGAATACAATGTGCAACACCAGGACTTTCCACTCGAAGACGACAAAATGGAAACCTACCTCGCCAAGAAGCTGCTTGTTGCCCTCGTTTGGGCCTTGGTCGGCGACTGTCCTCTTTCTGAGCGTAAGCAGTTCGGTGATCTCATTGCAGGTCTTACCGACGTAGAGCTGCCTCCTCTCAGTGACGCTACGTCTCTAATCGACTACGATGTCAAGCCTGATAAGCCTGATTGGGACATGTGGCAGAACCAAGTTCCGAACGTCGAGGTCAACACGCATTCCATCGTCCAAACTGACGTCGTCATTCCCACACTGGATACGGTACGCCACGAGGACGTCCTCTACTCTTGGCTTGCGGAGC
>TARA_R110002003_G_scaffold116_26_pt1 | contig 11341 bp, 10 predicted proteins | sample TARA_R110002003 | Tara Oceans TARA_R110002003 (sample SAMEA4396441) | marine metagenome | biome: Westerlies Biome; feature: [SRF] surface water layer (ENVO:00010504); material: water (ENVO:00002006), including particulate matter (ENVO:01000060) such as... | depth 5 m | reverse complement strand
CTTGCTGCTCAGCAAATGTGAAGAGCCCATCAGACTGTATGCCAAGTACGAGGGTAGGTTGCTCAATCAGTGACAGCGCGTAATGAAGCGCTGACACTGCGTCCACAGAATCTGGATCTCTGTCAGGCGGATAGCGGTGCCTGGAGACATCGTGGGTATCTAGTTTGCGTGTAATGGCGATGTAGCAGTTGGCATCAAAACGCTTGATGAACTTTTCCCCCTGGTATCGTAGGTATGATTGCGCAGAAAAATAATGTGGCGCATGACGCTTTGCTGGTGTGAGAGTGGTGTTGATGCCATTGACCCTATGTGGGCCCTGGGGGGGAGGCGTTGGGGGATTGGAAGCGTCGTGAAACTCTGGATCTGCTTTGCTGGCTGTAGCAGAGGCGCCTATGGTAGCCAGCGCGGCGCTGCTGTTGGTCCTGGAGGCCGGGCGTGGCGATCCAGCATGCTTGTGCCCATCGTTATGGATGGCCCAATGTTCGTGCGATGGATTCGATGGAGTGGATGGCCGTGGCACGACATTTATGCTCTGTTTCTTGGAAAGGTCCGGTGTGTTGCGACCGAAGCGCGATTCGAATGAGTCACGACTCCGATATGTCAGCAGCGCAGACATACGCGCCGCTCCTAGTCCGGTCGATGGGGGATCTTCGAAGGTATAATAGCCATCATCGTACTTGGGGTCGCTGTAGATGCTCTGGCGTTGCGCTTCCCCCCAGCTGATGCCCCACGCGCTATAGCGGGCAGAAGTGGCAATGGGGATGATACATTTGACGTAGTCGGTACCAAAGTAGGCAAACTCGAGGACTAGCATGCCGCCCATGGACCCGCCAATGACAGCCGCAACTTGCTTCACGCCGAGGTCGTCGAGAATGAGCTTGAAGATGTGGACATCGTCTCGGACTGTCGTCAGCGGGAACTCGGGCCCGTACAAGCCCAGTGAGACGTCGCCGTCTTTTGCTGTCACGGGGCTTGCACTGCCGTACGGGCTCCCGAGGCTGTTCATGCACACGACGAAGAAGCGCGACGTGTCGAAGGCCTTGCCCGGGCCTCCCAGCAGCGGGCCCCACCAGTCGCCCACATCGGCGCTGCCAGTGAGCGCATGACAAATCACCATGGCGTTGTCGCCGCCCGGTGCGAGGGTGCCATATGTCTTGTACGCAACGGGCACATTGTGTAGCACGACGCCGGACTCGAGCGTGATTCTCGGGAGGATGGCGAACGTTTGGTCGGGGATGAGTTTGCCGAAGGGATTTTCGGGTTGCGAGGCGACACGTTCTATGCGCCTGTCAGCGGGACAGCCGGTGTTGAGAGGCCTGGAGGCGTTTGTGCAAACTGCGCCATGGGAAGAAATGCATTGTTTGCCTGTGGGCATAAAAATCATGGACACTCACTGTACGTCTCTGTGTGGCTCACGGGGGCGCCATTGGTGTCTGCGGCTGCCATGGCGGTACGTGTTTGCAATGTGAAAGACAGTCGCACCTGCCCTGCAGGTTGCGTGGTGTTGCCGTTCGCATAATGTGGGGACTCATCTTTTTGGTGTTGATTCACTCCAGACTGCCGCTAACGAGGGGTCTCGCAAAGCTTGGCGTGATGACGTGATTCCCACCCATGCGCTTGCCTCTCTTCCTCTCATCTTGTCCTCACCACCTCACCGCGACACCTCCCAATCCTGACCTATGCCGGCGCACAGTGTTGTGCACCGTTCACGGAGGGGCTATTCGAGCTGCGTTACGCTGGAAAGCAAAACCTGATGCATGGACCCGTGTTTGGCTGTGTTTGCTCTTGATCGCACCTCATACATGAGTTTGAAACGTCATAGGCTGCCTCGAGTACGACGACAGGTGGAGAATTGGATAACGAGGCGGAGCAATACAAGTATGGGAATATACACTGGCACTTGCTCCATCTGTGAGTTGCAGTCATGCCCTGTGCTTGCCCTGTGCTTGCCCATATCAAACCTCTCCCACAGCATCAGTGAATATCCTTTCGGTGCGAAGCCTTGAATGTGGCATGACTCAAACTACCACCCAGGACCAGATGGCGGCGCAGCAAACGCGAACCCATGCTTCGCCAGGCAATACACAGTTTCTGGGCTCAAGACCTGTCTTCCCTGGCATACTTGATATCAGCAGTAGACCGCAGCCAGGAAGCCATAGTACGAATTGGAGGTTTCCAGATCGCTACCATACAGGAGGCTCTCCACTCGCGGTCTCGAAGGTCGCCCCTTATCACCGGAGGAACTCGACACGGAGAAAAGTTCGCGTGCAGCACACTCGCGATCGTCTCCTTCGACAAGCCACAATAAGTGAATGTTCGGACACCGCGGCTGTTCTGGAGCGCATGGTCAAGCAACCAATTCAAGCGATTGACAGTCCCAAGCGCAAGCAAACAGCTTTTATCAAGGAAGAAGAGCTCAAATGCATCCTTAAGGACCGTGCTGGAACACCACATATCAGCGAGCTGCAGTTTCACGATGAGGTGCAGAGTCAAATGAACGTTGAAGAGCTGGGGCAAGCTGGTGCAGCTGAGTTGGTGGGAGACGAGCGCGACGGTGGTTGGGAAATAGCCAACCACAACGCGCATTCCGAGAGCAGTCAAACATCGCAAATGTAGCTCGTTGCCAATACTTTTGTTACCGCTATATAAACGAAATCACCCGGTCTGACAGTCCTCGCCCATAATTTCCATCCGCGCTTACATTGCGCTCATTCAGTATGACGGCACCGTCGCTACCGCCGCTTCCTTGGAGTGCCTTTACGTCCTGTGATACTACCGTTCATGAGAATGCTAGTCTTGCACGAATTCTGGAGCATGGCCGCCTAATTTCAAGCTGTGATTGTAACACTGTTCTTTCGCTGTACTGGCATCGCCTTATGTGCACGACTTCTGTCAGTTCACATCTACACAGTTCAAACATTGCGCACAAGTCCAAATTCAAAGTCTAACCAATCGATGGACTGGATTTGAGGCAGTATTAATCCAACCAGGAAATCAATATTGCCATCTGCAAATTCCTCGTTATGATTCGGCGCAACCGGCCGGTGCATTAATGCATGAGGTTAGAGTAGTGACTCTAGAAGTTTCTCTGGGTATAGTAATGATGTTAGGAGTCTTATCCTGTTCCCATACATTCTACGGAAATTTTAGGGCATGTTTGGCATCATTTTCACCAACGCAAATACCATAGCTTCAGATGTGTTTTTTGACGAGTCCGAAACTGCGGAGTTTGGGATCTTTGACCTGGCTCGCTGGTTGGGGAATGGCGAGTGGACAACTGCACAGAAGCGGATATGGAGGACATGGTTGGTCGTCTTTCCAGAACCAGACAGTTGTGTGGTAGACAAGCGGAACAAGGAGGGTGCGACAGCTGTATTAGTGTGGCTGAGCTTTGACAGATGTAAACATAATAGATGAGACGAATTTTTCTAAAAATCCCGCTAGTACATCGAACAAAGAAGGCCTGGGCAATCGAGGCGGTGAATGATCGTTGCTCAGCGATGCTGGCATCTGGAAGTGCCGGCGGAAAGTCACTTGTGTCGGGCGATAGAGAACGCTGCGGCCCGAGGTTGCCGTAAGTTACTCTGCGGGCGTTGACACTGGCCTGTTGGCTTTGTTTGTGGCTGGCAGCGAAGTCGCAAGTGAATCGAAGGAGTTTGTATTTGGTGTTGCAGCGATCTCGGTGGCTAGTGCACTAACATTGGGGCATCACCAAATAATACGGGTTCCTTCGTAAGAGGGGCTCGGCTCAGCCACATGTGTGGCTTGCTTGTGGTCTGAGCTCGATACAAGGTTTCATGAGAAGCCATCATTTGCTCCATCAACATTCATCGACGTAATGCAATGCGAAGAGTGGTAGTGACGGGCTTGGGACTAGTGACGCCATTAGGAATCGGTGATTGCTTCTGCGCACATCCTGTCACTGCGCTTGCTGACTCTATGCAGGTGTTCGCCGTACATGGACACGCCTTCTTGACGGGCACTGTGGCGTTGTCTCTATTAGAAATCGGAGTCCTGATTTTGCTACGCTTCCTAGCCAGATTGCTGGTCTAGTTCCTGAGGGCAAGAGAGCGGATGGGCAATGGCATGCGAAAGAGTACGGGTTGACCTCGGGGGTGAGTTACTATCACGGTTCTTCGGCGCATGACTCACACTATTCAGGATGAGCGACGCATGGCTCGTTTCGCCCAGTACGCAATGGTCGCCTCTGAAGAAGCATTGAGTGATGCGGGCTGGGTGCCAACCCAGGAAGTGGATCTCGAAGCTACGGTACGATGATCCTTGCATGCCTGCCGTGCTGTTGCTTACGATACCTCAGGGTGTATACCTGGGTTCAGGCATCGGAAGCTTAGATGACGTATACGACACAACCATTGCATTTGAGAAAGGAGTAGGTGTCTTGAGTCAATGGCATTGATATACATTGACTTGCGGCAGGGCTACCGAAAAGTATCTCCACTCTTTGTACCTAGATTGTTGATCAATCTTGCTGCCGGGCACGTCTCCATGCGATATGGCTTCAAGGTATGGATATCGAAATGATCCACTTTCAGGCTTCACACTTAGATCAACAGGGTCCAAATCATGCTGCAACAACAGCATGCACTACTGGCGCCACAGCATCGGCGATGCGGCTCGTCTGATTCAGTTCGGTGATGCTAATGTAATGGTTGCTGGAGGAGCGGAATCTTGTATTCATCCGCTTGCAATTTCGGGGTTCGCACGAGCAAGAAGTCTTGCCACTAATTGGAATGACCGTCCAACAGAAGCGAGTCGCCCCTTCGACAAGGATCGAGCAGGGTTTGTCATTGGCGAGGGCGCCGGTGTTCTTGTACTTGAGGTATGTATGGCTTCAACATCCTTGAAGATGGCAGCTAATGCGTACAGGAACTGGAGCATGCGAAGCAGCGAGGTGCGAGAATATACGCTGAAGTCGCTGGCTACGGCCTCTCTAGTGACGCCTACCACATGACAGCACCTCGCGAGGATGGTCAAGGTCCACGTCTTGCTATGAAGCACGCACTTCGCCATGCTGGAATCACACCCAATGCTGTCGACTATGTCAACGCTCATGCTACGAGCACCCCGCTGGGGGATGCAGCCGAGAACAGAGCCATTAAAGAGTTGCTCCTCGGCGAAGATGGAAAAGCAAAAGCTTCAGACATCAACGTCAGCAGCACGAAGGGTGCTATCGGGCATCTTCTGGGTGCTGCAGGGAGTGTTGAAGCAATATTCACCGTGCTGGCAATGCATCACGTAGGTCACTTCTATTACCCCACTCCTTAAGCAATTAATGGCTTACGCATGCAGAACACTCTACCACCCACCCTCAACCTTCTTAACCCAGGTGATCCTCCAGAAGACTTTGATTGCAATTATGTCGCTGGTACCGCTCAGCAAAGGGAAGTCAACGTCGCACTCTCAAACAGCTTCGGCTTTGGCGGCACCAATGCATCGCTCTGCTTTCGCAAAATGTAAAGCCTGTACGATCGCTGAGGAAGGTGTGCATGTTATGTCTGGAGGCTCGGGAGTTGCTTAGGCAGAGTTGGAGCTGCGTTGAGACGTGCAAATAGCTGATAATCATCAAGACAATGGCCAATAATGAGCGATGGCGGGGTACCGGTAGGCAACGTTAGCTTCGCGATAACAGCAGCAAGCCCCACTACGCTCCATGGCATCCCACGATTATTGTGTCATGGTAAAATTCACTGATTTTCTAGATTCTGAACCGCGATCTCATTTCCTTTCTCTCATTTCATCCTCAATGCCCTTCTCCTCCATTGGCCGTGTACGGATATTCTGATCATGGCGCACACACCGCCTGCATCCATCAACACAGCAGCTCCGCACAATAAGCCGTCATTCTTTCGCAATGTCTCGGCAAAAGTATCACATTACCATTCGCGTGTGCCTTACATCCAAAAGCTTCCATTTCCAGCGATTGCCATTATAATCACGCTTATTATCGCGAACCTGCTCACATGGGCAGCGGTTGGTATAGTCTTGGTGAGGCCCTTCAACGCACAACATACTGGTTACCAGCTGACAACGTTACCATAGCACTGGCACACTCCTCTTGTGTCCACAGCCATTCTCTCCTACACCCTGGGACTCCGCCATGCTTTGGATGCAGATCACATCTCTGCCATCGATCTAATGACTCGCCGATTGATTGCTTCGGGCCAACGTCCAGTGACTGTAGGGATGTTCTTCTCTCTCGGACATTCGACCATTGTTATTGCCACTTCGCTGGTGGTTGCTGGGACAGCCGCGGCCGTTTCGTCCAAATTCGACAATTTTGAACGCGTCGGCGGCATCATCGGCACATCCGTGTCCGCTACGTTTCTGCTACTACTTGGTCTGATGAATGTCTACATCCTCTACAAGTTGGTTGCGCAAATGAAGAAAATGATTGCGAGTGACCCAGGAGCTGAGCATGTGGAATTCAAGATTCAGGGCGGTGGGTGCTTGTTCCCGATACTGCAGCGTCTCTTCAAGCTTATCGACCGGCCCTGGAAGATGTACCCGCTCGGTGTCTTATTTGGTCTCGGATTCGACACGTCTTCTGAGATTGCCATTCTGGGCATTAGCTCTATCCAAGCGACGAAAGGGACGTCAATATGGCTGATTTTGATCTTCCCTCTGCTGTTTACAGCAGGGATGTGCTTATTAGATACGACTGATGGCGCCTTGATGATGACTCTGTACACGAGTACGCAGTTGGCACGAGATCCAATTGCGATCTGCTACTACAGTATAGTCTTGACTGTGATTACGGTCATTGTGGCAACGATCATTGGCACAGTGCAATTTCTGAACCTCATCTTGAACGTTGCGGAACCTCATGGCAGGTTCTGGGATGGCGTAGAGAGACTCGGTGAAGCGTGGGACATTGTCGGTTAGTAAATCACGTCTGTTGTTGAACTCACGCTGACAACGACCAGGGGGGGCCATTTGTGGGACATTCGTAATCTTTGGCGGACTAAGTGTATTGCTTTACAAGCCTTGGAGACGACGCATCGACAAGAGTCGGGCAAGCAATGCTCACTTCGAGCCACTATCCCAGGACTCTACCATTCTGCGGCCGGAAGGTGAAGAGCTCCATGCATCTACAGAGGTCGGTCAGAGGACCAGGACAAAAGAGCCTGACATAAACGTGAGATCTGTCGAGGCAAATGATATTGCCGGACCAGCTCAGCGCTAAGGCAAGCTTTGAGAGTCTAGAAGAGATAGCATAGCCGAGACGAGCTAAAGACGAGAATACAAAGCTATCCAGTCGCAACAGCTTCACACTATATGATAGAAGTACTAGTATAAGAACAAGTAAATTAATATAATAGTTACTAGATCTCAGAGCAATTTGCGGTGGCAGATTGGCAATCTGTTAGTAATGTTGTGAGTACTCAGAGGCTTCATGCGTACGTAACGACACCCCACAAGCGTTGCGCCGGCATAGACAAGCACACGATTGAGGGGACTACAGTCTCTGTGGCAAAGGGCCCTTGTCTGCCACTAGTAAGCCTTTCAGCAGACTCTTGACGGAGAGGGCAGGAGTCGAACTGGTCAAATCGAGCTCACAGTACTGCACGCAATATCATTTCAACCATGTCATGTGCATTGTACAGCTGGCTGATTGTGTACTTGGACCACCACCGTCAGCCCTGTGCCCTCAATTCGACACCAAAGATTAATTATAAAGTGTGCTGCATTCGATCAATTATTACCGCTCAAACCTCGAACCCCTTCAACCTGAAGTACAATACAATACTATACGCCAAGCCAGCACTTTGTACACAGTCCACGAGACTATACAGTTCCAGCGACCTCTCCAAACCACTGCCTTAACGCGCCAGCCAATACGCCTGGAAGCTCTCTAACATCCCTCACTACAAGATAATATCTAAAGGGAAAGCGCTCCATGTACTTCCACCGAACGACCTTGCCCTCGGGCGTGATTTCGACAGACTGGAGATCCAGAATGGATGTTTTGTCTTTCTCCTTCGTCACGGGCGCTGGCGGAGCAGCTGACTGGTCGGACGGCGTTGGCGCAAATGGAGAAGATGCTGAAGAGTCGATAATGACGAAGACGATCATCACGCGCTCTTCCTGCGCTTTGCGGACTAAACGTTGAATCTCGGCATGGGAGTCGCATATACCATCGCTGACGATGAGCATGAGCTGCCAGAGGTCCTCGCCCGCGGACGTGCTTCCCTTGTGCCTAGCATCCGCAAATAGCTCCAAGCTCTTATCGACCAGACCTCGCACGTTGGTCTTTGCGGCGTCGAAGCCAAATTGCTCGAACACTCGCACACCCGCCTCGGATGTGAATGGCTTATCAAAGTCATGCGCGACGTTGACTTGATCCCCGAACCCAACGACACTGACTTCACCGACTTCGAGCATGGCAAGAGACTTCGTAACGAGCGTCAAAGTCTTGAGCGCCAGGTTACTTGCTCCACTCTCTGCCATGCTCTTGCTGTCGTCTAGTGCGATCATCACTTGATAGCTCCTCTTCGATGGCTGGCTGCGTCTCAACCAGATCTTATCACGCTTGTAACCAGAAGCAATGTATGGGATGATGCGCTTAAGATTGAGGCGCTTGCCCGTGCGGAAATCACCGCGAAGCTTGGTGGCGAGTGTGGGAGCAAGGATAAGACGAAGGTGCTCGGTAAGTTGCTGGGATAGTGAGTGGGTCGCGGATTCGTGCGCGAGCCAGAGGGCACGGGCAACGTCTGGTGTGATCATGGTGGTGTCGAGATGTGTAAGCTCCAGTTGAGTTTCCACTGCGTGGACGGACGAAGTATCGGAGACATCATCGTCTGTTGGTTGAGCATCTTCCATCTGCTCCTCTTCATCCTGAGAGAAAGGATTTTGCTCGCCAACAAATGTTTGAGGTCTGCCTTCAGCAGAATTGGACTGCTGTTGCTCCTCGCCATGGGTCTTGTCTTCCTGAGTATGAGCGTCGGCCATGTCAACATCCTTTGCAGTGTCTTCCGGAACGTCGTCATTGTCCTCTGGCCGGATAGGCATCTTCTCGTCGTCTTCGTTGACGGGCAGAGCCATGTCATGATCTAAAGCCGTTGCCTGCTCTTCAGTCGCAGTGCCTAGCGCTTGCGTATTAGCCTGCGTGTCTTCATTGGCAAGATGCTCGAAATCAGCATCAGCCATGTCGACCTCCTTATCAAGTTGCTGGGCCTGCGTCTCGTCATTGTCTCCAGCCTCGGAAATTTGCTTCTGCTGGTTGTACCATTTCTCCAGCACATCACCGAGCTTCTTGAACGACTGTGTCTCGCGAGACTCGTCAGGCTGCTCACCACGTCCACCAGCATCGGGAGCTGTTGTTTGTCCAAGTATGCCATCTTCAGCCGTTGTCTCTTGTTTCTGTTCAGACGAGTCGCCTTCTTGGCCTTCGTCTTGATTCGCGGCGCTTGCCGAAGCTTGCTCATTCTTGTTCTTGTGTGCTTCCTCGTGAACCTCATTGCCGGCACCAGCATCCGCATTGGAATCTGCTTGGTCGGCGTCTTTCGTATCCTGAGCTTCGTCCTTCGGCACATTGTCGTCGGGTAGAGGAACAGGGTCGTCGTCCATCGGCTCGTCACCCCCTTCCTCCTGGTCTTCGGGTGGCTGTTCTTCATCTTGAACATGACCCGCCGTCTCTTTTTCCTCTTCGCCTTCTTGTTCAGGTCCTATCTCATCGTCCACATCATCGGGCGGAGCACCAGCATCGTTCTCCTCCAGCTCCGTATCTGGTAAGTCATCATCCAAATCCATCTCACCAAGTTCATCGTCGTCTTTGCCTTCGTCATCCTGGCCATCGATGTTGAGATCCTCGGGTAAGTCCAGCGTCTCCTCTTCCTTGGCGTGAGGATCCATCTTCTCAACCTCGCCAACACCGACGTTTTCTTCTTGTTCGTCGCCTTCCATGTCCACATCGTCATCTTCTTGCTCGCCTTCCTTGTCCTTGTCCTCTTCACCTTCGCTAGCCTCCTGCTTGTCTTTTTCTTTTTGCTCAGCAGCGACCTGCTCATCCTGATTTTCCGTGCCAACATCTTCTTTGCCCTCTTTTTCTTTGGCGTCATCCTTGTTACCACCCTCATCCCACATTTTCTCATCGACGGCGCTTGGACCTAAGTCGTCAACGCTCCCAACCTCGCTCTGTGCATCGTCATCGCCTTCTTCACCAGACTCGTCACCTTTCTCTTCCTTCTCACCCATCTCTTCAGTCTCTCCTTCCATCTCCTGCTCGCCCATGTCAACAGCATCTTCGTTCTCCTCAATACTACCTTCCCGCTCGCCCTTCTCTTGCGCCAAGTCCTCGAGGTCTTCATCATCTTCGATGTCTTTGGAAATATCTTCGGCGCCTTCGCCAGCGCCGAGACCTGTGCCTTCTTCCAGCTTGTCGTTTTGGTCTTTCTGCTGGTCCGCAGACTTCTCTGGTGGCTGACAGAAGCCTTGGGTGCCGATCTGTACGAATGACTTACATAACCGATGGAGCAACTTCGTGGTCGATGCGTGGAGGTTGTCGAAGCGTGTGACAATATATTCGTGCGATGCGACATACTGGTTGAGAATGGGCCACAGTGACGCAAACAACGCAGCGCTGGCTTGTAAGTTGGTATCTTCGTACAGGCAGTACATCTCATTCAACAGTACTTGTAGAGTATCCTGAATTTTCGGTGCGTGCAAGGCGTCCAGAGCAGCAGACAGTGCTTTCTCTTCCTTCATAAGCCATGCAGCGTCCTCGGTAGAAGTTGGTACCTGCTTCAAGGCAGTCTCCACATCTTGCATGGAACCTAAAATAAGATCAATCGAAGCACATACGTCCCTCGAATGCGCTTCGATTGTGATGCGCGACTCCTCGGGAAAATCAAAGACCTTGCTTTCCGGGTACCAGAACAAGAAGGGCTGGACATGTCGAAGGATGGTTCGAGCCATGTCATTTTCGTCCATCCACTTATTGAACAATCCATTTATCTCAATCAAGTGGGCTTGAATAATGTTTCCGAGGCTCTGATATGCTGCAGACTGAATGTTCCTTGGAAGTTTAGGCAAATCATCGAAGCGATCTGACAGGTCCCTGAATGCTGTCGTGCACTGTCGCATGTTGTGTAGCAACCCATCAAGCTCGCTTGTTTTCCCGAGCTTGGCCTGAGCCGAGACAAGATCGGCACCAGTCTTTAGAATGGCACTGAGCCAACGCAACTTTGGCTGGATATCCTTGAAGTCGTCGTGCTGTTGCTGAGGTAGGCAATAGATTGGGCTCGGCGCGAGTTTGACGAGACTCTTGATCAGCGAACTTGGAATGCTGATACCCTCCAGCTGTCGGCTACCCCTGTTAAGA
>TARA_R110002003_G_scaffold131_5_pt1 | contig 11344 bp, 9 predicted proteins | sample TARA_R110002003 | Tara Oceans TARA_R110002003 (sample SAMEA4396441) | marine metagenome | biome: Westerlies Biome; feature: [SRF] surface water layer (ENVO:00010504); material: water (ENVO:00002006), including particulate matter (ENVO:01000060) such as... | depth 5 m | reverse complement strand
TAAGATATGGTGTGTGCACAACGTAGAGACGCTGAAATGGCATTCGTAATGTGTGTATCGAAGCATTGTACCGGCCACTAAAGCAATCGTCAGCGATGGTTGAGCCTGTCGTCGTGTTGCACTGACCGAAGGAAGGCCAGATAATTCGCTCTGTATCTGATGATACCGAGCAAACCATCAAAAAATGGTATACAGGACTCCAAAAGTTGAGGTTCACGCTTGTTCTGGGTGCTATGAAGTATAATCTGCCCAAGCAAGTATACAATCAGCCCAACGGCAATGGCCAAAGCAAAAATGGCATGCATGTCGGCTTCAAGATAGAGAGATTGGCGGTATTGGTTCTGATTATGGCGATGAGCTGACTCTAATTAGGAAATGATCTCCGGACAACACCAACGACTGTACTAATTTGAGGCGAGCAAGCTTGCTGGTAGTGCCCTGTTTACTAGATAGCTGAACGCAGTTGAAGAATCTTTGGTTGCATTTGACGCCACATAGACGACGTGAAGCTTATATGCGCCTTAGCCATCTCTCGGTCGCCAGACCTTTGCCCTGTCCGTCATTGACTCTGTCGTCTTCTGCAAATTCTATGCTCGGCGAGGATAAACAAATGATTCCACCCAAAGCTTCGTTTCGATAGATCGCATGGCTATCACGAGGAAGGTATCTTCCTTATAGACTACCGCATTCGTATGTCTCTATCGTGATCAGCATGAGAGCTATGTCGGCTCCTATCTAGGGCTCAATTTGAGTGTCGCTTAATACTCGGCTAAATTTTAGTCGGTCTCTTTCGGTATGAGCTGCTACGGACCGGGGCGTTAGCCCAAGTCATGTTTTTGGTAGCTGGCGCCGTTTCCGACCGCCTCTAATGATAGCAAACATTATTAAACGGAAGGTTGTGCCGCGAAGCATTGGTAGATCTTGCCAAGCACGTAATGAAGACTGGTCATCGACGGCAACGTTCCTCGTTTCAACCTCGCCGATCATCGAACTCCCGTGACCTTTCTCTTTTGGCATGGAGTGCGAAGTTATGTACAGGTCGGGTGGTCATCAAAGACGTGACTTGCAGGTGGCCAGGGTGTTGAACGGCGAAGAAGAACAAAGAATCTAGGAACCGAACGAGCAACGTGGTTGCCATGTATATAAGCGAACCGGTATCCGGAAATCCTCGAGGACCCGTTCACATGGTAATGGTAACGGAATGCTCAAGTCCGATCCGATAAGAGCTCTCCATGACGTTGGACAGCCACGCGAGGATAGGACGCTAGCAGCACAAGAGTTCTTGTTTATTTTTGGATGAATGCGTTCAAATGCGGATGCATTCTCGCGTGATAGTCAGTCGTGTAGTTTCGAGAGTGACTCACGACCTTGTGTATGATGAGGATTGAAAGGATGCAAAGGGCAAGGAGAGGCGAGATGGAGGTTCAGCGCACAATGAGGATCTTGGGGGGAGTGCCAAGCGCGCTAGTGTCGAAGTGATCTAGCGTATATTATCGATAACACACCTGCGAAGCTTCGCCTTCCTTCTCCGTATACCTCGCCGCTATGCGCATACCACGCGTATGTCTCGGGTCGACAACTTGTGTTCCAGCACTCGGAGATTCTTGCTTGCTCAACACCACTGCTGTTGCTCTCTAGCCAGGTTGGCTCAGCGAACAGCGCGCATTACCCTTCTCTTCCGTTTGTCCACGCTCGTTTGTTGTCTCAGGGCGCTAGCTCTAAGCAATAGACGCAATGGATTTGACTCAGATCTTTCTGAGTGCATTGGAGCAGCGTGGAAATTTCGTAGTAGGCACCGCGCCGTGTGAACGAGCTTTCATATCTTGAGAGGCACCTAGATTATAGTGGGTCGTGGCGGTAGCACATGATGTTGCTCGAGGTTGTCGTGATATCTCTCTTTCACTTGCGGTTTCTGCCTGATCAGGGTGCCGGCGCCGTTTACGTTGGCATGCACGAGCCCATACAAATTTCTTCCTCTTCAGTCCTGCTCCTTCAAATCCTCACCCACGACCACCGCATTCAACTTTCATACGTCGATCTCAACCCCATACTCAAGCTCTCACCTAGCCGCAGATCGCTCACATCCCCTCTCGCAACACAGGGACCCCACTCATTGAACCATTTAGTCATGTACGGCGAAGGCCAATTCGTCAACGAGTACATTCGCAACTCTCTAGCGCACCAGTCTGATGCCAACGTGATCCGTCACTTTGCTGGCTTTCCCTTCCTAGGTGCACCGCTAGGCCTGAACCAAGCGACAGTAGTATGCCTGGATATCGAATGGTGGCAGAAGGAGCCGAAGCCGACCACTGAGCTCGGCGTAGCTGAACTCATGGTGAAAGGCATGATTCCTCTCGATCACGCCGAAAACGTTTTGACTGGCATACAAGTCGCTCACGCGCGCATTATGAACAATGCCCATTTGCGGAACAACTTTCCTGGAGCTGGAGACCCAGAGAACTTTCTGTTCGGACAGACCAAATTCGTCACAGAAAAGGAGGCAAAGGAAATCCTGATCCGCACGTTTGTTCGGCCTCGTGTCGGTGGTGATGGCTCCCTGCAACCCATCATACTGGTCGGTCACGCAGTTGATAACGAGTTCGACCACATCAAGAACACTTTCGGTATTGATTTACTGAGCTACGGCAGCATTGTCAGTGTACCTCTGTCCCCATAACGTATTTGAGAGATAAAAACTGACTTCATCCCCCAATTTCCAGATCAAGGTCGTCGATACGCAAGATATGGCGAAGAGGGCCGGTATACGCGGCCCAAATGGTCCGTACATCGGTCTCCGTGATCTGCTCGCCCACTTCAACGTTCGTATCGACAATCTTCACATGGCGGGTAATGATGCTGCTGGTACTCTCATCGCCGCTGTCCTTCTTGCCCTGAAAGATGCTATCTATCCTGGCATTGGCCCGCGCAAGCCACCTCCCGTCGTCCGTGGCCGCAATATCCAGGATGTTGTCGATCGTGTTATGGTCATTGGAAAGACGCTCCTTCCGCCCGCGTGGGGTAGGGACACATTCTGCACGCGCTGCGATCGCGACAATCATCTTCGACACAAGTGCCTTGCAAAGGTCAGCTGCTCCATTTGTCGTGAGTCTGGAGTTGTGCGCTTGTTCAACGCCCATAAGACGCACATGACTTCGAAGTGCCTGTACCAGTACCAAGATCTGCCACCACGCGATCATATCGCACGCCCCACCATGTACCCTGAGCAACCCGGAGCGTTCACCCAGCAGGACGACTGCGTATGCCTAGCATCTGACGACAACATCGATCGTCTCTCCATTGAGTAGTAGCTGGCCTATATGCGGGCTGGGAGATGCGAGCTGGGAGGGAAAGCTAGGCGACAAAAAGGATACTGTGCTTGAACGATAATGTCAGCTATGTGGAAGAATTGAACACTATTGCGGTCTGACTAGACTGCCCCTTCTTGGACTTTTGCGTTCCATCTCTTACCTTTAAACGTGTTCAGTTCTCTGCCAAGCTGCGATGGTGTCGCAAGTGTCCGCGTTTCAAAGATGAAACACGGAACGCTACACCATTACTTGTCACCAGCATACCGCATCGCGGTTGTTATCTTCAAACTCTCATCTCCACTCTCGTCGCTCATTTTTCTAATGTTCTCATCATGGCCGTCGCCCGGCGCGTTGTCATCATCGCTTCATCCGTCGTCCTCATCCTCGTCATCGCACTCTCATTGGCGACCTCAATAGAAGTCCGCGCACCGCCGCCAAAACTCCATCAGGTCGTGATCGCGCAAGCCGCAAAGATTGGAGAGTCTGATAGACCCGTAGGCGCGAAAGCTAAGCTCAATGGCACCGATTTCGATCGTGTCGACGTCTGGCACGGCACATCGCTCGCATCCCTCATATCGCCCGGTACGCTAGTACCAACACCATCTGCGATGACCGCGACGGAAGAAGGCATGCTCGGAGACAAACCCGAACCTCACACAAGCGCGAGCTGGAGTGCTGAAGGCGTGATCGGCCCCATTGCTACTCTGGCTCCCAAACCGCTTCCAAAACCTCAATTACCACAAACTCCGCAATATCCCATCGTCGCACTCTCATACTCCGGAGCCGGCGGCCCCAAACACTGTCGTGGCAACCTTTTACAGAAGATGCAATTTCCACCGCCAATCGAGAAATGGAAAAACGGCACCTGTATCAACCTCCCAAGTGAAGCTCGGTGCGGGGTGTTCGTTTCGAACAAGGGCGACAACTGCGAAGCGCAGCTGTACAATATGCCGGACTGCTACAACTCGTCGCGGAGTTTTGTGAACACAGTAGTATTCATGCCGGAAGAAAGGCCGATTGGGGCGCTCTGGAGTAGCATGTGGGTCAAGTGTGGTGTTGAGGTACCCGACGCGCAGATGCTGGATCCGAGTATACTTGGTGGTGCGTTGAAGCCGAAGCCAAAGCCAGGAGGTGGATGAGAAGAGGCTCATTGGAGATCAACCCGGGATGCAACACACCGTTCATTATGGAGATCATCATTTGGCACCGCCCAGCGCAGCCAACGTTCTTCCTGCATAAGCCGCAACTTCTGTGCCAAAGTGCAACTCAACTGCCAGTTATCCAAACGCAAATATGGCTATGCCATTGATCCCTTGCACGTCCCCGACTTCGATATTATACCCGCTCGCACTCGAAATACTCTCGCGGTTATGTGTCGAGTATGCCAAAAGTCGGCACTGGAAAGGGGAACTCTTCTCGACATAGGCGCAGCGGCCTGGAACTTATACATGTTGATATCTTCGGGATCTCAAACAATAGGCATCCTCCATGACACAGTCACTTGTCGGAGCCAATCTCGAAGTCGCGATACGGCACCCCGACACGGATCTAGCATTCATGCTATGTTGATCGCCGCGTTTTCGGTTCATTGAGAGAACATGTCAGAACAAAGCCACCAACCAGAACACGCGTTTCTCTCTAAGCACCTGCAGATCTTCCAACACTGTGCAATTACATCTTTGCGCTCACAATGTCCAAGTCAATGAGAGTACAATAAGAGACCTCCCGGGAATGCTTCTCCCCTGCCAAATCATCACGACTAAGCACAAACCCTCATCGAGCATACAGTGTTTTGCTTTTGGATACCCAATGACCTCAAATGAACTCCAGCCTACAAGCGTCCCATCAGACCATCGCGATCATTCGCATCCTCACTTCCCAGGGCAAATCAAATCACAGCCTTGCCAACGGGCTTACACACTCGTGCCATCCATGAGTAAGAAAGGGAGGTGGATCATCAGCGGGGTTGCTCTAGCCTTGTTCAGTCTCGCCATGGCGACTTTGGTTGGCGCAAAGGTTGGAATTAGTATGGCAAAGAAGCCCATGCCTCCACCACCTCTCGAGGCAACGACAAGCACGGTAGTGAAGACGGGAGTCATTTCTACCACTGCAATAATTACATCAACCTCGCTCGTACCATTCCTAGTGCTCCCGAACGCAACGACGGTCACGGTCTGGACTGAGCCCATTATTGTTATGGAACCGACTGTCAATATTCGCCCAACTCTACCTGGTACGACACCCAAGCCGGAAGAACCGCCCAAGATGTGTCTGCCAAATGGTCAGTATGAGAGCAAGGAGATATGTGAAGGACAGTGCCATGCAAAGCCAGGAGAAACGGCGAAGTGCGATGTAGGTGCTTTTGAGAAGGATACCAAGGTGGCTTGGACTTGTATTAGTTGTCCGGCTTAAGCTTGCTGATCTTTTTATAAGCCTAGGGTAACATATCTACACAATTTATCACACAATGAAGGTAGCCTCAGTTAAGTAGGTTAAGTATTCCTCATATGTTCCATATTGTACTTGCTTGAACGCTGTCACTTTGTTTGCCCTTTGTAGAAAGAACGCTTTAAGTCTTTATGCTTCTTCCCAGAGCTTCAATCAATATCCCCAAGCTTACGAAGGGGATGCAAACATTGTAGCTACACATCACCCTCACTCGTCAACAATGTAATATTTTACTTCTCATACATTACCCCCACCTCAATAAAAGTCATACATCACCTTCCTGCTCAAACCAACGCATCATGTCGCTCGTCCCACATTCCCATATCTTGCCACAAAACATAGTGCAAGACCACCCCTCTGCGGAAGAAGTGAACTCCCCAGCCTTCTCACTCGATGATTTCCCCATGCATCCACCACTCCGCCGCGCCAAAAAGTCATGGCTATACTCCAAACACGTTCTAGCTGCGCTCGCCATCATTGTCTTCTTGGGCGCAATCGCCGGGACGACCCTAGCCTCCATGTTCATTACCAAACGCGTGCAGACTTCATATTGGGAGAAGCACCGTCCACCGATCATCATGCCCGCGCCAGTAATAATAACGTCGACATCAATGGAGACAGTAGTCGTGACATACACTAGTGTGATAACAAGCACGGTTGAAGTCCCCATGATGCGTCTGCAGTCTACAGTACTTGTGACAGCGACGGTGTCGTATCCAGACGGTTGTGCGTATGGTTTCAAGAAGTGTCCCAAAACGGACATTGCTCTCTGAGTTTCGCAATTTTAACTCTCAATGAGTATGCGGGGATCAGAAGGTTTAGAGACTGCCTAGCTACTATCAAGTATGCTCTGCATGAAAGTACACACTTGGAGTATTAGTAGCAGAGAGAAGGTCTACTACCTCTATATAATAACTGTTTCTAAGTTACGAGACGCACTCTATAGCGAGGTACTATTATACTTTAGAGCCTTTTCTTGTCTAACTACAAACCTCTAAGATCTAGTAGTTTAGAAGTAGAGGCTATGTCCTTACATTATCGTTGACTTATACCTTGCTCCGCTCAACCATTCTTTTTCTCTCTAGAGGCGCATTTTCTTGCTGTACTTGACTTCTTCGTGCTGAATTAGAGGACTTGCGCCACGCCAAGCGACTCTTCTCTTTCTTTGCTGGAAGTTGTCGGTGTGGGAAATCCTCTTGGTCCGGATTGCAGTCGAAATAACTGCAATCGCAAGGAATGCGATCCTTGGTCACAAGACCTAGCGGATTACTGCTAGGAATGATGTTGTTTTCTACCAACATCTTGCACCTCCACACGGGACGGTTGAGTTTCATGGCAGTGAAAGCGTCCAGTACCTCTACGAGATCGCTTAGCAGGTGCTGAAGACGCCGTACTCGATGATCGGGTACTATGACGCTGATGTTTGGGTATTCTTCTCGTTCGCTTCTGATACTTGCTTCCTCTTTCTCTAGTTTCTTTATCTTCTCGTCGTCGTCATCGTCGAGTTTCTTTCGCAAAGTCTCGAAAGCTTGGGGGTTGGTTCTCGTCGGCCATTCGTTTGTATACAAGCTTTTGAACCGGCGGTAGACGATTCGTTGAAATTCGTCTTCATACCATTCGAAGAGCTTGCACAACTCAGGTGAGTCCGCGTTTCCAGGTTCAGAGATTGGTGCGTACTTCTTCTGGAATTCAACCCAACCAATTGTTCGCAGCTCTCGAGCGGTCTCCGCGCCATCATGATTAACGACTTCAGTCAGATGTTCTTGTGCAGCCAGTATGTCGCCCTCGAACCAGCGCATTTCGAGGTTTTCCCGCCCATCATAGTGCATGGAAATGAACTCATCTTGAATCTTCCAGAGAAGCTTCTTCAGCATCTCGGCCTCTTCGCCCTTTATATGCGCGAAGAAGTGTGTCATCTCCCGAATGATGTGAACGCCGGCAAAGTATTGGCCAAGCAAATACGATGTGAATTGGCTGCTCCAGCCGTTACCATAGGCTGCGCATCGCTCTGAACTGTAATTCTCCTCCTCCAGAATGTCATAGAACCAGTTGGCCAGGTCCCAAGCTGCGATTATGAGGGGGACCGAGTATCGAGCAAGCGCCTTTTTGTTCGCACGGGCTTGGATTCGTTGCTCGTTCCATCCGGACATCCAAGCAGTCGCAAGTGCACCTAGTAAGGCGAGAATGCCCGTAACGATGGCTGCGACGGTAGTTCCGTCAAGCGCCATCTTCCCGTAACAGAAGCTTGCTGTTCAAGGACGAGAGTTTTGCTGGGGCACAGTGCGGGAGCGGAAGCCAAGCAATATCTCGTGAACATTGGACGATGTATTGGTAACAATAAGGATGGAGACAAGCTGGGTTCCAGCAATGAGGAAAAGGTCGTAGTAAGCCAAGTCTGATGGTCACGGAACGGCACCCCCTACTTATCAACCACAGCTAAACGCTAGTACCACTGACAGATCGCTGCCCCCGCGGGTTTTCCTCGATCAACACGCGGATCTATCCGCAAATCAGAACCAGATGCACTATCGAATACGACACGCAGGCGTCTTTAGTCGTGACCTCAATTGACGACTCAGCTCCGGATACCGCCTGTTGGACGCCATTGTCAGCCACGTCCAATCGAGAAGAAGATCGACCAAGGCTGCACCAGTTGCAGGGCCTATGCAGGAGTAACACTTCATCCTTTGGGCGACTTCTTTAGTTCGTAAGATGACTTCCGTCCGTTACGATGTGGAGGCGTGGTCATCGCTCGATACGTATGACTAAAATACACGGCTTTCACCAGACGGTACTGAGGGTAGAAAGGTGCACAGCTCTCAGCTCAGGCCTGTGCGCATGAAGATCTCGGAGAATCTCTTGTGCCAAGAAATTTGGCGGAGATGGTGTGCGGCCTACGTCCATGCATTGGTCGGGGGTCGAGGCCCGCTAGTGCACGCCACGTCCGTACGCTCATACTCAGGGCTGCGTGTCAAGGCAGTGCGTGCGACCAGGCTGAGCGGATGCTGGGCACGTCGAGCATCCTGCGCCGCCCCGCCTCACAACTTCCAAGGTTGCGTTGAACAGCGTTTGCTATGTGAACCTACGTTAGACTACTGTGCACATAGGCAGAGTGCCAGCGGGTAGAGTAGTCCTACTTACACTGCTGTCATAGCGTCTCGCGAGACTCATGTCAACGAGAAAGAGTACGCAGCGATGTAGGTCGTGTAGACGTAAAGATACGGTCTTGCTGCGCACACTTTGCGCACTATTCCGCAGACGTTCGACGAAAAGTCGATTACTTCATAGTAGAAGTAGTACGAGCCTAAGCTAAGCGCTCTTTAATAGCAATTTCTACGACAAAGCTGCTTTGCGAAGAGATTAGTAGAGAGAGTATAAGGTGCAGCTGCCTGCAACGCGCGTATGCCCGACTAGATTAACAGCTCCCTGGAAAGTCAGAAATAAGAGCTGCCTAGAGGGAAGTGCTATTAACCTCTCTCATCTGACTCTCCGCTGACTACAGCATATTCTATCACACTCTGCATTACTGTAATTCTGATTAGTTAATTAGAACGTTCTATGTTCTGTTTCAGTAACAAGAGATTCATTGTGCTTAATCAAAATCGCAAACCCTCCAAGGGTCTCAAACAATCTCCGATCATGTTTGTCAACAATGTGAAAAGAAACCCACAAGTATCAAAAATCTGCGACTCTCCCATTGTTTCATTTGGTTTTTTACGGTGCTTCCTAGTGTACAGCAATAAGCTTTACTAGCATAAATTCGTTATTGCGACAGCATGAACACGAGCATCACTCCTGAGCCAATCGCTCCGCAGTCCACTGGCGTACAAGTCGATTACCGCGACCCGTCGCATCCGCACTTCCCAGGCGATCCTGAATGCCAGCCTTACGTGCGGGATCACTACAAGTACGCGCCTTTCATGAGCAGGAAAGCAGTTTGGATCATCGGTGCTATATTTCTTATCCTCGGCTCTCTCGCGGTCGCTACTGTGACCGCAATAAAGATTGGCACAAGCCAGATCCAACAGCCGCCACCGGCGAACATGACCAAGGTTGAAACCATATTCGGCACATCCGAAGTTCTGGCAACAACGCTCTTCCCGTTGCCCAAACGCCCAAACGCAACCACGATCACCACAACGACACTGCTTCCAGTTCCGAGCGCCCCGCCAATGGCTTCGTCGAAATTCATTCCAGTGAACCCTGCACCGATATCAGTATCTTCGGTGGATTGGTTCCCGGTCGCTCCAGCTTTCTCTTGGACGCCGCCGACGACAGCAGTACCTCGTAAGCCAGCCCCGCCCAAGGAGACGGGAGGGAAGTGCATGTCTGTGGGCAATTGGGGTACTGAGGGTACATGCAAAGAGAAGTGCGACGAAATGGATGGAAAGACCTGGAAGACTGCGAAGTGTGAATCGGATGGTAGATATTGGAAGTGTGTGGTCTGCCCATTCACTGGTGGAGGCTTAGATGGGAAGTTGGGATGAAGTACATTGTCACAACTTTCTCCATCACATAGGTTCGGTCCTCCTTGTCGTAAAAATAAATGTTTATTGAATTCAAGATCCACATCATGAGTGTTACTTCACTGCGCTTTGTTCACGGGATTGGTAAACGATAATTGCAAACATCCAATGTCTTAGAACACGTCTCATTCGTGATGCGTCATTGTCTGATTATGTTTGCTCAAACTTCTTCAATATCTTCCTCGCGAGCATTTCTTCAGCAGCATTGTACATCTACAGTCTCTATGGACACTCACAACGCGAAGAGCCCCCGTAGTCAAAAACTTGAGCTTATCCTTTCCGATCCCCAAATTCGCTCACTTTACCGTCATAACATCCTTCAGCACATCATGCAACCTTCAACCGCATCATCGCTTCCGCAACACTCAAACGACGTCCAAAATGGTGACGAAAGCTTCGAAAACATCGATCTTCATGACGCTAGCTTCCCAAAATATCTTCCACTTCGCCCCAATAAGGCTTCCCTCTGGCGCAAGCCCATCGTGCTCATCGGCATCGGCATCATATTGTTCACTCTCATGATCACTGGTGTAACAACCGGCTCCATATTCCTGGGTCGAGAGATGCAGAAGGCGAAGTATCGGAACATGCCAACTGCCATCATCAAGTCAACGACAACAATCATGATCACGCATACCAGAGTCGTCGCCGACTACAGCATCTACACGGACATGCGACTGCAATCTACAGTAGTTGTTACGGCGACGGAATACTTTCGACCGGCGGTAACATCCACAATTCAGCTGCCTCCGCTTCTACCCACTTCGTCAGCAGCACCACTGCCTCCCCCTGCTCCGGTATCGTCAGCACCACCTCCCCGCCTTCAGTGTCAGCGTCGCCAAAGGTAGACGATTGTTTCGTGGTGGGACCTTGGATGTCGGAAGTGGAGTGCAACCAGCGGTGCAGTGTGATGAGCAATCGGCAGGATCAGGTGACGAAGTGTAAGGTGGATAAGAATGGGATGTTTGGGTGCGAAGTGTGCCATATTGTGGCGTGAGTCAAGACTCGATCATGTTGGACACGAAGTAGCTCGATGGTCTAACGAAGGACATGTAAGAGCTC
>TARA_R110002003_G_scaffold589_3_pt1 | contig 11350 bp, 9 predicted proteins | sample TARA_R110002003 | Tara Oceans TARA_R110002003 (sample SAMEA4396441) | marine metagenome | biome: Westerlies Biome; feature: [SRF] surface water layer (ENVO:00010504); material: water (ENVO:00002006), including particulate matter (ENVO:01000060) such as... | depth 5 m | reverse complement strand
CGCGCGTGCAGCCCGCGGCTTCTTCGGGAGAGACGTAGACCAGCGGATTTCGATGCCATAACCTCAGAATCGCGTTTCTGATGTTTAGGTAGATGGTCACCTGCGCCCGGTTTATGTGGTTACGCAAAAGTTTGTACTCGGAAGGATGCAGCGCGAATGGATTGAGTCGACTGTTTTCTGCTGCCAGAATGCATTGCCGACCAAATTCAGGCCATGAGAGTTCTGCCGGTATACTTGAACTTGCCTTGAGTTCTGATCCCTTGCCCTTTAGTGGAATCGAGTTGACTCTGCGATGCTTGATAGGCTTTTCTTGGGACTGGCCTACTTCGGGAGTCGATGAGGGCTGTGAATCACGGCTCAAGCTCTGTGGTGTCCGTGCCATGAATATGTGATTGGCTTGCAGTTCCTTCAACTTCGGTCGTTGCTCTTCATGCATGGTGACAGGTGTATCAGTGACCTTGTGAAGGACATTGCCGTTCATATTTGAGGTCGTACCGCTTGCGCCATTTTCTGTTGTTGCATGCGATGTGAAAGGATACTGAAGTGGCGATGGTGTGTAGTTTGGCCCATATCCATTGATGAATGCGCCTGGAGTCGAGCCTTCACGGTCCTCTCTGCCACTCAGATGACCAGTACTCAGTTCCGATGTATCGTGAGAATCGCCGTAGTGCAAAGATGATGTAGCTGACTCTCTGCCGTATCCCAGGTTACTAAGCCCAGATATGGGGGCGATCGTGCCTTTCAGATGTATGCTATCATTGGAAAGCGGCAGCGACAGAAGATCGTTGTTCGATTGATCAAACAGGTACGAGTCATCATCGAGTGCGCTGGGGTCGGTTGTGGATGTGAAGGTGGAGAACATCGCGCCGATGAGGTTGCATAAGGCACTGATGCGGCCGAGGAAAGGGCAACAGGTCGCGAAGGACCATTCAACCGTGAGTGAGCGTGGTCCAAGCGCGGCAGTGAATAGTTTAAGCCCTTGCAAGGATAGAGGAAATGATTGTTGACAAGTTGCAGAGGGTAGGGGAGCGAATGGATGCCCCTCAAGCAAGCGACTGAGGTTCCAGATGTCGAAGCGTGAAAGCTTAACCAGCCTTTCCTATTTTGGCGCAGTCAAAGCCCTCGCCTGTCGCATTCAACCTCATCCATCAGCTTTACACCTCGCACCCGTCCAGATTTTACACGACGCCTTCGCTTGCAACATGATGTAGCGATGGACGTCGACTGTGGGCCTTGCCTGTGCTTCAATGGCTGACATTAGCCTTTGCCTTTGGCACAACCCAACCTGCGCGATGCGCGCAACCCCGCTCCACTGATGCGTATAGCACGGCAACGCATCGACACACCGAGCCACTCTGCTCAATGCGCTTTCAGAATACAAACAATCAGGCTTAGGTGTTCTTGCCGTGGACATCTGGGTTGCCTGCAGCTGGACTGCGAGTCAGGCACAGTTGAAGCCATACTTACGTGGCAAATATGGCCGCGACGTTCGCGCCAAACCCCTTGACAGGAAAGTATATGATTCAATAGGTCTCCGTTGAGAGTATGGACATTGTAAGTATGTATTCATATATTGACGAGCTACGTCGGGCTGCTAGGCTCCATTTGGGAAGACAAAGCTGACTCGTCCTACAGATAGTGTATAGCCACCTTTCGGAGATCAAAATTGTGTGAAGCCAGTCCCTCCGCTCGAACGCCATTATATGCTTTTCCGATTGAATCCACATCCAGTTACAGTCTTGCACAATACGCTCCTCGTGAGAGCTCAGGAGCTCCGTTGTGCGGGTTGATGCACTTGGGATGATAAATAACCTGATGGCATGGGCGACATTATCTGGTGTACACCAGTTTCCTGTACAATGGTCCATACCGAACCAAAACGAATAAGAAGAGTTGACGATACTGGTAGCAATGAAACTGCGTCACAACGCAAACATCGTAGCGAGCGTCGATCGGAAAACATGGCTAGCCCTGAAAGCCAACGCCATCGAATCGGGGCAATCGCACAGCAACTTTCATTGATGTTGTCACAATCAAATCAACTCCGCTAGACATTCTGGGATTCCACATTGGGAAGGAGGAAGCCGAAGATCAATGATGAGCAAGTGAAGCAATGGAGGGTTAAAATATAGGTGGCGACCGTATACGCAAGTGGGAGAAACAAAATTTGGGGCAAAGAGGCCCCGACGAGGCCCTATTCGATTGGCAATCATGCTCGCTTTACGTTCCCAGCAGGCACCTTGGAGATAATTGACGAATAGTGCATATTGTTATGATTGAATCTACTCAACGCTTCACAACCACTAGCTTTCCTGTGAATTACACAACGAACATAACCCCTGAGTACCTCATTGATGGTTTGCCTCATGTCGGCATGTTCAACGTCTTGTGGGACGCAACCTTAGCAAAGAGTCTCGCGCCCATCTACTGGTTTGACGAGATTATTGCAGGGCCATAGGGACCCTCCAGGTTTTATTGCCTAGCGGTCTAGTATACATACTTATGCATCTCGCAGGGTCTTAACCATAGTGTAACAAAAAACCGCTATACCTGTCGAAGCGGTGTGGCCGTGTCACGTGAGAGTGCGGAGGTCGCTGGGCATTCCCGCGGGCATCTCAAAAGATCGTACAACAATAACTTCCCCGCCATTGTCGCCGCGACAGTTCCGCCGAACGAACAATGCGATGGCCTGGATCAGGCACCGACGATGACAAGAGCAGGAGTAACTCCGAAACATGGGCTGTCCCATCGAAGTCTAGCAATTGGCGCGACACGTTTACTGAACCACGGACCCTGATTCCGTCCATCGCGCTGGCAGCGTCGTCCGTTGCCGCGCTCCGACTGTACAAGACATATCTACGACGAATACCAAGTGTTGACCATATCAAACCGAAACAATTCAGACGCAAAGGGTTTTTCGGTCAGGTCACCAGTGTCGGTGATGCAGACAACTTCAGGTTGTACCACACGCCTGGTGGCAGGATAGCAGGATGGGGTTGGCTCCCGTGGAAGAAAGTGCCCGTCAAGAGAGACAAACTCAGAGACCAAACTGTACGCCGCTACCACAACCTCAACTTCGACATTGATTGGCTTAGTCTGTGCGTCATCCAATGCTGACAGCATATAGCTTCACGTACGACTCGCTGGTGTCGATGCCCCAGAGCTTGCACACTGGGGCAGAGAAGCGCAGCCATATTCGAAAGAAGCTCATGAGTGGCTCACCAACCTGATCAGCAATCGTCGAGTCCGCGCGTACGTCTACAGACGCGATCAATACGACCGAGTGGTGGCGCAAGTTTATGTGCGCAGACGATTGTTCAGACAGGATGTCGGCTTGGAAATGTTGAAGGCAGGGCTGGCAACGGTGTATGAGGCCAAGAGCGGCGCAGAATTTGGTACTTCTGAAGAAAAGTACCGCGCCGCTGAGGAGAAAGCGAAAGCACAGAGAGTCGGCATGTGGGCGAAGCCGACTTTGTTGCAGAGGTTGGGTGGGGGAAGCACAAAGGCGCCAGAAAGCCCGCGAGAGTACAAGGCTCGACACGCGGCAGCAGACAAGCAGAAGAAGACAGCCTAGGCATGGCAAGGAAACAGTCATAGGCATGGCAAGGAAACAGTCATAAATGCGCTCGTGCAAGACCAGAGAATTCCAGACTGCGCCTTGGCAACATTTGCACCGCGCGACACACCCAGGCCAAGTAGACTCTAGATGTCGCGATGGTGTGGAGTGGAGCTTCAGTAGCCATGCGGTCCATTCTATGAACCCTGCGAATGACGAAAGCTTCTGCAAGTACCATTCAAAAATTCTTTTCACCCGTGCCAGCGTTAGCCTTTCAGCTCGCCGGAATCGGGCCTGTTGCCGTCTGCGACCAGACAGAGACGGTGGTCGTAGTAAACACAAAGCCATGCCTACAGGCAGTTTTCGTGTTGCGCGACGAATTCCAGCAACAAGTGAAGGAGCTCTCAATTCAAAGAGTCGTATTCCGTGCAAGTTGTTTGGCTCCAGCGATGGCCGCGTCTTTGACCGCCTGGGAGCCACAGGAGCTTATCCGTTATCTGGACGGTATCGGAGCTAAGACTCTTGGTTGCGCCGGCGAATCATGTAAATTTTGGCTGCAGCTCTACGTCGTCCCCGCGAATTTGTTCATAATTCGACAAAAGAGTCACTGTTCGCAATTTGCTCTGCTGAGCTCGAGCTCTGGCAGCCCTCAATTGCACTTTGCAGCCCTCGGACGGATCTCTTCTCACGCGTCCAGCCTCTAGAATTCTAATCGCACGCCAATCTCGAGCTTGACGCTCCCCGGCTGCTGTGACCGCCTGCAAACATGGCCCTTTGCTCGCGATTGGCACGTCGCATACCTACCCTCACAAGCCAGTGTCGCTCCATAGCACCTTCTGCCTCCCGGAGCTTCACTTCCCGAACTGCGAGGCCATTAACATCTCTCCGATCGACCAGTGAGTCATCTGCAGTGTCCCGACAGCTGCGAGCATTCTCCAAGATCTCCGCAACATGGAACCAGACCCAGGAAGCGCCCAACGCACAAGCATACCTCAATAGCGGTGCGATCCATGGCGCGAGGAATCTAGTGGACGTCAAGAAAGTCCTGGTTATTGGGAGTGGTGGTCTCAGCATTGGACAGGCCGGAGAGTTTGACTACTCGGGTATGCGCACAACAATTTTCGGAGAAGAAAAAGAAGCAACACCTGACTGACCGCAACTAGGCTCACAAGCACTCAAGGCCCTCAAAGAGGCTGGCGTCAAATCTGTCCTCCTCAACCCCAACATTGCAACCATCCAAACCTCGCACGTGCTTGCCGACGAAATCTACTATCTGCCTGTTACGCCCGAATACGCTGAATATGTCATCCAGAAGGAGAAGCCCGACGGCATCTTCCTCAGCTTTGGTGGTCAGACCGCGCTGAACTTGGGCGTTCAAATGAACAAGAAGGGCATATTCGAGAAGTACGGTGTTAAAGTTCTTGGAACAAGCGTCAAGACCCTGGAGACCAGTGAAGACCGTGATCTGTTTGCGCGTGCCCTCGACGAAATCGATATCCCTATTGCCAAGTCGATCGCTGTGTCTTCGATCGACGAGGCCTTGGACGCAGCGGAGAAGGTCGGATACCCCATCATTGTTCGTGCTGCATATGCGCTCGGCGGTCTTGGTTCTGGATTCGCAAACAACGCAGATGAGCTTAGGGACTTGTCCGCTCGATCGCTCACCCTTTCCCCACAGATCCTGGTCGAAAAGTCACTCAAAGGATGGAAGGAGGCTGAGTACGAGGTGGTGCGAGATGCAAGCGATAACTGCATTACCGTCTGCAACATGGAGAACTTCGACCCTCTAGGCGTGCACACCGGTGACAGCATTGTCGTCTCGCCTAGTCAGACGTTCAGCGACGAAGAATACCACATGCTCAGGTCGGCGGCTATTAAGATTGTGCGCCACTTGGGTGTCGTCGGTGAATGCAACGTCCAATACGCTCTTCAACCTGACGGTCTGGACTACAGGGTCATCGAAGTCAATGCCCGTCTGTCTCGTTCCTCTGCACTCGCTTCAAAGGCTACCGGTTACCCACTCGCGTATACTGCGGCAAAGATTGGTCTCGGCCATACGCTACCGGAACTACCAAATGCTGTCACAAAGACCACAACAGCAAACTTCGAGCCTAGCTTGGATTATGTTGTCACGAAGATGCCTCGATGGGATCTCGCAAAGTTCCAAAACGTCAAGCGCGATATCGGTAGTTCTATGAAGTCAGTTGGTGAAGTCATGGCCATTGGCCGTATCTTCGAAGAGTCCTTCCAGAAAGCTTGCCGACAGGTCGATCCTAAGTTCCTCGGTTTCCAGGGCGAGAAATACGGCGAGAATCTCGATGAGGAGTTGAAGAACCCTTCAGATCGCCGATGGCTCGCTGTTGGCCAAGCCATGTTCCACGAGGGCTACTCTGTCGATCGCATTCACGATCTGACGAAGATCGACAAATGGTTCCTGTACAAGCTCCAGAATATCGTTGACTGCACGCACGAGCTCGAGGATATTGGCAGCCTCTTCGGCCTTAAGAAAGAAATCATTCTCAAGGCAAAGAAACTTGGCTTCAGTGACAAGCAAATCGCGAAAGCTGTTGGAAGCACCGAAGACGAGGTCCGCGCACGCAGGAAGAGCTTTGGCATAAGACCGTGGGTCAAGAAGATCGATACGCTGGCTGCAGAGTTCCCAGCCGACACTAACTACCTGGTAGAGCATAACGTAAAGATTGAGTGTGCACAACTAACAACCAACAGTACACTACCTACAACGCCTCTTCTCACGACGTCACTTTTGACGACCATGGTGTCATTGTTCTCGGAAGCGGTGTCTACCGTATTGGCAGCTCTGTCGAATTCGATTGGTGCGCTGTCAATGCCACTCTGTCCCTGAGCAAGCTCGGCAAGAAGACCGTTATGATCAACGTAAGTGCCCTATTCGCCCTCTTCTTTCAGCCCACATACATTTTCCTGGGTGTCTTCACACCCCCAGATCTATAAAGATCACACCAGTTCAATCTGCGAAGTGTTCCAGCAGCCATTGTCCCGAAATACTGGCTAATCCAATCCAACATTCATGATACATAAGCTAACTTCCGTAAAGTATAACCCTGAAACTTACAGCACTGATTTCGACGTTGCCGACAAGCTCTACTTCGAAGAGTTGAGCTATGAGCGAGTCATGGATATTTACGAGCTGGAGACTGCCAGCGGTGTCGTCGTTTCCGTTGGAGGTCAGCTACCCCAAAACATTGCCCTGAAGCTCCAGGAAAGTGGCAAGGCTAAAGTTCTCGGAACGGACCCGCAAGACATCGACAAGGCCGAAGACCGTCACAAGTTCTCCTCGATCCTTGACTCCATCGGTGTGGACCAGCCTGCCTGGAAAGAGCTTACATCGTATGAGGAGGCCAAGAAATTTGCGGAGTCTGTCAAATACCCCGTTCTGGTTCGTCCATCTTATGTCCTCTCAGGTGCTGCCATGACTGTCATCCGGAGCGAGAGCGAGCTCAAGGAGAAGCTGCTCGCTGCATCATCCGTTTCGCCTGATCACCCTGTCGTCATTACCCAGTACATTGATGGTGCGCAAGAAATTGACTGCGACGCTGTTGCTTCAAATGGCAAGGTGCTCGTGCACGCTGTCAGTGAGCATATCGAGAATGCCGGTGTTCACTCTGGTGACGCAACACTTGTCCTGCCTCCCGTCAACCTCGACAAGCGCATCCAGGAGCGCGTCAAGGAGATCGCAGACAAGGTCGCGAAAGCCTGGAACATCACCGGACCCTTCAACATGCAGATCATCAAGGAGGAGGTCGAGGGCTCAGAGCCCAACCTCAAGGTCATCGAATGCAACCTGCGTGCCTCCCGTTCGTTCCCCTTTGTCAGCAAGGTCCTCGGCACCAACTTCATCGACGTTGCAACCAAGGCGCTTGTCGGCCGCGAGGTCCCAGAGCCCACTGATCTCATGGCAGTGGAGAGGAACTACCTTGCCACTAAGGTGCCTCAATTCTCATGGACTAGGTTGGCTGGTGCTGATCCCTACCTCGGCGTCGAGATGTCGTCAACTGGTGAAATGGCCTGCTTCGGCAAGGACCTCGTCGAGGCCTACTGGGCGTCCGCTCAGTCGCAAATGAACTTCCGTCTCCCACAACCCGGAGAGGGTCTCCTCTTCGGCGGCGACGTCACCGCTGACGCACTGCACTCCAACTCTCTGATCCAAATCGCCAAATACGTCCACCCGCTTGGCTACAAGTTCTTCGCCGCCAACGAGAACGTCAAGGATCTGCTTGAGAAGAACGCAGAGGGCGTCACCGTCGAGGTCATTGAGTTCCCCAAGGATGACAAGAGGAAGCTTCGTGAAGTATTCGAGAAGTACGATATCCGAGGCTGCTTCAACCTGGCCAAGTTCAGGGCGAATGGCCTGCTTGACGAGGACTATGTGATGAGGAGGAATGCGGTCGACTTTGGTGTGCCGCTGTTCATGGAGCCTAAGGTCAGTCTTCTTTCTCCCATTTGCTCATTGTTATTGTGCTAATTCTGTTAGACTGCTGTCCTCTTCGCCCAATGCATGAGCGAGAAGCTTCCCAAGAAAGAGGGCATCCCTAGCGAAGTCAGGTCGTGGAGCGACTTCGTTGGCGGACGCCCGTTGTAGAGCATTGACGTCTAACAGAGACCAATCTCTGACTCGTGGGGAGAGGAGGTAGTTGTGTCGCGGAATGATATACCCAGTTTGGGGCAGAATATGAGACAGATGTGACTGGTGGTGGCATAGTAAGAGAAATTTCATTTCCATGTGTATAGTGCTTCGTACTTTATGATCAATTGGTCTGCCAGAAAATAGAGGAGTTAGGGAGCCTGTTGGATTGGCAGATTGAAAAGTACGTGGCTTATGTAGTACGAGAATCTAAGGCATGATCCGTTTGACCATGAGGGTTGTTGTGTGGATCGGTGAGGAATATATAGAACTTGGTGTCTACAGAAGTGCCCATTGTCTACCAAAGCGCTGTCCACCGCAATGCAGGGGACCCTCAAAGAGTTCCGCTTCTCGATCTCTGCTTTCGGACGGGATCCATAGTCGTCTACCATGCGTCACATCGTCAAAGTCATTACCGGCTGGGTATCATAAATGCACCGCCAGTTGGCTCTCAAACGCTTACTCCTCGTCCTCTTCGGCGGGTGCTTGCAATTCCTCAACATCCTCCTCCTCGAAGGTGTGAAGGGGTACCTGGTAGAGGCGGAGCAAAGACTTGTTGGGATCCTTGACCAACACGTACTTGCCCTCGTCCATGCGCATGACCATGTCGACAATGGTACGTACGATACCCCAGCCGTTGTTGAGATTGAGCGCCATTTGTGAAGCAAAGTCGCGAGGCTTGTTCGTGAGCACGCCGAGAATGACGTGGTCGTTGTTGTTCTTGGGGTTGGTACGTGAGACGAAACTGCCGGCATGTCAGATTTGGTTGTTTGAAGGAATTGTAAATTTACGTACCCAAGCTTCATGGTGTCGGCCTTGGCAAGAATACTCTGGACAGCCCATCGAGCAAGCTTGCAGGAGTTGTTCTTCATCTCTGTTGCCAAGACAGCACCCCTCTGGCTCGCCAACTTCGACCTCCAGTCAAGCGCGCCGCCCGAGCCTTGAGCCTTATTGTCAAACTCGTTCAGGGCCTTGATGGTCAAGTACTGGTCCTCTCCGTTGATATTGTTCTTAACAACAGCATCGAGCTCTGTTCGAACAATCAGATGAAGAGGCTCCTCGTCCTTCTCCAGTGAGAGGTCGAAGCGGCGGTATCTGTATGCCTTGGACGCTGGAGGATCGCTCTCAACCTCCTCGTTATAGAAAGGATGCTCGTGCGGCATGTTAACCTTGTTGGTGTCTGACTCTGAAACGACCTGCAGAGGGAAGACATTGTTGATGTGGGTGGCCTCCAGCATGAGCGCTCCCGGGCTGTTGATCGAGTCCTTGTTCCCTTCCGAGATTTCGAGGGGCGCATCGGCAGCGTTCTCGTTGACGGTGACCATGTCTAGGTTGGAGCCGTCGCGCTTGTCGATGAACACCTTGTTGCCCTTTCGTGAGAAGACCAAATCCCACGAGTATACAGATTTTGTGGCGCACATCAACATCGACAAGACGTTGTCGGTGGCAAAGACGGTGGCCTCATCCTTGTCTGCAAGCTCCTGCAGAATTGGGTCGCTGGAGGTGGTGACGTTGTAGGCCGCGCGCTCGAGGACATTGAGTCTCCGCTCGGACGTCTTCGCGCCGGGTTGCTTATCGTAGCTGCGGTCGTAGTAGTAGAGGAAGCCGTAGCTGTCGAGATCCTCACCATCTCCAGTATCGAGGTTCAGTTTGCCCAAGCGAGAGAAGTCAATCTCCTCCATGACAGTCCATTCAGGCTTGACCTGAACCGAAGCATCGCGGTTGCGCTGCGGCTTGTCGTCTCTCCAGCCGAAGCGCCGTCCTCCTCTGCCACCACGACCACCGCCTCGCTGGTTGTCGTACTGCCCGCGGCCGCCGCCAACACGCTGGAACGTGCCCCTTCCTCCGCGCTGTGCCTGGCCACCTCGCTGTCCGCGTCCGCGGCCAAAGACTGTGCCGCCTCCTCGTCCAAAGCCTCGAGTGCGGGTGGATGTGCGCGTGTTGTCGACGACGGAGAAAGTGGCCTCCTCCTCTGCGGCCTGGATGGCGAAAGGATTTGTCTGCTGGTTCGCACCATAGACTTGCTGGTCTGCGGGGTAGTTGTTAGATCTCCATTCTCTCTTCCTGATCACGCATTTCTGGATGTCCCATACCTCTGTAGTTCCTGTTACCATATTGCTGGCGTCCTCCGCGTTCGCGATCCTTGCCCTCGGTCCAGTCAGCCATGCGACCTAGCTTGTCGGCTTTCGAGTAGGGCGCAAAGGGAACGCCGTCCAGCATTGTCTCGTTCGAGACGGTGGGTCCCCAGCCATCGGTAGCAGGCAGTGCAGACACGAGGTCGAGTAATGAAGCGGGCGCCATGTTTGCGGATTGTCTGTGGGGTGACTGCTGAGACTTGCCCATCGCCGCACAATACCCTAGAAAATGGTGGGATGCCAAGATATCGCGGAACAATCATAGGCCGACTTCCGAGAGCGGAAGTGTGCAGTTGACTCGACCACATCATCTACTTTCACTCACAATTGACTAAGTTTTTGGATCGCTTATAATCGAAAGTATAGTCACGACCTTTCCAGAGTCGCATGATGGCCGTGCACTACCTTCAACTATTCGCTTTAGACACCAACCATGAACGATGAAATCCTCGTGCACATATCTGCGCCAGCCACTCGACAGAACGATGACTTGTTTCGATCCTTGACTGAGGCATATACCATCTTTGTACCCCATGTACGGCATGGCCGCGAATCACCGCATGAACTTCACGAGCCTAGGATCAGCATAGCATCAGAAGGACCGCTGCAATCTGAACGCACTCAGACATCATATCTGTCAACCAGCAAGGACTCCTACGGCAGTTTCCCATCTCTTTTATCTTCTGGAGGTCAGGCAGATAGCCAAGTCAATAACATAACAGGACCTGGCTATGCATCTTTCCGTGATGGCTCAAATCCGACAAGCAGCCGGCTTGCCCGACTTGACCACATTCAGACGCGCTGGAAGGAGCAGATAACGCCCCGGCCCAGCTTTATGGATAGAGAGCCCCAAGGGAAGCGACAGATATACACGTCAGAAGATGCTGCTGCTGCGTTCATCGAAGACACGCAGCTGGGGGCACAAACTCTGCAAAGCCAGCTACACGAAACCTATTCAACAACGTCGGAGGACACGTCCGAGGACGAGCCCGACCAGAA
>TARA_R110002003_G_scaffold1113_1_pt1 | contig 11354 bp, 10 predicted proteins | sample TARA_R110002003 | Tara Oceans TARA_R110002003 (sample SAMEA4396441) | marine metagenome | biome: Westerlies Biome; feature: [SRF] surface water layer (ENVO:00010504); material: water (ENVO:00002006), including particulate matter (ENVO:01000060) such as... | depth 5 m | reverse complement strand
AATGGTGGACCGCAGCAAGTGCATGCGTCGTAAAGTAGAAAAAATGTCGTAACATGCCGCGTTGATATAGAATTACAAGGATATAAAGCTTCAAGCCACTGAATGAGGCCGCGGTCGCAGACTAGGCTTGGAAGAATGAAGAAGTCTCAATCGTCGCATCGTACGCCGAAGAGGTGTAAGCCCTGAGCAAGAAAGGAACCATGGTCAGTACATAAATCAACGAAATGGAGGAGAAAGGGAGAGTTGGTGGGGGGCTATTGAGTGATGGGCTTCGGTGCGGTGGCTTCTGCGGAGGCATCTTTCGCACCATCAGTTTCTACATCCAGCGGGCCGGAGATTGAGTCGCCGTTGTCGCTTTGCGCCTTGTCTTCGAGGGCCTCACGCTCGGCGTAGATTTTTCGTTTCTGCACTTGCGCTGCAGTGAGGGTATCGATGTATGTTCTGAACTTGACAATCTCTCGAAGGAGATATTGTGACTTGCGCTCCCAATTGGCCATAGCCTTGGCGGCGTTGGGGTGGCGAGGAGAGAACTGGCATTTCATTAGCACCAGCATACGCGACAGGAGACTGCTGCGACTTACAGTAATGAGCAGTGGTGCTCTCAGTTCGTTGTGATAACCCAGCTCGCTTTCGATGTTTTTGACGTAATCAGTCAAGGCTCTGAGTTGGTCAACTTCCATCAAAGTGCTAGCCATCATGCTGCATTGAGGCGGGCTCCAGTCGGACAAATTGATCTTATCGCCGGGCAGTCTGGCCTTGGGTGTGCCCGTTGCATGATCCACCGAGCTACGGAGGGAACTCGCTACACTAGGACGAGGCATGTGGCCTTGGACAGAGGGACTGCTGTCTTGCCGAATGAGAGCCGGATTAATCACGTTCTCGCCCCAGCCGTACTCCATGCTACTCACACCGCCTGTCAAGGGTTCCTTCGAGAGCCTCGCGGACCAGTAGTTGGTCGTACATACGAACTCGCGGACAATGTCCGGTGTGCCGACCTGGAAGAGGTGTACGGCCCCGTTCGGTAGCGACAAGGCAAAGACATGAGGCCGAGTCTTCGAGTATCCTGGAGGTGGGAGTGCACTGGCGATAGTCTGGCGAAGAGGAAAGCTGTCTAGAGCTTCGGCATTGTCCATCCAGTTTCCGCCACCAACCACGCTTCCTGCCGATGGACGTGTTTTGTTCTTATGCCTTATTGACTTTGAATTCATGCTGAAGGAGAAGAGGCGCATGTAGCCCTTCTCGACAACGGCGAAGCACTCAGTCCATGCTCGATCCTTCGCCCTCTTGTCGACCGAGTCCAGATGGCGCTTATGCTTCAGAATGCCCTCCTTTGCCCAGGGTGCGCCAACGAGCTCCAGTGTCTCGTCTTCTAGGAGAGGGGCAACACGGCTAAACTCCTCATCGCTGGCTATGGTCATACCTTCCTCGCGAATAATGGCTTGACTGAGAGCATTGGCAAATCCAATGGCCTGCTGGTAGTCCGCACCAACAAAATGAGAGCCAAGGGAGTCCATCGACATTGAGGTTCCGGTCTTGCCATGTGAATATCTACTCCAGGTACTTGAGCCGGTTGGACTCCAGACGGACCCATCGTCGAGACTGGTCCGACTTGATGCTACGGTGGAGGAAGGGTAAAGCTTCTGTCTTGACCGGTTCTTAGAGGCCCAGCGATTACCCACACTGCGAAAGTCGCCTTGTGATCGGCCACGGTAGCTCACAGTGTCCGACGGGGCTTTGCTGAGCATACTTGGTGTACGACGAAGCATACCACTAACGGAGAGGTTATTGGATGATGGTTGCTGCTGAATTGCCAGGTCTGATGCACCGTGAAGCGGCAGGCGCTGCTTCCGAATGGAATCATAGAAGTCCTTTAGCACAATTTCGATCTGGAACTCCCATCCCCTCATTGGACCATTGTAGGGCGCGTTCACAAGCATGTTCGACTCTGAGGATGCCGAGTCGGTCGACAAGAGGCCTTCCGAGCCACTCCTCATAGGCGGTCTGATGGAAAGGCGACTACGCGTCCTCTTCTCCTCCTTGGACTCTTCTGTGACTTCAGATGGAAAGGCACCTGCATCGGGGCTTGGGGAACTGGGCTCTGACTTGTCATTCCAAGGTAGTGAGGGCCGCCTGAAGTGCGTAGATTGAGGCCGCAAAGTTTCACCACCTGTAGCCTTGACCGCATCTTGACACACGCGGGTGACAGTGGGCAGCGTGTTCCTGACGAACTGGCTACGCGTCATTCGGGACTCAATGTCGGCCATGTGCAGATCGGTGTTCAGCAGCAGGATGGAGTAGCAGATCGTGTGCACCACATCTGAGACTAGTCAGCTATGTTTGCAGTACAAGACGCCAAGTGACTCACCAACGGCCTTGAAGCCATGATTAGGGTTGCACTCGCACCAGCGTTCGGAAAGACTCATGAGGATTCGATCGACCTGCTGTGTCTCCGCTTTGAGCACCAGCTTGCTGCACATATCTCGCATGGCGCCAAGAATGTTGAAGCCGCTCCAGTCGAAGAGGTCCATGAAAGCCTTGCGAGTTCGCGCGCTGCTCAACGTCACGTCACCCAGCACCGTAGCTGCCTGGGCTTTCTGTATCGAAGAGTCGTCGCCATTGTAGATTTGGAAGGCACGTTCGCGGTCAGCGTCAGTGGGCTCAGAGTGCACGGAGCGGTCCTCGACAATGGCTGGCATGGCGTCAGAGTCGCGGCTCTCGACCTGCACTATAGGCAGGCTCGTGGCAGAGTGGAACACATCGTTTGGCGAGATGGGGGAATTGGGGTCTGGAGTTGTCGGGGAAGCCTTTGCGAGCGACTTCTGCGACGAGCGTGCACCCTCCAGCGGTAGCTTGAGGTCGTCAGCAACGTCGTCGCCGATGGTGGTGTCGAGCCACACGCGCTTCGCCGCGGGACTGGGCTTCCTGGCAGTGCCCTGGTCGTGCTTGGGCGGTTGAGTGAGGATCCAGCCCTCGTCTTCGACTTCGGATGCAGACTGCGAAGCCGAAGCCGAGCCGCCCACCGACGGCTTCCTCGGGGGATTGTTGGGTGGTACGGGGAACAGTAGTTCGGCGGGCCCATCCACTCTGAGGTCGCTCTTTCCCTCGACCGACGACGATGTGGGGCAAGTGCTGGGCCTCCGCGCCTCGTCGACGCCGCTGCGATGGCCCGTGGGAGATGCGCGCCCGCTGCGTTCTTCGTTGCAGCTGCTGCTATCGGCGAGGAACGTGTCTTCGTGCGAGCTTGGCATGCCCGCTTTGCCATGCTTCAGCTTGAGTTTCATCTTGGGACTATCTGGGCTCGCCAAATGTGTGAGCTTCACCTGCTCGCCTCTCGACACTGGCCATGTCTGGTCGTCTCCACGAGCGCTCGGCTTCACTGTGCGCACCGTCGCATCCTTGTGCGGCCTGTAGCCCGGCGAGAAGCCCTGAGCTCGCTCACTGTTGGTCACGTCATCAAACGGCTGGTGTTCCCGTGACTCGTAGAACTTGTCGCCAGCGCGGCCGCCATCGTTGAGATATGGATTCATAACCTTGCGCAAGCTGCTCACGCCGGGACTGGGTTGCGCCGGCAGCACTGGCTTTGGCGGTGGGGTGAAGTCGAGGGCCATGACCGGCGGCTTGGTGTTCTCGGACATGGACTTCTTTCGGCGTCTGAAGAAGGATGAGGGCTTCTTAGCCAGGACGGGTGGCACGGGTGGCTGCAGATCCTTCTGCGACTCGGGCACAGGCTGCTGGGCCTTGGGTATAGCTTTGATCTGGGTAGCAATGTGGCTATTGCTGTTCGGCGTCGTTCGAGGCCGCGTTTGAGAATATATTGAATCAATGTCTGGTAATTTCTGCTTCGCGGATGCTGGGGACTCCATGGGTGCAGGGTTCGTGGCACTTGTGGGATTGGACAGCTGGGGTTGTGACTTGGACGAGCCTCCGCCAAAGACACGTCTGAAGAACCCGGGCCTCTCCTTGGGTGCAACGGCAGGTGCTTGCGGTGGGAACAGAGACTTTCGCGTGCCTACGCTCGGCGCTGGTGCCGATGGGTCCTGCAACGATGGCACCGGCGGCAGGTCCCGCAACGTGCTTGCGTTGACAAACTCCTGTGCCTGCGCTCGCATGTTTGGTTCGGGCTGGCTCTTGTTCTTCCGCAAGGTCTTGTAACTCGTGTTCGAGCGGACACTACCCCGCCGACGAGGTGCAGGAGCTTGCGGTGGCGCGTACGGGGGCTGTGGAGGGTATGCGATGGGTGATTGGGGTACGTCGTGCAATCTTCGCGGGCCGGCAGGTATCGTGGGCTCGGGGGCCGCATCGTAGTCGTCGGCGTAGTTCTGGTAGGCAACTCGCCCTCTGTCCAAGACCGACTCTACTTTTACGGGCGATGCCCTCGGGCGATCGGCGTTGCTGTGATCAAAACTGGCAGAGCGCTTTCCAAACCCCAAGCGATGTGTTCCCAGCACCCCAGCCTGGCCGAAATCCATGCTCGAGGACCCGCTGCCCTTGCTGCTCTTCTTGCCGGCGCCTCTTGCGTGTCCTGCTTGCTGAAACTGCCCGTACGGCCCGTTCGTCTGCCTGCTTCCCAGCGGGTCTCGAACACTCCCTTTTCTGCTCATGGGCAATCCAATGGTGTTGCTGGAATTGCTTCTCCGGCTCCGCGAGTTGTTCGCAGCGTATCGAGCGCCGTCGTCGTGCACATCGTAGTCGGAGGAGCGCGAAGACGTGTACGTGTGGCCGCGATGCCGAGGTCCCGGCGGGCGGTACGAGTTGTCCCTGAGGAAGAAGTCATCTTCGCCATACTGCGCGTACTGGCCGCCCGAGCTGCTGAACATGTGCCCTGTGGAGAACTGGTCGAGGGAAAGCAGCATATTGTCCACCACCGAGTCCCTGACTGTCGCGCAGCTGATTGCGCTCGGCGTCGGTTCCCCTCGCGCCGTCTACGGGCGTCGCATCGTCGAAGAAGGTTTCCTGCTTGGGCTGGTTCGTGTCCAGGGCACGCATGGGCGCGCTCGCCTTGTATGTCCGTGAAGAACCCGTGGGCGTAGTCGGCCGGGGCTCGTCCTTTGTGAAGTCCTGCATCGTTGCGGTGCTTAGGGCCTGACGGCGTGCGGTGAATGGCTGTCCAGACGTCGGGGCTGGGGCATTCTCCGGGGGGGCGTACGTAGCAACCTGCCGAAGGTGTGCATGCAAGCAATTGAGGCGTGCTCGTTGCAGGAGCCAGCACGCGCTGGTGCGGCGGGACGGTGATGTGTCGCCGGCCCGTGGCTAGTTGGCTGAAGCTGTACCAACGGCGCGCAGCACTCGGTGTTGGCACCAGACTAAGGCAGTCGCATGATACGTGCAAGAAACAGCGGTCTGAATTGTGTTTCCCCTTTCCAACGCTTGGTGTTCGTCGAGGGACCGCCAGAGCCAAAAACAGCCACGCGTGGGGCTAGCGGAGCGCACTGCAGATCTCCACTGCAGGCCGGAATGCACGCGAGGAAGCGGAGAACACAATGCAGCAGGAGAAGACGTCGACGAGGGAGCGTGGATATCGTCGCGCCGGAGCCGTGGACCGCTCAAGAAAGCACCGCCGTGTCCCTGATGGACGTGCAGCGCCAATCGACTGCCACAACCGCCATGGGCTATCCTTGCAGGCACCACACGAATCAGCCGCTCGTTTTTGGCGAGCCATCGACTGACCCCTGGGTGAGGTCGCAGCTGCTAGAGGCCTTGTGCCTGCATGCGCTCTACGCTGCTGTGCTCACCCTCACCATCTTCCGCACTACCTCCTGAAACGACAGCGCAGGCGCATCTTCCCAGAAACGGTCGCTCTATCGGACGCCCGTCTCCCAATGTGGAGCCCAGAGGCGTCCTCGCCGCATTATCACGTCGGACTATCGGCCGCGCGACTCCATGCTTCCAGAAATGAACAGGCAGCGCAGTGCGACGTGATAGGCTGCGCCGCTTGGCACGCACATCTCGCGCGTCGACGTCGACAAGATTGCTCCGATTCGAAAGAAGCCGACTTTGGCAGAAGCAATACACCAACGTCCACGAACCACGTCCCGGCTGTGGAGGGCATGGGTGCTCGTGCTGCTTGGACTTGCATGACTTGAGACGACGGTTCGCGCCATCTGTGAGACATGACCTTAGCGTTGCTTCTCGCGAACTTTTTTGGTTTTGCGCTCCGCAGTCATCAGTGGACCCGCCCGTTGAAAGGTTGCTTTTGCCTCGCAAAGACCCGACTGCATCTCATCGCTCAGCGCATCTTACGCCAGCATTTCTGCCCACTGCCCTGACTCAAACTGCGGAGATGATGAGTAGAAGTCATCAAGCCAGAGTACTGATGCCGCTCGGAATTTCGAACGCCGTTCCTGGCGGCTGTTGTTCATGTATTGCTCCAGGGATAACCCTTTTCGAATCCCGCCCGCCTTACCGTCGGCTTGGCTATCAAGCCCACCTCCTCTTCTCGGTTAGCAACCTCGGATAACCATGACAGCTCAGTAGCTTTCCACTCGGAGCGGACTGCCAGCTTCTCCCACAAAACTGTGACACTGACAGCCTCATCCCTGAAGGGCTCGCCAAATAGAGACCGCGTGGTTCACTCCGCACACCAGATATACTGCGCGCATTTAGCCATGGCTCCCTCGCACCGCCACCTAGCCTACAAATTCTCTCGCTCGCACAGGACTTCCAGATGACCGTCTCGATCTAGAGTAACTCGCTGATGGCACACCGCGTGTAATACCAGCTGAGATGTAACAAAGACCTTCAGAATGCTCCAAGTACTACCCGCCTCAGGTTGCACTTACACACTGAGAATACTTTTACAGGATGAACACTGTTTCGCCACTCGCATATCGCGGTCCCATCGATCGTCTCATATATTTGTCAAGGCTAATAGTCGGTTGTTTCGGCTTGCAGCCACCGCCTTCTGAACCTGGGAGAGAGACTGTTATTGACGACCATATAAGCTCCATGAACCTGGATTGACGGCTCGAAGCTCGAGAGGCGAAACATTGTTGTTTCCGCACTCGCTGGTTGGCGGATGGCAAGATGTGAAGCTACAAATCTGACCATGTAGATCTCGAAACGGTTTTACCCGCGGTCCGTCTTGAACACTCGCGTCGATACCGCCGGCTTTCGTTTCTCATGCCTGAGTTCACCTACAGATCTTGAGACGGTCAAAATTTGACATACGCATCGATCTGCCCCACAGCTTCCTGCCTTTAAAATTGATTAAGCGAAGGCTCGTCATGGATACACATTTGACTGGTAGTAGACGACACAGTCGATGAGGAGCTGGACATTCTATACCCACTCCCCCTTCAAAGCAGCTAGAGCTCGTGATACAAGTGCTTACATGTTCAAAAGCCTGATGGACATCCACGGTAGTGCGCTGTTAGGTCGATAAACTAACCTTCTCCCTCTCCACGAAACCTATAAATCTAGAAGACAATACTGGCGAGAGCAAACGGTCGATGACCTAGCCCAAATTTCTTACCAAGCTATGGTGCATTTCTATCCATACAGATTTCCTAACCGCACAGGTTGCAAGCAAAACCGCAGCGTCTGTTATGGTTACGTACAAGGTGAGCGAAAGGTACTCCATGGGCGCGTCATCTTCCACAATGCGGGAAGATCTCTGAAGAGTATGCATCTCAGTTTGAGCCATGAGCATGTCGACGCTTTCAAACAATTCGCATGTGTAATCTGGACTAGCGATCCCTGCTAGCGTAACGTCATGCCCCACCACTTCCGCAACGATACTGTTCACTCGACCTTGGACGACCCTCTGACAGCATATCTCGAACCTTATCCCTACAATGAGCTTCCTCGGTACGGTCGGCAGTCTTTTTGGCTGGTTCCAGGGCCACCCTCAACCGCCGAGTATGTTCACACCCAGCTATGAGGACGTGTGTCAAGCCCGCGCTATATTCCGAACCCTCGAGCTACCCACAGAACTTGTACTTCAAATCCTCGACCATGCACAATACTGGCCTCGGCATGTTTTTGCTACTAGTCCAGAGCGGCCCAAGATCGCAGCAGTTCACCACGGCCCGCGAGCGTCCCACGCAGTTCTGTGTCTGGATGTTGGCATATTCGAGAACCCAACGGTCAACCCAGCTCGCAAAGTCGGCGAATGTCCAAAAGTCAAATCACTGGAATTCAATATCGTGTCTCGCGACCAAGGCTGGACCTCAGAGAACACGCAAGGCACATTCAATACGTCTTCTTGGGTTGAAGTATCTATCTTGCGCAGCGCTGACCCAAACAACACGCGATTGCCTGGTCCTCGCTTTGCCAATGCATTGCTAGGTGACCCCTCGGACTTCCACAGGAGCGTCTCCGATCAAGGCTGGTCACTTGTCAAGAGACCCGAAGCGGCGAAGCAGGGTCCACAAGACGGCGAGGGCGACTATTCGTGGTTTGTACAGGGCAACAGGGTTGCTGCAGGCCGTGCTGAATATCACGTTGTTTGGGCAGATGACGGGAGCGATGGTAATGAGGGGGCAGGAAGGGGCGAAGGGTTCCTTCACGAGCTGAAGGATGGGGACCGCATTATGGTGTGGGCTAGAGCAAAGGTATGTCTTGTTCAGTTCGTATATCACGAAAGTACGTCAGAACGGCGATGGGTTTGAGCTGACGACGTCAGTGGCCTGGATGGCAATGCGTTGTCGAGAGCGTCAAGGTTGTCGTCCACTACAGATTCTAGCCGTATCCTGAGCTTGGCACGTGAGCGTATATGGCTGCACCCCATGTTATGATGCCCAGTCCTCGAACAATACTTCAGTTCGTCCCAGGCACGCCAGGCCACCTGCAGGCTTGCAGACGGAGAAGGATGTTTCACATGCCAAACGCGCTAGTGGTGCAATAAGCGATTGGCGGGGGGCTTTGCTGCGTGTCTCAGAGCCAGCAGACGCCATGATGTCAATGTTAGCTTTGCGCAAGACTCGCGGTGCAATAGTACAGTTGACCCAGCAATTGCCCCGCAAAGCTGTGTGCTGCATCCCACCGCAAATGACTATCGGTGTCGCTGAGCGTGACGGGTCCTCTATCGGCCCTCCATTGCAGCGAATGGGAATGGTCCAACCATGCGGTGGGAAAACATGGCCGGGGCGCGAGCGAGCTCCCCACACCTCATACCACCTCAGCCTGGGCGCGACAACACCACTCTGCCTGCGTAACTCGCCCCTGCCACAATCTACTGACTGGCAGGCGCCCTTAACAACAAGTACTGCTTGGTGAGCACCGAACACACGCGGAACCCCACGCATCACCGGCGTACCTACCCGCAACACCCCGCACCTCGCCGCATCGTGCTGGACCATGGCGGACCACGCGGACGCAGGCAAGAAGGACGGCAGCATTCCCTCGCCGCTCCAGTCCCTCAGCAGCTCTATAGCTTCCATGGGCCGCTCGCCGCCGCCTGCCGCCTTGAAGATGGCGACCAGTCCAGATCCCCGCTCGCATCGCGGCAGCTTCGCGGAGCAGATGCGCGGAACACCCACCTCGCCGCGGGCATCACGACAGCCGTCCCTGTCGCAGCATGCCCTCCAGGATCTGCTGAATAATCCCCCTTCCAAGGCTGGCGACCCCAAGTTCCAGGGACGCGATTGGAAGAGCATACGGCTGGGAGAGGTTGTCGAGCCAGACCTGGTGCGCTTTGTCGAGTATGACACCAGCGTCGAAGATGCCACAAGCGTGAGTTCCCCTCGACTGCACTGCACCGATAGAAGACGCAATCTGATATGCGCAGCTATTGGTCCAACACGGCGCACCCAATGTCGTGCTGCTTCGTGACAGCAAGGACACTCTACGCGCAACCGGGACATTCGACTACAGCGACTTGAATGCATACCTCCTGCTCGTAGTTGGCCTCGCCCACCCCGATGAAGAAGACGTCGCCTCTTTCGACGAGCTCGCGAAAAAGGGGCGCGAAGGGAAGCCGATACCGCTGCGAGACGTGAAGGAAGTCGGGAACAAGAAGGAGCCTCTGATCACGCTCCCTGAGTCGGCCGACTTGACCAAAGCCATGGAGGTCTTTGGGAGCGGAGTACACAGGGTACTGGTCGCAAAGGAGGGAACCTCGGACGTTGTTGGCATCCTCACGCAGTTGAGGCTGGTCAAGTTCTTCTGGGAGAACAGGCAGAGCTTCCCGGATGTGGACCAGCTCTATCCGCATCTGATCAAAGATTTGGACATTGGATCGAAAAACGTGCTCGCTATCAAGTATGTGTTTTGATGGCATCATATCATCCTGTGCTGACCTAGAAATAGCGGCGACAAGCCTCTTGCGGCAGCTCTCGAGCTCATGAACAACGAAGGCGTGTCTTCACTGCCAGTCCTCGACGCCCAGAACAATGTCATTGGCAACATCTCACATGTCGACGTTCGAGTAAGCACTTCGCACTTCGACTGACGCCTGCAAGAATTGACCGTCACACAGTTGCTCACCAAATCGACGTCCCTCCCCCTCCTGCGTTCCTCTTGCATCCACTTCATCTCCGTCATACTCTCGGAGCGTGGCATGAATGACGGCAAAGACTCCTTCCCTGTTTTCCACGTCAACCCCTTCAGCACACTCGCCCACACCGTTGCGAAAATTGTAGCGACTCGTTCCCACCGAATGTGGGTCGTCGACAGCCCTTCCCCGTCCTCGTCGGGTCCATCCACGCCGGCACTCACCCCTGCCTCTCTAGTCCCTCCGTCGCCCATCACGCCGCTACCGCAGATGGTCACTGGGCCAACTGCTTTCAATTCAACCGCACCCGCACATTTAGCAGGTACTGGAGCAGTAGCGCCTGCTATCTCGGCCTCGGCCATCACCGGAGCTACCCTGTCCGGTAGAATTAATGGTGTCATCAGTCTCACAGACATTCTGAACCTGTTCGCACGAGCAAGCGGACTGCACCCGCACGATCCGGACCAGGCAAGACGTGCGCGGAGGAGAAGTAGCTCGAGCAGCATGCGACGCAGCATGGATAGCTCAAGGAGCGAGAGCGTGTCTGGTATTGCGGGACGACGGAGTAGCGTGAGCGAACGAGAGAAGAACTTACAGGGGCTAGGTGTTCCGAGAGGTCGCCCAGGGGCGTAAGTTCAGCATTCGGCACACACAGCGTGTTATTAAAAGGAAAGAAGAAGGTTCGGCCATCAGACCTCCTTTTCGTGGCGTTTGGGCGGCATATGGGCCTCACGATTTGGCTTCATAATTTTACAGATCTTCGGCGTTGGTAGGCGCCTCATTTGGCTGCCTCTTCATATAATCTCATAGAAGTCACATGCATATTTGCGTCTCGCATTCTTTGCTCGAGAAGAGCCTCTACTTTCGTGTAACCTTTTTCACTCTGAGACTGAAGCTGGATCTCCTCTTCCGCTATACTGAC
>TARA_R110002003_G_scaffold130_14_pt1 | contig 11356 bp, 9 predicted proteins | sample TARA_R110002003 | Tara Oceans TARA_R110002003 (sample SAMEA4396441) | marine metagenome | biome: Westerlies Biome; feature: [SRF] surface water layer (ENVO:00010504); material: water (ENVO:00002006), including particulate matter (ENVO:01000060) such as... | depth 5 m | reverse complement strand
TTCATCTACACGCTCGACTCACAGTTCGTTAGTGTCCTAGGCATGAGTGGCATGATGACTTTGGCAGAAACCAGAAGATGGGAATGTCCATGCGATGAAGGCTTCTGGAATGCGCCAACGGCGAGATCTTGGAAGAACCTCTTGGGTTCAGCATCTGAGCCTCCTTGTCCTGTTTATGGTCAAATAGCTGCATCGCTATTACTAACTATGGGATCTGCACCTGGTTTGGTACAAGACCACTTTCTACCTCGGACCAACAATTGGACCGGGCAACTGCTTCTGACTGCAATTATGGCCGAAGTCTTCCATTTTGAACAAACTGCCGTGGTATTGCGGATGGGTATGGAGGAGCTCGATGAAGACGCAACTGGACAACCAACCTTTGGAACACAGGCGAGCTCGCCATGGTCACAAATCGTTGAGCCAACTGCCAATCTACGACACGCGCTACAAGTTTGGCACGAAGCTTATGCTTGCATTCACCCCTCTCCTCGCTTCGACGTAACATCGGCTTATTTCGGGCGTGCGGCGATGATAATCTTTCATCTTGCGCGACTATATCTTGCAATACCTTTATCGGATATCCAAGACTGCCTCGGTAGATCGGGACCAGCGGATGCACGGACTGCGATTATGAGGTTGACTGCCTGGGCTGTTCAAAACAAAGAGGAGACATACGACGCCATAGAGAACGCCGCAATTTGCATCACTTTCATCATCGGCAGTGGTGACGAATGTGCTCCATACGATGTGATTGGTCTGTTTCTAAGTCACGTTGTCATTTGGGCCATCGCCAAGTCTGCAAGCACAATACAAAGAGCAAACATTGTTAGACGTCTGCAAGACAATCGTGGTTTGTCATCTGAGGTGTGCGAATTCATTGAGGCTGGATTTGTGGCAGAGCCTGCACTCATCCTCAAGCACGCCATCCAAAGCTTGGTACAAGTCGGTACTTGGGGCGCATCATCAAATCTCGCACTGCTACTGCATCACACAAGTGTTTCAACTTAATCGTTCACACGATAGTGAGCGCTGGGTATCGCCATTCGGGCCCTAAATTGAGTGTCGCGCATTCTTTTGTCGCCGTCGTTCACGACGAGCTCCTATTCCCTGGGCGAGGTAGACCCGACTACTAGTGCCCCCGTTTTCTAAGCCACGAACCATTCTTTATCTCTTACCAACCGTTTGTTGGAAATTATGACAATACGCGCAACGACATATGCGTACCACATGGAGGTTCGCTTCGTTGCCCGCGCGGAAACCTACTGAGAGCGCAATCGAATACATTCAATATCTGTGTCCTGATACAGAGGCCTGACTATCCTCAGCATAATCTGCCACTGTTAGGAGGTACAGACAAACATGTCCGTAGTTATACAGGACTCTGTAAGGGGGCTCACCGGCTTAGAGCCTGGCAGGAACGCGTGCAGATTGTGGTGGCGCCAATTAGACGGAGTCTGGCCAAATGTCCACTCGATATCCACTCAATGTCCACCCGATCCAGTTTGGAGAACCCACTAGTGCGACTCGACCAAGCCACCAAAACACATTCGCCAACTCATTCGGCTCCAGATCACGCTCCATCACCACGCATGCGACGCCTCAGCTTCCCCAGATGGAGTCCCCGCATTACTTTGCCCTATGACCAGGATGCAAGATAAAGTCGTCCTCATGCCCATGAGCACAATCCGGCTATTGACCTGGGAGGTGAACAAGACCGACCTCAACTTTCCCAGTGTGCACATTACTTCATTGTGCCAAACTCTTTTCCACTTTACCTTACCATTACGAAGCAACACTCACGATGAGCATTGAGCTTGAGAAGAACGAGATGTCCAAGGCCACATTGGTGGAAGATGTTGCCAATGACCGGGACCTCCACCTTGGGGAGAGCCTCTTGGAGAAGGAGCGCGCCAGCTCAGTATGGGCATCAGCCATGGCTCACAAAATCATTCTTGCCCACTCGGTCGCTGCTTTCTTCGCGGGCGGCGTGTTCGGATACGACAGCGTGATCAATGGAGCTAGCATCTCTATGCCCGCCTTCATGCTCTACTTTGGCGCCATGACTCCCGATCACCAGCTATACGTACCATCCATCTGGGCTTCGCTTTGGACAGCCATGTCTTACCTACTTCAAGCAATTGGCGGATTCGGCATCGGCTTCGTATCGGACCGTATTGGAAGGAAATGGTCCTGCGTTGCTGCGTGCTGCGTGTCAATCGTGGGTGTTGGCATCCAATACGCCGCTACCAGCCGTGGCATGTTGCTAGGCGGGAAAATGGTCAATGGTCTTGCTATCGGCTGTATCCTGGCCAGCGCTACATCATGGGCATCTGAGATCTCACCCCTGCGCCTCCGCGGTCCGGTGCAATCGGCTATCGTTCTGTCGACCGTTCTCATGCAGGCCATTGGGCTCGTCACGATCCGCGTCTACGTACCGAATTTGACTGAACACGCTTTCCGCATCGTCTTCGCAGTCCAGTGGGCCTGGCCGGCGATTACTCTCATACTCTTCGCGTTTATGCCGGAATCGCCATCATGGCTTCTGATGAAGGGCAAGGACACTGCAGCGCGGAAGGTCCTGTCACGCCTTTACGGCTCAAACAACAATATCGACGCACGGTTCGCGATTCTCCGTAAACAAGTCGAGAAAGAACGCCACGAAATTTTGCAGAACGGCACCGGCGGCTACCTAGAATTGTTCAAAGGTGCCAATCTCAAGCGCACTTTTACTGTCTTTTGGCTCTTCCTCGGTGCCGGACTCAATGGGGCATCTCTATTGTCTCAAAATATCTACTTCCTCATCATCGCCGGTCTCCCTGCGATTCATGCCTTCGACGTCGGCATTGGCGGGTTCGGACTTGCTATCCTCACTATCGTCGCTTCGTGGTTCTGCATGGAAAAGATCGGTCGTCGGCTGATATGGCTGACTGGTGTCTCGGTCAACATCCTAGTGATGGCAGTCATCGGAGCTCTGTACTATGCGCACAATCACTCGAGCCTTTGGGCCATCGCGATCCTGATGTAAGCTCTCTTTCTTGACCATTATATAGATGCATGCACTGACAAGCACCAGGAACGTCCTCATCGCCTGGCAAATCCTCACAATGACGTCGACCGCATGGGTCATCTGCGCCGAAGTCTCGTCCTACCGTCTACGTCTCAAGACTCAAGCCGTGGGCGTCATTTCCAACGCAGCAGTGACGTGGTTCTTCACGTTCATCGTGCCCTACATCTACAACACCGATGCCGGCAACCTCGGAGCGCGTTCCGCCTTTGTCTTCATGGGAACTTCGATCTTGCTACTCGTAGGATCATGGTACCTAGTGCCGGATTTGTCAGGCTTCACAACGGCGGAAGTTGACTGGTTGTACGAGCAGCGCATTGCGCCGAGGAAGTTTCAGCGGTATGCGGATGGTAGGGCGAAAGAGGGTGCTACTATGGAGATGCATGGTGGAAAGTAAGAACTAGTAGTGAAATAACTTGCTACGGCATCAATGTGTTCACGGCGTGGTTACCTTCGTCTGTCATATGCACCTCCCTTCCCAAACGCGATCTCCATATGACCTTGATGCATTTACCCATTACGGCCACAAAGAGATTTGAGGGGACCAACGAGAAACAAGGCTTTCCAAATCAGGACTCCGTGCCGGGTTTTCGCAACCGTTTCTGAGCGTGAGTTTAGCGCCAGGTCGTTGCATGCACGAGCGTTGCAGGGTTCGTGATGTTTTACGAATGAGCTCGTATTTTTTTAGTTATCGGTCCCTGCAGCTCTATTGCGTTTGCTAAGCTTGTATATCCCCAGCAACTTTTATGGTTAGCAAGCAGAAACTACGAACATGATAAGGATAGCTTGGCTTTAGTAGACCAAGTGCTAAAAGTAGGCTGACTACCGGCCAGCTCAAAATAAAGTACAGGTTCTTGCCACACCTGGTGCTGACGCTAAAACTCGATAATACGAGCTTCTTCGTAAACCACACGATATGGTTGCACTGCGAGTTTATGTTCACGATACCTTGTACATATGCTCATACAATACTTCAATCCATGAGGGTTTCGTATGCTATGACTCCCATGTTAACACTGCGTATGCATCAGACGGGGATAGATGTGCTCTTTCCTCGAATGGAGATAGTATTACGGACTATGAAAGGGGTTCATTGGAAGTGTCTAGCAGTCTTCCCACGGCAATTTGACATCTTATGCTACAATTATAATAATGCGAGGAGAATTTCGAAGACAAGCTACATTTCTCTATAAGCGTACGACACGTCGCCGTGTTCTCGGATTGTGTGTATCGAATCAAAACGTTGCGACTCAATACAAACTCGACCAATGCGTGCCCGCCTCCGAACCTCGACAGTCATCATTGCCCCGAATATGATCGGTCCGAGGCATAGGACTTCCAGGCTCTTCGCCGTCCTCATCATCCCCGGGCAACGGCTCATCCGCGTCTTCGAACGGATCACAGTCTACATCCCCACTGTCGTAGCCAAAGTACATAGATTGCCGACGTGGTAGTGGAAGTGGGTCATGACCAGGACGATCCTGGAATGGGTCGTCCTTTGGAACGTGGTTCTTGTATGACTTGACTCGGCTTTTTGACGTAGCAATGGAAGTGCGATTGTTGGTCGGACCCGCGCGGTATGACTTGACAGTAGCTGTCGACAGAGAAGCGACCGAGGCTGGGGCAGGAAGAGCGTAAGATTTCCAGACCGACGAAGGCGGATTAGATGACTTACTACACCTTTCGGCAAACTGTTGTTGTGGAACATCCAGATGTGAGTCGCGTTGGGCATGTGGCGGGTAGCTTTTGGCTGGAATGCTGAACGGGTCAGGGTGCAGAGCCTTTGGCGCTTCGGGTTGCTTACCCTTCGCAATGCGGAGTGGTGCAACAGAGATGCTATCTTCGGGATAGATGGTTGAGTCCGAATCTGAGTCGTGCTCGGGAGATGGTGAATCGCGAGGCTCAGGATCTAAGAGTGGTCGTGACGACTCGGTAGAGAAGCGCTTGCAGTAGCCTGCCATGTTGAATCCCAGCGGCTCAAGGGGCGAGAGACGCTGGACGTTGTTGGGGCGCGGTACAGGGCCGATCTTGGGATCAGCTGCATTAGTGTTGCGAGAGTTCGGATCATTACGACCGTATCGCCTTGTAGTCTCAGGACCGGCATTGGATTCTGAGCTTCGAACCGGCTCGCGCCATCGACCTGAACCAGTGGAAGTTTGCGGTCGTGCTTCTTCCATGCTACCACGGACTGTAATATCATCAAGGCTATGCCGCCCGCGATACAGAGAAACACGTTCACTGCGCTTGGTGTCTTTCCACTCCTTGTACAGGTTCTTCAGCTTGATACCCAGCTCGGCCGCCTCGAAGAGTAGTGTGTCACCTCTGCAAGAAGCCCTAAGCCAGTAGCGAACGAACCGTACGCGTTTGGACTTTATCTCCTCCAAATTGGCGACGCTCAATTCAGCCAAGATGAATCTGCGACTAGTAAGCTTGTGAGTATGAAAGTGTCCGATCATGCCAGCAAATAGTGCGAATAGAACGTCCTCATCCGAGCCAATACGCGCCAGCATACACGCTGGACATTGGTTCACCTCGAATGCCCACCTGCTGCCTTTGTTGATCGGCTCGCGATCAGGTGGCGCACTTTCTGCGGTCTTGAAATCAGAGCGCCACATCTGAAGCACTGGTTCCATTTGGCGCAATTTCAGTTCCTCGGCAATTGTTAGCTTCTGTGCCATTATGAGGGGATAAAGAAGCTTTCCAATGGCCCGATCGAACTCATGCCGTACCCAGGACCAGATGTCATTTACCAGGTGGACGTCTAAACCTTTGTGAAGAGGGCAAAGGCTGCTAGTGGTAGCTGAAATCGACAGAAGTGAGGATCGAAGTCGTCCGGGTAAATATTTAATTGCTTCCTTGACTTCCTTGACGTAGGGCTCGTGGTACGAGGAATGCGGTGTAGGGACGCCGCGAAGCACGCAGACGAGCTTCTTCATCTCAGAATTGTGTAGAAGTCGGGTTTCCATCTTCTTGATCTTGACAAACGGCATGGTGATCAGGTAGATTGATGAAGAAGATTTTGTGGTTTATTGATCGACGTGGGGCCTTTCAAGTAAGAGATGGAAGGAGTTCGGGGTTGTTACGGTGCGGCACGTTATGGGGCCATAAGTTATGTCTCGAAAACGATGGTCGCAGACACTGTCCGATCATTGTGTGCTCGCTTGCATAGAGTAGGTGAGGCACTGTGAAGGAGCAATGCCGCTCAGTCGAGGGAACTTGGCGACTTTGTGGCTGAACTTCTGCCACGGAGTAACATTGTGCAGATACTCGAGTTAGGTTTTTGTAGAATGCGCTTATTGCACAATGTCCCCATTGAGCAGGATGAGAGCTGCTGGTCAGGACGAGAATTCGGAGTCAGCATTGTGGTTGGAAGAGCTCTGTTCCGCGCGCATTCCGGGGCAAGTCGTGCCTTCCACTCGAGGAAGTCACCTGTTGTGAGTGAAGCAGGAAGCATCGACCAAAACTGATGATCAAACATTGTGATTGAGTGTCGTGAGCCAGACTACCCTTAAGACGCCATTGTACTGCTCATTAAATACATGAGCGAATGATCCAGAACCGAAGGCAGAACGACCACAATGGGGCCGGATGTAAATGATGCTTCCAGAAGAATCCAAGAATGTAAGGTACAACGATGAAACGAACGTATCGGATCCTTCCAAAGTTTGTACACCAGAGACTATACATTACCCATCCCAGGTGCATGATGTTTACATATAACAGACAAACGATGCGATTAGAATAAGACAACCTAGTGCGAGCTTTCCATACCCAACACGTTAGCTCTCCTGCCGTGTAGGTTGGCATTGACCATGTTTGTCAAATCTTTAAAATTGCCCGCAGGCGATGAGATGCTTGTCGCTTTCTTGCGGGACATACGAGGTGTCGAAACCCCTTGTGGTCGCACGTTCTCGTCCGTAGAGATGTTGACAGACTCTGCAGGTGCTGTCTTTGCCTCGTTCTCCATCTCTTGGTCGAGTTTTTGCTGAGCAGTGCGGCGGGCGCGCTCATACTTCTCCTGAGCATCTCCCTTGTACATAGTTCCGCCGATTCGGTCGAGATAGATGAAGAACGGCTGCGAAAAATTCGTCTTGATGCCCCAACTCTGGTGGTGGATGTCGTGATATGCGGCGTTGTTGGGGAAAACCCAATGGATCGGGTCCCAAGGGAATGCATAGCCACCATGATCGAGAACGGTCTTGATGGTGGATCCAGTGAAGAACCACATTGATTGTCGCATCGTCATACCCGTTAGGAGATACGCCAGCCCAGCACCCAGTGTGTCCAGAGCGAATCCCTCGAGAGGGTGGTTATACAAAGCGCCGTATGCATATGGTACGTAGAGGCGATGGTGACGTGAATGGAACGTCACTGCGGTTGTCAGTTGATTATCAGAAGAAATTGTATACACCGAATCCTACCGTAGAGCCACTTGTTCATGTGCATGGCGCGATGCAGCATGTACTCCCATGCGTCGATGATGAAAATTGCAGCCGTAAATTGGATGGCAGGAATGCCGTACCAGTAGACAAAGCTTGCTAGACTCACTTCCCACGAAGCGAAGGCAGGCAGCATTGTTGATTCGCCTGCAATGGAGACTGCCTGGAGCAGGCCGGGATACTTCCCACCCATTGCAATCGAAGCAAGCGTGGGCTGCGTGTCGGCGAGCTTTGTGGCTAGACCAGTCGGGTTCAGTCCTAGAGTGGACAGGACATAGGGGACTGCGCGCTGTACTAGTCGAATCTTCTGCGCATACCAGGCCACATCGTAGTCTGCCTTCCCAGTCGACGGCGCTTCGTCGAAGAGAGACAGGCTGAAGGAAGCTATGATTTGGATGAACTGCTGGAGTATGACGTCGCGAAGCACTTCGTATCGCGACACATGGTTGCGTTTCAGCACTTCGGCCGGGGTATGCAGTCGATATTGTGGGAAGAGGTCGTACACATCAATGGCATGGAACACCAGCGAAACGACCCAGTACCCCACTACCGGTAGCGCAGCTTGTACAAAGGCATCGGATGCCCACGACGATAGCGGCTCGAGCGGCCTCAGTGCGTACTCGGGCAGCGGAGGAAGGTCGTATGAGGTTGCGTTTGCGCCCGCCATGTTGCGGCGCGTGTGGTGGGAGGGGTGTTGCAAAATCGCAATTAAGTATGTTTTCCGCGTGGGGATTTGGAGCGGCTAAGGCGACGATGAAGAGCAGGCTGCAACTATAAGGCGGTGCTGCGAACGGACGCAAGTAAGCTGTCGGGGACAATGGCGGAGCAGGGCCGGATGTCGCGGAGCAGGGAAATTAGGGAGAAGGAGCGACGTGGTCGCAGGCTGCAGGAGGTGCGAATTGGCGAAGTGGTGGTGAGGTGGGCTCGATAAGGAGAGGCTGAGGTGAGCAGAGCGAGGTGTGGAGGGTCGTGTGAGGGTGGTGAGAGCTCGTCGTCGGGATCCAGGAGACGAGACTACGAGACTCTGCGCGTCATGTCCGCCGCCCGGCCGCATTTGCCTCCCCAAAAGCCCTGTCCAGCCAGGCCGGCGCTAGTCCCCCCTTCCGGCTAGCGCGTCTGGCTTTGGTGTCCGCGGGCCCTTTCACTGCTCGACCCCACCAAAGATTTTCCAGCCGCCAGCGCTTCGCTTCTGCCCAGTATATCTGCACCGCGTCCGCCCTCGAGTCTACTGCACCTTCCACTCCTTTTCCTCCATACCAGAAACGCACAACCGCCACCATGATTATCTACAAGGTACGCTCCTGCCTCCGTGCTGCGCGACTACCCCGCCTTTTTCTGGGGCCACCACCTCTTCACAGCCCCTCCACGTTGCAGAATTGAAGACCACGTTCGTTAACATCGACTCCCAGGACCTGCTCACCGACGACGAGATCATCTCCGACTCCTACGACATCAAGGAGATCGACGGCGTCGCATATGAGGCCGACTGCCGCAAGATCACCGTCGGCGGCGAGCAGTTCGGTACGCTTTCTATCCGCGTCGAACACGTCTCAGGACCCCGCAACTAACCGCTTTACAGATACCGGTGCGAACGCATCCGCAGAGGAGCAGGAGGAGGGCGCCGAGGATGCGGCAGAGCAGGTCATCGATGTCGTCCACTCCTTCCGCCTGAACTCAACTGGCTTCGACAAGAAGAGCTATCTCACATATCTTAAAGGTGCGTACAGGTGCTGTTGGTATACAATGGTCAATGCTGACTATGTATTAGGGTACATGAAGGCCGTCAAGGAGAAGCTCAAGGAGAAGGGCGCCGACGAGGCCGAGATCAAGGACTTTGAGAGCAAGGCCCAGGGTTTCGCCAAGAAGATCATTGCCAATTTCAAGGACTACGATTTCTACACGGGCGAGTCCATGAACCCTGACGGCATGGTTGTCCTGATGAACTACCGCGAGGACGGTGTCACACCCTATGTCACCGTCTGGAAGCACGGCCTGACCGAGATGAAGGTGTAAGCCAGTGGTGTGCGGTTCGTGGCTTGTGTGGGAAGATGTTGGCTTAGGTTATGGATATCACGACTATCTTGCATGATGGAGTACGCCCTAGTGCGAAAAGCGACACGAATCTACACGATCATCTCGGACATTTTGCGACTCTACAAGGTCTCACATGAATTGCTGAATGATCGTTGCTACCTTGCCAATCCCACTCTACAAACGTCGTCATTTGCGTATGAAGCACTCGTCTTGAAGTTTGCCAACAACGGCGTTGAGACTATATACACAGAGGTTATTATCCACGAGAAAGGCGCCGAAGACTTATAGTCTTGGCTGCATCTTGTCCTGTCTTCATCTCAGATGTTGGGTACATGTCAACAATAGTGGCTGTCCACAGGACCACCATAGGCACAGTGACAACGGTAGTCAGGTAACGGTAGTCAGGTAACGGTCGAGAAATGGCACTTGTTCGTAATCTTAGCAGTCGGGCGATCCTCTTGCTTCTATCCTGCCGCACGTGCTCAGAAGGGGTGACATGTCATCTCTGCGGCCTACCTTCACTTGACGGATTCATGATATCCCCAAATCTTTTTCTTCCCCGTTGCGCTCAGCTCGTCGCATGCTAACAGCCCTGGGAGTGAATTGTTATCGTCCCGTGAGCACGCGTTAGCGCGTCGCGGCTCGCTTAACCTTGGGAGTTAATGTCCCGCCGTCACCCAGCAACTCCGGCGCTCAGCCTCGCAGCCTGAGGCATCTTTGCCTCCCCCGGTCCTTCCATAACTTGCCTGTCCTCTATCTCCTGTTGGAATTGTTACATCGTTGATCGTTCATTACATGGCTCGCAGATATGCAGCAACGGCGACGGTCGCCCCGTCTGCGAAGCAATGATGCGAGTCGAGCGGCTGGACCCGCCGCCTCGCTACCGGTACCAGAAACCCCTCACCATCCGCGGACTGGAGCTGCCTTGAACAGTCTGATTCGTAGCCTCGACGACCAGTGGCAGCTCGGGCTCGGAAAAGTACGCCAGCTAAGGTCGCCCGCGCAACACCAGAGTACTGCCGACAAAACATACGCTAAGATCCAACGCCTCTTTTACTCGGCTAGGCCAGCTCTGGACGATGTCATCCAAAGCTTCACTAAGGTCGCACCTGGGTTTCCAAACGACGCACGACTTGGTGTATTGCATGGTATGCTTAAGAGCCAGACCCAGCCACCATCACGGGTCGGAACACCAGTTAGCGCAAGGAACGTACCTCCGAAAAGCCTGCTGTGTAAGTGTGTTTTCACTCATGCGCGTCTCCTAACAGGTGCTGGAGGAAGGCTGTCCCGCTCTAGCACCCGTTTTGGTATCCAAACACAAGCCTTGGGGCTGGTTCTTACTGTCTTGCGTGACGCTGTTCAAGGCACTAACACGTTGAAGCTGCAGGTCCCTCATCCCTAGACACTTCATTTCTTACCCGTGGCCGTGATGATGTAGACTCTCATTACACAACCGCTCCTGAGCCCGGATCTTCGACCGAGGAAGATGAAGAAGAGTTCGAGACGCCTCCGTCGCCCACGCCATCCTCCAGGCGTAAGCAGGCACATCTCATGAGCACACGATCAGTTCCCCGGAAACGGCCGTCAGAGGGTTCTAATGATGAAGCCTCTGGGAGCTCTCCGAAGCTGACAAGGATGACGAAAGGGAAGCAGTCCGCCAACGTACAGATACAAAATCACGCAGAAAGATCTGCCGTGCCTTCTCTGTTCAAAATGCCGTCGCTAGACATGGCTCCATCTTTTCGAGCCGTCACGACCAATACCACCTCGACTTCTGCAAACACCTCCTTCAGTACTAGCCTTGCCTCTTCGCAGC